>Ga0256405_10002593_pt1 | contig 40685 bp, 41 predicted proteins | sample RumenRJG_02DNA_FD_189096 | JGI IMG/M metagenome (GOLD analysis project Ga0256405, IMG submission 189096) | Bovine rumen microbial communities from Lethbridge, Alberta, Canada - RJG_02 | ecosystem: Host-associated > Mammals > Digestive system > Stomach > Rumen | place: Canada: Alberta... | reverse complement strand
TTTTCTTCGTCCGCACTTGCGCCAGCTCGTCGCTGAAAGCGGACAGACTCATTTGTTTGTTCATACGTAGAGTATATCATACTTCGCGGCATTTTGCATCACCGTTTTTTGTGCGGTGTTGCCTTAAGGTTATTCATGGTGACATTACAAGTGAGAGATTGGTCAATTCTTCGAATATATTAAATCATATTGCAGATATTATTAAGAAAAGTCTCAAAGAATACAAGCTTCAAAAGACAGACATGTTAAGGGTAATTCACCTAGTAGATACAGATGGAGCTTTTGTTCCCGACTCGGCGGTAGTTTGCGATGCAGATCACGAAAGGCCATATTATACTGAAACAGAAATAAAGACAGCAAATCCAGAAGGCATTATTATCAGGAACCAAAGGAAGAGAGCAAACCTAACAAAACTGCACAATACTCAGTCTATCTGGGGAATCCCCTATAGTGTTTATTTCATGTCATGTAATCTTGACCATGCACTCTACGATAAGGTGAATCTCACAGACGATGAGAAAGAAGAGGAAGCTCTCAAATTTGCGAGGAAATACAAAAATGATCTGCCCCAATTCATTGAATTTGTTAACAATTCGGGCTTTTCTGTTGTTGATGATTACTTGTCTTCGTGGGCGTTTATTAAACAAGGGCTACATTCATTAGAGCGATATTCGAACATAGGATTATGCTTTCACAATCAAGAACCGTCAGAGGAAAAAGAATAAGAAAAGCTCGTTCAGTTAAATGAACGAACTTTTCTTTCTGTTGATAATGACACATAGGAGCCTAAGACCGTACTTCTTAAGGCTGTTCGTGCAAAAAACAAAATTAACCCATCCCAAAATGCAAGAGAGTTTCGCAAGATCGTGCGAAACTCTCTTGCTGTATAAGGTCGATTATAGTATAATATTGCCAATACTGATGACCGGAGGTCGAAAGACATGGCCATTTCCTATAACAAGCTCTGGAAGCTGCTTGTTGATAAAAAAATGAGCAAGGCGGATCTTCGCCGTGCTGCCGGGATCGCACCCAATACTATGACAAAACTGCGTAGAGATGAAGAGGTAACACTCACGGTCCTTAACAAAATTTGTGCAGCGTTAGATGTGAACATTGGGGATATTATGGAATTTGTAACTGAGTAGTAAAACGAAGAAAGCTCGAGCAAAAGAAGCAGAATCATATGAAGGAGTTTAAATATGCTTGGTGCCCTTATCGGCGATATTGCCGGCTCACGGTTTGAGTGGAACAACATTAAAACGAAAGAATTTGAATTGCTGACTGCCATCGGTCGCTGTAAGCCGACGGATGACAGCATCATGTCTCTTGCGGTCGCCAAGGCAATTCTGAACTGCAACGGTGACTATACGCACCTTGATGACCAAGCGGTTTCCTGCATGCAGGAGCTTGGTCGGAAATATCCCAACGCCGGATATGGTGGAAAGTTCCACAGATGGATCTATGCAGACGATCCTCGCCCATACAACAGCTTCGGTAACGGGGCTGCCATGCGTGTGAGCCCTGCAGGATTCGCAGCGTCTTCGCTTGAAGAAGCGATTTCGCTTGCGCGAGCAGTCACGGAGGTCACCCATAATCACCCGGAGGGAATGAAGGCGGCCGAGGCTGTTTCTGCTGCCATTTACATGGCCCGAAGCGGGAAGAGCATGCTGGAGATCCGGGACTTCATCGAGAGCAAATACTACAAAATCAACTTTACGCTGGACAGTATCCGTCCTACGTATTCTTTTGACGTGACTTGCCAGGGCAGCGTGCCACAGGCGTTTGAGGCCTTCTTTGAGTCCACAGGTTTTGAAGATGCCATTCGCAACGCGATCTCCATCGGCGGCGACAGCGACACCATCGCGGCTATTACCGGCAGTATGGCGGAGGCCTATTACGGGATCCCCGACGATCTGCGTAAGCTCGCCTTGACCTTCCTGGACAAGACCCAGCTCGACATTCTGAACGCCTTCGAGGTCAAATTCGGAATAATCGTCGAAAAAAATGTGAGTAAGGATGTGTCCCGCCCTGTGAGCTTTATGCCGGAGAAGAAAGCGGAAACAGCGGATCGGCAGCAGTCCATGTTTGATGCTATGGACGCAGCCGATCAGGCGCAGCACAGCATCGACATCGTCTCCCGGGAGACGACGGCCAATCAGCTGTACAACCATCTGTTTGAAGCCTGCAACATTCTTCGCGGGCCGATCGATCAGGATGACTATAAGTCCTACGTGATTCCGATCCTGTTTTTCAAGCGCCTGTCAGATGTGTACGACGAAGAGACTGCTGACAACGAACAGAAATACGGGGAGGACATCGACCTCTACCCCGAAGAAGAACTGCATGCGTTCGTCATCCCGGAGGGCTGTCACTGGAAAGATGTCCGCGAGACCAGTGAGAATGTTGGCAAGGCCATCGTTGACGCCATGATGGGCATTGAGCACGCAAACCCCGATACGCTGGCCGGTTTGTTCTCCTCTTTTGACGATGCGAACTGGACCGATAAAACCAAGCTGGATGACGAGCGGCTGAAAGATCTGATCGAGCACATGTCCGCGCTTCCTGTCGGCAACCGGAATTATTCCGCCGACGTGATGGGCGACGCTTATGAATACCTGATCAAGAAGTTTGCCGACATGAGCAAAAAGAACGCCGGTGAGTTTTACACGCCGCGTTCCGTGGTCAAGCTGATGGTTCGTCTGCTGCAGCCCAAATCCGGCGAATCGGTATATGACCCTGCCTGCGGAACCGGCGGCATGCTGATCGAAGCCATCCGCAACATGGAGGATGAGAAAGCCTCCTACGGAAAGATCTACGGCCAGGAAAAGAACCTGTCCACCTCCGCCATTGCGCGCATGAACCTGTTTCTGCATGGCGCGAAGGAATTCAAGATCGTCCGCGAGGATACTCTCCGCAAGCCCATGTTCATCCACAATGGCCAGCTGCGGCAGTTTGACTGCGTCCTGGCCAATCCGCCTTTCGGCCTTGACCACTGGGGCGCAGAGATCTTCGAGAATGATCAGTGGGGCCGCAACCTCTGGGGCAGTCCGACGGATTCCAACGCGGACTTTGCCTGGCTCCAGCACATGTACAAATCCATGCGTCCCGGCAAAGGCCGCTGCGCGGTTGTGATGCCGCAAGGCGTCCTGTTCCATGGCGGGCGTGAAGGTGTGATCCGCCAGAAGATGATCGAAACTGACTGCATCGAGTGTGTGATTGCGCTGGTGGGTAACCTGTTTTACGGAGCCGGTGTCTCTGCCTGCATCCTGTTCCTGAACAACAACAAGCCACTGGCCCACCGGCATAAGATCTGCATGATCGATGCTTCCGGCATCTATACCGCGCAGCGCGCCAAAAACATCATGACCGAGTCGGAAACTGATAAGGTTTACTCTCTGTGGGCGGACTACAAAAACGTCATTGACCGCTGTGCTGTCGTCGATCTCGATACGATCCGGGAAAAGGGCTATACCCTCTCGGTCACCACCTATATTGAAAAGTCCCCGGCACCGCCGATAGACCCGGCCAAGGTGCGCCGTGAGTTTATGGAAGCACTGAAAGAAGTGCAGGAGAGCGAAGCGGCGCTCATGAAACTGCTGAAGGAGGGAGGATACATCGATGGCTAATCGCATTACGCTGGATGAACTGAAATCCTACCTCTGGCAGTCGGCGGTCCTCCTCCGCACCAACATCGATGCCGGTGCTTACAAGCAGTACATTTTTCCGCTGATGTTCTTCAAGCGGATCTGCGATGTGCACGACGAGGAGACCGCGCAGGCCATTGAAAAATACGGCGAGGACATTGACCTTTACCCGGAGCATGAGCTGCACAAGTTCATCGTCCCCAAAGGGCACCATTGGAACGATGTCCGCCAGGTGACCGAGGACGTCGGTGCGGCGATCATCTCCGCGTTCCGGGAAATTGAAAAGGCCAACGGCGAAAAGATGGTCGGCATCTTCGGTGACGGAGCCTGGACGAACAAAAACCGCCTGCCGGATCGCCTTCTCCGTGATCTGCTGGAGCATTTTTCTTCTCGCAATCTCTCCCTGGAAAACTGCCCGGAGGACGAACTCGGCCAGGGTTACGAATATCTGATCAAGAAGTTTGCCGATGACAGCGGTCATACGGCGCAGGAATTCTATACCAACCGTACAGTTGTCCACCTGATGACGGAGATGCTACAGCCCCAGAGCGGAGAATCCGTTTACGACCCCACCTGCGGCAGCGCCGGCATGCTGATCTCCTGTATTGCCTACCTCAAAGATCAGGGCAAAGAGTGGCGCAACCTGCAGGTCTACGGGCAGGAGATCAACCAGCTGACCAGCGCCATCGGCCGCATGAATCTGTTCCTTCATGGCATCGAGGACTTTCATGTGGTCAACGATGATACGCTGAAAAACCCTGCTTTTATTGAACGCGGACAGCTCAAGCAGTTTGATCTGGTGCTGGCCAATCCACCTTACTCCATCAAGCAGTGGGATCGAGGCGCCTTTGAAAACGATAAATACGGTCGAAACTTCCTTGGCACACCGCCCCAGGGCCGTGCGGACTATGCTTTTTTTCAGCATATTCTGAAGAGCTTGAAGCCGGATACCGGCCGTTGTGCGATCCTTTTTCCGCATGGCGTCCTGTTCCGCAACGAAGAGAAGGATATGCGCGAAAAGCTGGTGCGCAGCGATCTGGTGGAATGTGTCGTCGGCCTTGGCCCGAATCTGTTCTTCAACGCGCCGATGGAGGCCTGCATCGTGATCTGCCGGACCAACAAGCCTTTGGAGCGCCGCGGTAAGATCTTGCTGATCAACGCCGTCAAGGAAGTTACCCGCAAGAATGCCCAGAGCTATCTGGAAGACGAACATATCGAGCATATTGCCTCGGCTTACCGGAACTTCCGGGATGAGGAGGGCTACGCAAAGGTAGTCACCCTGGAAGACGTGGAGAAGCAGAATTTTTCCCTCAGCATTCCTCTCTATGTCCGTGGGACAAGCGGAACTCCAGAGCCGATCAAGTCCCTGGATGAATGTATTGATGACTGGATCTCCCAAAGCGTCAATGTGCAGGCTTCCCTGCAGGCACTGACGGAGCTTCTGGAACAGGCAGGTGATGAGAATGGCTAAAGTGAAACTCGGCGAAGTGGCAAGAGAATATAGAGCGACCGTAAAGGACACGGTCGATCTTCCTGTTGTCGGTCTTGAACATCTGATTCCCGGCCAGGTCGAGTTGACCCAGTGGAATGAAGATGCCGATAACACCTTCACCAAAGGATTTAAGAAGGGGCAGATGCTGTTCGGCCGCCGCCGTGCTTATTTGAAGAAAGCTGCACTTGCCCCCTTTGACGGGATATGCTCGGGGGATATCACGGTGATTGAGGCGGTCCCGGAAAAGATCATGCCGGAGTTGCTCCCCTTCGTGATTCAAAATGACAGTCTCTTTGACTATGCCGTCGAGAAATCCGCCGGCTCTCTCTCCCCGCGCGTCAAATGGGAGCATCTGAAAAACTATGAGTTTGAACTGCCGGAAATGGAGCACCAGAGAGCGTTGGTGGATCTGCTGTGGGCCATGACCAGAACGAAAAAGGCATACCAGGAGCTCGTAAAAAAGACCGATGAGCTTGTGAAATCGCAATTTATCGAGATGTTCGGTCACCTCGGAGAGGACGAAAAAGGATGGGGTATAACTACACTTGGACAGTGTTGTGAGCTCAATCCTAAGCGCCCAAAGGGAATCCGTGATGACTTGGAGGTCTCATTTGTCCCTATGCCTTCGGTATCTGAACAAGGGGAAATTGACTGTACCGATATAAAGCCATATTCGGAGGTTAAAAAGGGCTTCACGTATTTTGCAGAGCACGATGTATTGTTTGCCAAAATAACTCCCTGTATGGAGAATGGGAAAGGTGCGGTAGCTGAAGGCCTTTCGAATGGAATTGGTGCCGGCTCAACAGAGTTCCATGTCCTTCGCCCGATTGAGGGCAAGTCAAATCCATACTGGCTCTACATCATAACGATGTTTGATGGATTTAGAAAAGATGCCAGGAAAGTGATGACAGGTACTGGGGGCCAATTACGAGTCCCAATAAACTTTTTGAATGAATACCCCGTAACACTGCCTCCTATAGAGCTTCAAGATGCGTTTGAACAATTCGTGAGGCAGAGCGATAAATCAAAATTTGAACTGACGCAAGCTATTTCCAGAATCGACGACATGATTAAGGCTCTCATGCAGGGCTGAACGCCGTGTGCATGGTATAATCTTCTCCCAATTATGATTGATGGAGGGAAGATTATGCGTACACAGATGATTGCTGAGATAGAAAAAGCCATGCAGACCTGCCTGAGCAGTGTGCAGATGGAACAGCTGCATAATGTACTGCTCTCTGTGATTGGCACAGAGAGCAGTACGGGCTGTGATGAGCAGGAATTGACCAAATCGTTGGACACTTATATCGCCGCCAAGCGGGTCGAGGGGTGCTCTGAAAAAACGCTGCGCTACTATGAGTCGACGATCCGCAACATGCTTCTCTCCGTGGGGAAGCTGGCCAAGGAGATCTCAACCGATGATCTCCGCTGGTATCTGGACAGCTATCAGCGCAGGAACAACGCCAGCAAAGTGACGGTGGACAATGTCCGGCGCATCCTGTCCAGCTTCTTCTCCTGGCTGGAGGAGGAAAACCTGATCTTGAAAAGCCCTGTACGCCGGATCCACAAGGTTAAAACCGGCAAAACCGTCAAGGAAACCTATACGGATGAAGCGCTGGAGATCATGCGGGATCATTGCGAAAACTCCCGTGACCTTGCCATCATCGACCTGCTCTCCTCCACCGGAATGCGTGTTGGAGAGCTGGTCAAGCTCAACCGGGAAGATATCAATTTTCAGGAGCGGGAGTGCATTGTCTTCGGCAAAGGCGATAAAGAAAGGAAAGTCTATTTCGATGCCCGGACGAAGATTCACCTGCAGAGGTACCTGGACAGCCGCCGTGATACTGATCCAGCCCTGTTTGTTACGCTGCAGGCGCCGCACAACCGGCTCATGATCAGCGGAGTGGAAATCCGATTGCGGGAGTTAGGCCGTCGTCTGGGGATCCCCAAGGTGCACCCTCACAAATTCCGGCGGACGCTGGCTACCATGGCCATTGACAAAGGCATGCCTATTGAGCAGGTACAGCAGCTCCTCGGCCACCAGAGTGTAGACACCACGCTGCAGTACGCGATGGTGAATCAGAATAACGTAAAAATCTCGCATCACAGGTTTATTTGCTGAAAGGAAAAATGATGGATTCCCACATTCAACTTCCAAATGGCATTCTGAAACACTTTCGCTCGGGTGCCCCGGAAGCTTCTGGAAGAGTGTTTTATCTTGATTTGAATACCAGTTATATTGGACTAAGCGGATCGGGGCGTCTTGGAACTGAAGCCGGATACTATTCAGAAGAAATAGAGACATATCTTAACGAAAAGATTGAAACTCCTTTCACAACGCTGGCAGCTAAAGTGCGTGCTTTTATACATGAAAATAGAGAAGCTCTGACATTAGATTCTATCGACGAGGAAATATGTAAAAACTATGTTGCTGCCTCTATGGCTCGCAGCAAACCCGCCTTGGATTCACTCATGACGAACAGTGTGACAGCGCAGTTTATGGGTGAACAGGCTAATCATGACGACTTAGTGTTTGTTTCGACACAACCGGGCATGCTGAGTTCAGTTTTGAAAGCATATAAAATGCTTGTCATTGTTAATCGAACAGCGCGCCATTTTGTTGTGCCACGGAATTGCTTTTACGAGGTGCAAAGCAAAGGATCAAGCTGCATTGTTGTCCCCATTTCACCTGGTTGCGTTCTTGAATTAGTGCCTCCAGATTATTCCGGCAATATTGTTAACGGAGAAGAGTGCCGGCTGGGATACATAGACGATCCTGATATCGTATGTGAAATGAACAGGCGTGCACTGCGGTATGAATACGCTTTTAATCAGACCTTTGTCGCCTCGGCCAGCCGTTTTGAATTGGAGCAATTGAAAGCCTACCTTGAAGCTAATCGTGAACACTTAAATTCTCTCAAAACTGCTCTAGAGTAATTGCAATCGCAATTTTGCGCTGACCTGAGAGGCGGTGAGCTCTGTGCCTGAGTACCGCTTCGATGAGATCGCAATCAACAGCAAAGAGAAGAAAAAGCCGACCGAAGAAGACAAGTACACGTATATCGGCCTTGAACATCTGGATACCGGATCGCTGACCGTTTCCCGCTGGGGATCGGAGATCGCGCCGACCGGAGATAAGCTTGTCATGCGCAAGGGAGATGTCCTTTTCGGCAAACGTCGTGCTTATCAGAAAAAGGTCGCTATTGCACCTTTTGATGGGATTTTCTCTGCACATGGAATGGTTCTCCGGCCGAGAGAAGAAGTCATTACCAAGGATTTCTTCCCTCTCTTTATCAGCTCAGATTATTTTCTGGATGAGGCCATCAAGATCTCGGTGGGTTCTCTTTCCCCTACGATTAACTGGAGCGACCTGAAAGAGCTTACCTTTACCATCCCCACATTAGAGGAACAGAAGAAACTGGCGCCTGTGATCTGGGCGGCCATTGATACCAAAAACGCCTATAAAAAGCTGCTTCTTGGTATTGATGAACTTGTGAAGTCGCAATTTATCGAGATGTTCGGAGCAGTAACAAAGAAAGCACAACTCCAAGATCTTTCTGATATGGTTACTGTTGGTATCGCAAACGCAGCTACTCACGCATATTCTGAAAACGGGGTGCTGATGTTTAGAAATCAGAACATCAAAGCAAACGGACTAGATGATTCGGATCTGATATATATAAAGCCAGAATTTGCAAAAAAGTATGCTGCCAAAACCTTAAAAGCCAATGACATTTTAGTCACTAGAACAGGCTATCCAGGTACTGCCTGCATCGTGCCTGAAAAGTATGCCGGGGCTCAAACATTTACAACGTTGATTGTACGATTAAAACAAAGCTCCGATCTTCTCCCGCCTTTCGTATGCCATTATATCAATTCGGAGGTTGGCCAAGAATATGTCAAGCAGAACGAAGGCGGCTCGGCACAAGTGAATTTTGGCGCAACGGCACTAAGTAAGATGCCAATCATTCTTCCCAGCGTTGAGCAACAGAAAAGATATTTAACTTTTGTCGAACAGAGCGATAAATCAAAATTTGTCGTTGAGCAATTACTAAATACCTTTCATCATATACATCTGACAGTTAAGGAGGATTGAATATGGCTACAAAAGAATACGAGCGAAAAGGAAAAGAGGCACAGCCGGTTCTGGCAATCTGCTATGATTTTGATAAAACGCTTTCCCCCGATGATATGCAGGCGCAAGGCTATATCCAATCTGTTGGTTACGACGTGAGCGATTTCTGGAAAGAATCAAACGGGATTGCAGAAGAGAACGATATGGATCAGAATCTCGCTTACATGTTCATGATGAAACGAGAAGCGGAGGGTCGGATCATTTTCAATCGCCAAGCGCTGGAGGATTACGGTGCAAAGGTCAGCCTGTTTCCCGGCGTCGGCACCTGGTTTGAAAGAATTCGTGAATACGGAAAAAGCAAAGGCGTTATTGTTGAGCATTACATCATATCCTCCGGCCTGAAGGAAATGATCGAAGGGACCTCTGTCGCAAAGGCCGGTGCTTTTGAAAAGGTCTATGCAAGTTCCTTTTACTATAACGACCGCGGTGTAGCACAATGGCCGGCACAGGTTGTGAACTATACGAACAAGACGCAGTTCCTCTTTCGCATTGAAAAAGGCGTTCTGGATGTGAACGATTCCGGCGTAAATGACTATTTTGCGCCAAATGAGATTCGAGTCCCCTTCCGCAACATGATTTATATTGGTGACAGCGCAACAGATATCCCTTGCATGAAGCTGGTGAACTCTTACGGCGGTCACTCCATCGGGGTCTATAATGCAGACACGAAGGAAAAAAGCAAAGTCTATCAAATGATTCGGGATAACCGTATTAAGTACTTTGCACCGGCAGATTACACTGACGGATCAGAGCTGGATCAGCTGGTTAAAGCTATCATTGATCGCACGGTTACCAACGAAAAGCTGGAAACCATCAGCTTCGCGTGCAAGCGGGAAACCGTAGAGGAAGATAGGGCAAGTAACAAAGAAGAGCGGGAGAAGCTCGAAAAGATTCTTGCGTTGGAGAGCAGTGGCAGCTTTGCAAACACGCATACTGCGATTAAAGATCTGAGCAAGTATACTTCCTGGAATCCCGAAGAGCTTGAACTTTTGTTCTCAATCGCTTTGAGCAATGGTCAGGTTAAATACATATTGACTGATTTGGACATTGCTGCTTTCTATAGAAAACTTCTCGAAAAGCAGAAAGTTAAATCTGAAAATGCAAAGGCTGTCCAAGAGATTCTGGATAAACACATTTCTGAGGACGACAAAAACTGACGGAGGGCAGAGCTATGCCGAGTAGTTTTAGTGAACAGAACGTAGAAGATATGGTGATTCATACTCTTCAGCAGAACGGCTGGGAGTATATCCCCGCGGGAGAACTTCCCCGTGCGGAGTCCGACGTCATGGTGGAGTCCCACCTGCGGGATGCGCTGATCCGCCTGAACCCCTGCATCGCCGAGAACCCGAACCATGCCGATACGGTCATTTATAAGCTGCGTGCGCTGATCGCCACAGTGCGCCCGCATGATCTGGTGACGCAGAATGAGCGCTTCAAAAAGCTGATTTTTGAGGAAAACAGCTTCCCGTTCGACAAGGACGGGCGGTCGATCAGCATTCGCTTTTTCGATTACGATAACCCGGAGAACAACCGCTTTGTGGTGGCCAACCAGTGGGTTTATCCGCAGGCCGCCGGCGGAAAGCGGCTTGATATCGTTCTGCTGATCAACGGATTCCCCGTGGCGATCGGTGAAATGAAGTCCCCGGTCCGGCCTTCCATCAGCTGGATGGATGGTGCCGGCGACATTCTCAACTATGAGAAGTCGATCCCGGAGATGTTCGTGACCAATATCTTCAACTTTGCCACTGAGGGCAAATGCTTCCGCTATGGTTCCATCAATGCCCCGGTAACCCTCTGGGGCCCCTGGTATGCGAACATTCCTCATGCGGAGGGTGACTTCTCCAAGGTGCAGGCAAGTGTGGCATCGATTACCCGGAAAGAAGTCATCCTGGATCTGTTCCGATACTTTACCCTCTTCTCCACGGACAAGCACAACCGGAAGATCAAGGTGGTCTGCCGTTACCAGCAGTATGAAGGTGCCAACCTCATCGTCAACCGTGTCAAGGCCGGTTATCCCAAGAAGGGCCTGATCTGGCACTTCCAGGGCAGCGGCAAGTCCCTGCTCATGGTGTTCGCCGCGCAAAAGCTCCGTATGATGAAGGAACTGAACGCACCGACAGTCATCATCGTGAACGACCGCATTGACCTCAGCGGTCAGATTTTCGGTACCTTCTCCATGGCGGACGTGCCGAATCTCGTCCCTGCCGATACCAACGCAGAGCTGACACGTCTGCTGAAAGCGGACACCCGCAAGGTCATAATCACAAAGATTTTTGAATTTGCGAAGATCACAGAGGCGATCAATTTCCGTGACAACATCATTGTCATGGTGGATGAAGCGCACCGTACGCAGGAGGGCGACCTTGGTGCACGTATGCGTATGGCCCTGCCCAACGCTTTCTTCTTCGGCCTGACGGGTACGCCTATCAACAAGCTGGATAAGAACACTTTTGCCACCTTCGGCGCGGTGGAAGACCGCACCGGATATATGAGCCGGTATTCCTTTGCGGATTCCGTCGCCGACAAGGCCACCCTGCCGCTGCACTTTGAGCCGGTTCCCGTGAAGCTACATGTTGACCAGGAGGCCATTGATGAGGCCTTCGCCCAGCTTGCGGATGAGGCGGACTTGTCCGAAGAAGAGCGGTCAAAAGTCGCGCGCAAAGTCCGTATGTCCGCGATCATGAAGGATCCGAAGCGCATCCGTGCTGTCTGCGAGCACATTGCGGAGCACTTTATGACCAAAGTGAACCCCAATGGCTTCAAGGCGCAGGTGGTATGCTATGACCGCGAATGCTGTGTTTTGTATAAAAAGGAACTGGATCGGCTGCTGGGCGAGACGATCTCCACGATCGTCATGGACACCAATAACGATAAGGCGGATGAGTACAAGCAGTGGCGCCGCAGCCGTGATGAGGAAGCCAAGGTTCTGGACGATTTCCGCGATCCCAACAACCCTCTGCAGATCGTGATCGTGACCAGCAAGCTTCTGACCGGTTTTGATGCGCCGGTGCTGCAAGTCATGTATCTGGACAAGCCGATGAAGGATCATACGCTGCTCCAGGCCATCTGCCGCACAAATCGCGTCTATAATCAGGACAAGACCTACGGCCTGATCGTAGACTATATCGGCATCTTTGACGATGTTGCCAAGGCGCTGTTCTTTGACTCTGAATCTGTCGAGAAGGTCATTTCCAACATTGAGAGTGTGAAGGGAAAGATCCCCGAGATGGTGGCCGCCTGTGTCAACTTTTTCCCCGGGGTGGATCGCACCCGTGATGATTGGGAAGGCCTGGTTGCCGCACAGGATTGCCTGCCGGATGACGAAGCCAAGGATAACTTCGGCGCGTTCTACCGGGCGTTGAACCGCGTGTGGAACGCTCTATCCCCGGATGCCTGCTTGAACCCCTATAAGGCGGACTACAAGTGGCTCTCCAAGGTCTATGATTCCATTCGCCCGACCGATGAGCGCGGCCGCCTGATCTGGGCAGCGCTCGGTGCAAAAACGCTGCAGCTGGTTCATGACAACATCTATGTGGAAAGCGTAGAAAAAGACGAGGATATCCTCGCCATGGACGCGCAGATCATTGAGAAGTTCATTGCCGGAGACACGACGCTGGAGAAAAAACGCCGTAAAGTCGAGGTCGATCTGGCCACTATTATCTTCGCCCATCCCAATGATCCGCAGTTTGTTGCACTCGGAGAACGGATGGAGAAGCTCCGCGAGGAGCATGAAGCCGGCCTCCTCACCAGCATCCAGTTCTTGAAAGCGTTGCTTGCCTTGGCGAAAGATGCCGTTCAAATCATGAAGCAGCAGAATAATACTGTTTCGGAAGATCCGACCGTGAAAGGCAAAGCGGCCTTGACAGAATTGTTCCAGAGTGTACGAAACGAGAGCACCCCTGTCATCGTGGAGCGCATTGTCAATGACATCGACGGCATCGTGAAGATCGTCCGTTTCCCCGGTTGGCAGAACACTTCAACCGGGCGGAAAGAAGTGAGCCGCAACCTCCGTGACGTCATTATGAGAAAATACCGGATCAAAGACCAGGATGTTTTCAACAAGGCATATAGCTATGTGGAGCAGTATTATTGATGGAGGGTAATCATGGATATTCTGACGATACTTAGTCAAATAGACTTGGGAAGCTATGCGATGCCCGTTTTCCAGAGAGGGTATGTTTGGAATAGGGATCAAGTGAGAAAGCTGATGAATTCCCTGTATAGAGGTTATCCCATTGGGGAGCTACTTGTATGGAACACAACTACAAATCCGGATTTATCTCGAGGTGATGGGCCACTAACTCCGGGAAATGTTAATCTCATTCTTGATGGCCAACAGCGAATGACCTCTCTATATGGCGTTATCAGAGGTGTTCCGCCTAAGTTCTTTGATGGAAATGAAAGCTCATTCACGAACCTTTTCTTCAATGTTGAGGACGAGGTGTTTGAGTTTTATATGGCCGCCAAAATGAAGAGTGATCCTGCGTGGATCAGTGTTACGGAACTATTTAAATCCGGCGCCTCAGAGTTTATACAGCAGAAAATGCAGAAAGATCCAGATAATGTGGCGTTTTGGATTTCTCATATGGCAGTACTTAACAAACTTGACGGGATTAAGAAAACAGATATCCATGTTCAAACGGTTTCTGGCGAAGACAAAACGATAGATGTTGTTGTTGAGATTTTTAATAATGTCAACAGCGGAGGAACTAAGCTCAGCAAAGGCGACCTTGCACTTGCAAAAATTTGTGGTGAATGGCCTGAGGCACGTGAAAGCTTTAAGAGTATCCTGGCCCACTTTCAGTCAGCTGGATATGATTTCACCATGGATTGGTTATTACGTTGTGTTACCGTGTTTATTACAGGGCAACCGTACTATAATGCCTTAGGCCAATGCTCGATTAGTGATATTCAAAAGGCGCTCCCAGAAACAAAGCAAATGATCGGGACTTGTTTAGATCATATTGGAACGAGACTCGGCCTTGATCATGGGAGAGTTCTAGGTGGCGTTTTCCCGATTGTCACAATGATTGGTTTTCTTCGGCACAAAGGGAAAAGCAAGCTAAGTAGTAAAGAATGGGATCAATTATTATACTGGTATGTACATGCGTTTCTTTGGGGCCGTTATGCTAGTTCCACTGAGAGCAATCTGGCTCAAGACCTTAATGTTATTAACCGAGATGAAGGTGTTGACGGACTCCTTCGCCAAATCAAGCAAAATCGCGGGGATCTAACAATTCGCCCGGAGGATTTTTGGGGATGGAGTACCGGGGCTAGATTCTACCCATTACTCTACCTGCTTACACGAACTAGTCATGCGAGAGATTGGGGAACAAATGTTGAGCTTAGCAATAGCCTCCTTGGGAAGAGCTCGACTCTTGATGTGCATCATATCTTTCCCAAAGACTATTTGTATAAGGCAGGAAAGAGCAAATCAATTGTAAATGCACTAGCAAACTATGCCTTTTTAACCAAAGGAACCAATATTGAAATATCAAATCGCCCGCCTGAAGAGTATATTCCAGAGTATAAAGAACGTTGTCCTGGCGCCATCGAAACGCACTGGATTCCTTCTGATCCTAAATTGTTGAAAATTGAGAATTACGAGCAGTTCTTGGAGCAAAGAAGGAGATTGCTCGCTGATGCAGCCAATGCTCTATTAACCTCATTGTATAAGGGAAGCATAAAGGAAACTGAACTTGTCTCCTATACCACTAAACAATTTGAGAGGGAAACAAGCGAAGAAGAAGATATTACTGAGATGGCTGAGTGGATGGCGGCTAACGGGCTCAATGAAGGCGTCCTCAATCATGAACTCTTAGACCCAGCTGGTTCTGTTGAAGCAATTATTGATTTGGCATGGCCTTTAGGAATTCAGAGTGGTTTGAGCGAGCCAATTGCACTTTTGTTGAATGAAACGGCTGAAACACAAGCAATTGTAAGTAAACATGGGTATAGATATTATACAAGTGTTGAAGAGCTGAAGTCTTATATAACATCCACTTATCTTTCCTGATAGATAAAGAGGTAATAAGATGCTGCACGATGGATTATACGAGCAGGTTATCAATAAAAGATTAGATTCCGAGCTTGCCAATGCGGACAAGCTCAGTCAGACTGCGCCCATTGATACTGCCGAAGCGTCCAAAGTGCTGGCAAAATATGTGGCCGAAGTGGTGGAGCGCGGGCTGGACAATCTGCGCGACAATGGCGGAGATCTGAATGCTCAAGTTGCGCTGGCCAACCAAATTATCACAACGGTCCAAGCGGAAACAAAAGATGCTGACTTCAACTCGCTCTCGGTTGCAGAGCGGGCGGAGCAGCTTCTTGCGCTTTTTGACCGGCAAAACAGCATCTGGGCGTTGGATGAGAAGGCGCAGGTCGTCCGCCCGGAGACCTCTATTGCACAATCCAGCCTGTTCACCGGCGCTGTTCACGAGCCGCAGATGTACACGGAACTGAAAAAAGAGATCGTGTCCTGCAACCGGATCGACATGCTGGTTTCCTTTATCAAGTGGAGCGGGTTGCGTCTCATCATGGAAGAGCTGACCGCCTTCACCCAGAACGGCGGTGAGCTGCGAATCATCACGACCTCTTACATGGGTGCAACCGACGTGAAGGCGATTGAAGAACTGCGCAAGCTGCCCAATACGCAGATCAAGGTCAGCTATAATACAAAGATCACACGCCTCCACGCAAAGGCGTATATTTTCTACCGGGACACCGGCTTTACGACGGCATATGTGGGCTCGTCTAACCTCTCCAATGCTGCCCTGACCAGCGGCCTGGAGTGGAACACCAAGGTCACTATGAAGGACCTGCCGGAAACGATTCAGAAGATCACCGCCACGTTCGAAAGCTATTGGAACGACAAAGAGTTTGAATACTACGATGAGGGGCAGCGGGAGCGCCTTGCCCGTGCGCTGCAGGCGGAGAAGTATTTCGACAGCAACAACGATGAGATCTTCAATATGGAGATCCGCCCGTACTCTTATCAACAGGAAATTCTGGATAAGCTGGAGGCGGAACGCACCGTCCGTGGTTATACCCGTAATCTTGTGGTTGCCGCAACCGGCACGGGCAAGACGGTCATTTCTGCGCTCGACTACAAGGCGTTTCAGAAAAAGAATTCTGGCAAGCCTTGCCGGCTGCTGTTCATAGCACACCGAGAAGAGATACTCAAGCAGAGCCTGTACACTTTTCGGGCTGTGCTGAGAGATGCCAATTTCGGAGATATGTTCGTTGGGGGATATCGGCCTGACAGCATCGATCATCTTTTCATGTCCATCCAGACTTTTAACAGCCAGGACTTTACGGCAAAGACCTCGCCGGATTTCTACGATTACATCATCGCGGACGAGTTCCACCATGCGGCGGCACCTACATATCAGAAACTGCTGGAATACTACCAGCCAAAGATCCTGCTGGGGCTGACTGCTACCCCGGAACGAATGGATGGCAAAAGCATCCTTGGCTACTTCAATAACCGTATTGCAGCCGAAATTCGCTTGCCGGAGGCCATCGACCGCAAGCTCCTGTGCCCGTTTCAGTATTTCGGCGTGACCGACACGGTGGATCTGGACAAACTGAAATGGTCAGCCGGTGGTTATGATAAATCGGAGCTATCCAAGATTTACACGCTCAGCGGCATGATGGCTGAGCGCCGCGCGGATTTGGTCGTATCTTCGCTCTTGAAGTATGTGACAGACATTGACGACGTGAAAGGCTTGGGCTTCTGCGTGACGGTGGATCATGCGGAGTTTATGTGCCGGTATTTCAATGAGCATGGTATTCCATCCATGTTCCTGACTGGCAAGTCCCCAGATGAAGAACGCCGCAGTGCAAAGGATAGCCTTGTTTCCGGCAAGGTTCGCTTTATCTTCGTTGTGGATATCTATAACGAAGGTGTGGATATTCCGGAGGTCAACACGGTTCTGTTCCTTCGCCCGACGGAATCGCTGACCATTTTCCTGCAGCAGTTGGGCCGCGGCCTGCGACTGGCGGAAGATAAAGAGTGTCTGACCGTTCTCGACTTCATCGGCCAGGCAAACAGAAAGTATAACTTCGAGGATAAGTTTGCCGCACTTCTCTCCAACACTACCCGCAGCGTGACCCGTGAGATCAAAGATGGCTTTGTGTCTGCACCGAAGGGTTGCTATATCCAATTGGAGAAAAAGGCAGCGAAATACATTCTGGATAACATCCGCGCCTCTTATGGAAATACGGCGGGGCTGGTGACGCGCGTTGCCTCCTTTGAGGAAGATACCGGCAGGAAGTTGAGCCTTGCCAACTTCCTGGACTATTACCATCTCGATCCCCGGAGCCTCTATAAATTTGCCACGTTCTCCCGGCTGTGTGCCCGCGCCGACGTGATCGACGATTTTACGGAGCCGCTGGAAGAGACGATGACCAAGGCGCTGGCAAGACTGGCGGTGATCGATTCCCGCCGCTGGATCTCCTCCCTGCTGGATTTGCTTCCGCGGTTGGACGATGTGGATTTCGATAACCTCTCCGGCATCGAAAAACGGATGCTGCAGATGTTCTATATCACGGTATGGGGCAAGGCGGCAGAAGACTGGAGCAGCGACGAAGTTTGGGATAATCTCTACGCTCTGGCAGACAGCCCGGTGTTGCTGGGCGAGCTGATCGACCTGCTGCGATACCAATACGATCGCATCGACTTTATAGACGCGCCTGTGGATGTGGGCTTTGACTGCCCGCTGGATCTTCATTGCACCTATACCCGTGATCAGCTGCTGGTGGCGCTGGACTTCCTGAAGCCCGCGACTGTGCGTGAGGGCGTGAAGTGGCTGCCAGAGCAAAAGCTGGATGTGTTCTTCGTAACGCTGAATAAGGCAGATAAGGACTATTCGCCCACGACCATGTACAACGACTATTCAATCAACGAATGGCTGTTCCACTGGCAGAGCCAAAGCACCACGGCGGTGCGTTCCTCTACCGGCCAGCGGTATATTCACCATAAGGAGCAGGGCAGCCGAGTGCTGCTGTTCGTCCGTGAATTCAAAGCCGACCGAATTACCAACGGCGCGGAGGCCTATACCTATCTCGGCACGGCAAACTACGTAAAGCACGAGGGCGAGAAGCCCATGAATATCACCTGGAAGCTGGATGCGCCAATCCCGGCGAAGTATTTGAAGAAGACGAACAAGCTGGTGGTAGGGTAAATAAGGGATAGAGATAGGAGGTGTAAAGAAATTGAAGCGGTTTTTCAATCGGTGGAAAGTAGTCACAAGTATGGTGCTAAAAACTAAATCGGATTTATTCTTATTAGCGTATATCCTGTTTTTACTGTGTTCACTTTTCTTATACCCTATATGGAATCATCATTTCGCAAGCACTATAATAGCTGCGATATCGATTAGTGGTGCGTTTTTCTCGCTTGCAGAATTGTTTTACACAATTCAATCATTAAAAAACCAAAGTATTGTCCAGTCTTGCGAACTACTAAAACTGTCAATTAAAGCAATGAACAATTTATTGGCTGAACGAAAAAAGATGATTGAAAACACGGCAAAAGAGATTTGCCCACATTGGGAGCCGAGAGATGATTTGCCTGAGAATGAGAAAAAGGAACTAAAACTGCAAATTGAGAAGCAAAAAGAGTACATAAAAAAGTCATATACAGAATATGAGAATGACTATGAACGAACGCAAAAGACGATAAATGATATTCAGTCAGGTATTGACGAGATGAAACAGAAAATTTCAACTAATTCGATACCGGGAAATGTCCTTATGGTAATCGGCATACTATTGTTTCTATTAATTATAACTTTAGAGAACACAGAAATAGTTATCACAATTAGCCCATATTTAACAATCGCAGCTTTTGCGCTTGTAATGATAAATTATTTCGTTAAACAAGTGTACGCAGCAAACAACTCTTTGGACATTGATTCGCTGAGAGAAAAGTATGACACTTGATTCATGAGAACAGCACCGCAGAAATCCTCTGCGGTGCTGTCATTTCACTTCCGGCTCTATGTCTTTGAATAGATCATCATTGAAGAAGTCGATGATCGTGATCCCCAGGCCGTCGCACAGCTTTTGGAGCGTGGAGACGGTAGTGCTGTTGTTGCGGCCGCCGACCACATTGTTCACGGTGGACTGCGTGACGCCGCTGATTGTGCTCAGCTTGTTAATAGTCAGGTCTCGCTCTGCACATAATTGTAATATCCGTTCTTTGACGGCTTCGCCAATCGTCATGGTAACACCTCAATTCTAACCTTGAGGATAGCGAAAGCCACTTGAAAAGTTTAACCCTTTTGAGTTAAGATAACTCAAAAGGGTTATTTCTTCGAAGGAGACAGAGACATGACCAAGACTTGTGCCATTATTGGCTGTTCCCCGATGTGCTTTCCGTGGGGATTTGATGAGGAAGACGAGGGCTGTGCGGCGCTGAAGCTGATCTTGATAAATCAGATTTCCAAGCTGAGAGGGGAGGACTGCTCGCGATTTGCGGTCAGCATGGACTGCGGCGCGGGGCTGTATGCGGCGGAGATCCTTCACGGGCTGAAGGAATCAGATGATGCGCTCGAAACGATCTGCTATATCCCCTATGAGGAGCAGGCGACAAAGTGGACGCCGGAGCTGCGGGATCGGTATTTCAATGCTCTGGCTGCCTGTACGGAGATCGTAAACGTGGCCTACGAGAAAACCGTAGACTGCGAGTTCAAAGCCCATCTCGCAGCCATAAACGAAGCGGACACGTTGATTGCAGTCTATGATCCCGATAATCCACGCTGCGAGCGGGAGGCTGCGGCCGTAGCAGTCGCGGAAATGCTGAACAGGCAGGTCTTCACAATTGATCCCAAGGCCATCCACCTTTTCTAAATCGAAGTTATACCCCACACCCACAAAGGGACTCTGATTATGATACAAACAGAGTCCCTTTCTTCTTCCAATATCGTGCGTAGCCTGTTATAATTATCTCGACAAATCGGTATTTGTTAAGGAGATACGTTATGTTCTTTAAGGTTTCAGGCGAGACTGTTGATTCCGTAGAACTCAAATGTCTGGTTGTCAGCCGAGGGCTCAAAATAGACCGGGACGTCTATCAGAAGTTCGGCAAAGATTACCGTATTTATCCCAATGCTCTGACCTGCAACAGCTTTAAACTGCCGGATGGAACGATCGTGATGGCCACAGATCTTGGCTTTCATCTCAGCACGCTTTCCTCTATGTTCTCCTGGGACAATCTCAAGCTTTTCAAATACATGAACGATATGACAACGGATTTCCGCCTCTCCCTCGTTGATGGGAAGCCAACATTGATGTTTAAGGGAGACGTTGTCACCCCGGTTGAGCTGATGCCGGGCACAGAGTTTTTCAAGCAAAAGACCAGTTCAGGGATGCCCTTTATAGGAAACGCCGTGCTGCAGGGCTGTGACTGGGTGGCCTTCCAGTGCCTGTGGCCCTGTGACTACGCCTGCGCAGGAAAACCCTGTCAGTTCTGTTTCTCCGGCGGCCAGTTTGAGGCTCTGGCGAAACGGCATAAGCCGATGCCCTTTATCCCTAGCCCCCGCGATGTGTCTGAAGTTGTTCTCTATGCTGTGGGGCATGACGGTGTCAACAGCATGCAGCTTACCGGAGGCTCAACTTTTAAAGCAGAGACAGAGGAGAAGTACATCACAGCCTATATGCGCGACATGCTTGAAAGCGGCGCGAGAAAGGCGCTGAAGGGCGAACTGCTTCTGTACATCACGCCGCCGGACCAGCATGACGTGATCGACCGCTATTTTGACATGGGCGCGAGCCGCATCGCCTGCTCTCTTGAGGTCTGGGATGACAAATTAGCGGAGAGTATCACACCGGGCAAGCGCAGCTTTACGACGAAGCAGCGGCATCTGGATGCGCTGACTTATATTGTCGACAAATATGGCCCCGGCAAGTCCTTCTGCAACTTCATCATCGGCCTGGAGCCTTTTGAAACGCTGAAAGAAGGGGCGACCTTTCTGGCTGAGCGCGGTGTGATCCCCAGCGCCTCGGTCTGGATGCCCTTCGGCAAGCCGGTCAACGGCTCCATGAAGCCCGCAAGCCTTGAGTACTTCCGCAAAACCAAGGATATGCTTGCGGAACTGTATCTGAAATACGATCTGGAACCGGCCGGCTGCTGCGGGTTGAATGTCTGCGTAGAACGTGACATCTGGCGATCTGCGGTTGGTGCTCCCTGCTGCTGATAGATTCCAGTTGCTTGGCAGAACAAAATGATCCTGACAAATCGGGATTTGGGAGAGTATGAGGATGGAAATGCGATTGGCAAATCAGGATGAAGCGAAAGTCTGTTACCAATGTATCGAGGATGCAAGAGCTTATCACAAGTCTTTGGGCTTTGAACAATGGCATCCGGATTATCCCACTCAGCAGACGATCTTCGACGATATTGCTCAGAATATTGGGTATGCGTTTGTAAAGGGCAATGAAGTTATTGGCTATTGCTGCATGATTTTCGGCGATGAACCCGCATATAAAAGAATTGATGGCGCATGGAAAACAGAAAAGCCTTATGCCGTGGTACATCGAATGGCCTTCAGCAGCAAAGCCAGAGGCGGTGGTCTGTCGCATGAAGCTTTTCAACTCATCAAAGATTTTTGCCTGTCGAACCATATTGACGCAATCCGCGTAGATACACAGGAAGAAAACAAAGTGATGCAGCACATACTCAGCAGGGAAGGCTTTGCGTATTGCGGATTGATTCAATTTGACGGAGGCCCAAAGCTGGCATACGAATGGGACAGATAAATTCCAGTTTGTCGAGCAGAACGAAATCTATAATCCTTTTGTGAAATAAGCGAATAGAAAAAGAGGGAGAGCTCTATGATCTTTTATTTCACCGGTACAGGCAATTCACTGTACGCAGCGCAAAAGCTTGCGGATGAGGGGGAGAAGATCATCTCCATTGTGGATGCTCTGCGCAGCAAGGCTTTTCACTATACACTGAATGAAGGCGAAAAGCTTGGCTTTGTGTTCCCGGTCTATTTCTACACGGTGAGCGACCCAGTGCTGGAACTCGTCCGGAAGCTGACGGTGGAGAACGCGGGCTTTGTCTATGCCGTTATCCCCTGCGGGGCGAGCATCGGAGCGGCGGGCGGCCTTCTGAAAAGCGAACTGAAAAAGCGCGGCCTGGAGCTGCAGCGGGTCGACGCGCTGGTCGTACCCGACGGCGCACTGATCTTCTACGACATCGACTCCCCGGAGAAGATGGAAAAGCAGCTGGAAGCTGCGACAAAAGAGCTAGCTTCCATCAAGCAGGCCATCGACAGGGGCGAGGGCAACCGCATCACGGGAAACCCGCTGCTGGGAAGAGCAAGCCTGGCCGCCTATCACGCTTGCATGAGCACAAAAGCCTTTTACGCCGACGAGAAGTGCATCGGGTGTGGGAAATGCGCTTCCATCTGCCCGGCCGGGGCGATCGAAATGATCGACGGCCGTCCGGCCTGGACGAAGAACAAATGTCTCAAGTGCTGCGGCTGCATCAACCGCTGCCCTGTTTCCGCGATCCAATACGGGAAAAAGACAGCCTCCCGCGGGCGGTACGTCAATCCGGTTTTGAAGTGAAGCCGGGAAAGACATGCCCAACAGAGGCGCATACGAACAGAAAACGATAACCTCGTGATAACCAACAAGTCACAGCTTCGCAGGTTATCACGAGGTTATCAAACATGGACGCACGGTCCATAGCCTTGACAATAAAGGCTTTGACCGGTGACATTTTTGCACGGTTTCCTTTTATATGTGAAAGCTGAGGTAATATACCTCGGCTTTCACATTATTAGCGTTAATAGAAATATTTCTTGGGAAGGAGTCATAAAAGGGCGCTGAATTGTTTCTCACATAATGAGACCCCTTTGCCGCCATAAGATTTATGGCCGAAGAATATACTCAACAGGTATCTTCATCTTCTCTAATCTATCGATATCAAGGTACCCGATCAAACATAACTTCCGAATCTCTTTTCTGGACTTGTTCGCAAAAACTGTCGCTGACCCCAAATGCCAAGATGCTTTTTTGCCGAAATAATCAGAATACAGATTCCCATAATCTCGAAATTCTACATCACACTGGTAATCGTTCCAACTTCGAAAACAAGAGACATTTGCGCCATCTTCTTTCCGTGCGCACATCAGTTTCCGAATGTACTCGCTACCTTCGAAAACCCTTTCGTATGACGCAAGAAGCAGAACCATTTTTACTGCAGAATCAAGCGACTCGTGCCAGGTGTTGTCATGAAAAGACGTATTCATATCATAGAGGCCGGCTTCAAATTGAAGAATGTCCCCAATAAGGTCTATTGCAAACGCATCGGCGGCCTTAACTGAGAGACCGGAATCCATCAGAAGCTGAAGCGTCTGAATGCCGTATTCGTCACGAACCCATGTCAGAGGATGAAGCACGGCATCCTCAGACGATTCTACATCCATTCCATAACGAAGAAAGAGGTCTATCAAGGCAGGGAGATTCTTGGAAAACTTGCGTTCTTGACTATTTACAAATGCCCCTTCTAAAGTGCATTCATTGCCATCATCATAACTACCAAGAGGATCAGCTCCAAGTTTTAATAGCTCCTCCACTTTTCCCAAGTCTGGATCCTCTGCCGTGGACGCTAAAAATAAAAGATTATTCAATTCCATTTGCGTCATGCAGCAGCCCTCATTAGTACGCGAACAATGCGCTAACCGTACTTGTTCCCATGTTCAGTTAAAGTGAAGTGCTTCTTCTCACATACGCTCCATAATCGAAAAGAGCCTCTGTCGCATGAACAAACTGCTCATTGAACGTGTTGTCATCGCTTAGAGAATACATCGCTGTCTGAATTGTCAATATAGGCTGACAAAGGTATTCAATGAGCTTTTTTGAAGACGCTGATTCGTTTCCTGGGCCGAAGCGATCCATCACATATTCATCCATTCTGTCAGCCCCGTATGGGTCGCAAAGCGTCTTTAACAGCTCGCTTGAAGTGCCGATGTCCACGCCATCGGACCAAAGCGACATGGCAGCATATCCGGAATAAAAGCTTTCAAAAAGGGCACCGGAAATAATCTCCTTTTCGCTATGAGCTGCCAAGTTCTCTTCAGTATAAAAGATTTCCATGAGTTCAACGCCAATATTTGTTGCCAAAAGACGTATTTTTTCATCCAAAGGATGCTCAATGCTTGCAGAGTTTATCAAGCCCTTTTCAAGCCCGTCCGCACACAGTTTATCAAGGATCATTTCACAGGGCACGATTTCCCCTGCATCTACCATCTCAATCTCCTTAAGCCTGCGCTCCAGGACTGTTCTTGCTTCGACAATACCCTTGCTTTCCGCATCCGTAAAGCATCTTTTTACTGAAACAGCGCTTGGCTTTTGAATCTTTCTGTCAAGAAGAAGCATTCCGTATCGGTACATACCTGTCCCGTTGCCAAGTGATGCCGCACGACGAAACCAATAAGCGGCGTTCTCGTAATTGTCAAGAACGGTCTCACAGAACTCGCCAAACCACAGATTTGCTCCGGCATGATCGAACACCTGTGCCAGGACGATCATACGAGACACACACTGCCTAACCTCGGAAAGTGACGCCGCAGTTATGACAGCGCAGCATTCCCGGTATTTGTTGTTAAGAACCGTTGCTCTGTCGGGCTTTTTGTCGGAAAAAGTCCCGAGAGCAGAAAAAATCTCATGATCATATCCTTTTTCCGGCCTGATATACTGAGTCCCCGTAGAATACTCTTTTTTCAGTTCAGCCTTATTCAGAAGCAATTTGTCTATCTGTTCAATAATCACTCGCATGGGAAACCTCCTAAGTCTGCCTGTCGGGAAATAATCACAGAACCCCACTGGACAGAGTTTATCCGGCAATGCATCCCGGCTCACCTCAGCCGACCAGTGGGGTATGGGAATCACAATTTCATAGGACAAGATTATAATACACCCGGCGTTTCATCATGTCCAGCCTATCAAAGAAAGCTATCAGCTAATCTGAAGCATATCTGAAATCTGCATAATCATAATGAGGTATCTCGTTTTGAAGCCTTGGTTTGAAATTCATCTCTGATCTCCAATGTTTTTTCAAGCATATCGGAAACGCTTGCATCCAGGTGCTCATTCAGCCAATCGATCATTTTTAGCTGCGCTTCTTCCGTTTGCAGGGACAGAACGATTGCAACCACATCGTCCTCTTCTGCTTCTGTTACAACCAAGGTATCAATCAGTTTCTCTTCCGTTGGTGTAAGGCTCATGTTATCCGCTCTTGTTCGTGAGGTCCACCCAGATCCATTTTGCCGGCGCGGATCTGCCGGATCGTCTCTTCCGCGTAGGTTTCTTTTTCTTCATCGGTCATATTCTCCATCGGCTCGAACACTTTCAACCGCGCGGAGAAAGGAATTCGCCTTTCCGAAAGCAAGTCCAGCAGCGCACAGCGCTGCGTCGTAGGAACACTTAAATCCCTTTTCATCATTGAATTGTACGACCTTTCTTTAGCCTTTCCCGTGCTGTTAAGAGTCCTTGCACATCTGTTCATACTCTTCAATTGGAATTCGCGTTCCATCGCGCATTGCAATGAATCTCGGCCCTTCTTCCGCCAGTTCGAGGGCTTGCTGATACTTTTCGCGCAGCTCTTCCCCCGACTTCGCCCGTATGCAAACGGAGCCGTTTGGCGTCTCTGCTCTTGCTATTATCATGCTCTCTCCTTTGTCAACACAGCTTTCACAGCGATGAGGAATTCTTCATCTGTTTTGCAGCCTTTTGTCACAGTCAGCAATTGCTTACACACCTTCTGATGGTCAAGGTCACTGTCTATTATCATGTTGATCGTTGCGGCAATGGTACCCGGAGACCGTTTTTCTTTCAGCATACCGATCGAAAACTCTCGTTGTGAATTGCGCATGGTGATCATTCCTCCTGTATCAGCGACAACGGCCTTTTCAGATCAACGCAGCAGATGATGCCGCCCTCCATCTGGGCTTGATTGCGCGGCTCAAGAGACGGCATGTTTTGCGGCGTTGTCGACGCCCCGAACACGACCTGTCCTCCGCTCTCAAAGATCGCATCTACGATCCGATAGAACGCATCCATCGTCGAGCGTCTCCCTGCGAGGATCTCCGTGCTTTCGAATATCAGCAGATGAGCGGTTTTATAGGTGCTTTCAAAAAAATGCGCCTTTCCGTCCATGGCTGCGTACAAGTATCCGGCACAGAAGTCCACGCCGTTTGTGTGTATGATCAGATCCTGTGGATGTGCGGCGCGATACCTCTCTTTAAGACGGCCCATTATCATCCGAACGTCTACCGGATCGCCATAAAAGTACACCGGGTTGAATACGTCTTTCTTCCCCTGCGCCACGCCTTCGATGATGCCGTCTATCAACTGGATTGTCTGTTGGTTTTCTTTCTTCCAATCCATGCTTTTCCCTCCCCGCAAGCTGAACGTCCAGCTTTATCATACAGATACTTCACCCTGTACGCAAGGGAAGCCAATGCAGTCTCTGTCCTATGTGAAGGACAGAGATGTTTTCGCTATCTGCTGAGTTTCTCCAGCAGACCGTTAACAAGCTCTGCCTGGTATTGATCGATTGGCCGGACGTACTTGCCGTAGTCGCTCGCGGAGATCCTGCTTCCGGTCGAGGCATAGTAATAAACCGGAAAGAATTTCCCGACAAACGGCATGCTGTCGAATTCCTCATCAAACTCTCTGGGCAGACCGGTGATCGTGGGATTCATGACTGCCGCCCCGACCCTGAATCGCGCGTTATAGGGAAGAGCCTGGTGGATCGTCTCGGTGATGGCAGAATTGTAGCGGTTGAGTGCAGCGGTATACTCCCGCTGCGCTTCCTGTTCGCTCATTTTCTCTGTTTGCTTCACCAAATCGTGCAGATCGTCCTCCAATATTGGAAGCTTCTCTTCGCACAGGCGCACGAAGGTTTTGAACAGTTTTTCTTTGATCGATAATCCAAACATATAGTATCGCTCCTTCCCGGTTCTGAAAGGCAAAGCAGCTCTCTGCCATGACTGTATCATAGCAGAGAGCCGCTCCTGTTTGGTCGCCATGAAGGCGACAATTATTTGAATACTAAGATTGCCACAACTATTGCCGCGAGCAAATAGCCAATGGTGTAACTTATCTTGAGGATGTATTCTCCTTTTCCTGCTTTCATCAGTGAGAACTGGAGAAAAAAGGCGATAATAGAGCCCAAAACCATCCCTGCAAAAACAGTCCCGACGAGAAAACCTACAATGTTTTTCATAGATACAACCACCTTTTGTGTCTATAACCACTTATTTGCTGTAGTCGATCTTTCCGAGCGTCTTTTCGCCCAGCTTATCAAGGACTGCGTTGATGGTGTCAATGTCATATTGGCGCACACGGAAGAAGAATTCTATGATCAGATCCCGCTTGCAGCTTCTCGAGAGAGCATATCCGGCTTTAGCGAGCAGATCCTTCGCCCTCTCTTCCTCCAACTTCAACGCAAGAGCGAGAGACAAACAGGTGTCCTTGGAAGGCTTGTATTCCCGGTCGGCCTGGATCTTTGAAAACAGCCGCCTGTCGATCCCGGCTGCCTTGTAGATTTCAGCGTTGCTTTGTGAAGAAGCATCTATGTATTCAGACAATTGATCAACAAACGTCTTTTCACGGGCCCGGGAAAGATAGCCCAGCGCTCTGACGGTATCCCCTCCGCAGCTTACCTCCTTGAGCGCAGTATCGAGCGACTCGAAGGATTGAATACTGTAGCGGGGAACAGCTCGAGATGTCCTCTGAGAGCTGTCTTCAGCCGGCTTCTTTATAGGCTCGACTTTCTCGGCCCCACGGTTGCTGAACATTGGCGCAGTTTCTTCCACAAAGCGGGAGTCTACATGGGCGGATGCGAGCTGCGATAAGGCGTCAACAACAAGGTCGAAGGTGCTGCTACTCATCTCGCGCCTCCTTGAAACATCGGATTCCCAAAACACTATACCAGCATACAAAGATGTTTACAAGATTTGATATTATTTCAGAAAGAGAGTTCTAATCCATGAGGGTTTCTTTCGCTTTTTTTGGTGTTCGACCTCGATGTCGTCAACGGTGTATTAGAGAAACTCGAAGAAAAGACACTCGGTAAGATCCATTATGATAATTAAATTGTCGCTTCGGTGGCGATCAAAAGATAGAACTGCTCTGCTATAATGCACCTGAGTGCGTGAGGGGTGTTGTCTGAAGGCGCATCCTTTCGACCGGGCTCAGGGCCAAGGGGGTGATTACCTCCCCTTGGCCCTTTCAAAAGAATTATTGGGCGGCTTTGCTTACGGTTGCTGAGCGGTCAGAGTTCGGAGCGTCAGTGCTGAAAACGCGCTCAAAGAGGAATAGAAATAAGTCCAAAATCATCCTATTTTATGATTGTGTCAGATTTCCCAGATAGCCGATAATATTGTCGCTGATCTCGCCGGTCAGCGCGCCGTTGTAGTTGCAGATGAAGGTACCGGCAATGAGGATCATCATGGCTTCGGCCTCACGGTGTCCGACTTCCGGGCCGTAGATCGCCACGAGGCACTGCTCCATGGTCTCGCGCCACTCGCGAAACTCCCCCTTGACCAGATCCGCGACTACGTCGCTGTAATGCGCCAGCACATAGGTCTGCGTGGTGGCGTTGGGACGCTTCTCTTCGGGATCTCCCTTGGCCACATAGGCCATGAAAGCGTTCATGTAGGCGAGGTTGCTGTCGTAATCCACGCGCGGATGCGTTGCAAACCAGAGCTTGCATTTCTCGGTCATGTAGTCCTTGGTATAGCGCAGATAGCTCACGACCAGATCGTCCCGGCTCTCAAAATAATGCAGAAGCTTGGGATGCGACATTCCGGCCTCCTCCGCAATATCCCGCAGGGTGATCTTCGTCATGGGTTTCTTTTCAATGCAGCGCTCAAAGGCCATCAGGATTTCTTTGCGAACGGCCTCTTTATCGACGATCAAAGGCATAGGAATCCCTCGCTTTCGGAAAAAGTATAACGAATTATCCACGCAAAAGCAAGAGACCGCCGATCAGCATTTTCAGTCCCATGGACGTGACCAGCACCGCGCCGAGCTTGCGCAGGTATTTTGTCCAGCCGCGCGGCAGCAGAGTACCCAGCGAAGCAAAAAGCAGCATCAGCGGCACGGTGCCCAGCGCGAAAGCCAGCATCAGCTGCGCGCCCCTTGCCGCACTGCCGGAAGACATGGCGCAGAGCCAGGCGGCGTACAGCGCGCCGCAGGGCATGAGCCCCGTCAGCAGACCGACCAGCAGCGGCGTTTGACGCCGGAACCTGTCGGGCAGACGGCAGACCGCGTTCTGTTCTCCGGGGAGGGACGGCAGCGCGGGCAGCAGCCCCCACATGTTGAGGCCCAGCAGGGCAACAATGAGGCCCAGCATAGTGAACAGCATCGACTTCATGCTGAGCGTATAGGTCAGCACCGTGCCCAGTGCGCCGAACACGGCGCCGAGTGCTGTATAGGAGAGCATACGCCCGCCGTTATAGCCGAGCGCAGCGCCGAGCTGCGCTTTTCGTCCCTCACGACCGGCACAGGCCGAGAGCAGAATGCCGCCGCACATGCCGAGACAGTGGGGACTGGTCGAGAGGCCGACCAAAAACAGGGCGCCGAAACTCGCACCGCCGATCTCGGGCGAGGCCCCGCCCCAGCAGAGCAACAGCCAGACCAGAAGGACGGTAAGAGCAGCACAGCCAAAGTCCAGCAAGCGCTCGGCGCGGCTGCGTTCTCCGGTCTCATAACCGAGAGACTTGATGCGTCTTTCCAGTTCATCCGGCGAGACCAACGCGGGATCGAAGCTCACTTCAGCCATTGCCTTGCGGTAGCTGACAGTCGCTTTGACGATCCCTTTTGTCCGCAGCAGCATCCCGGATACCTCGTCGGTGCAGCTCCTGCAGATCATGCCGCGGACCTTGATTTCACAGCTTTCCGTTTTCATTCGATGCCTCCGCCTTATTCAGCCGCAGCGAGTGCAGCAAAATACCGTTGGACGAGAGTGTCATGGCCGCCGCGGCGATGGAGGGATTCACGATCCCGCAGGCCGCGACGGGAATGCAGATCAGGTTATAAAACAGCGCCCAGCCGAGGTTTTGCCGCACCGTCCTTCGAGCAGCTCCGGCGAGCCGCAATGCCTGCGGCACCCGACCGATGCGCCCGCCGGGCAGCACCGCGTCGGCACACTCGATGGCGATGTCCGTTCCGGTACCCATGGCGATCGCAAGATCCGCTTCCGCCATGGCCGGGGCATCGTTGATCCCGTCGCCCACCATGGCGACGCGGCGGCCCTCGCTTTTCAAGCGTGTGATCTGCGCGGCCTTTTCTTCCGGCTTCACCTCGAAGAGGACATTCTCAATCCCGCACTCTCCTGCGATGCGTCTTGCCGTCTCCTCCTTGTCGCCGGAGATCATCCAGACCTCCAGACCGAGAGCACGGCAGGCGTCCACAGCGCTTTTCGCGTCTTCGCGCAGCGGATCGCGGACGCCCGGCTCTACAATGCCTTCGGTCAGCGTACCCGTTTTGTCGAATACGACCGTATCTATGCTCCAAGCCTTTTCAATGGCCGAGGCTCCTTTGAAGAGGATCCCCAGCTCCGCCGCCCGTCCGGAAGCCGTCATCAAGGCCGCGGGCGTGGCGAGACCCAGCGCACAGGGACAGGCAATCACCAGCACACCGCAGACTGTTGAGACAGCCTTTCCCCAGTCACCGGGTGCGAGCAGGGTAAACCACAGCGCGAAGACCAGCGCAGCAAGCGCGATAACAGATGGGACGAAGATCGCGGCGATCCGATCCGCAAACCGCTGTACCGGTGCTTTTTCACTCTGTGCGCGGCGCACGAAGGCTGCCATCTGCTGCAGGGTCGAATCCTCGCCAACCGAGGTCGCCGTGTACGTGACCTTGCCTTCACGATTGAGCGTGCCGCCGGTGATGCTGTCGCCTGGCCCTTTCTGCACGGGTTCGCTCTCGCCGGTCAGCAGGGACTCGTCCACCAGGCAGTTTCCCTCAAGGATCTTCCCATCGGCGGGAATCCGTTCGCCGGGGCGAAGCAGGATCGTATCACCGGATACGATCTCCGCGGCGTCGATCTCGGTCTCGATCCCATCCCGCAGCACGACCGCGGTCTTGGGCTGCAGGCGCAGGAGGCCGCGCACCGCCTCGCCGCTCTGGTAGATCGCCACGGATTCCAGATAGCGTCCGAAGAGCAGCAGCGAGATCAGCACCCCGTCACAGAGATAATAGAGCTTGATGTTCTCCGTCACGGTAAAGGCGACGACTGTGCTGTAAACATAGATCGCCGTGGTGGAGAGCGCCACCAGCAGATCCATGCCAAGGCTGTGGTTTTTCAGCCCACGGATCGCATTTCGGACAAAGTACAGACCCGGCCAGAATTGCAGCACCGTTGCCAGCACAAACTGGAAGCGCGGCGGCAGATCCCAGAGAAGCGGCATGCTCAGCGCGGTGGAGACGATCAGCAGCCGAAGCAGGCGGAAGCGCTGCCTGAGCTCCTCCGCCTCGTCTCCGTATACCTCACAGCCGCAGCCGAGAACAACGCTTTCCTTATCCAAGTTGCGCTTCCTTTTTCAGTCTGCGCCAATGCTTGAAGCCGATCACGGCACAGGGCACGCAGCAGGGGACCATATGGAACAGCAGCACCCAGCTCAGCCAGTCGACGCCCTGATAGAAATTGCCCTGGTACTCCACGCCTTTCATCAGCGCGAAGTAGGAGAAGTTCCACACGCCCCAGAGTCCTGTGGCCGAGCCGAAGAGGTGCAGACCCAGGAAGGACGCGGGCGTGAAGATACCGCCGATCGCCCCGACGAGGGTGGCGGACATGCGGCGGGATTTGGCGAGGAAGATCGTGATGACAGGGAAAATGTACACGGTGAGATTCAGCGCCCAGATCGCGAGCGGGATGTGATAGCCCCAGTTGAGCGCCTGGCGGATGTGGTCGCCGTCGTGGATCAGCACGGCGATGACCATGACGAGCCCGCAGATGAACATGGTATGCGCGGTTTTTTCGTCCAGCTTCTTGTCGAGCATGGCGGCAGTCTGTTTGTCGGACATGAGATAAGCCCCCTCATTAAATTTACCTTTTGGTTATAAATGACCATTTGGTAATTATAAATTATCATGGAGGAATGGCTGTGTCAAGAAAAAGATATACGAAAAGGCAGGACATATTTGTCCTGCCAGACACATTTTGGTGCAAATACCCTTCTCTGGACACCGTTTGGTGCAACACAGACATGATAAATGCCGAATTTGTCTACCAGACAGATCCGGCATTTTTCATGTTTATGAGGCGAATATCCCCGTTTTTCCTGTAATTTCAACGAAAAGTCGCTCCCGCATGGTCGAAAGGATCATGCGGGAGCTCTTTTTTTACCTAAATAGTTTAGTTTTTTTAGGCACCTTTTGGTTCAAATATGCTGTGCAAAAGTCTCGCTTAAAGTAAGAGGCAGAAGGCTTCAAACCAGAAAATGATGTTAGTATCGGTCAAAATGATAGAGGGGGATAGCATCCAATGTTAGGTGCAATAATCGGAGACATTCATTATCCTGTATGAGAACATGGCTTCGCTTAAGAAGCTACTCCGCGACCACGTGTAAAAGCAATAGCCGGTGATAGGCTCAGGGGCTTATCCCCGGCAAACTATATTTGAAACTCGCATGCTTTCATATATAAAAATGTTCACAAATTGCTCACGCGAAAATTAGCACTCTCGGCTTGACAGTGCTAAAAATAGTGCTATAATCATAATCGAACAGAGGAACGAAGATCGAATAGATGACCTCCATCCCCCTTGCTCAGGTAACATGAAATGCGATGCATATCAAAGGAGGTATGACTTATGTTGCCGAGTATTTTTGGAGAGAGTTTGTTTGATGACTGGATGGGATTCCCGTTCAGAGGCTTTGAATCCGACGTGGATCGCAAGCTGTATGGCAAACATGCGGCTCATGTGATGAGGACCGATTTGAAGGAACACGATGAAGGCTACGAGCTGAAAGTGGACCTGCCGGGCTTCAAAAAGGATCAGATCGATTTGCAGCTGCAGAATGGCTACCTGACGATCACCGCTTCCAAGGGCCTCGAAGAAGAAGGCAAGGATAAGAAGGGCAAGATCGTTCATCAGGAACGCTATGAAGGCTCCATGACCAGAAGCTTCTATATCGGCGAGAATGTTAAGGAAGAAGACGTCCAGGCCAAGTTTGAGGACGGCGTCCTAACGCTTGATTTCCCGAAGGAGAAGCCGGTAGCGCTTCCGGAGCGTAAGACCATTCAGATCCAAGGATAATCATTGCTACTCCAGCGCCCCGCTTAACCGCGGGGCGCTTTCTATTTCAGAGGAGATGTTTGAAATGAAAGAGAATTTGATTCTTGTTAACTACAAAGTGGAAAGCGAGGCTTATCAGGCACTGTCAGAGCTGAAGCGCGAGACGAGTAATGCCAACTACACCATTTCGCAGGCGGCCATCGTGAAGAAAGAAAACGGCACACTCAACATCATGGACGGCTTTGTCAATGGTGCCACAACCGGTGACGACACGTGGAAAGGCAGCCTGATCGGCAGCCTGGTTGGTGTGCTCGGCGGCCCGCTTGGGGTTCTGCTGGGCGGAAGCATGGGAATGCTGATTGGTGGAGCGGTGGATGCCAATGATATGGCAGATAGCGCCTCTTTGCTGGAGAAGGCCGGCGACAGTATCCTCAATGGCGAAACCGCAATCATTCTTTTGGCGCAGGAAGAATACGAAACGGCCCTGACTGCAAAGCTGAATAACTTCGAAGTGTCCATCACCAGATTCGATGCGGCAGAGGTCGCTGCAGAAGTCGAGCATGCCCGGGAGATCGAAAAGCAGATGGCAAAAGAGGCCCGGGAGAAGATGCGGGCAGAAAGAACCGAAGAGTTCAAAGAAACAGTCTCGCAAAAGAGTGAAGAGCTTAAAAATTGGTTCTCACACCTTGGCAAAAAAGAATAAAACCGACGTAAATAACAAAGCTCAGGATCCCGCCTACCGGCAGCAAATATACCGGCTGGCGGGATCATTCTTTTACTGATCTGAAAGATCAGCATTCCATAAGTCCCCGGGCTATGGTATAATAATTTACTACGGTCAGGAGCAATTACCCTTATCTCCCTTGGCGTTTTTTAGCAGGGGCAAAGACTATTCCCGTTTGACTGGTAGGAATGCACACAGAAATGAGGTGCCCATGAAAAAAGCGATAACAGTTCTTACAGCCTTGATTCTCCTGCTCACTGCAGGCTGCGGTGCCTCCGAGCAAAGCAGCGAAAGCGCAGCGGAGAGCACCTATAGGCAAATCTCACAGGATGAGGCCATGGAAATGATGGCCCGTGATGACGGACATGTTGTCGTGGATGTCCGCCGCCAGGATGAGTATGACGAAGGGCATATTCCCGGTGCAATACTGATACCGAATGAATCCATCGGCTGTGATTCCCCGGAAGCACTGCCTGACTACGATCAAATCATCCTGATCTACTGCCGCACAGGAAACCGCTCGAAGCAGGCGGCAGAAAAGCTGGCGGCCATGGGATATACCAACATTTACGAGTTCGGTGGGATCAACACCTGGACCGGCGATATTGTGACAAATGAGGAGGAAACAACCAAAGTGGGCGTATTCAATTTTGAGAAGAAAAGTGTACTGCTCAACAGCGGCTATGAAATGCCGATCCTGGGCTTGAGCACGTATGCGCTGGATTACGATACCTGCGTAAACTCTGTGAAGACACTTCTTCGTAACGGCGGCCGTCTGATTGATACGGCATATATGTACGGCAATGAGGATGCCGTTGGCGAAGGCGTTCGGCAGGCGATGGCTGAGTACGGCATTCCCCGTGAAGAAATATTCGTCATCACCAAAATCTATCCGAACCAGTTTCACGACCCGGAAGCCGCTATCGATATGGCGCTGGAAAAGCTGAATATCGACTATATCGACATGATGCTGCTGCACCATCCGGGAACAGACGACGTGAAGGCTTATAAAGCTATGGAGAAGTATGTGGAGCAGGGCAAGATCCGCTCACTCGGTCTCTCCAACTGGTATGTCAAGGAACTGACCTCTTTTCTGCCGCAGGTAACAATCACCCCTGCGCTTGTGCAGAATGAGATCCATCCATATTACCAGGAGCAGGATGTCGTGCCGTTTATCCAGGATAAAGGAATTGTTGTGCAGTGCTGGTATCCGCTGGGCGGCCGGGGATATACTGCGGAGCTGCTGGGAGATGAGACCATCTGCGCCATAGCGGAAGCGCACGGAGTCTCTGCTGCCCAGGTGATCCTCCGCTGGGATCTGCAGCGCGGCATCGTAGTGATCCCGGGTTCAGGCAATGAGCAGCACATTATAGAGAATCTTGATCTGTTCGGTTTCGAACTGACAGAGGAGGAAATGGAGAAGATTGCAGCTCTGGACCGCGGAGAGAAGCACGACTGGTATTAAGGAAAGGTAAATACGATGAGAATATTAGTTTTGAATGGGAGCCCCCGGCCACATGGCAACACGGCGGAAATGGTGGCCGTGTTCAAAGAAAGTGCAGAAGAAGCAGGGCATGAAGTAACGGTCATCGACATTTGCAAAAAGAACATCAAAGGCTGCCTCGCTTGCGAATACTGCCATGGAAAGGGGCAGGGCAAGTGTGTGCAGCATGATGATATGCAGGAGATCTATGACAAGCTGCGGAATACAAACATGCTCATCCTGGCTTCGCCGATCTACTATCATGGTATCAGCGGACAGTTGAAATGTGCGGTCGATCGGTTTTATTCCGCGCTTTACCCCAAAGCGCCGGCTACGCTTCGGAAGGTTGCTATGTTCCTGAGTTCCGGAGATCCAGATATGTATGCTGGGGCACGTTTTTCCTATGAGGGAGATTTCCTGGGATATCTGGGGCTGGAAGATGTGGGAATCGTCACCAATCATGATAAAGACTATTTGAAGACCATCAGGAAAATGGCGACTGCTCTGTAAATCCGCATTTGAGCCTCGAAGTGGTAAACAGTCTAAATCTGATTTTCGGCTCATGGTGGGGTGATTCCGGTGAATAGCAGAAAAACGCAAAATAGACATCTTTCGCAGGCCATGTTTTTTATTTTGCTGTTCGGAATCGTCAGTCTCTTCTCAGATATGACGCATGAAGGAGCGTCCAGCATCCGCGGAGCGTATATGTCCCTGTTGGGGGCGTCGGCCGGAGCTATTGGTTTCGTGTCTGGACTGGGTGAGTTAATCGGGTACTCCATGCGATATGTGTTTGGCAGACTGACCGACAAGACGAAACAATATTGGCCCATGGTAATCCTGGGGTATGTGCTGGACATCATTGCGGTTCCTGCTCTGGCACTGGTGGGTGAGCACGGCTGGCTGGCCGCCTGCCTGCTGCTTGTGATCCAGCGCATGGGAAAGGCTATCAAAAAGCCGGCCAAAGATACCGTCATGTCCTTTGCCGCATCACAGGAAGGTGCAGGAAAAAGTTTCGGAATCCAGGAGCTGTTGGACCAGATCGGCGCTTTTCTCGGCCCGGTGCTGCTGTATCTGGTGATGCTGCTGCGGCAGGAAGGGACTACGTTTCAGATCTACTCGACCTGCTTCGCGGTCCTTGCGATCCCCGGCGCCATCACGCTGATCCTGCTTCTGGTCACCCGGGCGAAGTTTCCGAATCCCGAGCGATTTGAGCCGGAACCGAAGGAGTATATTCCCTTCAAGTTGAAAAAAGAGTTTATTCTGTATATCGCCGGAATCAGCCTGTTTGCCTTTGGCTTCATCGACTATTCTATCGTGATCATGCACGTATCCCGAAACTACACCACACTTGCGCCGGGCCTTGCTGAAACATCTTCCCTGGTGAACAGTGGCACGCTCCCATTGCTCTACGCAGGGGCCATGCTGGTAGACGCTGTTGCTGCCCTGCTTTTTGGAATGCTGTATGATAAAAAAGGTGTTCGCGCACTGGTCCTGTCTACGCTCATCTCCGCACCGTTTGCCTGTTTCGTTTTCTTATGCCGTACCGTCCCGCTGTTGCTCATAGGTATCGCCTTATGGGGCGTTGGCATGGGCGCACAGGAATCGATCCTGAAAGCGGCTGTTACCGGTATGGTGCCTAAGCAAAGCCGCGCGACAGGGTATGGGATTTTCGAATGCGCTTTTGGCGTATTCTGGTTTCTGGGCAGCTGGCTTCTGGGAACTCTGTATGATAGTAATACAGTTGTCATGGTCATCGTTTCTGTAGTGACACAATTAGCGGCGATACCTTTCTATATCGCCTCAACACGACAAGCACGACGGATCGCTTAAATGGATCCCCAAAAGAATGAAATGCCCTGAGAGATCTGAACCCTTTTGGTCCAGATCTCTCAGGGTGTTTTACATGTCTCGGAAACAATAAAACTCGCCCAGACATATGGTTCGACAAGCCTAAAGGTCGGATCCGTTAAAAAGCTTGACAGAAAAGCTCCTATATAGTAGAATGCAAACAACTACTATATAGGAGCTTTTGATATGAATACAAATGGAGGTTTTTTGGTCACAAAGGTGAAGCAGCTGAGTGACCGGGTTTTTGAGAAGATCCTCATTGAAAAGAAAATCGACGCTTTCAACGGCGCACAGGGCCGCATCCTATATGTGTTGTGGCAGGGAGACGGCATTTCCATCAAAGCCCTGTCGGACCAATGCGGTCTGGCAATTACTTCCCTGACCTCCATGCTGGAGCGCATGGAAAAGCAGGGGCTTCTCCGTCGTGAGAGTGACGAGAAAGACAAGCGGAAAACCCTGCTTTTTCTGACAGATTGTGCTTATGCTTTACGGGAGGATTACGAGGCCGTATCGGCGCAGATGGGCGCGGTCTTTTATGAGGGCTTCAGCGAGGAAGAAATCCGGCTGTTTGAGTCTTTCCTGCGTCGCGTTCTGGATAATCTGGAAGGAGGACAGAGACCATGAGCGTCTGTATCAAGGATCAGATCCAAAACATGAACCTCGTGATCGGCTGTACGGTGGGCTGTGACTACTGTTATGCACGCAATAATGTGAAGCGCTATCACATGATCGACGATTTTTCAAAGCCGGAGTTTTATCCGGGAAAGCTGCGGCTGATGGAAAAGCCCCGCCCGCAGAATTTTCTGCTCACGGGCATGAGCGACCTCTGTGTCTGGAAGCCGGAATGGCTGGAGGAAGTGCTCGCCAAAATGCGGGCCAACCCGCAGCATCAATTCCTGTTTCTGTCCAAGCGGCCCGATCTGCTGAACATCGACTGTGAGCTGGATAACGCGTGGTTCGGTGTGACGGTCACAAGACGGGCCGATCTGTGGCGGATCGACGCGCTGCGAAAGAATGTCCGCGCGAAGCACTATCACGTCACCTTTGAACCGCTGTTCGACGATCCCGGCGAGGTAGATCTGCAAGGGATTGGCTGGCTCGTGGTGGGCACGATGACTGGTGCGCAGAGCCGGAAGGTGCATACGGACCCTGCTTGGGCCAGGTCTTTGACAGAGCAGGCGCACGTGAGGAATATCCCCGTGTTCTGGAAGGAGGATCTTCTTCCAATCATGGGGGAGGAAAGCATGGTTCAGGAACTCCCGGAACCGTTCAACAAGGTGTTGGAGGAACAGAAAGCATGGCGCAAATGATGATGGACGGCATTTTGATCGGAGAGGTCGAAACCAAAGATATCATGACCAAATCCAGCCTGCCAGTGGGCGGCTATTCGGTCAATCCCTATGTGGGCTGTACCCACGCTTGCAGGTATTGCTACGCAAGCTTCATGAAGCGCTTCACCGGGCATACGGAGGAATGGGGCACGTTTTTGGATGTCAAGCACTGGCCGGAGATCAAGAATCCTCGGAAATACGCCGGACAGCGCGTGGTGATCGGCTCTGTCACCGATGGCTACAATCCCCAGGAGGAGGTCTTTCAGAATACCAGAAAGCTTCTGGAACAGCTTCGCGGCAGCGGTGCGGATATCCTGATCTGCACCAAGTCGGACCTTGTTGTGCGGGACCTCGATCTGCTCAAGGAATTGGGGCAGGTCACCGTCTCCTGGTCAATCAATACGCTGGACGAGGCGTTTAAGGACGACATGGATTCCGCTGTTTCCATCGAGCGCCGCCTGTCCGCCATGAAAAAGGTCTACGATGCGGGAATCCGCACGGTCTGCTTTGTCTCCCCGGTCTTTCCCGGCATCACGGACTTTGAGGCGATCTTCGAGCGCGTCAAGGATCAGTGTGATCTGTTCTGGCTGGAAAATCTGAATCTGCGCGGCGGCTTCAAAAAGACGATCATGGACTATATCGCGGAGAAGCGGCCGGAACTGGTCGGCCTGTACGATGCGATCTACAACAAGAAAGACCGGAGCTACTTTGAAGGACTCGAGGCCAGAGCTGAAGCCATGGCAAAACGGTATGACTGTCCCTTTGTGGACAACGAGATGCCTTACGGCAGAGTGCCACAGGGGCATCCTGTGATCGTGGACTATTTCTATCACGAGGAGATCCGCGGCTCGGAGAACACGGGAACACGCAGAAAATGATCTGCTCCGAAAAAGCAATCACGTGATAATAGACGGCTGTATATCTCGGCAAAAAACGAGACGCACGGCCCGACAAATAGTTTACATAATATCAGACGCCTTCTGGTAGTAAAACCCTCGTCTGGACACCGTTTGGTGCAACACAGACAGAAATCGTCTTGAAATGTTTCGTTTCAAGACGATTTTTGCTATATATGAGAAAGCTTAGCCTCCAAAAGTGACGTGTATAGGGCGTTTGAACAAAGCGTTGTTTGAACGCAAAAAGAAACACACAAAATGAACCCGTGACGATTTGTCACGGGTTCGCTGTTCTGATTAGCGGTAAACCAACTCACTCAAAACGATTTCCTCTGCGCTTGCGCGAATGTTGTTCATCCGCGCGACCCATGTCGTTTGATTGGCTGCTTTGAGCGATTCGGTCACTCCTTCGCGCTTGGCCAACTGATTCGTGATCAGCTCAACACGTTCGCTGCAGGCGCGGTCGATCTCAGCAAGGTGCTTATCCAGTTTGCCTGTCAAAAGCATACTGGAATAGAGGGCGGGATGGTGCTCCTTTAAATAACCCTTTCGCAGAAGACCGTATTTGCCGATAGGCAACGGTTCTTCGTCGAAGCAAAGATTAGGGAAAAGATAGTCTCCTTCTCTATTTGAACTGGATACCGCTACAGTCAGATTATAGCAGGGTTGCAGCCGAGGGCAAAGAGGGATCTGCTGATACCGTGCTTGCAAGTTCTGAAAGCTTTTTCAGGAGAGGTTGGAGCCGTAGACCTCCAGCACCACGTCGGAGAGCGGGAAGGTGGAGCAGGGGTGGATATAGTTGTAGTCGATATCTGCCGCCCGTCTGCCGTCTGTCTTCTCCGGGATGTAGACCTCGCCCGAGAC
>Ga0256405_10002592_pt1 | contig 40689 bp, 42 predicted proteins | sample RumenRJG_02DNA_FD_189096 | JGI IMG/M metagenome (GOLD analysis project Ga0256405, IMG submission 189096) | Bovine rumen microbial communities from Lethbridge, Alberta, Canada - RJG_02 | ecosystem: Host-associated > Mammals > Digestive system > Stomach > Rumen | place: Canada: Alberta... | reverse complement strand
ACCATCTCCATACCGGGTTCCGCGATCTCATACCGCACCAGGGTAAGACCGCAGGCAGGCGCTGTAGGGCCGGCTGCACGCCGGTCAAGCGCATCCAGAATAGACGGCATTTCTTCGGGGGCTTTAGCCCCTCGCCCGATCTCCATCAGGGTTCCCGCAATGATACGCACCATGTTATAAAGAAAACCTCTGCCGCTGACTCGGATCACGATCTCCCGCGGCATGCGGCAAACCTGGGAAAGGGATGCCCGGGTGCCGCAGGGAATCTCCTCTACTTCAACATTCAGGATCTCCCGCACAGTTGTCTTCGCGCTCGTATACATACTGCAGAAGCTCTTGAAATCATGCTCTCCCACAAGATACCGTCCCGCCTCGCGCATGGCTTCCACGTCAAACCTGTATCTGGAATAATACGTATACAGACGGCGCATGGGATCCGGCATGGGAGCATTAAAAATACGGTATTCATAGGTCTTGACCGTACTGCAGTGCCTGGGATGAAAATCAGCCGGCACTTCAAGTGATGTCCGGACACAGATCCTGTCCGGCAGACGTACATTCAGCGCGTAGGAAAACTTATCGGGCGGTATACGGCTTTCTGTGTCAAAAACAGCAAGATTGCAGCAGGCATGCACGCCTGCATCCGTGCGGCTTGCGCCGATCACTTCCACAGGTACCCCCGTCAGCTCTGTCAGAGCGCGGTTCAGTTCTCCTTCAATCGTAGGCACTCCGCTTTTCTGTGCCTGGTAGCCGGCATACCCCGTCCCGTCATAGGCGACGGAAAGCAGGATTCTTTTTTTCACAATCGTGCTGCTCCTTCTATTACTATACCCGTACTATACTCGTATTCGTCCCTGCAGAATCTGCCTGTCCTCAGAAACAAAAGGACAGGATAACGACTGCTGACCCAGACTCAGATTGAAATCGGCAGGCGGATGAGTCTGAGCAGTACACAGACTGCAAAATACGCCAAAAGGACAAAATAGGCGCCCTGATCTCTGCCCTTGTAGACCAGGGGCTTCATCTTGGTGCGTCCAGCGCCGCCCCTGTAGCAGCGTGCTTCCATTGCCATTGCCAGGTCATTGGCCCGGCGGAAGGCGGAAATAAAGAGCGGCACAAGAAGCGGTACGAGACTCTTGATCTTTTTGATCAGGTTTTTACTCTCGAAATCAGCTCCCCGGGCGATCTGCGCCTTCATGATCTTATCTGTCTCCTCCATCAGGATCGGAATAAAACGGAGGGCGATCGACATCATCATGGCAATCTCGTGGACCGGAACCCGAACCCTCTTCAGCGGATTGAGAAGGTTCTCGATGGCATCCGTCAGCTGGTTGGGCGTGGTGGTAAGAGTCATCAGCGAGGATCCGATGACCAGCAGGGAAAGCCGGATGGCCATTTTCACAGCAAAGGCAAGTCCCTGTTTTGTGATCTTCAGAAAGGCGATCCGGAAGAGCTCTTCGCCGGGTGTCAGAAACAGGTTAAAAGCCATTGTGATCAGCAACAGGATCAGAATCGCTTTCATACCACGCACAATATATCCGACAGGAACATTCGAAAGTTTGATCATGGCGATCAGAAAGACAGCACAGACAGCGTAGCCGATAAAAGAATTCACCACAAAAAGGGAGATAATGTATACCAGTGTCCCAACGATCTTGACCCGGGGGTCAAGCCGGTGAAGCAGTGAGTCTGTCTGATAGTATTGTCCGAGTGTAATATCCTTGAACATAATAATGCTCCCCGAAACAGCTCTTTAGCGGCTGCTTTTACTGATACTGCGCATGATTTCCTCAGCGGCTTCCTCCACCGTCAGGGCATCTGTCTCAACATCCAACCCGCTTTCGCGCAGGGTATTCATAATATATGTGATCTGCGGTGCGGACAGGCCCAGTTCCTCGAGCTCTGTGTAATGACGGAACACATTCTTGGGGCTGTCATCGAACACCTTCTCCCCGTGTCCCATCACAACGATCCTCTCAACGTAGCGGGCGACATCGTCCATGCTGTGTGATACCAGTATGATCGTCATAGACAGCTTTTTTTTCATCTCGGAGATCAGACCGAGGATCTCATCTCTTCCTTTGGGATCAAGGCCGGCGGTGGGCTCATCAAGAATCAGGACTTTCGGATTCATGGCAAGCACGCCTGCGATCGCGGCGCGTCTCTTCTGGCCGCCGGACAGATCAAAAGGAGATGTTTTGAAATATTTTTCCGAAATCCCCACATTTTCCAGCGCCTGCACAGCCCTCTTTTTGCAAACAGCTTCGTCGAGTCCCAGATTGCGGGGGCCGTACATGACATCAGACAGAACGTCGACTTCGAAAAGCTGATGTTCCGGATACTGGAAGACCAGGCCGACATTTGCGCGGAGAGCTTTCTTGTCAAAACCATCCGCATGTATATCCTTGCCGTTATATAGAACACTGCCGCTCGAAGGACGCAGAAGTCCGTTGAGAAGCTGTACAAGTGTGGATTTACCGGAACCGGTGTGTCCGATCAGTCCGATAAACTGATTGTCAGGTATTTCCAGACTTACATCTTTTAAAGCCGCAGTTTCCATCGCAGTTCCCTGCTCATAGACATAGCTCACTTTTTCCAGACTGAGTCCCATTTCGTTCATTTCCTTTCCGCTGTGATCCGGCATCCGCACTGCCTGCGCAGAGCTTGTGCAAGCTCTTCCCTGGTCAGGATCCCCTCCGGTATATCCAGCCCCTTCTCCCGGAGCAGGTGTCCCAGAAGGGTTACCTGCGGAACATCGAGATGAATCGCCTGCATCTTCTCTACCTGTGAGAAAACCTCCCGCGGTGTTCCCTGCATGGCAATCTTTCCCTCATCCATGACAAAGACACGATCCGCGCGGATCGCTTCCTCCATGTAATGCGTGATCAGAATAATGGTAATTCCTTCTTCCCGGTTCAGTTTCATCGCAGCATTTATGACATCGGCGCGTCCCGAGGGGTCGAGCATGGCAGTCGGTTCGTCCATGATAATGCACTTGGGATGCATGGCGATGACGCCGGCGATGGAAACACGCTGTTTCTGGCCGCCGGACAGACGATTGGGCGATTTTTTACGGTATTCATACATTCCGACGGTCTTGAGACTCTCCTCGACCCGTTCCCAGATTTTCTCTGTCGGAACCCCCATGTTTTCAGGGCCGAACCCTACGTCTTCCTCGACAACCTGTCCGATGATCTGGTTGTCGGGATTCTGAAAGACCATGCCCGCCGTCTGTCGAATCTCCCACAGAAGCGACTGATCCTTCGTATCAAGCCCGTTCACCCAGACCGCTCCCTCCGTCGGAAAGAGCAGGGCGTTCAGATGTTTTGCAAGGGTAGATTTGCCGGACCCGTTGTGCCCGAGAATGGCAATAAACTGTCCCGGCTCGACATCAAGAGAAATGTCATTAATCGCACGGATCGTACCGGACGGATTTCCCTCTTCATCCCTCTGTATATAATCATGGATCAGTTTGCTGATTTTAATCATGTCTACTCTATCTCTTTGGACTTACTCCCCGGATCCGCTTCGGCTGCATCTGGATTTTTTGCGGCAAAGAAAGCGAAAAACAGATGGCGCGAAATGTATGCGCCCTTCAAGGGGGCATGTACAATAACGACGCGCATTTTCCGGGCGTCTGCTGTATGACTTCGATATTTCTAAAAAAGTCTCCGGGACAGGATCCCCCCGGAGACTTCTAAAATTCATATCATGCTGCAAAAGAATCAGCCTGAGCAATCAGACAAACTCAAGGACAACTTCCATTGCACCATCGCCGCGGCGCTGGCCGATTTTGATGATTCTGGTGTAACCACCGTTCCTGCCGGCATATTTGGGGCCGTACTCAGTGAACATCTTGTCAACGAGGTCGACCTTCTTGGTGGCTTTCTTGCGGCCCTTTGCTTCCTGAGGAACCTCGACTACGGGATACAGGTAGCGAAGGATCTGTCTTCTGGCATGCAGACGGCTGGGAGCATCCTTGGTGATCTGCTTCTCAACTTCGTCATAAACGGTAACCTTCTTGCCATCGACGACTTCCTTGACGCGCTTGCCGTCTTTGTCTTTACGGGCAACCTTAGCCATGACAGTAACAGTCTCATAATTGTCACGCTCTTTGACAGCCATTGTGATCATGGGCTCAACGATCTTGCGGATTTCCTTGGCACGAGCCTCGGTGGTGGTAATCTTTCCGTGATAGATCAGAGCTGTGACCTGGTTGCGGAGCAGAGCCTTTCTGAGCTTGGTCTTTTTGCCTAACTTTCTGTACATTGCCATCTTATTATTCCTCCATTCGTTATGATGATGCCGACGGCAGCGCACATCGGGCTTACCTGCTGCCGGTTCCGGCAAGGGACAGGTCTGCGAAGACCTGTTCTCTGCCGGCATCTCCTGCTGCGCACCTTATGGATTTACCGCAGCGGGACGGGTTTACTCTTAATGATTACGCGGGATCTTCGCTCGAATTGAGCTTGAGTCCCAGTTCTTTGAGCTTCTCAAGAACTTCCTCAAGAGACTTGCGGCCAAGGTTCCTGACCTTCATCATCTCTTCGGGAGTCTTGTTGCAGAGCTCTTCGACCGTGTTGATTCCTGCACGCTTGAGGCAGTTGTAGGAACGCACGGAGAGTTCGAGCTCGTCAATGCTCATTTCCAGAGCCTTCTCCTTGGGATTTTCCTTCTCTTCGGAGATGACCTTGGCGGTTCTGGCTTTCTCAGACAGGTTGATAAATATGCTGAGGTGCTCACTCAGGACCTTTGCCGCAAGGCTTACGGCCTCGTCAGGTGCAATCGTTCCGTCGGTTGTGACATCCAGTGTAAGCTTATCAAAGTCTGTCTGCTGTCCGACACGTGTATTCTCCACCATCACATTGACCCTGTCGACAGGCGTGTAAATGGAGTCGATCGGAATCACGCCGATTTTGGTATCAGGCGTTTTGTTGCGGTCGGAACTGACGTATCCTCTTCCCTTTGTGATCGTAAGTTCCATGAACAGGCGGGTATCCTTACCGCTCAGGGTCGCGATCACGAGATCAGGATTCATGATCTCGATATCCGAATCGATCTGGATATCGGAAGCACGCACAACACCCTCGCCCTCATAGTCAATAAAGGCAGTCTTGGGTTCGTTGGACTCGCTGTCATTCTTGATTGCGAGACTCTTGATATTCATGATGATCTCAGTGACGTCTTCCTTGACTCCCTGGATCGTACTGAATTCGTGCTGTACGCCATCAATTTTAACCTGACTCACCGCAGCGCCGGGAAGTGAAGAGAGCATGATCCGGCGGAGGGAATTTCCCAGCGTGATGCCATAACCTCTCTCCAGAGGCTCGACCACGAATCTGCCGTATTTTTTATCATCAGAGATCTGAACGACCTCGATGCTCGGTCTCTCAAAATCAAACACTCGTAAATCCTCCTTTGCGCTCTGCGCTCAGTCCTTATTACTTGGAGTACAACTCGACGATGAGCATCTCGTTCACAGGAACGTCAATCTGCTCTCTCTTAGGCAGCTGGCTGACAGTACCCTTGAGGGCTTCCTTGTCAACATCAACCCAATCGGGGGTCAGTCTGCCGGCGGTAATCTCGGAGATGTCCTTGAAACGCTGGATGTTCTTGGATTTCTCTCTGACTTCGACAACATCTCCTGCCTTTACAAGGTAGGAAGGAACGTTGACCAGCTTGCCGTTAACAAAGATGTGCTTGTGGCCGACAACCTGACGTGCCTCACGACGGGTGCGGGCAAAACCCATACGGAAAACGACATTATCCAGACGGCTCTCAAGCATGGTCATGAGGTTTTCACCGGTCATGCCTTTCATTCTGTCGGCCTTGTCGTAGTAGTTACGGAAAGGCTTCTCGAGGACGCCGTAGATGAATTTAGCTTTCTGCTTCTCGCGAAGCTGGGTGCCGTACTCACTGAGTTTGCGGCTTCTGCGGATCAGCTGTCTCTTGGACTTCTTGTCATATCCAAGGAAAACGGGATCGAGGTCGAGAGATCTGCATCTCTTCAGTACCGGAGTTCTGTTTACTGCCATTGTAATTCTTCCTTTCTTATCTGCAGCCGAATACTTGTGCATGCACCTGCCTGAATAAGCTGTGCGTGACGGACTGCATGTTGTTTACAGCACAGAGAAAATAATATCTTCCTCTGTGTCTTCATCCAAACGTGTATTAAACCCTGTGTGATATATAAATATGATCACACTCTCCTTCTCTTGGGAGGACGGCATCCGTTGTGGGGAACCGGAGTAACATCAGTGATGCTGATGATCTCAAGGCCGTTGGAATTCAGCGCACGGATCGCAGCTTCTCTGCCTGATCCGGGTCCCTTAACGAAAACATCGACAGCCTTCAGCCCGTGAATGAGCGCTGCCTTTGTAGCCGTCTCAGCAGCCATCTGTGCTGCATAGGGAGTAGATTTCCTTGAACCTTTAAATCCAAGACCGCCTGCACTTGCCCAGCTCAGAGCGTTGCCCTGTGTATCGGTCAGGGTAACGATGGTGTTATTAAAAGAGGACTGGATGTGCGCCTGTCCGCGTTCAACGTTTTTCTTGACACGTCTAACCTGCTTCCTTCTGGAGGATTGCTGTTTTGCCATAAAACTAACCTACTTTCTTTCCCATAAATGGTATCTGTCCGGCTTTGATCATGACAGAAAAGCCGGAATCAATGTACATTATTTCTTCTTGTTTGCGATGGTCTTCTTCGGGCCCTTCCTGGTCCTTGCATTGGTCTTGGTCTTCTGACCGCGGACAGGGAGACCTCTTCTGTGACGGATGCCTCTGTAGCAGCCGATCTCAGAGAGACGCTTGATGTTCATGGCGATTTCTCTGCGGAGATCACCTTCGACCATGTAATCCTCAGTGATAACTTCGCTGAGTTTCTTGACTTCTTCATCAGTCAGATCCCTGCATCTGGTATCGGGATTGACGCCCGCCTTCTCGACGATCTTTGTTGCAGAGGTACGGCCGATGCCATAAATGCTGGTCAGGCCAATCTCAACACGCTTATCTCTGGGTAAATCTACACCTGCGATACGAGCCATTGTAAACTCTCCTTCTACTATTTAAATTACTGATTGACTGGGGCACATCTGCATGTTCCGTTTCATGAGTCTGTACCCAACCGGCCTCCGGCCGGTCTTTCCACTGCGATTTTCATCGGCATGGTATCAAAGAGTAATGGGCTGCCCCGGTCTGTAAAGACTGGGTTAACGGGGCACCATCTATTCTATGATCAGGCGCTGCAAAAACCCTGTGCAAAACCTGTTTCGGGTTAAAAACAGATCCGCCGCATCCGGTCTGCAGAGCCAAAGAGCACTTTACTCGCTCAACCCTGCCTCTGTTTGTGTTTCGGATTCTCGCAGATGATCCTGACGATACCTTTGCGCTTGATGACTTTGCACTTATCGCACATAGGCTTCACGGAAGCTCTAACTTTCATCTCCTACTCCTTTCGTGAGTGGTACTGCTTTCCTGCTTTTCAGAAAAAACACACATCCCTTTGACACGGGCCATACCGTATCTTCCGTCTGTGAAGCTTTTTCGGCTTTGCAGGAATCATACAGAACCTGTTGCCGAGTCTGTCCGAAATCACCCCGTCCTTTGAAATGCGTAGTTACGGTTTAAGACAGGACAATTGAGCAGGGGTTTCCCCCTACTCATTTACAGACCATAGTAGAATATCACACCCCAAAATCATTTGCAAGGATTATTTTGTGAATCCACAAGGTATTTCTATTCTTTTTTTTGCTCGATTTATGTCCGGTTTTCAGGTGAATATAAACGGGAACTTATACTCTGTATTTTAAAAAAACAAAAGCGCCCGCATTCCTCTCCGATGCAGATCGGCAGAGGAATCGGACGCCGTGGATTCTTAACTGTATCGTAACGATTCCGTCACATGTTCGGGATCACTTGTCTCTCCAGATGATTCGGCCCTTGGTCAGGTCATAAGTGGACATCTCCAGGGTGACCTTGTCTCCGGGAAGAATACGAATAAAGTTCTGACGAAGCTTACCGCTGATGTGGGCGAGAATGATCGCGCCATTCTCAAGCTTTACCTTGAACATAGTATTCGGGAGTTTTTCAGTTACGATTCCTTCAAGTTCGATAACGTCTGCTTTTGACATATACGATTTAACCCTCCAAGATTTCGCAGATTGCCTGGAACACTTCCTTCATATCCTTCGTTCCGTCAACAGTACGCAGGGCTCCTCTTTCTTTATAGAAGTCGATCAGAGGCTGCGTCTGCTCGTGGTAGACAGACAATCTGTTCTGGACTGTCTCGGGTTTATCATCATCACGCTGGATCAGCTCGCCGCCACAGTTGTCACAGATGCCTTCTTTTTTGGGAGGAATGAAGGTGATATGGTAGGATGCGCCGCATTTAGGACAGGAACGTCTTCCGCTCATGCGTGTAACGATATTTTCGTCCGGGACATCCACGTCAATCGCATAATCAATCTTCTCACCGGTCTTTGCCAGTGTATCGGTCAGAACCTGCGCCTGCGGAATCGTCCTCGGGAATCCATCAAGGATATAGCCCTTTGCACAGTCATCAGCTTTCACTCTGTCGAGCAGGATCTCTACTGTCAGTTCATCCGGCACCAGCTGACCTGCATCCATGAAAGCTTTTGCTTTTTTGCCAAGCTCCGTACCGTTCTTGATATTAGCACGGAAGATATCTCCCGTGGAAACATGCGGCAGACCGAACTTCTCAGCAATCATCTTTGCCTGTGTGCCTTTACCCGCACCGGGCGCTCCGAGCATAACGATCTTCATTGTATACCCTCCTTTTTCGAAAACTGGTGAACGATTTTCAAGAAGTTAATAACACAAGAACCGAAGACGGCACAGGTGCACAATGCATCCGGTACGCAGTATACAGCCGGATCTTCAGGATCTGTCTGTATATTACGTCTTACTGCCGCCTTCGGAAGTACTTTTTAATCGTTGAGGAAACCTTTGTAGTTCCTTACGAGCATCATGGATTCGACCTGCTTGATCGTCTCAAGCACGACACTGACAACGATGATCAGGCTGGTTCCTCCAAAGGAGATCGAGGCATTGAAGAGGCCTCTGAAAATGAAAGGAAGGATGCCGACCACGGTCAGGCCGATCGCACCAATGAAAATAATGTAATTGAGAATCCTGTTCAGGTACTCGCTGGTGGGTCTGCCGGGACGGATACCCGGGATAAATCCGCCGCGCTTCTTCAGATTGTCCGCGATCTCGATCGGATTGAAAGTGATCGATGTGTAGAAATACGCAAAGAAGATCAGAAGGACAATATAGAGCACAAGTCCCAGTGAATACTTGATATAGGAAGGATTGCACCAGTAAGAGGAGCTCAGATAGCGAAGTACCTCTGACCAGATACCCGTACCCTTGTATCCTGCAAGAGTGGAAATGATGCCGGGGAATTCCATCAGGGAAGATGCAAAGATGATCGGCATAACGCCTGCCGTATTCACCTTAAGGGGAATCACGGAAGTCTGTCCGGCTGTGAAGCGTCTGCCGTTGATCTTCTGAGCGTAGGACACAGGAATCTTCCTCTCTGCATCATTCAGAAGAATAACCATAAGGGTCATCACAAGGATCACTGCAATAATGATCACTGCTGCAACAGCACCGATGGCAATGGTTTTTCCGACAACAAACTGGGTAAACAGTGCGACAATATCCTGAGGCATTCTGGAGATAATGTTGATGCACAGGACAATGGAGATACCGTTTCCGATTCCCTTGACTGTGATCTGCTCACCGATCCACATCAGGAAGGCACTTCCGGCAGTCAGTGTTGCAATGACCATGATCACGTTAAGTGCGTTGAATTCTTCGAGGAGGCCCTGGCGGCCAAAGCCGATGGCCATAGCAGAAGATTCCAAAAGCGCAAGTGCGACCGTGACGTAACGGGTGATCGCTGTCATCATCTTCCTGCCCTCTTCGCCCTCACGCTGCATTTCCTCTAGTTTGGGAATCGCAATTGTAAGAAGCTGAATGATAATGGAAGATGTGATGTATGGCGTAATGTTCAGTGCCAGGATGGACATGTTCAGGAAGGAGCCGCCGGTAAAAGCGTCCACAAAGCTGAACGTATCGCCGGTCTGCTGCGCGAACCAGTCCGCGAAATAATTTCTGTCAACACCAGGGACCGGAAGCTGGCAGCCAAAGCGGATGATGATCATCATCAGGAATGTGAACAGAAGCTTCATCCTGATTTCTTTAACTTTAAAAACATTTTTGATCGAGTCAATCATTCTCTTATGACCTTTCCGAAATTGCAAGCCCTCTATCGTTTTATTATCCTGCGCAGAGAAAACAGAGTCCTGATCGTTTTCAAAACGGATTGTTATTCACTGAATGGAAATACCGATAATAAAGGGCAAGCCATATCGGGCAGTTATACCCGATATGGCATGTCTATTTCTTGTTTGATCAGCCAATAGTCTCGGCTGTGCCGCCGGCTGCCTCGATCTTTTCCTTAGCTGCAGCGCTGAAAGCTGTAACCTTAACAGTAAGCTTTTTGCTCAGATCAGCATTGCCGATGATCTTAACGCCGTCACCGATCTTGCTGACAGCTCTGCTCTCAAGCAGTGCCTGCTCGTCTACAACTGCACCATCCTCGAATCTCTCGAGAGATTTGATATTGACTGCAACGATATCTTTTGTATTGTAGCAAGTGAAGCCTCTCTTAGGGAGTCTTCTGTACAGAGGCATCTGGCCGCCTTCAAATCCGGGACGGGGAGCTCCGCTTCTTGCCTTCTGGCCTTTATGGCCGTAACCTGCAGTCTTGCCGTTGCCGGAAGCGTGGCCGCGGCCTCTGCGGTAATCATTGTGCTTGGAGCCTTCAGCAGGCTTAAGATTATGTAAATCCATTTTTTTCCTCCTACCTTATTAGTCCAGCTCTTCGACCTTAACCATGTGATTGATCAGTCTGATCTGTCCCCTGGTAGCGGCATTGTCAGGAAGGATGACGAAGCTGTTCAGCTTCTTAAAGCCCATGGACTTGACGATTGCACGGTTCTTGGGAACAGCACCGATGGTAGACTTGATCAGAGTGATTTTCAGCTTCTTCGGCTCAGCTGCTGTTGCTTTCTCTGTAGGCATTTTTACCTCCATGTCGAAGCGCTCTGCGCTGAGACACGCCGGAAGAAATATGCATTTCAAAGTCTTTCATATAAGGACTTTGAAATTAGCTATTTCTCCGATGCGATCTCGCAAGATTTGCGGCGCTTCTACGCAAACCCTGTGAATGAGAAATAATAAATCCATATGATTTCTCATTCTATCTTCTTACAGATCTTAATGTCTCGCCGATCAGCCCTTAAGCTCAGCGACGGTTTTGCCGCGCCTTGCTGCGACTTCTTCAGGAACCTTCAGCTGGCTGAGACCGTTAATTGTTGCCAGAACGACATTCTGCTTGTTGTTGGAGCCAAGAGACTTTGTACGGATATTCTTGATGCCTGCCAGCTCGCAAACTGTACGTGCAGGGCCGCCTGCGATGATACCGGTACCATCGGGAGACTTCTTAAGCAGAACGGAAGCACTGCCGTACTTACCGATATAATCATGAGAGATACTGCTGACTTCGTCAAGCGCAACACTGACGAGGTTCTTGGATGCATCTTCTCTGCCCTTGCGGATTGCTTCCGGAATTTCAGTAGCCTTGCCAAGACCGCAGCCTACATGGCCGTTTCCGTCACCGACAACTACGAGGGCCGTGAAGCGCATGTTGCGGCCGCCTTTGACGACCTTGGTAACACGCTTGATGGCAACAACCTTATCGGTCAGTTCCATCTGGCTTGTATCGATCATTGTATGTTTCATCACACATTCTCCTCCTTAGAATTCCAGGCCAGCCTTGCGGGCAGCTTCTGCCAGAGCAGCAACCTTACCCATGTAGATGTAACCGCCGCGGTCGAAGACCACTTCTTTGATTCCCTTTTCAGCTGCTCTCTGTGCAATCACTTCGCCAACCTTCTCAGCAGCTGCGATGTCGTCTGTGTGCTCGACAGCATCCTGGATTTCCTTCTCGATGGTGCCTGCAGCCACCAGTGTGGTCTGTGCATCGTCGTCGATGATCTGTGCATAAATATGCTTATTGCTTCTGTATACGGCAAGACGAGGGCACTGAGCAGTACCGCTGATCCTGTTGCGGATTCTGGAATGCTTTTTCTCGCGGATCGCCTTCCTGTTTGCTTTCTTTACCATTATAAATTCCTCCAAATATATGCTCCCGGATGCCTCGGAAAAGCACCGCCGTGCTTAATCAGCGTACACGTCAGTTCCCGTTCATTACGAACTGTTTCCTCTATGCCTTCCGGCAGCCAGATCAGAATTATGGCTGATTCTATCTATTATTTTTTGCCTGTCTTACCAACCTTACGGCGGATATGCTCGTCCGCATACTTGATGCCCTTGCCCTTATAAGGCTCAGGTCTGCGCTTATCTCTGATGTTTGCTGCGAACTGGCCGACGGCTTCTTTATCAATCCCCTTGACGGTGATCACATTGCCCTGGACCTCGGTGGTGACGCCTTCGGGATCTGTCATCTCAACGGGATGGGAATATCCTAAGCTAAGCGTAAGCGTATTACCTGACTTGGCTGCTCTGTAACCAACGCCGTTGACTTCCAGCTTCTTCTCGAAACCGGCAGACACACCGACCACCATGTTGTGGAGCAGGCTTCTGGTCAGTCCATGAAGGGATTTTTCCTTCTTCTGATCATTGGGTCTTTCGATGGTGATCACACCATCATTCTGGGAGATCTTCATCTCGCCAGGAAGGGTTCTTACCAAAGTACCTTTGGGACCCTTAACAGTCACTTTATTATTTTCTGCTACTTCCACAGTGACACCCGCGGGAATAGCGATTGGCATTCTACCGATTCGTGACATGCCCGTACCTCCTGTTGTTATTCTACTCTTATAATGTGATTACAGTTCTTTCCGCATCCGGCCTTACCTGTAATCTCAGTTGATATCATATTGTTTGATGCGGCTGTCCGGCATCAGCCTCCTGGAATATATCCCGTTCCCCGGGAGCGGGCTTCCATATATTTCATGCCGGATCCAGATCCGCCGGGCGCCGTCCGGCACCCCGCTTGTGTATCCTCCCGGCAATGAATGTCTTTCAAACATTCCCGGGCCGCAAAGTATCCGGTCTTATTCAGCAGTCTGCTGAAAACGGATTACCAGATAAATGCAAGAACTTCGCCGCCGACTTCAAGCTCTCTGGCCTTCTTGTCGGTGATCACGCCCTGGTTGGTGGAAAGGATTGCAGTGCCGAGTCCGTCAAGAACCTTCGGAACTTCATTCTTCTTTGCATAGACGCGCAGGCCGGGCTTGGAGATTCTCTTAAGGCCGGTGATGATCTTGTCATTCTTGTCTGCGCCATACTTCAGGGTAATGCGGATATCCTGGAAATTGCCGTTGTCGACCATCTCATACTTCCTGATGTAGCCCTCGTCGAGCAGGATGTTTGCGATCGCGATTTTCATCTTGGAAGAAGGGATATCAACTGTATCGTGTTTTGCAGTGTTAGCGTTACGGATTCTTGTAAGCATATCTGCAATAGGATCGCTCATTGTCATTGATTTTGCCTCCTGATTGTGGATTCACCAAATTGAAACTAATTACCAGCTGGCTTTCTTCACGCCCGGGATCTGGCCCTTGTAAGCCAGCTCGCGGAAGCAGATTCTGCAGATACCATACTTTTTAAGAACAGAGTGCGGACGGCCGCAAATTCTGCAGCGGGTATAGGCCCTGGTTGAGAATTTGGGTTTCGCCTGCTGTTTCATCTTCATAGATGTTTTAGCCATTTTTTTTCTCCTGATTCTATGTCCTGCGGAAGCGCCCGGGGGCTCATCCCCTCAGTGCTTCCGGCTATGGGCTATACCTTTATCTTACTGCTCATCCCTGGCAAAAGGCATATTGAAGAGGCGAAGGAGCTCCCTTGCTTCCTCATCGGTATTTGCCGTGGTGGTAAAGATGATGTCCATGCCTCTGACCTTGTCGATCTGATCATACTCGATCTCAGGGAAGATCAGCTGCTCTTTGATACCAAGAGCGTAGTTACCTCTTCCGTCAAAGGAATTGGGGTTAACACCGCGGAAGTCACGGACACGGGGAAGTGCCAGATTGACCAGTCTGTCAAGGAACTCATACATGCGGTCGCCGCGAAGGGTGACTTTGCAGCCGATCGGCATGCCTTCCCTGATCTTAAAGTTCGCGATGGACTTTTTAGCCTTTGTAATAACGGGCTTCTGGCCGGTGATGATAGCCATGTCTCTGGCTGCAGCGTCGAGGATCTTCTCATTCTCTCTTGCTTCACCGATACCCATGTTGACGACGATCTTGTCCAGCTTCGGAACCTGCATGATGTTCTTGTAGCCGAACTTCTTCATCATCTGCTCGCGGATTTCATCCATATACAGATCTTTGAGTCTACTCAACGTTATATCCTCCTAATATGCTGATTCTATTAGCATAAATTGACAAACAGGATTTATTGATACCCGCCTGCCACATTCGGGCTGTTACTCGACAACCTTACCGGTCTTCTTTGCGACGCGGACCTTGCTCTTGCCCTCACCGCTGAAACCGACTCGTGTAACCTGGCCGTCGACGACCAGCATGACGTTGGAGATATCCATGGCTGCTTCCTGCTGCACGATTCCGCCGTTCTGATTGGTCATGGAAGGCTTGGTATGCTTTGTAACAATATTTGCACCTTCTACGGTGACTCTGCCTTTTTTACGGTCAACGGCGATGACTTTGCCCTCATGGCCTTTGCTCTTGCCGGTCATGACTCTGACAGTATCGCCAACCTTGATTTTGCTCATTGCCATAGCTCTCTCCTCCTTATAATACTTCAGGAGCCAGGGAGAGGATCTTCATGAACTTCTTCTCACGAAGCTCTCTGGCTACAGGTCCGAAGATACGTGTGCCTGTCGGAGTCTGGTCGTCTTTGATGATAACGGCCGCGTTCTCGTCGAAGCGAATGTAAGAGCCATCTTTCCTGCGTGTAGTATTGACTGTACGGACAACAACTGCCTTTACGACATCACCTTTTTTGACAACGCCGCCGGGTGCTGCTTCTTTAACAGTTGCGATGATGACATCGCCGATTCTCGCATATCTTCTTGTGGAGCCGCCGCAGACGCGGATGCAGAGGATTTCCTTTGCACCGGTATTATCAGCAACTCTGAGTCTGCTTTCCTGCTGAATCATATCTATTTTCCTTTCTTTTGGGTCTGGTGACAGGCATTTCGTGCCAGCGCCCTCCGCCCTGAGGTGGGGCGCTGTGCATTGCCTGCGCGGTCCAGAGGAGCAGGACCGGATCTGTGTCCTGCCGTCTGCTCATTCGACCATCCATAAACTCCGATTTTGTAAAGGAAGATAACACATCCGGAATCTGATCCGTTCGATTACCTTGCCTTCTCGATGACGTTGACAACTCTCCACCTCTTGGTCTTGGAGAGAGGTCTTGTCTCCATAACACGAACTGTATCGCCGATGCCGCACTCGTTCTGCTCATCATGCGCTTTCAGCTTATATGTCTTCTTAACGATCTTTCCGATCAGCGGATGCTTGACGTGATCCTCGATTGCAACGACGACAGTCTTGTCCATCTTGTCGCTGACAACCTTGCCGATACGGACTTTTCTAAGATTTCTTTCCACGGTCATTCTCCTTTATTCTCAGAATTCCAATCCGTCGTTTCACTGCTCCTGTGCACTGATCATGGTTTTGATCCTGGCGATGTTTCTGCGGACTTCCCTGATCCTTGCCGTATTCGTCAGCTGGTTCGTGGCATTCTGGAATCTCAGATTGAAGAGCTCCTTCTTTGCGGAAACAAGTTCCTGATTCAGCTCTTCGACGTTTTTATTTCTAAGGTCCTCAACGTACGCTTTACTCTTCATTTATACTGCACCACCTTCCAATTGCTCTTTGGAGACGATCTTGCATTTGCAGGGAAGCTTGTTCGCTGCAAGGCGGAGCGCCTCTTTCGCTGTCTCTTCAGGAACGCCAGCGATCTCGAACATGACGCGGCCGGGTTTGACAACAGCTACCCAGTACTCAACTGCGCCCTTACCGGAACCCATACGGACTTCGGCAGGCTTCTTGGTAACGGGCTTGTCAGGGAAGATCTTGATCCAGATCTTACCGCCACGGCGGACGTAACGAGTCATAGCGACACGAGCTGCCTCGATCTGATTGGAGCGGATCCAGACGGGCTCAGTGCATACGAGGCCGTATTCGCCGTAAGAAATCTTAGTTCCTCTGGTGGGTGTGCCCGCCATGCTGCCGCGGAACTGTTTACGATATTTCACTCTCTTGGGCATTAACATCAGCGATCACTCCCTTCTGCTTTATTTGCATTCTTTGCGGGAAGGACCTCACCCTTGTAGATCCAAACCTTTACGCCAACTTTGCCGTAGGTGGTATTTGCTTCCGCAAAGCCATAGTCGATGTCTGCGCGCAGTGTCTGCAGCGGAATGGTTCCTTCGGAGTAGGTCTCTGTACGTGCGATATCAGCACCGCCCAGACGGCCGCCGCAGGAAGCCTTGATGCCGAGAGCGCCGGCCTTCATGGTTCTGCCCATGCAGGACTTCATGGCTCTTCTGAAGGACACACGGCCTTCAAGCTGCTGCGCAATGTTCTCTGCGACCAGCTGTGCATCCCTGTCGGGGCGCTTGATTTCCTTGATGTCAAGGAGAATCTTCTTGCCGGTCATCTTCTGAAGCTGTTTTCTGGTATTTTCGATCTCAGCGCCGCCCTTGCCGATTACTACGCCGGGCTTCTGTGCATAGACGATCACCTTTACGCGGTCGGAAGCACGCTCGACTTCGACCTTGGAGATGCCTGCGCTGTAGAGCTTTTTCTTCAGAAACTTTCTGATATTGTAATCTTCAACGAGAAGGTCCGCGAAATCGCCTTCAGCATACCATCTGGAATCCCAGTCTTTGATAATGCCTACACGCAGACCATGAGGATTAACTTTCTGTCCCATTTTGGCTCCTTTCTATTTCCGCTTACTCTTCTGTCTTCTTCTCATCGAGAACGATCTTGAGATTGCTCATTCTCTTGAGAATCCTGTACGCTCTGCCCTGTGCCCTGGGTCTGATTCTCTTCATTGTAGGGCCGTCGAAAGCGTAGCACTCTGCGACATACAGGTTGGCGGCGTTCATGCCGAGGTTGTTCTCAGCATTTGCCACTGCGGAGTTGAGGAGCTTCAGGATCACTTCTGAAGCATACCTGTTGTTGTATGAAAGAATACCGATTGCTGTCTCAACATCTTTGCCGCGGATCGCATCCATAACAAAGCATGCTTTCTGAGTGGGTATTCTGGCGTAAGAAAGCTTTGCCGAAGGTCTTGTGTCCTTCTGGGCATTCCTTTCTCTCTTAATCTGGGTTCTATGTCCGTTTGCCATAGTTCCGCTCCTTTCAAATCAAACTCCGTCAGGCGGTTCAGCCTACGGAAGACTTTCTGTCGCTCTTGTTGTTGCCCTGGTGGCCTCTGTAGGTTCTTGTCAGAACGAACTCACCGAGCTTATGTCCGACCATATCCTCAGTCACGTACACCGGCACGTGCTTGCGGCCGTCATGAACGGCGATCGTGTGTCCAACGAACGACGGGAAAATCGTCGAGCGGCGAGACCAGGTCTTGATGACCTGCTTGCTGCCGGAAGCGTTCATCTCGTCAATCTTCTTTAAAAGGCTTTTATCCGCAAACGGTCCTTTTTTCAATGATCTTGCCATGGTAATCTCCTTATTTGTCATCAGCAGCATTCTGCTCCTGCAGTATGCGTGCTGTGCAGTCCTTATTAATTATTTCTTACCGCCGCGTCTTCTTACGATCAGCTTATCAGAAGCTTTCTTGCGACGAGTCTTGTAACCAAGAGCGGGCTTGCCCCAAGGGGTGCTCGGTCCGGGACGACCGATCGGAGCCTTGCCCTCACCACCACCATGAGGGTGATCGTTGGGGTTCATGACGGAACCGCGGACTGTAGGACGGATGCCCATGTGGCGCTTCCGGCCGGCTTTACCATAGTTGATCAGGTTGTGGTCGATGTTGCCGAGGACGCCGATTGTGGCGCGGCATTCCATCGGAACCATTCTCATCTCGCCCGAAGGGAGACGAAGTGTTGCATATTTGCCTTCCTTAGCCATCAGCTGTGCGCTTGTACCGGCGCTGCGGACCATCTGGCCGCCCTTGCCGGGCTTAAGCTCAACGTTGTGTACCTGGGTACCAACGGGGATGACAGACAGAGGCAGGCAGTTGCCGACTCTGATTTCGGCTTCGGGGCCGTTCATGACGGTCATGCCGTCTGTCAGGCCCTGGGGAGCCAGGATATAGGACTTCTCGCCGTCTGCGTAGCAGATCAGAGCGATGTTTGCAGTTCTGTTGGGATCGTACTCAATTCCGATGACCTTTGCAGGGATGCCGTCCTTGATTCTTCTGAAATCGACCAGTCTGTATTTTCTTCTGTTGCCGCCGCCGTGATGTCTGACAGTGATGCGACCCTGGTTGTTACGTCCAGCGTTCTTCTTGAGGGACTCGGTCAGGGATTTCTCGGGAGTTGTCTTTGTGATCTCGGAGAAATCGGAACCTGTCATGTTACGTCTTGACGGGGTATAAGCGGTATACTTTTTAATTCCCATGATTGGTTCTCCTATTAATCTTTAAGATTCGCACCGCGTTTAAGTCCGATGCTTTAGCAGCGGGATCAAAGTCCTGTGAAGACCTCGATGTCCTTGCTGTCTTCGGTGAGCTTTACAATGGCTTTCTTGGTCTTTGCTGTGAGACCATAAACCATACCCCTTCTCTTTCTCTTGCCGTCTGCGTTGAGGGTATTGACCTTCTCGACCTTTGTGCCTTCGAACAGTCTCTCAACAGCGGTCTTGATCTGATACTTGTTAGCATCGGGATGTACCAGGAAGGTATATTTCTTCTCGGCCATCAGCTCCATGCTCTTCTCCGTGATAACGGGCTTTAACAGAATGTCGTAATATTCGAGCGTTGCCATTATGCGTACACCTCCTCGATCTTCGCGACAGCATCCTTGGTGATGACCAGTGTCTGTGCATTCATGACATCGTAAACGTTCATCTCGGATGTCTGGGTTGTCTTTGTATCAGGCAGGTTCCTTGCGGAAAGGATCACGTTCTGATCCATATCGCCGAGAACGAAAAGTGCCTTGTTGCTGATCTTCAGATTCTCAAGAACCTTTGCGAAAGCTTTGGTCTTGATCTCGTCGAACTTCAGCTCGTCGAGGACGATCAGCTTGCCTTCCTGAAGGCGGTCCGTCAGAGCGGACTTGAGAGCAGCTCTCTTTTCCTTCTTGTTCATCTTAAAGGAATAGTCGCGGGGAACGGGTGCGAATACAACGCCGCCGCCCTTCCACTGAGGAGCTCTGGTTGAACCCTGGCGCGCATGGCCGGTACCCTTCTGTCTCCAGGGCTTTCTGCCTCCTCCGGAAACCTCACCGCGGGTCTTGGCCTTCTGTGTACCCTGGCGCTTGTTTGCCAGCTGCTGTACTACTGCCATGTGGATCAGGTTCTCATTTACTTCAACGCCGAAAATCGCGTCGTTGAGGTCGATTGTGCCGACCTCCTGTCCTTCCATATTAAATACAGATACGTTCGCCATCTGTGTTCCTCCTTTCTATCGACCCAGCCACTTAAGCTTCAGCCTTTGTGGTCTCTTTGATGGTCACAAGGCCCTTCTTGGGTCCGGGAATCGCGCCCTTGACAAGGAGCAGATTCTTCTCGGCATCCACGCGGACGATCTCAAGATTTCTGACCGTAACCTGCACGGAACCCATGTGTCCGGGCATTCCCTTACCCTTGAAAACTCTGCTGGGATCGGAACTGGAACCGTTGGAACCCTGATGACGATGGAACTTGGAGCCGTGTCCCATAGGGCCTCTGTGCTGGCCGTGACGCTTGATGGCGCCCTGGAAGCCTTTACCCTTGGTAACAGCAGTAGCATCGATCTTGTCGCCTTCTGCGAAGATGTCAGCCTTGATCTCATCGCCAAGCTTGTATTCGGAAGCATTCTCGAAGAGGAACTCACGGACATGCTTCTTCACGGAAACACCGGCCTTGTCGAAGTGGCCCTTCATCGCCTTGCCTACGCCGTGGCGGTGAGCGACTTCCTTCTTGCCGTTCTTGTCAACTGTGGTGATGCGCTCTTTAGCATCGCCGTAGCCGACCTGAACTGCCTCATAGCCGTCATTCTCGATTGTCTTGATCTGTGTGACTACGCAGGGGCCAGCCTCAAGGACTGTTACAGGAATCAGAGTACCGTCTTCCTGGAAGACCTGGGTCATACCGATCTTGGTTGCCATAATAGCTTTCTTCATGTTTACCTCTTTTCTGCCGCTCTCTGCGGCGAAATGATCTACAGCGGACATCGGCGCGTCCTTTTTTCACATCGTGCACTGGCATCGGGCACTTTGTTTCTTTATATAATAGGAAGTCTCCTGTGCATTCCTTCCCGTTTCATGCGTTTTTTTACGGGCTGGCCGTTTGGATTTGCTTCCTGTTTGCCTCAGGCGGTCTGCTGTCTGGCTGCCGAGGGGACGGGCGGCTCCCGGACCGGACTTTCGTCCTCGGGGATGTCATACTAGTAGAGGCTGCGTTACACCGGACCGACTGGCCATTAAACTTCGGACCGGCAGCGTATCACTAACTGCACACGGAGAGTGCAGCAGTATGCTGTTTCTCACACAATTATTTGGTCTTCATCTTAATGTCGATGTAGACACCTGCGGGCATCTCCAGTCTCTGGAGTGCGTCGACAGTCTTCTGTGTGGGTGTGATGATGTCGATCAGGCGCTTGTGTGTGCGCTGCTCGAACTGCTCGCGAGAATCTTTATACTTATGAACAGCACGAAGGATCGTAACAACTTCCTTCTTGGTGGGAAGCGGAACGGGACCGCTCACCTGTGAGCCGTTCTTCTTGACTGTTTCGATGATCTTCTTCGCGGATGCGTCCACGAGCTCATGATCATATGCCTTTAATGTGATTCTCATAACCTGATTTGCCATAAAAAAAGTCGCCTCCTTTTCGCACTTTTTGGTAAGTACGACAAGCGGTGACTGTACACTATCCCGTGTGTGTCGCGGTCTCTCAAAAATAAAAACCGTGTTCTCACACGTTGTTTCTGCCTTGAGCAGCAGGCTGCTCTGCAGACATTCATTGGTACAGTGACTTGTCGTCAGATTTGCGAGTTCTCTCCAAATGGCTCCTGAAGAGTACTCCAGACATTCGCTCCACGGAAAACCTGCCGGATCGCCGGCAGCAACCTCACGCTTCACAGCTATCAATGTCACAGCGATAATGATAATATCACGAGTCCCCGACTTGCGCAAGCGGTTTTTTTTGCAAAAATCGATATTTTTAAAAATAATTGTACTTCTGTCTGAACAATCCGCTTTTTGACAGTCAAGGCTCTCTCTGTCCCTTTTCCCGCCCTGCTTCTGTATGAGATAAACGAACCGGAACGATCCAGGATCGTTCCGGTCCGTATTAGTTACTGTAATGACACTGTCTTAGATTCATGATCCGAAGATGATAAGTCTTTTAATGCAGCACCTTCTTATGCCTGCTTTTTGCTGACTTCGTCAAACTTCTTGGTGATCACGGCTGAAGGCTCCTTGGTTGCAAGGCTGACCACGATATCCGCGATCAGGGCAATGATAAAGGCAGGGAGCAGTTCGTAGATTGCGAACATGCCGCCGAGACGGGCAATGCCGAACTTCCACAAGAAGATCATGACGCCGCCGCAGATCAGGCCTGCCATAGCTCCCCTGCGGTTGGATCTGCGCCAGAAGAGGGCCAGCAGCATGGTGGGACCGAAGGTTGCGCCGAAGCCCGCCCATGCAAAGGAGACTACACGGAAAACGGAACTGTTGGGATTCCATGCAAGAATGATAGCGACAGCTGCAATAGCGATAACAGTGGCGCGGGCTGCGATCATCTTGCCCTGCTGGGAGAGCTTAACACGTCCGAATCCCTGCATGAGGTCCTCGGAGACACTCGATGCGGCTGCAAGGAGCTGGGAATCCGCGGTAGACATAGTCGCTGCCAGGATACCTGCCAGGATAACACCGGCCGCCAGGGCGAAGATCACGCCGTGCTGGCTCATGAGGTTTGCCAGCTGGATGATGATCGTCTCGGACTCCGCGGAACTTCCGTTCAGCATGGGAATATGTCCGGCCTTGGATACGCTGTAACCGATGATACCGATGAAAATGGCGATGCACATGGAGATTGCCGCCCAGGCGGAGGCAATTCTCCTGGAAATAACCAGTTCTTTCTCATTGCGGATCGCCATGAAGCGGAGCAGGATGTGGGGCATTCCGAAATAGCCAAGGCCCCAGGCCAGTGTGGAAACTATGCTGAGGAAGCCAAAACTCGACGCGGAATTGGATGCCGCATCATATCCCTGGGTAATGTTGAGATATCCGGGGAGTTCCCTTGCGTTCTGAGCGACTACGTCAATGCCGCCCGCCTTGTCAATACCGAAGAAAACGATGATGATCAGGGCGACGGTCATGAAGATACTCTGGACCAGGTCGGTCGTGGAAACGGCAAGAAATCCGCCCATAGTGGTGTAGGCCACAATGATGACCGCGCCGATGATCATGGCCAGGTGATACTCGATGCCAAAGAGGCTGTTGAACAGGGTACCGACTGCCTTGAACCCGGATGCCGTGTAAGGCACGAAGAAAATGATAATGATCAGTGCAGCGATCAGGGAAAGGGTATTCTCGCGGTCGTTATAACGGCGGGAATAGAAATCCGGGATCGTAAAGGCGCCGAGTTTTTCGGAATAACGGCGAAGACGTCTTGCGACAAACAAAAAGTTCAGGTAGGTACCGACTGCCAGACCGATCGCTGTCCAGCCGACTTCCGCCACACCGGCGAGATAGGCAAGTCCGGGAAGACCCATCAGCAGATAGCTGCTCATATCGGAAGCCTCGGCACTCATGGCCGTGACCAGAGGTCCCAGTGACCTGCCGCCGATATAGAATCCGTCTGATGTGTCCGCAGCGCCCTGGCGGTTGAAAATAACACCGATCAGGAGCATTCCGAACAGATATGCCACAATTGTGATAACAATGATTATCTGTGCACTTGTCATAACTATTTCCTCCTTTATGTTTCGCCGCAGTGATACAGGCAGGTCAAAGATGCTGTAAACTGCACTTTGATGCTTTATCACTGCAACGCAGATAACATGTCGATTTTACCACAGGAGCGTTTTGAAATAAAGTTAATTGTTTACATTTTTGGCTTCAGAATATAGACTGTTGATACAAGCCACACCCGCTTACACAGAAACTGCCCGCGCAGGCAATACTTTTCAACGCGGGCAGCCGGTTCAGATCTGTCAATATTTAGATCTGTCATTATATATAGAAAGGAAAGGTCACTTTCAATGTGGATTGCCGATCAATGGAAAGACTATGAAGTCCTTGATACATCAAAAGGAGAAAAGCTGGAACGATGGGGCCAATACCGTCTGATCCGTCCGGATCCCCAGGTAATCTGGGATACACCCAGGAACAGAGCCTGGCGCCGTCCCAATGCGCACTACCACCGGAGCAAAAAGGGCGGCGGAGAGTGGGAGTTTTTTGATCTTCCGGATGACTGGTGCATCCACTACAAAGACCTGACCTTCCGTCTGAAACCCTTCAGCTTTAAACATACCGGCCTCTTTCCGGAACAGGCCGTAAACTGGGACTGGTTTTCGGAGCTGATCCGCCGGCGTGTCTCCGCCGGACAGAAAGTCCGCGTGCTAAATCTCTTCGCCTATACCGGCGGCGCCACTGCGGCTGCCGCGGCAGCAGGTGCCGAAGTCACCCATGTGGATGCCTCCAAGGGAATGGTCGGATGGGCCAAAGAGAACGCCCAGCTTTCCGGTCTGGGTGACGCTCATATCCGGTGGCTGGTAGATGACTGCGGCAAATTTGTCGAGCGTGAGATCCGCAGAGGAAATCACTACGACGCGATCATTATGGATCCTCCTTCCTACGGGAGAGGCCCCAAAGGCGAGATCTGGAAGATTGAAGAAAGCATCTTTCCCTTCCTGCAGCGATGCGCGCTTCTTTTATCGGATTCACCGCTCTTTGTCCTGCTCAATTCCTATACTACCGGCCTGCAGCCCGCTGTTCTGAGCTATATGCTGCACACGGTTCTGGACCCCAGATACCCCGGAACTGTCGACGCCGGAGAAGTCGGCCTTCCCGTGTCCTCCAACGGACTGGTACTGCCCTGCGGCGCAGCCGGAAGGTGGATCCATGTCCCCCGGTAAATCAGGAAGGGGCCGGGATATTTACCTCCACTCTGACATCACTCTGTCGCCTTCCTCATTGAGCTCGATACGGTCGCGGATCTGCAGCATACGGCGGTCCAGCTGGTTGATCAGGTCCGCGCTGTAATGCAGCTCTTCAACAATGGATTCGGCGTTCCTGATCTCCCTCTTATACTTCATCTTGTGTTCAACACTTGCCCAGAAGTCCATGGCGATCGTGCGGAACTGCAGCTCGACCTTCATGTACTTTTTTTCCTGCATGAGATAAATCGGTACTTCCAGGATCAGGTGAAGACTTCTGTATCCATTCGGCTTGGGATGCGCGATGTAGTCCTTTTCCTGAATGATACGGACATCATCCTGTGCGGCAAGGCTGTCCCGAATGCTGTAAATATCATCAATGAAAGAGCAGATGACCCGGAGTCCTGCCACATCCGTCAGATACTTTTCTATATTAACAACAGAAAAAGGAATCCTGCGGTGCTTGAGTTTCTCATAGATGCTCACGGGTTTTTTCAGACGGCTCTTGATCGACTCGAAAGGATTTCGGTTCTTTTTGAGGCCTACTTCCCTGTTAAGGACTTCCAGCTTGGTCCGCACCTCCGCAAGGGCACAGTCATAGTACATCATAAGGATTTCAAAATCCTCAAGCTGGCCTGTGAGCTGCAGGACACGGTCAATGTCCTCCTGCGAGATGTGCTTCATTTCCAGATGACGGATTCTGACACGCTCTGTTCCCGGATAATCAAAAGGGTTGATCTCTTCCGCAAATCCTTCTCCGCGTCCTGTACCTGCTGTGGTTTTTTCCTCCGATGAACCTGATGCCCCGCCTGTCTGCTGCAGAACATTCAATCCCGATACATCGGATACTTCCTTTGCGGATGAAAGCACTGCAGTATCCTGCAGTTTGCTCTCCTGCTCCCCGGGCATCTGCCCGTTTTGCCCGCGAAGTTCTTTTTCCTCCGCACGCTGATCAGACTGCCCTGTATTCTCCGGAACTTCAGCTGATTGAACGGCTTTGTTCTCCATATTCCCTCCTACTCCACATTAAATATGCTGTATCGGAAACCTGTCTGTTCAGGAACAGGTCCGCTTTTTGTGGTTATTAAAGCACTTCCACCCATGCGGTGTCATCCCATTTTGTCCGCATCGTATACGATCCATTACTGCTGCAAAGTGCGCAGAAGCGTACGGTCTGTCATATATTCATTTGCCCCGTAAAGATAAAGCACCTTCGTCACATTATACTTTTTAACAAGTTTTTCGACAGTCGCCGGCGTCTTTGACGGATGGACAAACACAATATTTTCAAATGAAGAGACAAAGAGCGGGACGATGCTGTCCGCGGTCCGGTCTCCGATCACGAGAAGCGTCTCTGCATTGATTCTGGTCGTATGAATCTCTGTAAGTGCCTTTTCTCCTCCGAAAAAGACATTATAAGCCGCTGTGCTCTGTGCGGCATCTGCATCATACAATGACCCGCTCCACTTTTTGCTCCGGCCGTCTACGCGATAATAGCAGGCTTCATTTTCAGGAACATAGATCTCCAGCCTTTCGCCTGAAGACTCAAAATAGTTCAGGGACGGTATTCTGTCCATTGCAAATCTTCCCGAAAAACTGTTTGACAAAAGATAACACTGGTCTTTTCCTTCAGGGATCTCCTCTCCCATTGCTTCAATTGCAGCTCTTGCCGCGTAACGGCTTCCCCAGCCGGTCAGATATCGGTCGGAAGCATAATATAGTTTTTCTCCGGAGTGATCGGAAAACAGCTGCACAAGGTCGATCCATTGGACACTTCCGGGAAGCCGGCTTTGAATATTGGCCAGGTCTGCTTTCTGATCGCGAATCTCTGCGCTTTCCGGAAGATAATCCGGCAGAATGCAGGCCGCTGTCGGGACCAGCATCACATATTGCTGCAGATTCGGATAGGTCTGCGACAAAGCCTCCATGCTGCCGGCAGCCATAGTGATCTTCTCGTCATCGGGTTCCCGGGGCTCTTCTAACATCCCTCCGTATTCACAGCGGTAAATCCCGTGACGGAATGTGCGGCTGATGTCCTTATACATCAGTCCCATCCCTGAAGCGATCATCAGGATACACAAAAGAAAGATGGGCAGACCGCTGCCGGCACGGGTCCCTCCCGCCGGTTTGGATTTTTCTGCATCATCTGTCACTGCATATGTCGATGTCCGCTTCACGGAATCCGCCTTATCCATGTCCGTCCGCCTCTTCTGTTTCTTTTCCCATGCGCCCGCGGAGACCGGCTCCTCCTGCGCAGCATGTTTTTCAAATGCCATGTTGAAAATATCCTAACGTAACCCATCAACTACTGTCGTCTCACCCGCCTGAGACACAGATGTTATATTCCGCACTTATTCTCAAAACGTGAGATGGCCGTTTTCATAATCATATACGCCCAACAGCTGATTTTCGCCCCAGTATTGGTAGAATTCCGACTGCATATGAACCCCGTCCGCAGCATACAGGTCCGGGTGTTCCTCAAGGATGCTGCTATTGTCAATGAAGGGGATCCCCTCTTCTTCACACATCTGGCGCACAGCCTCGCTGTAGTCCGGAATACCCTGCCAGATCGTATATGTCTGCGCCGCATCCTCTCTTGCAGGGATGATGGAGTTGACATAGATCTGGGCATCCGGCACTGCCTTCTGCAGATCATGGAGTTTGTCCGCAAAAGCAGCCGCATACTCCTCTTTTGTAGGCCAGTAGCCTATCCCTATATCATTGATTCCATAGCTGATAAAAATATATTTGGGCGACAACTCCCTGATTGTATCCATGTTATCGGAAATGGAATTGATCGTATCACCCGCTTCCGCCAGAACCCGTTCTGAAGGCAGGTATCCAAACACATCATAGCCGACTACACGGGAGTCTCCCAGAAAAACATAGTCTTCAAAAGAATCCCACAGCTTATCATCCTTGAGTGTGTTGCGGTAAGCCTCTCTTTTTCTGCTATATTCCTCGCGCGCGATTTCCTTTTCACGTTCCTTCCGCGCTTCCGCAATCATATATTCCATTTCGACAGGGGTACGCTCCTCCAGAGAAAGCAGATAGGCCCGCCCCTTCTCAAGTTCTGTCGCCAGATGATCATAGGCAGAGTCTTCTTCGGCAGCTGCCGCAGTGGCATCCTGTCCGCCGGCGGCATCCGGTGCAGAAGTACTCTGGCCGGCATCTTCGGTTGCGGCAGCCATTGTTTCAACAGTTCCCGCCGCCATTCGTGCACCTGCGGCGGCAGCAGCCAGTAGGAATATCAAAATGAACAGACGGATCGCGCCGCCTTTCCCTTTTCGTTTTTTCATCTCGCTCCGGAATCAATGTGATGATGCAGGTACCGGCCGCTCAGCCCTTCGGCTGTTTATGCAGCTTGACGAGACTCAGAGCCACCGCATACCTCAACATCATGTGATATCAATGTGATAAGCAGAACCTGATAAAAAAATCAGGCTGTTCGAAAAAAACCCCGCCGCTATCACGCGGCGGGGCCTTTAGATCTTAATTACAACTGCCGGTCATGCCGACAGCCTATCATCCTGTGGATGACCGTATAATCTGTCCTTATTACTATTCAGATTAGTCAAGAACGGAAGCAACACGGCCGGAACCGACAGTACGGCCACCTTCACGGATAGCGAAAGTAAGACCCTGCTCCATAGCGATGGGGTGGATGAGCTCGATGGTCATCTCAACGTGATCGCCAGGCATGCACATCTCAGTGCCTTCGGGCAGAGAGATAACGCCGGTAACGTCAGTTGTTCTGAAATAGAACTGAGGACGATAGTTGTTGAAGAAAGGAGTATGACGGCCGCCTTCATCCTTGGTCAGGACGTAAACCTGAGCGGTGAAGTTCTTGTGGCAGGTAACAGTGCCGGGCTTTGCAATAACCTGGCCGCGCTCGATGGCGGTTCTCTCAATACCACGAAGAAGAAGACCTACGTTGTCGCCAGCCTCTGCATAATCCAGAGTCTTGCGGAACATCTCGATACCGGTAACGACGGACTTCTGAACCTCTTCCTTGATACCAAGGATCTCGACGGGCTCCATGCTCTTCAGCTGGCCACGCTCGACACGGCCGGTAGCAACGGTACCACGACCGGAGATTGTGAAGACGTCCTCGATGGGCATAAGGAAAGGCTTGTCATTCTCACGCTGAGGGTTGGGGATGTACTCATCAACAGCATCCATGAGTTCCATGATGTTGTCAGCCCACTTGCTGTTGGGATCTTCAAGAGCCTTCAGAGCAGAACCGCGGATAACGGGAAGGTCATCGCCAGGGAACTCATACTCAGTCAGCAGATCACGAACTTCCATCTCGACCAGGTCAAGGAGCTCTTCGTCATCAACCATGTCGCACTTGTTCATGAATACTACGATATAAGGAACACCGACCTGACGTGCAAGCAGAACGTGCTCACGAGTCTGAGCCATAACACCGTCAGTAGCAGCAACTACGAGGATGGAACCATCCATCTGAGCAGCACCAGTGATCATGTTCTTGACATAGTCAGCATGTCCGGGGCAGTCGACGTGTGCATAGTGTCTCTTTGCAGTCTCATACTCGACGTGCGCAGAGTTGATGGTGATACCACGCTCTTTCTCTTCGGGAGCCTTGTCGATCTGATCGAAAGCAACAGCCTGGCCGCCCTGGCGGACAGCGAGAACGCTGGTGATTGCAGCGGTCAGAGTGGTTTTGCCGTGGTCAACGTGGCCGATGGTGCCGATGTTGCAGTGCGGTTTTGTTCTGTCAAAATGCGCTTTTGCCATTGTGTGATTTCCTCCTTAAATAATTGGATTACAACCTTTTGAAATACTATTTCAGCTGCAGATGACTGTTTCTATTTAAGGGTCGTTTTAACAGTCACTGCACACAATTATAATAAACAACGTGTGAGATTTCAATAAGGATTTTCAGTATTTAACTGTGGTTTTACTTAATATTCAGGACTTTTTCCGCGACATTCTTCGGAACGGGCTCATATCTGTCAAAGAACATGGAATAATTGCCGCGTCCCTGTGTCTTGGAACGAAGATCTGTCGCATAACCGAACATCTCGGAGAGCGGGACAAATCCTGTGACCTTGCGACCGCCGCCGATATCGTCCATTCCGCTGACGCGTCCGCGTCTGGAATTAATATCGCCGATAACGTCGCCCATGTACTCTTCCGGCATGGTGACTTCGACACGCATGATGGGCTCAAGCAGAACGGGATCCGCTTTCTTCATAGCTTCCTTGAAGCACAGGGAACCTGCGATATGGAAAGCCATTTCAGAGGAGTCGACTTCATGGTAGGAACCGTCATAGACAGTCGCATGAATACCGACCACCGGGAATCCGCCGAGAGAGCCGGCGCGCATGGCCTCTTCGATGCCTGCGCCGATCGGAGGAATATATTCCTTGGGAATATTGCCGCCTACGACTTCGGAATCGAACTTGTACAGTTCTTCACCGTTGGCATCCATGGGCTCGAAGCGAACCTTGCAGTGTCCGTACTGACCGCGTCCGCCGGACTGCTTCGCGTACTTGTAATCCTGATCGACGCTCTTTGTGAAGGTCTCTTTATAAGCAACCTGAGGAGCGCCCACATTTGCCTCAACTCTGAACTCGCGCAGAAGTCTGTCGACAATGATCTCCAGATGGAGCTCGCCCATGCCCGCGATGATGGTCTGGCCGGTTTCCTTGTTGGTGTGCTGCCTGAAAGTAGGATCTTCTTCGGCGAGCTTTGCCAGTGCCTCGGCCATCTTGCCCTGACCTGCTTTAGTCCTGGGCTCGATTGCCAGCTCAATAACGGGTTCCGGGAATTCCATGGACTCGAGGATAACCGGATGTTTTTCATCGCAGATCGTATCACCTGTAGTAGTGAACTTCAGGCCTACAGCTGCGGCGATATCACCGGAGAAAACCTCATCCAGCTCTGTACGCTTGTTGGCGTGCATCTGAAGGATTCGTCCCAGACGTTCTTTTTTATCCTTGGTAGCATTCAGGCAGTAAGAACCGGCTTTGGCCACGCCTGAATATACGCGGAAGAATGCGAGTTTACCGACGAAGGGATCTGTCATGATCTTGAAGGCCAGAGCTGCAAAAGGCTCCTCGTCGGACGAGTGGCGCTCAACCTCATTGCCCTGCAGATCAACGCCCTTGATGGACGGGATATCTGTAGGAGCAGGCATGTACTCAACGACTGCGTCGATCAGCTTCTGTACACCTTTGTTTCTATAGGCACTGCCGCAGCAGACCGGAACAGCTGTACATTCACAGGTGGCTTTGCGAAGAACCTTCTTGAGCTGTTCGGTTGTGGGCTCTTCGCCCTCAAGGAACATTTCTGTCAGGTCATCATCCAGCTCACAGATCTTTTCGATCAGCTCGCTTCTGTAGAGCTCTGCCTCGTCTTTCATGTCGTCAGGGATCTCGATGATAGAAATGTCATCGCCCTTGTCGTCATTGTAAATATACGCTTCCATCTCAAAGAGGTCAATGATACCCTTGAAGGTATCTTCCGCCCCGATCGGGATCTGGATCATGATCGCGTTTTTGCCAAGTCTGTTGCGGATCTGGTCAACGCTGCCGAAATAATCGGCTCCGATCACATCCATCTTATTGATGAAAGCCATACGCGGAACATTATAGGTATCCGCCTGGCGCCACACATTTTCGGACTGGGGCTCAACACCGCCCTTGGCACTGAAAACGCCGACTGCTCCGTCCAGAACACGCAGTGAACGTTCGACCTCAACTGTAAAGTCTACGTGTCCGGGAGTATCAATGATATTGATCCTGCACTCTTTTTCTCCGGGCTTGACTTTCATGTGGTCGTGCAGCGTCCAGTGACAGGTCGTTGCAGCTGATGTGATCGTAATACCGCGCTCCTGTTCCTGGTCCATCCAGTCCATGGTTGCGGTACCTTCATGTGTTTCGCCAATCTTATAATTTACACCGGTATAATACAGAATACGCTCTGTAAGCGTAGTCTTGCCCGCGTCGATATGGGCCATGATACCGATATTCCTGGTTCTTTCCAGGGGGTATTCTCTAACTGACACTTATTTTCCTCCTGCGGAGCTGTTTACAACAAATCCCGCTTTTTTCAAAATTATAATCTACTCTTCCCGGCCTCTTCCAAAAGCGAAATCCATCGTACTTCAAAACTGCGCTCCCGCGCAGCCGCTTTTAACAGGCTCCTTTCTTTGCAGATCATGATCATGCTGCAGTCTTAGTGTCTTCAGACCGCAAATCAGAATCTGTAATGGGAGAATGCTCTGTTGGCATCTGCCATCTTGTGCATATCTTCTTTTCTCTTTACAGATGCGCCAGTATTGTTGTACGCATCCAGAAGCTCGCCGGCGAGCTTGTCTTCCATCTTCTTCTCGCCTCTTTTGCGGGAGAACATGGTGATCCAGCGCAGTGCAAGCGCCTGACGTCTGTCGGGGCGAACCTCGATCGGTACCTGATAAGTGGCACCGCCGATACGTCTTGCCTTGACTTCGAGAACGGGCATGATATTGTTCATAGCGGTCTCAAAGACTTCAACGGCGGGCTTACCGGTCTTTTCTTCCATCTTGGCAAATGCCCCGTACACGATCTTCTGTGCGACACCCTTTTTGCCGTCCAGCATAATGCTGTTGATCAGCTTGGTGACCACTTTATTGTTGTACAAGGGATCAGCCAGTACATCTCTTTTCTGAACATGTCCTTTACGCGGCACGTTACTTCCCTCCTTATCAATGTTGATAAATCACAGGTACTCACTAATACGGATATTCGTGTTCGTGCTGTATCTTCTATTACTATACGATTCTTATATGGTTCTGCTCTTCTCTGTTACCGAGACCTGTCAAAAACATATGCGGAATGCCTCGGAGAGGATCCCGCTGCTGCGGCATTTGTACCGCAGCGCATCTATACGGTTATAGAACTCCAACACTTACGGGTTCGTGATTAGTTGTTGTCCGCTGTACTTATGAAGCCAGCGGAGAAGTACCTCACTTCTTAGCAGCTTTGGGCCTCTTGGCGCCATACTTGGAACGAGCCTGCTTGCGGTTTGCAACGCCTGCTGTATCCAGAGTGCCGCGGATGATGTGATATCTGGTACCGGGCAGATCTTTAACTCTTCCGCCTCTGATCAGAACAACACTGTGCTCCTGCAGATTGTGCCCTTCGCCGGGGATGTAGGATGTAACTTCGATTCCATTGGAAAGACGAACTCTGGCGATCTTACGAAGCGCAGAATTAGGCTTCTTGGGAGTTGCCGTCTTGACTGCTGTGCAGACACCGCGCTTCTGCGGAGCACTGACAGCGATGGAACGCTTGCGCAGGGAGTTGAAGCCTCTCTGCAGTGCCGGCGCTGTGGACTTCTTGACAGATGTCTCACGACCCTTTCTAACGAGCTGGTTAAATGTTGGCATTCTATTTCACCTCCTTGTAAGATTTTGTGCTGCACAGGGTTATGCAGCTGTTTTCCTCCATTGCTGTTTCTCCGGCACAAACCGGGCAGGTTCTCTTTCCCGGTTTCCGCAGAAAAAAAAAGCAAATGGAAAAGGTGTGGCCGGAGCCACACCCATGAATTATACGCAAGTGCCATATGCTTGTCAATAAATATTTTTTAATAATACCTTTTTTCAGGCTTTGTTTTTTTGAAACTGTTCACGCCCCTTTTGAGGGCGTGAACAGCGACACATCTTATTGGCATCTGTCTTTACATTTGCGCTGCCTGATATTGACTGGTGAATTCCGGAACAGAACTTACTCTTCCGTAATGATGAGCTCGTCCTCAGAGTCGTCTTCCGACTCGGCCTCGCGCTCAACATTCTCACTCTCTTCTTCGGCCATCTCTTCTTCCATTTCCTCGAGGTCTTCCGCTTCAGGTCCCTGAAGATCGTCCAGATCCTGTTCGTTGTCCTCATCCTCATAATCGGAAACGTTGTTCACGGAATCCTGCAGGCTTTCCGGATCTTCGGGCTCGTCCTGTGCTCCGATAAACTGGTTTTCCTGCGGAGCGTGCATAGCCATCATGTAGGCAATCTCTTCCGCATTGAGCTGTTCTTCTCTCTGCGCAGCAAGTGCCTTGGCTGCCCGGATCCTTGCGTCAGTGGAAAGGCGAGTGGAGCGATAACGCTTCATACCGGTACCGGCGGGGATCAGCTTACCGATGATGACATTTTCTTTCAGGCCGATCAGGGGATCGATGCGTCCATGAATGGCTGCATCGGTCAGAACCTTCGTGGTCTCCTGGAAGGATGCTGCAGACAGGAAGGAATTGGTCGCAAGCGCCGCCTTGGTGATACCCAGGATGACCTGCTTGCCCTCGGCGGGAATGCGGGCCTGCTGGATCAGGCGCTCATTTTCTTCCTCGAAGTCAAGGACATCCACAAGGCTTCCGGGCAGGAAACTCGTGTCGCCGCTGTTCTCGATACGGATCTTCTTGAGCATCTGACGGACAATGACTTCGATATGCTTATCGCAGATATCAACACCCTGCAGACGATAGACTCGCTGAACTTCCTGCAGCAGGTAGTTCTGGACTGCGCGGATACCCTTGATCTTGAGCAGATCGTGGGGGTTGATACTTCCTTCTGTAAGCTCGTCGCCGGCCTCAATGCTGGTGCCGTCAATGACCTTGATACGGGAGCCGTAAGGAATCGGATATTCCTTGGATTCTCCGGTTTCATCATCTGTCACGATGACTTCACGGCTCTTCTTGTTGTCGCGGACTGTAACGGTACCGCCGAATTCGGAAATGATCGCAAGTCCCTTGGGTTTTCTGGCCTCAAACAGCTCCTCGACACGGGGAAGACCCTGTGTGATATCACCGCCTGCGACACCGCCCGTATGGAAGGTACGCATGGTCAGCTGTGTACCGGGCTCACCGATGGACTGTGCTGCGATGATGCCGACTGCCTCACCGACCTGTACCATTTCACCGGTCGCCATGTTGGCGCCGTAGCACTTGGCACAGATACCGGAGTGAGAACGGCAGGTCAGGATCGTGCGGATCTTGACTCTGTTTGTACCCTTGGCCATGATCTTTGTGGCTCGCGCCGGAGTGATCATGTGGTTCTTCTTGACGATCAGATTGCCGTCATTGTCATAAATATCTTCACAGGAAACACGACCGGTGATACGGTCCTGCAGTCCCTCGATAGTCTCCTTGCCGTCCATGAATGCCTTGACGGACATTCCGGGAACAGCCTCCTTGCCTTCACAGCAGTCGACCTCACGGATGATGAGCTCCTGGGAGACATCTACCATGCGTCGTGTCAGATAACCTGAGTCCGCAGTACGCAGAGCGGTGTCAGACAGACCTTTACGGGCACCATGTGCTGACATGAAGTATTCCAGAACGTCCAGACCTTCACGGAAGTTGGACTTGATGGGCAGCTCAATGGTACGACCTGTGGTATCTGCCATCAGTCCGCGCATACCGGCCAGCTGCTTGATCTGCTGGTTGCTGCCTCGGGCACCGGAATCAGCCATCATGAAGATGTTGTTATATTTATCAAGGCTTTCGAGCAGCGCAGTGGTCAGCTGATTATCAATATCTGTCCAGGTCTGGACAACTGCTCTGTAGCGCTCTTCGTCCGTGATCAGACCGCGGCGGTAGTTCTTGGAAATCTTGTCGACAGTGTCCTGGGCTCTCTGAAGGAGGTCCTTCTTCTGAGCAGGCACAGTGATATCCGCGATGGAAACCGTCATGGCGGCGATTGTGGAATACTTGTAACCCATGGCCTTGATCAGGTCAAGGACCTCTGCCGTCGCAAAGGTTCCGTGGGTGTCGATGATCCTCTGCAGGATCTTCTTGAGATCTTTCTTTTTAACAAGGAAGTCCACTTCCAGCTTCAGGAAGTTCTCCGGGATGGATCTGTCGACAAATCCCAGATCCTGAGGAAGGATCTCGTTGAACAGAAGGCGGCCGAGTGTAGTGGCAATCACGCCGGTGACTACCTCACCCTCCGCATTCTGCCTGGACATACGAACGTTGATCTTGGAGTGCAGGGTAATGTAGTGGTTCTCGTAAGCAAGGATCGCCTCGCTCATATTACGGAAGTACTTGCCTTCTCCGGGTTCGCCGTCACGCTCCTGTGTCAGGTAGTAGATACCCAGAACCATATCCTGCGAAGGGACCGCCACCGGTCCGCCGTCAGACGGTTTGAGGAGGTTGTTCGGAGAAAGGAGGAGGAAGCGGCACTCTGCCTGGGCTTCCACGGACAGGGGCAGATGGATTGCCATCTGGTCACCGTCAAAGTCCGCATTGAACGCCGTACAGACAAGGGGGTGGAGCTTGATTGCCTTACCTTCAACCAGGATGGGCTCGAAAGCCTGGATACCAAGTCTGTGAAGGGTAGGCGCACGGTTGAGCATGACCGGATGCTCTTTGATGACATCCTCCAGGATATCCCAGACCTGGCTGTCTACCTTTTCAACAAGTTTCTTGGCATTTTTGATATTCTGAGAAATACCTCTGCTCTCCAGCTCTTTCATAACAAAGGGCTTGAACAGCTCGAGTGCCATTTCCTTGGGAACACCGCACTGGTAGATCTTGAGCTCGGGGCCTACGACGATAACGCTTCGGCCTGAGTAGTCAACACGCTTGCCCAGAAGGTTCTGACGGAAACGTCCGGATTTACCTTTGAGCATATCGGAGAGAGACTTGAGGGCGCGGTTGCCGGGACCGGTGACCGGACGGCCTCTGCGGCCGTTATCGATCAGGGCGTCAACTGCTTCCTGCAGCATTCTCTTCTCGTTGCGGACGATGATATCAGGCGCACCCAGTTCCAGGAGCCTCTTCAGGCGGTTGTTTCTGTTGATGATCCTGCGGTACAGATCGTTCAGATCGGAAGTCGCGAAACGGCCGCCGTCCAGCTGTACCATGGGACGCAGATCGGGCGGGATTACCGGGATGCGGTCCATGATCATCCATGCGGGGTTGTTGCCGGACTCACGGAAGGCTTCGATAACCTCAATACGCTTGATGATACGGGCGCGCTTCTGTCCGGAAGCATCTTCCATCTGCGCTGCAAGTTCTTCATATTCTTTTTCGACATCGATGGCAAGCAGAAGCTCTTTGACAGCCTCGGCACCCATTCCTGCGCGGAATCTGGTGCCCCACTTGTCACGGGCTTCCTGATACTCTCTCTCGTTGAGCACCTGCTTGTACTCAAGTTCGGAAGAGCCCTTGTCCAGAACGATGTAGGACGCAAAGTAAAGGACCTTCTCCAGTACCTTCGGAGAGATATCGAGGATCAGACCCATTCTGCTGGGGATTCCCTTGAAATACCAGATATGAGAGACGGGTGCGGCCAGTTCAATATGGCCCATGCGCTCGCGGCGGACACTTGATTTTGTAACTTCAACGCCGCAGCGGTCGCAGATCACGCCTTTATATCTGATCTTTTTGTACTTTCCGCAGTGGCACTCCCAGTCTTTGGTCGGTCCGAAAATCTTTTCGCAGAAAAGGCCATCTCTCTCAGGCTTCAATGTCCTGTAGTTGATGGTCTCGGGCTTTGTCACCTCGCCATAGGACCATCCGCCGTCTTCACGAGGGCCGATGATTTCCGGAGATGCGAGACCGATCTTGATCGAATCAAATGTGACCGGCTGATAGTTCTGCTGTTTCGTATTCGGCATTTTTATCTCCTTATCAGAAGCATTGCGATAGTAGAAACGTCTGAGGATCAGATGATCGGATTAGCAGATCAATAGTTCTCCTCTTCATTGCTGTCTGTTTCATAGCTGCCGTCGCTGTAATCGTCACTGTCTGTCTTCACAGCGAATGCGCCGGCTGCGGGTAGGGAATCTACAGCGTCTTCAAGCTTTCCGCTCCTGGTATTGAATTCTTTGCTGCTGAATCCGGCGCGTCCGAGGCTCTCCTCATCCGTGCCGCCATAATTGCTGCTTCCGACTCTGTTCGCCATTTCAAAGCGGTAGATGGAGGATTCACCGTAGTCGATATCCTCTGTGATCTCTACTTCGCTGCCGTCCTCCTGCAGTACGCGGACATCCAGTCCCAGTGCCTGCAGTTCTTTGAGGAGCACCTTAAAGGATTCCGGAATACCGGATTCGGGAATATTCTCGCCTTTAATGATGGCTTCGTAAGTCTTGACACGGCCTACAACATCGTCTGACTTGACAGTCAGGATTTCCTGAAGCGTATATGCCGCACCGTATGCCTCAAGCGCCCAGACTTCCATTTCACCGAAACGCTGTCCGCCGAACTGTGCCTTACCGCCCAGAGGCTGCTGTGTGACCAGAGAGTAAGGGCCGGTAGAACGGGCATGGATCTTATCGTCTACCAGATGGTGAAGCTTGAGGTAGTGCATGTGTCCGATGGTGACCGGGCTGTCAAAAGGTTCTCCTGTACGTCCGTCACGAAGCTGGACCTTGCCGTCCGGCGTGATCGGAACGCCCTTCCACAGTTTCCTGTGATCGCGGTTCTCGTACAGATAATTCAAAATCTCGGGTGAAAGGACATCCCTGTATTTCTTCTCAAATTCCTCCCACTCTGTGTTGACGTAATCATTTGCCATGATCAGAGCATCCTGGATGTCTGTATGGCTGGCGCCGTCAAAGTTGGGTGTTGCCACATTGAAGCCCAGGGCTTCCGCAGCCAGGGACAGATGGATCTCCAGGATCTGTCCGATATTCATACGGGACGGCACGCCCAGAGGATTCAGGACGATATCCAGAGGCCGTCCGTTGGGAAGATAAGGCATATCCTCGATGGGCAGAACGCGGGAAACGACACCCTTGTTGCCGTGACGGCCTGCCATCTTATCGCCGACAGAGATCTTTCTCTTCTGCGCGATGTAAATGCGAACCGACTCGTTCACACCGGGGGAAAGCTCATCTCCGTTCTCTCTGGTGAACTTCTTGGTATCTACGATAATGCCGTATTCACCGTGGGGAACCTTCAGGGATGTGTCACGAACTTCACGGGCCTTTTCACCGAAGATCGCGCGCAGCAGGCGCTCTTCCGCAGTCAGCTCGGTCTCGCCCTTGGGTGTGACTTTACCGACCAGGATATCTCCTGCACGGACCTCAGCGCCGACACGGATGATACCTTCCTCATCAAGATCCTTGAGGGCTTCCTCACCGACGCCCGGAACATCGCGGGTAATCTCTTCCGGTCCGAGCTTGGTATCACGGGCTTCACACTCGTACTCTTCGATGTGGACAGATGTGTAGACATCGTCACGCACAAGACGTTCGCTCAGAAGAACAGCGTCCTCATAGTTGTAACCTTCCCAGGTCATGAATCCGATCAGGGGGTTCTTTCCGAGGGCAAGCTCACCGTTGCAGGTCGAAGGACCGTCCGCGATAACCTGTCCCTTGACAATATGCTCGCCGGTGACCACGATCGGTTTCTGGTTGTAGCAGTTGCTCTGATTGCTGCGCTCGAACTTGGTCAGATGATATGTGCGTCTGGAACCGTCTTCTTCGCGCACAACAATGCCTCTGGCATCTACGAACTGGACAACGCCGTCTGCTTCGGCAAGAACACAGACGCCGGAGTCGATCGCAGCTTTGATCTCCATGCCTGTACCGACTGCAGGCGCATCTGTTGTAAGAAGCGGCACTGCCTGACGCTGCATGTTCGAACCCATCAGGGCGCGGTTTGCGTCATCGTTCTGCAGGAAGGGAACCAGAGATGTTGCGACAGAGAAGACCATACGGGGAGAGACGTCCATATATTCAAAGACGCTCTTATTATAAGAAGAAGTCTCTGTGCGGTAACGTCCGGATACATTGCGGTGTACAAAGTAACCGTTTTCATCCAGTTCCGTACTCGCCTGCGCGACATGGTAATTATCTTCTTCATCCGCAGTCATATATACGACTTCGTCCGTTACACGGGGGCCGTTGGGGTCTGTCTGGTCGACCTTTCTGTAAGGAGCCTCAATAAAGCCGTACTGGTTGATGCGGGCATAGCTTGCAAGGGAGTTGATCAGACCGATGTTGGGACCTTCAGGAGTCTCGATCGGACACATTCTCCCGTAATGTGTATAGTGAACGTCACGGACCTCGAAGCCTGCGCGGTCTCTGGACAGACCGCCGGGGCCCAGTGCAGACAGACGGCGCTTGTGGGTCAGCTCACCCAGAGGGTTGTTCTGATCCATGAACTGGGACAGCTGGGAAGAACCGAAGAATTCCTTGACTGCCGCCTGGACAGGCTTGATATTGATCAGTGACTGCGGAGAAATTTCCTCAGAGGAATCATGGGTCGTCATACGCTCGCGGACCACACGCTCCAGCCTGGAAAGACCGATGCGGTACTGGTTCTGCAGCAGCTCACCCACGCTGCGGATACGGCGGTTTCCGAGATGGTCGATATCATCATCCGTACCGATACCGTATTCAACATGCATATTGTAGTTGATAGAGGCAAGAATATCCTCTTTGGTAACGTGCTTGGGAACAAGCTCGTGGACGCTCCTGCTCAGAATATCGCCGAGAGCCTCGGGATCATCGCTCTCCTGGAAGCGGACCAGGATCTCACGAAGTGCAGGATAATATACATTCTCTGTGATACCGAAATCTGCAGGGTCGCAGTCCACATAATGTGTGAGATCGACCATAAGGTTGGACAGGACCTTGACAGGGCGCTCTTCCGTCTGAATCCAGACATAAGGAACAGCGGCGTTCTGGATCAGATCTGCCATTTCACGGTCAACCGTCTCACCGGCGCTTCCCAGAATATCTCCGTTTGCCTCATCGACAACATCCTCTGCGAGGACATGGCCGACGATCCTGTTTCGCATAGCAAGTTTCTTGTTGAATTTATATCTGCCGACTCTGGCCAGATCATATCTGCGGGAATCAAAGAACATTGAATTGATCAGACTGTCCGCACTCTCGACAGAAAGGGGCTCGCCGGGACGAATCTTTTTGTACAGCTCAAGCAGACCCGACTCATAGTCATGGGAGGGGTCTTTTGCAAAGCTTGCGCGGAGCTTGGGCTCATCGCCGAACAGATCCACGATCTCTTCGTCCGTGCCGATTCCGAGCGCACGAACAAGGACAGTGACCGGCACTTTCCTGGTTCTGTCCACACGAACATAGAACACGTCGTTTGCGTCCGTCTCATACTCGAGCCATGCTCCCCTGTTGGGGATCACAGTACAGGAAAACAGGCGCTTTCCGAACTTGTCCTTATCGATTCCGTAATAGATGCCGGGGGAACGGACCAGCTGGCTGACGATAACACGCTCAGCACCGTTAATCACAAACGTTCCGTTCTTTGTCATCAGGGGCAGGTCACCCATGAAGATCTCCTGCTCCTTGATCTCCCGGTTATTTTCCTTATCATACAGGCGGACAGTGACTTTGAGCGGAGCCGCATAAGTAC
>Ga0256405_10002591_pt1 | contig 40693 bp, 37 predicted proteins | sample RumenRJG_02DNA_FD_189096 | JGI IMG/M metagenome (GOLD analysis project Ga0256405, IMG submission 189096) | Bovine rumen microbial communities from Lethbridge, Alberta, Canada - RJG_02 | ecosystem: Host-associated > Mammals > Digestive system > Stomach > Rumen | place: Canada: Alberta... | reverse complement strand
GTGTCAGGCTCATACCTGGGGCCTGGGCTGCCCTGACCGGGGTTACCGAAGGAGCGAAAATCAGAATTGGAGCCGCTGTCCCTGGCAGGCAGTCCGGCGCCTTGCCCCGACGTCTTTTCCTCTGCAATCCTTTCGCCTGTCCCATCAAAAACAACCCGTTCTTCCGCTTGCTGTGGGCGAGGCGTTGTATTTTGCTGAGGCCCCGGGTTAAAGACAGGCGCTTCGCGGCCTGCCTTCGCATCATCAAAGGACTCCCGCCCTGCAGCCACCCCTGCCGCAGCGGCAGCGGATGCAGCAACAGAAGCCGACGTTGGGGAGGAAGCATTCAAGCCCGATGCAGCAACGCCTGTTCCTACAGCCTGATTCGCGCCCATGTCAGCCGAATGATTCGGTGCGGCGTCAACATTTGCATGCCCAACGGCAGAAGCAGATTCTTCCACCGGCGCACCGCAATTCTCACAAAACTTATAACCAGCCTTTAACGGTGAACCGCAATTCCCGCAAAAATTAGCCATGATCGCATCCTCCTTTACAAATTCCAAAAAGGCTTCACCATAGTCTTTTATTCTTTTCCCTTGATTATATTTTATACTATTAATTAGACCTGTGTAAATGCAACTGATGAAAATTCTTTAGAAGTGTTACTTTAAACTATTTTTAGAAAACCGACGCTTAATACATTAGTGCAATTTCCCGGGAAATATTGTAAAATAAAACAACAGGAAAATTTTCGGAGGGCTGTCATGAAAAAGATTGTAGTGCTTTCACTTGTTTTACTATTAATTTTTACCGGCGTATGCTCCGCGGAAAAGAGCAAATTGAAAAAGAAAACCTGGACGCCTGTGCAGACGCGAACGGAGAATTCCGTATCGGTCCAGGATTTTTACAATCACAAAGAACTGTACCATGAAGGGGCAAAGCAGGTAGGCCTTTGGTTCGCTACCTTTATTCCCGACCGAGATAAAAAGGAGTACGCATATTTTTACGAAGCCGTAGTAATGGATTATGATACAGGAAAGTACCGTGTTATTCGCACCTATCAGGCAAACAAGAAAAATAAAATTGACAAGGAAACGGACAAGCGATTTCCTGACGCGGAATGGAAAGACATTTCCGGCACGAAATACGAGACGTTGTACCGCCGCATGAAGCCTTCTATCTGGTAAGCGTGTCTGATATAATTAATAAGAAAATATATTGACAAAGCCGGCTTTTTTCCGTATAATATCGCTTGTAAAGCTTTTGGGGGCGTAGCTCAGCTGGGAGAGCGCTTGAATGGCATTCAAGAGGTCAGGGGTTCGATCCCCCTCGTCTCCACCAGAATCCATGCGGGTTTGCGAATTTTCGCAGACCCGCTTTTTTATGTTTTCCACAGCACTTTGAAAAATAGCATAGCATTTTACCGATAAAAAAGAAGAGGGAAAAAACGAACTCCGGCAGATGTATTTTCAAAGATACACCTGCCGGAGTTTTTTATTTTTTGATATCCGTTTTTACAAACTTAAGGAACCAATTTACGGTTTTATTTTACAAGTTCATACCCTGCGTCGGCAATCACTTTTTCAAATTCCGCCACCGGGATATCACGGGTTTCCTGCACCGTCGCAGTCTTTGCTTCCAGATTTACGTCAACGGCGGTGACCCCGTCCATTTTTGCCAGCGCATCGTGAACATGTTTCTGGCAGTGAGCGCACATCATACCTTCTACTTTTAAAATTTTTTCCATAGTAAGTCCTCCTGTAATTTCATTTTTATTATTGCCGGCGAAATCATTTTCCGCCGCATCAACCAAGTGTAAACTGCTAAGCCGGACGGAGACCGTTTGCGTTTCTTCCCTGGATCCTTCCGTTTCGGTAGGCTTAAAGCCTTTCAGCCGCAGCGCATTGGTTACTACGGAAACAGAGCTCAGGCTCATAGCCGCCGCGCCAAACATGGGATTCAGATGAATGCCCCAGTGAGCCAGCGCCCCGGCCGCTACCGGAATACACACCACATTATAAAAGAAAGCCCAGAACAACCCTTCTTTGATCTTTTTGATCACATCTTTGCTGAGACGAACTGCATCCACTGCATCCAAAAGGTCGCTTTTCATCAGCACAATATCGGCACTTTCAATGGCTACGTCCGTCCCCGCGCCTATGGCAATGCCTACGTCCGCCCGTGCCAGGGCCGGCGCGTCGTTGATACCGTCGCCAACCATGGCCACTTTATGGCCCTGGGCCTGCAAATCAGAAATTACTTTTTCCTTGCCCTCCGGCAACACGCCTGCAATCACATCCGGAATATCCATACGCCTGCGGATGGCTTCCGCAGTACGCCGGTTGTCGCCGGTAAGCATCACCACGTTGATGCCCAGCTTCTTAAATCCGGCAATGGCCTGGCGGCTTGTTGCTTTTTCCCTGTCCGCTACGGCAATCAGTCCCAGCAGTTCCTTATCCTTCACAAACAGGAGAGGCGTCTTACCCTCGTCCGCCAGCCTGTCCAGTTCACCGGATACCGGGGAAAGATCCACGCCAGCTTCTTCCATCAACTTGTCATTGCCTGCATAATAACGGCTGCCGCCTGTTTCCCCCTGAACGCCCTTGCCAAAAAGAGTAGTAAAGTTCTGCATCTCGGGAATGACGATCCCTTTTTTCGAAACATATTCCATGACGGCCCCTGCCAGAGGATGGCTGCTGCCATGTTCCAGCCCGGCCGCTGCTGTCAGCAGGGCCCCGAAAGCCGGATTGGTTTCTTCTTCATTTCCGTAAGGAAGGATCACATCGGTTACCCGGGGCTTTCCTTCCGTAATGGTGCCGGTTTTATCCAGCACTACCGTATCTAAATTGTGGGCCGTTTCCAGGGCTTCTCCGGATTTGATAAGGATGCCGTTTTCGGCGCCTTTCCCGGTCCCCACCATAATCGCCACCGGCGTGGCCAGACCCAAAGCGCAGGGGCAGCTGATAACCAGCACGCTGATAGCGCAGCTGAACGCAAATTCAAAGCTTTCCCCCCACAGCAGCCAGAAAATACAGGTAGCCAGGGCAATCAACATCACCGCAGGCACAAATACCCCGGCAATTTTATCCGCCATACGGGCAATAGGAGCCTTGCTGCTGCTGGCTTCATCTACCAACCGGATAATCTGACTGATGGTGCTGTCTTCCCCAACCCGCTGGGCTGTGAAGTGGATGAACCCCGTTTTATTTATGGTGGCGCTGATAACCTTGTCCCCCGGCTGCTTTTCCACCGGAATGCTTTCCCCGGTAATGACCGCTTCATCCACGCTGGTGTTACCGCTGATAATAACCCCGTCAGCAGGGATACTTTCTCCAGGCCGTACGACGATTTCATCGCCTTCCGCCAATTCCTCTACAGGGATGACAACTTCTGCGCCGTTTTGGATCACCGTTGCCTGCTTCGGCGCCAGATCCATCAGTTTTTCAATGGCGCTGGAGGTTCGACCCTTGGACCGGGCTTCCAGCCACTTGCCAAAGGTGATCAGCGTCACAATCATGCCGGACGATTCAAAGTACAGGTTCATGCAGTACAGGTCTGCCAAAGCGGTATCGCCATGAGTCAGTCCCCAGCTGATACGATAAATGGCAAAAATACCATACACCAGCGCGGCGCCGGATCCTACCGCCACCAAACTGTCCATATTGGGGCCGCCCATGGCCAGGCTTTTAATTCCGCTGATGAAAAACTTTTTATTGACAATCAGGATGGGCATCACCAGGATAAATTCCGTAAAGGCCAGCCAAATAGCATTTTCCGTTCCGTAAAAATAATGCTGCAGAACATCCGGTATCCCGAAGCCGAATAATTTTGCGAACATGGGCGTCATGGAAAGGATCAGCACCGGTACCAGGAATACCAGGGACCAGATCAGCCGATTATACATTTCCGCAATGGCTTCCCTTGCTGCCTTCACCGCCGGGTTTTCTTCCGTTTTTTCCCTCTTGTCGCCACTGCCCCTGCCCCTGGAAACATTTCCGACATGGCCCGGTTCCGCCATCAATTCCGCGCCGTAGCCTGCGTCCACCACTGCTTTGATAATGGCTTCTTCATTTAATTTTCCCTCATCATACTCCACCTGCATAGAATTAGTCAGCAGATTGACGCTGGCTTTTTCAATTCCCACCAGCTTGTTCACCGCTTTTTCCACGCGGCTGGAGCAGGCGCTGCAGGTCATACCTGTTACTACGTATTTTTCTTTCTTCATCATACTGTCCTTCTGCGCAATGCTTCCTTCACTTCTTTCTTTTACTGACATGCTGCACTGCGCACACCGGTTGTTTCACGCTTTTACTGCAAAAAACCGAACCGTTCTTCACTCACTGCAGTAATTTTCATTTCATCAGTTTCTGAACCGCCGAAACCAGCTCGTCCACCACTTCATCCTTCCCGTTGCGGATATCATCTACCACACAGCCGTGTATATGCTGGGCCAGCAGTTCTTTGTTAAATGCGTTCAGAGCGCTCTGGATCGCGCTGACCTGAATCAGGATATCAATGCAGTACCGGTCTTCTTCCACCATTTTCTCGATACCGCGCACCTGGCCTTCAATCAGTTTCAGGCGGCGGATCATGCTTTTGTATTCTTTACTGTTCACATCCCTGTGTTTATGCTTCACGCAGTCGCAACAGGATTTTTCTTTTTTTTCCATTCTCTTTTCCTTCCTCTATACCCCAGAGGGGTATTTCTTTGGACAAAAATAATATACCCCAAGGGGGTATATTTGTCAAGGGAATTATTGCAATGCGTATGGAATTGCGGATTAAGTAAGTTTATGCGACTTCTTATCCCCGCATTAAAAAATTATACAACGCGCCAACGAGCCCGGCATCATTTGTTAATTCCGCAAAACACAGCGTCATGTTTTCATACACCAGAGGGAACAATCTTTTACGCATGGCTTCGTCCAACAGAGGATACAGATATTTTTTCTGGGCCGTGATACCGCCGCCTATAATGATCCGTTCAGGATTTAAAATGTAACAGATGTTGGCAATACCTGCCGCCAGATCCTCCATCTGTTTTGCGATAGCCGCTGACGCCGCCTCATCGCCGGCCTGGGCCATGGCAAAAATTTTTCTGCCGTCCAGCTCCGTTTCCGGTATTCCTTTGGCCTTTGCCACATTCCGGATCAGGGCCGAGACAGAAGCCATTTCTTCCCAAGTATATTCCGGCATAACGCGCTGCAGGCCAGCCTCGCCGCCGAAAAAGGCCGCTCCGTGAATCACGTTTCCGTCTAACATGGCGCAGCCCCCGATGCCCGTTCCTACCGTAATACAAAAAAGAGATTTTGCGCCACGGCCAGCTCCCAACCAGTATTCCCCCAGGGCGGCGGCGTTCACATCATTTTCCACCGCGCAGGGAAGGCCACAGCGGTCTGTCAGTTTTTCCTTCAGTGGTGTTCCCGGGTAACCGGGAAAATATTTTGGTGCGCACAAAATCAAGCCCCGGTCCGGATCCACCACGCCTGCTGTGGAAACCGCGACCCCCTGCAAATCAAATTTATTTTTGTTTTCTCCAGTAACGGCAGTTAGGTCTTCCAGCAGGCCATCCACGCCTTTCTGCATAATGGAATTGGGTATCTCGCCTTTCCGCAGCAGTTTTCCCTTTTCATCCGCCACGCCATATTTCACAGCGGTGCCGCCAATGTCAAAACACATGTAAGTTTTCATAATCAGTCTACTTTTTTAAATGCTTCTGTCAGAGGCGGGATTACCTGCTTTTTACGGCTCAGCACCCCCGGCAGATGGTAATAGCCTGCTTCTTCCCGCTGGCCAAAGGCCAGATCCAACACCCCGTCCCGGTTGCCGGATTCCAAAAGATCTGTGGCTTCACCAAGCACATCCGTCACCATCAGCAACGACATGGTATATTTTTCACGAAGCCGGAAGGCATCCAGCGCTTCCTGCAGTTCCGGCAGTTTTTCCAGGGCCAGCTGCCGGTCCATAATATTGATCTGGCTGACGGTCACACGCACATCCCCAAAATCGAATTCCTTAAAGTCATTGCGGATAATATCCGCCGGCGCCATGGTGTTCAGCACGCTGCCTGCCCGCAAAAGCTGCATGGCAAAGTCTTCCGGGTCTTCGATGCCCGCCTGCACCGCCAGCCGTTTCGCCGCGGCCCGGTCCGCTTCCGTTGTGGTGGGAGAACGGAAATACAACGTGTCCGAAACCATGGCGGCAAACAAAATGCCCGCAATCTTCGGCGGCATGCCGTACCCAAGGTTCCACATCATATTGGCGATAATCGTAGCGGTAGACCCTACCGGTTCCTGCCGGATATAAATAGGCGCGCCGGTGGTAAGGCCTCCCAGCCGGTGATGGTCGATGATCTCCAGGATCTGGGTTTCCTCAATGCCTTCCACCGCCTGGCTGCGCTCGTTATGATCCACCAGAATGACCTGCTGCCGTTCCGGTTCCAGCATCATACCCCGGTCGATGATGCCGATATATTTTCCTTTCCGCAACACAGGATAGGTCACATACTTGGCGGAAAGGATTTTCTCCTTTACATCGGAAAGCTGGTCTGTAGCGTTAAAGCAGACCACCGGGGACGTCATCACCAGGGAAACGGGAATGCTCTGGTTGATAAGCCGGGCAGTCCGGTAACTGTCAAAAGGCGTTACGATGATTACGCCATCCTTCTCCTCCGCCAGCCGGATGATATCTTCCGACACCCGTGTATTCCGGGTCAGCACCAGGCACACATGACCAAGGCCCAGTAATTCTTTCTGGGCGTCTTCCCGGTCCCCAAGGATGATCATATCCCCCGGAGCCACATCGGACAAAATGGTAGACACCCGGGATGCCCCCAGCTTGATTTTTCCGGAAAAGGTTTTATTGATGTCGCCGCAAAGCAACCTGCCTTCCAGGGTATCCACAATATTGGCAAAACTGGCGGAGCCGTGTTCCAACTCCTTGATGGATTCCTCTTCATAATACCGTTTTGCCAGATCGCCTACGGTAATGATACCAACCACATTTTCTTCTTCGTCCAGCACCGGAACGGATTTCAGCCTGGGATTTTCCACGAACAGTTTCCCCACATCCCGCAGGGTTGCCTGTACGCCTACCGCCGGAGCCTGCAGCAATTTTATATCTTCCAGAGAAGGATAAAAATAGTTAATGAGCCGGGGCGCCGGAATATGAAAATACTCCAGCGCAAAAACCGTTTCCGGGTTCAGCTTGCCCGCCCGGGCCGGCTCCACGTTCCAGCCCATCTGCTTCTTCAAATATGCATAGGCAATGGCCGAGCAGACGGAATCGGTATCCGGGTGCTGGTGCCCGATAATATAAATGGGTTTATCCATGATGGCCTCCAAATGACTTTCGAATCGAAATAATAACGTTTCCATCATATATGTAAAAATTGCTTTTGAAACATTTTACTACTTTGCCCTTTCCCCAAACATGGCTCCTCCAATTATAAGCGCAGCGCCCACCATCTGTATCGGGGTCAGGGTCTCATGGAGCAAAATGGCGGAAAAAACCAGCGCCGATACCGGATCCACATAACTGAGCAGGGCCACAGCATGCCCGGGCAATTTTTGAAGACCGGAAAAATACAAAAAGTACGCAAGGCCTGTATTGATAACGCCTATAGCAGAAAGATACGGCAAATCGGCAGCCTGAGGATGGGGAAAGCCTGTCATTATCATAACATAAAGGAACACCACAACAAAGGCAACGTCCAGTTCAATGGCCGCCGTCTGCATGCCGCCGGTGCGGGCAATGCGTTTATTGAAGGCTATCAGTGTAGCATAAAGCAGGGCCGACATGACCGCCGCAAAAAGGCCCTGAAAATCCATACCACCTGCAACAATACTGCCGCTAATACAAACAAGTCCGATAAGGACAATCCCGGCTGCCGCCAGCTTTATACCGCTGAGTTTTTCACGGAAAAGAAACGGTGTGGACAAAAGGAACAACACGGGTCCTATGTAATAAATTAAAGTGGCAAGGCTGACGTTCAAAAGACGATACGCTTCAAACAACGCCACCCAATTCAGCCCAAGGGCTATCCCGCCTCCCAAAAGGAAAGGTGCGTCCGTCCGAAGGGCCATCCGGCCAAATCCGCCCCGTATCGCAGCCATTCCAGTAAGCAGAAGACCGCCGATTATCGTTCGGAATAGAACAATTTGGCTTCCTTCAATTGAAATATTAGTTACATAATAACCGTTGGTGCCGAAAATAAGCATCGACAATATATACATGAAATAATACATAACATTAATTCTGATCTGTTCTACTTTAATTTAGTTTTCATTACCCGTTTTCCCGGTTCAATAGCCTGCACGGGGCACACTAACAGGCATAAATGACAACCGACACATTTATGCACATCCAGCACGGGCTTGTCCTCTGCATCCATTTGTATCGCCTGATGCCCGCCGTCATAGCAGGAAATATAGCAACGCCCGCAGCCGATACATTCATTTCGCACGAAACGCGGATACTGGATACTGCTGCGGTCAAGGTTTTCTGCAGGCACAATATACGTCAGCGCCCTGCCCACAACATCCTGTACTTTGGAAAATCCCCGCAGGGCCAGGTAATCGCCGAGGCCTTCTTTCAAATCATCAATAATGCGGTAACCATATTGCATCACAGCAGTGGTAACCTGAAGATTGCTACAGCCCATAAGCAGGAATTCCATGGCATCCCGCCAGTTTTCAATGCCTCCCATGCCGCTGATGGGAACATCCGCCAGCGCAGGATCTTTCCGCATCTCATTGATAAAACGAAGGGCAATGGGCTTTACCGCCTTACCGGAATATCCGCCTTCGATGCTCTGGCCGTTTACCCTTGGTTCTGACATAAAGGATTCCAGATTAATATTCATGATGCTGCGAATGGTGTTGATGGCTGCAATACCGTCTGCCCCTGCCGCTACGGCAGCCTTGGCCGGTATTTCCATATGGTTGATATTAGGGGTCATCTTCGCCAGGACAGGCAGTTTTGTGCCTTTACGCACCGCAGCTGTATAACGGGCCACCAGCTCCGGCTTTTCACCGATTTCCGCGCCCAGGCCTTCCCCAACCATCTGGGGACAGGAAAAGTTACATTCAATCATATCTGCGCCGACCGCTTCCATATCATGGGCAAGGCGGGTCCACTCTTCTTCATTCCGCCCCATAATGGACGCAATCAGTACCTTTTCGGGAAAATCGCGTTTCAACCGTCGTAAAAAATTAAGATTTTCTTCATAGGTGTGGTCGGAAAGCTGCTCGATATTTTTAAAGCCCACAAAAGAACGCCCTTCTTTGGACAACGCCGCAAAACGTGGGGATGCTTCCTGAATGTCAAGAAGCGAAATCGTTTTGAAACAGACGCCTCCCCAGCCCATGCTCAACGCTTTTGCAACCATTTCATAATTGCTGCCGACTACTGAAGAGGATAAAAAGAAGGGATTCTCGCAATGGACGCCGCAAAAAACAATAGACAAATCTGTTTGTGTTTTCGATACATCCACATCTATGGCGTACAAGTCCCGGAACAGGTCTTTAAGCCGTACCGGCACATCCAGCTTGCCGCGGCGGCAGGCCTGCATACAGGGCGCGTCACAGTTCTCGCAGTAATGAGCTGCAGGCAGGCGCCTGCGGGCCCCAACCCGGTTTTCAAAATTCAGGGCCCGGACAATACGACCGACATCAATACCATGAGGACAAGCCGCATTACATTTCGGTTCATGACAGAGCAGGCAACGGCCGGCTTCTTCCTTAATTCGAACTACCTGTTGTTTCATGATGTTCCCCTCAAACTTTCACTTACCACTATTTTCCTGCCGCTGCCGCAGCTGGTCTTGAATATCTTCTATTTTGTCAAAATCATCGCGAATGGGATCCTCACCGTAACTGTTTTTCCCAACCGTACCCCGCTTGCATATCAGGTACAGGCCCCACGCCACATTAATGTAGGGAACCATGCCCAGCAACAGCCACCAGCCGCCTTTATCCAGATCGTGGCAGCGCCGGACGCCTAAAGAGAAGCCTGAAACCATAGCCAGAATGATTAACAGCGAATGCAGCAACACATGGAGCCACATCAGGTCCTTATGCTGGTATTCCATGTTCGTGCGAAAACCGCCCGCAAACACAAAAAACAGCGCAATCGCCAGCAGAACAGGAATTACCGTTGCCGCAATCGACCGAAACAGGAACGGCTTACGGTTCAGCCTGCCGGAAAAGGTAAAATAGTTTTGTTTCATTCTGCTGAAAAAGCCTTTTTGTTCCATACTGACTCCCCTCGCTTATTTCAATTATAATTATAGCAAAATGGATACGGAAAAACCACCTCTATGAAAAAATCCCTGCCATGCTATGGTTTAACATGACAGGGAATATTTTTCTATCCTTGATTTGCAAATTTTCTTTAATATTTACTGTTATTCTCTTTCGACCTTCTTCCGGACAGTTCATGCAGCAGTTCTGCCGGGGTAATGCCGTGGTAGGCCAGCAGCACCATGCAGTGGTACCATAGGTCGCTCATTTCGTAAATTACCTCCTGGCGGCTGTTGTTCTTGGAGGCGATAATGGTTTCCGCCGATTCTTCCCCCACTTTTTTCAGGATCTTGTCCTGCCCTTTCATGAACAGGTATTTCGTGTAGCTCTTGTCGCCGCCGTGTTCCCGTTTGTATAGAATCACCCGGTACAGTTCCGCCAGCACGCCGTAAATGCTTTCGTTGTCCGGTTCCGGCACCGGCAGGTTTTTGCCTTCCCCTTCGTTCCACAGGGGGGTAAAGAAACAGGAACGGTGTCCCGTATGGCAGGCGGCGCCGGTCTGGTCAACTTTCACCAGCAGCGCGTCCCCGTCGCAGTCGTAGGTAATAGACGCCACTTTCTGTACATGGCCGCTGGTGGCGCCTTTGTTCCACAGTTCCTGACGGCTACGGCTCCAGAACCAGGTATAACCGGTCTCTACCGTTTTTGCCAGGCTCTCGCCGTTCATATAGGCAAGCATCAGTACTTCATCGCTGTAAACATCCTGCACGATGGCGGGAATCAGGCCTTTTTCGTCAAATTTCAGATTGGTAATGTCAATTTTCATTATAGTCTCACCTCTACCCCTTTATCTCGCAGGTATTGTTTTACCTGTTGTATTGTAAATGTTTTGTAATGGAACACTGAAGCCGCCAGCACTGCATCGGCCTTGCCCTGGGTCAGCACATCGTAAAAATGTTCCAGGGAGCCGGCGCCGCCGCTGGCAATGACGGGCACATTCACTGCTTCGGCTACCGCCCGGGTCAGTGGAATGTCGTACCCGTTTTTGGTTCCGTCCGCATCCATGCTTGTGAGCAAAATTTCACCGGCCCCAAGGGCCACGGCTTTTTTCACCCATTCCAGGCAGTCTATGCCGGTAGGGGTGCGCCCCCCGTTCACGTAAATTTCCCAGCGGTCTGTACCGCAGCGTTTGGCGTCTACCGCCAGCACGATACACTGGCTGCCGAAGAGTTCCGCGCCTTTGGCAATCAGGTCCGGATTTTTTACCGCAGCGGTATTCAACGAAGTTTTATCCGCCCCGGCGTTCAGACAGTTGCGAATGTCTTCCACGGTGCTGATGCCGCCTCCCACCGTAAGGGGCATAAAGGCCTTGCCCGCCGTCCGGTTGATGACATCCAGCATGGATTTACGTTTTTCCACGCTGGCAGTAATATCCAGAAACACCAGCTCGTCGGCACCTTCCCTATCGTACAGGGAAGCCAGCTCCACCGGGTCGCCTGCGTCACGCAGCCCTACAAAGTTCGTGCCTTTTACGACCCGCCCTTCCTTCACGTCCAGGCAGGGAATGATCCGTTTGGTCAGCATAGTTGTTCCCCCAAAATAATTATAGCAAAATTGAATGTGCGAAACTACACATAACAGCGTAATTTCGCAATTATTTCAGAATTAGCCGCAGTCGCTGGCTGCTGCTTTCACATTCATCCTTTGCCTTTTGCCACCGCCAGCGCTTCTTTCAAATTTACTTTTCCGGCATAAATGGCTTTTCCGATAATGACCCCTTCAATGCCGTCTTCTTCCCGGGCCATTACTTTTTTTACATCTTCTATCGATGCAACGCCGCCGCTGGCAATAACTTTGACGCCGCTGGCTTTTGCCAGTTCCGCAGTGGCTTCCACGTTGACCCCCTGCAGCTTGCCGTCACGGCTGATATCCGTGAAGATAATGTGCTCAATGCCGATTTCCGCCATGCGCTTGCCCAGTTCCAGATAATTCATGCCCCCGGACACGCCCCAGCCATCTACTGCCACTTCGCCGTTTTTGGCGTCAATGCCGGCCACGGCCTGCCCCGGGAAATATTTGCAGATTTCCCTTGTTTCCACCGGGTTACGGGCCGCCAGGCTGCCTAAAATAACCCGGGTCACACCCATGTCCAGCATGCGGGAAACCGCATGCAAATCGCGGATGCCGCCCCCCACTTCCACTTTCATGTTGCCGGCCTTCTGCAGAATGCGCCGGATCACATCGGTGTTGCGGCTTTCCCCGGCCAATGCCCCGTCCAGATCCACCACATGCAAAAATTCCGCCCCGGCGTCCCGGAACTGTTCCGCCACGGCAGCCGGATCCTCCGCATACACCGTTTCCTGTTTAAAGTCGCCTTCCACCAGGCGAACTGCTTTTCCATTTCGCAAATCGATTGCGGGAAAAATAATCATAATGTTTCTTCTTTCTGGATTTATAACTCAATTATAATTCGACAAACCGTTTCAGCATTTCCAGCCCCACTGCGCTGGATTTTTCCGGATGGTACTGGAAGCCGAAAACATTTCCTTTTCCTATAGCGGCCGTCACTTCCGTTCCGTAGTCGCAGACTGCGGTGATCAGCGACGGGTCTTCCGGCTGACAGCAATAACTGTGGACAAAGTACACATATTTTCCTTCGCTGCCGGTTAACAGGGGACACGAGGTTTTCAGTTCCAGCCGGTTCCAGCCCATGTGGGGAATTTTCAGGTCTGTGGGAATCAGCGCCACTTTCCCCGGGAACACCCCCAGGCCTTTAACCCCCGGCGCTTCCTCGCTTTCCTCAAACAGCACCTGCATCCCCAGGCAGATGCCCAAAAAAGGTTTATCCGCCCTGATATATTCTTTGATAATAGGAATTACACCGGCTTTATCCAGATTCTTCATACAGTCCCCAAAGGCGCCAACGCCGGGCAGAATCACTTTTTCTGCTGCGGCAATGGCTTCTCTGTCGCCGGTTATGACCGGGTTCCCTCCAACCAGCGCTACCGCCTTGTTCACACTGTGTAAATTTCCTAAACCGTAATCAACAATTACGATATCTTTCTTACCCATCGTTATTGTCTCCCATCCAGTATTTACAGTACGCCCTTGCTGCTCATAACGCCCTTCACCCGGGGGTCTTTAGCCACCGCTTCCGCCATGGCCCGGGCAAAAGCCTTAAAGATCGCTTCAATGATGTGATGCACATTGCTTCCGTACAATACCCGGATATGCAGCGTCAGCCCGCAGTTCATGGCCACAGCCCGGAAGAATTCTTCCGTCATTTCCGCCTCGTAATTGCCTAACTGTACTTTGGGAATCACTGCGTCAAACACTAAAAAGGGACGGCCGGAAAAATCCAGACACACCTGGGCCAGCGTTTCATCCATAGGGATAAAACAGTTTCCGTACCGGTGGATCCCGGCTTTATCGCCCAGGGCTTCTTTCAGCGCCAGGCCCAGCGTTATGCCGATATCTTCCACCGTATGGTGGCTGTCAACTTCCAGATCGCCGTTGGCTTTCACACACAAATCCGTAAAGCTGTGTTTTGCCAGCAAGGTCAGCATGTGATCCAGAAAACCGATGCCGGTGGATATATCGCATTTACCTTCCCCGTCCAGATTCAGCTTCACGCCAATCTGGGTTTCCGCGGTCTTTCTGTTGATTTCCCCCCTGCGGGCCGGGTTCGTTTCAGTTGATCTGCTCATTTCCCAAACACTCCCTGCAAAGATTTTTGATCCGGTTCATAATGATGCCGTTTTCTTCCGGCAGTCCTACGGTCTGACGGATGCAACCCTGCAGTACCGGATGTTCCGTAAAATCACGAAGCAGGATCTTTTCCGCCAGCATGCTTTTGAAAAGCATCTTCCCCGCTTTGGTGGCCGGGCTGTAATTGCTGTAGCCGTATTTTTTATCGTAGGCGGCCGCCAGCTGCTGTTGCAGTTTCCCTTCCGGGCAGTAGCAGATGAAATTGGTCTCCGTAGGCCAGATTTTCATACCCAGTTCCTTCAGCTCCGCAATCATCAGGGCCCGCTGGGAACGTATCTCTTCAATCTGTTCCTTAAAGGCATCCCGGTTACGGTAGCAGACTTCCGCTGCCATGAGGGAATAGGCGTTGACGTGGTAAGGCAGCAGTGTCTTTCCCAGAATACGGCTCAAAGAAATGCTGCCTACCGAATACCCCACCCGCATGCCTGCCAGGCTGTAGGCTTTGGAAAAAGTTCGGTACACAAGGAAATTATTGTATTTGTTCAAAAGAGCCAGAGCGGAACCGGCTACCAGCTTCAACTGGGACAAGGGGCGAAGGTCCCGGGGATCCACTCCTTCCCCCCGGGCAAATTCCATGTAGGCTTCGTCAACGATGACGGGACAATCCACTCCGGCAATAATTTTTTCAATAACCGACAGGGGATTATAATTTCCCGTAGGATTATTGGGGTTATTTAAAATCAGCAGGTTCGGCTGGTTTTCCTTACAAAAATCAATGACCGCCTCTGCATCCAAAAAGCCCTCCACATTCAGCGGGTAGCGCAACACCTCGCTGTCCGACATCTGGGCATACACGCCGTACATGGAAAAAGACGGATACGGCACGGCAATTTTCCGGCCAGCGCCCCCAAAGGCATAGCAGGCCATCTGCAACAGCTCGCTGGAACCGTTGCCCACGCGCACCTTGTCAATATCCACTCCCAGCGTATTGGCAATTAAATTGCAGAGGGTTTCGCATTTCATGGGAGGATAGCGGTTAAAGGAAAAATCCTTTGTCCGTTCCTCGATTTCCGTTTGTATGGCATCCGGAACCGGATAATTTGATTCATTGGCATTGACGATGATTTCGGCGTCAATGGTTTCCACTTCATATTCTTCCAGCCCGGAAAGGCTGGAGCGGACAGCAAATTCAGACACAGTATTCACCTCGGGTAGATTTAAATTGAATTTTCTATTTTATCCCTTTGCGTTTTGGCGTTTCCGGATGGCATTGGCATGGGCCCGCAGACCTTCCGCTTCCGCCATGGCGATAATATCATCCGCCGCTTCCAGCAGCGCCTTATTTGTATAGGAAATAATGCTCGTCTTTTTCATAAAGGTTTCCACGTTCAGCACGCTGTAAAATTTAGCCGTTCCACCGGTAGGCAGAACGTGATTGGGCCCGGCAAAATAATCTCCCAGAGGTTCCGGGGAATCAGTTCCCAGGAACATGGCGCCGCAGTTATGCAGCAGGGGCATCAGCTGGAAGGGAGCTTTCGTCATAACTTCCAGATGTTCCGGCGCACTTATATTAGCCATAGCCACAACTGTATCCATGTCTTTGGCCAGAATAATTTTTCCCATGGTTTTCAGGGATGCGGCCGCGATTTCTTCCCGTGGCAGTTCTTTTAACTGCACTTCCACTTCCGCTGCCACAGCCTTTGCAATCCGTTCGCTGTCGGTGATGAGGATTGCGCAGGCCAGCGGATCATGTTCCGCCTGGCTCAGCAGGTCCGCCGCCAGATAAACCGGATTGGCGGAATCGTCCGCAATGATCAGGATCTCGCTGGGACCGGCCAGCATGTCAATATCCACATGTCCGTACACTGCTTTTTTCGCCAGAGTCACAAAAATATTGCCGGGGCCGGTAATCTTATTTACCTTGGGCACTGTTTCCGTCCCGAAAGCCAGCGCCGCAATGGCCTGGGCCCCACCCATTTTGTAGATTTCGGTAATGCCGATTTTTTCCGCCGTAACCAGTACGTAGGGATTCAGTTTGCCGTCTTTCCCGGGAGGCGCCGCCATTACGATACGGGGCACCCCGGCCACTTTTGCCGGCACTGCGTTCATGATGACGCTGGAAGGATAGGCCGCCGTGCCGCCGGGTACGTAGATTCCCACGCTGTCCAGCGGGGTTACCTTCTGCCCTAAAATGCTGCCATGGGCCCGGTTGGTAAACCAGGACTTGGGCATCTGTTCTTCATGGAATTTTTTTACATTCAGAATAGCCCGGGTAATGGAATCAATTACCTTCGGGTCCACCAGCGTGCGTGCTTCGTCAAATTCTTTGTCCGTTACCCGCAGGGTTTCCGCCGTCAGCCCGGCCCGGTCAATGGTATTGGTAAAATGCAAAAGCCACTGGTCTCCGCCTACACGCACAGCCCCCACAATACGATCCACAATCTGGGACGCCGTCAGATGTTCGCCCCACATACGGTCGCAGGCTGCCTGCACCCCGGGGGAAAGTTCCGTTTCATCAAAGGCTTTCTTCTTTAACAGCGCCGCGATTTCCGCAGCGTTCATTTTTCTTGCGTCAGTTATATTCATATTTTCTCAATACCTTTCGTTTTTCTATATTTAAGCGTTCATACTTATTGCATTGAAGTTATCATTCTGGCAACATTCTGTTCGCAGGCATACTCCTATTGCTTTCACGAATTAATTATGCCTTTTCTTCTGCCAGCACCACCCGCAGATCCTTTACCAGTTTATGCAGCCGGTCAAATTTCAGTTTGAAACTTACCGGATTAGCTATGAGCCGGGCTGTAGAAGTAAATATACTGTCCACTTCCACCAGCTTGTTTTCTTTTATGGTCGTTCCGGTTTCCACAATATCCACAATCAGCTCGGACAGACCGATCAGCGGCCCCAGCTCGATTGAACCGTTCAGTTTCACAATTTCCATCTGGATGCCCAGCTTATCAAAATATTCCCGGGCGCAGTGGGGATATTTGGTAGCCACACGCAGATGGGCGTAATCCTTCAACTCCGGCCGTTTTTTTGCTTCCGGCACCGCCATCATCAGGCGGCATTTTCCATATCCCAGGTCAAGCAGTTCATAAACATCTTTCTGTTCTTCCAGCAGCACATCCTTGCCGATGATCCCGATGTCGGCTGCCCCATATTCAATATATGTGGGAAGGTCTACTGTCTTGGTAATGATAAAGCGCACCTTGGTTTCTTCGTTGGCAATTACCAGCTTGCGGGAATTCTCCGAAACCCCTTCCGCGCTGTATCCCACTTTAGCCAACAGATCCACGCTGCGCTTGAACAGCTTTCCTTTGGGCAAAGCGATTGTAATGTAATTTTCCATAGTTGTTCTCCAATCCGCCAACGGCATGCCGGCGGCAAAGTCTAAATGAAAACCGTCCGCTGCCATTTCATCTCTTTTACACTATTTCCGGGCAGCCGTACAGTTTTAATCAGTTTTTTATCCTTTTACATACCGGTATTCACCGCAATGGTTTTCCTTTGCGGCCTGCCGGGCTTCTTCTTCCGTCATGACCCGGTCGGCCAGGCGGACCCGCTTGCCTTCTTTACGAAGACTGCAGGCCAGGGTAATACCCTCCGCCGTTTTGCCATCGGCATACGCCACCAGCACCGTTTCAGGTCCTTTCACATCCAAGCTTCCCTGCCGCTGCAGGGTCAGGGCGATGCGGTCGATGCCCAGGGCGAAACCGGTAGCGGGACAGGGCTTCCCAAACCGCTGCATCATATTGTCATACCGGCCGCCGCCAATCAGGGAATATCCCATGCCGGCCGCATATCCTTCAAACAGCATGCCCGTGTAATAGTCCAGGCTGCGGGTCAGACCCAAGTCAAAGCTCAGGTATTGGGCCACATCATAGGCTTTTGCCAGTTCATAAATTTCCCGCAGGTTTTCCAGAGCGTTCCAGCAGCGGCGACTTAACACCCGCTGCTGCATATCGTTCAGCAATTGTACCCCGCCGTGGAGGAAAAGAAGATCTTTGAAAATATTAGCCAGCTGTTCAGGAATCTTTGCAGATTCTACCGCCTGCTCCAGCCCCGCCGCATTCCGTTTGATGAGGCAGTGCTTGATTTCCTTCGCCTGCTCATCCGTTAGGGCCGCCGCTTCAATGAGGCCGTTGATAAATTCCATCTGCCCCAGGGTAATATAAAAATTTTTTAACCCCGCTTCCAACAGCGTATGCACGGCAAGAGCAATCACTTCTGCATCCGCCGGGGCTCCGGAAGCTCCCATCATCTCAATGCCGCACTGGGTAAATTCACACTGGCGTCCCGCCTGGGCCTCCTCGTACCGGAACAACTGGGCCCGGTAGGACAATCGCTTAACGCCCGTATCCTTGCGCATCCGCGTAGATACCATGCGGGCAATAGGCGTCGTCATGTCCGTGCGCAGCATCAGGATGCTGCCCTTCCGGTCAAAAAATTTGAAAGCACCTTCATCGGCCTGGCCTGAACCGGCAAAGGTATCCAGATATTCAAAGGTAGGCGTGGCCACTTCATCGTAACCCCAGCGGGCAAACAGGCTGCAGATTCGGTCTTCCATCTGGCGCCGTGCAGCCGCCTCACCGGGAAGCACATCCCGTGTGCCGTAGGGAACCTGTAATATCGAATCACTCATTTTCCCGTACCGCTCTCTTTCTTTCCGCCCGTTCCTTTTCAAATTGCGCCTTGCGCAAAACTTTCGGGGAACGTGTTTGATGGCGTTTCTTTTTCAGGTTGGTCAAGGCCGCTTCATAGCCGTCCTTTCCGTAGACGAGACAGCGTTTTACCCGGGAGATGGTGGCCGTGCTGGCGCCGGTCCGCTCTACGATATCTTCATATTTTACGCCTTCGTCCAGGAGACGGGCTACTTCAAAGCGCTGAGCCAGCGCCCTGTATTCGCTGATGGTGCAGACATCCTCCAGAAAGTTGGCTATCAGCGTCTTACTTTTTAAAGAAGCCATCGCTTCGCAAAGTTGTTCTGTCAGATGGTTCTCAATTTTTTCAGCCATAATCAAATCCTCCTCTTACGGCTATTTTTATGTTGTTTTCACAAATGTCATCATTGGGGCCTGAGCGGCAGTCCGAATGTAAAACTTTCATCTTTTGATAAAAGAGAAAATAAAATTCGTTATTTATCAATTTACTACTTTATTGTGTGAAAGTCAAGTGCATTTGTGATTTTTTTGAAGCTTCTATGTATTGTTGCCGTAATGCATTAAAATCAAAGCTTTTAAAGAACAACTATTTTAGTCCGGTTTCATAAGTAAAAAGCCGGCCAAAATGCAGCTTATGCGCTACAATTTGTCCGACTTTTGAATTCAAATTTATTTTTTATCCTGCCTCGACTAAAATCCTGTTACGACAGCTTATTCTTGTTCAGCTTACGGCTCAGGGTATTGCCAATGCTCTGCACTCCCTGTACCATAACGATCAGCACCACAACCGTGGCGATCATCACGTCCATCTGGAACCGCTGGTAACCGTAGCGGATGGCCAGGTCCCCCAGGCCGCCGCCGCCTAATGCGCCGGCCATGGCGGAAGCACCGATCAGCGCGATAAGGGCCAGTGTAATACCCAGCACGATGGAATGCAACGACTCAGGCAGCATCACCTTCCAGATGATCTGGACCGGGCTGGCCCCCATGGACTGGGCCGCTTCAATAACGCCTCTGTCAACTTCCAGCAAGGAGGATTCAATAACCCGGGCGATAAAAGGCGCCGCTGTAATGGTCAGCGGAACAATTGCCGCCGTGGTTCCGATAGAAGAGCCCACGATCATACGGGTAAAGGGAATGATGGCTACCATCAGGATGATAAAGGGCGTGGAACGGGTAGCGTTGACAATAGCTCCCAGTACGTTATGTACCAGTGCGTTAGGCATAATGTGGTCTTTCCGGGTCACGGTCAGGATCACACCTAAGGGAAGGCCGATCAGCGTGGCCAGCACAATAGCGATCAGCACCATATAACAAGTCTCACCCAGGGATTTTACCAGCAAATTAATCATATCAGGCGACATAGCCGATCACCTCCAGTTTAACGCCAACGTTTTTCGCATATTGCACAGAATCCGCAATGCTTTTTTCATCGCCCATAATTTCAACCAGCAATGTGCCGTAAGGGATATCTTTCAGATAATCTACTTTTCCGGAAATAATATTCACATCTACTCCGAATTTCTTGATGAGGGCGGAAACCAGCGGTTGGTCGGCTCCGGCGGATTTTTCATTTTCTCCGTCGCCCTCCCTGCTGTCCAGGAAGGTCAGGTTCACCAGCAGTCTTGACCCGGGAAAATAGGCCTGTTTCATGGAAACCGTATCAATGATAGGAGGAATCTTAATATCGTTAACGGTCTTTACAAATTCTTTCGTGGTTTCTTCCCGGGGCTCCGTGAACACCTTGTACATGGTGCCTTCTTCGATAATAGAACCATTCTCGATAACAGCAACCCGGTCACAGATTTCTTTTACCACTTCCATCTGGTGGGTGATCATCACAATGGTCAGATTCAGCCGCTTGTTGATGTCCCGCAACAACTGCAGGATGGATTTCGTAGTCTGGGGATCCAATGCGGACGTAGCTTCATCTGACAGCAGCACCTTCGGATTAGAAGCCAGGGCCCGGGCAATACCCACACGCTGTTTCTGTCCGCCGGAAAGCTGGCTGGGATAATAATCCGCCCGGTCTTTCAGCTGTACCATGTCCAGCAGCTCTTCCACGCGCTTACGGATCTGCTCCCCGGGCATCCCCTGGATCTCCAGCGGGAATGCAACGTTATCGTATACGGTGCGGGAGGCCAGCAGATTGAAATGCTGGAAGATCATGCCGATATTCTGCCGGGCCTTCCGGAGCTGTGACTCGTTCATAGCCGTCAGTTCCTGCCCGTCCACAAATACCTGCCCTCCCGTGGGGACTTCCAGCATGTTGATGCAACGGATCAGGGTGGATTTCCCTGCGCCGGACAGACCGATGATACCGAAGATTTCCCCCTCTTTTACTTCGATATTCGTTTTTTTCAGGGCCTCTATGTTCCCCGCTTTACTATAATAGGTTTTTTCTACGTCAACTAACCTGATCATTGGTGTTTACTCCTTCTTCACACCATTCATACAAGAAAATGTACAATACAGAATCTCTAATGCGTCTCTGCCCATACATTTTTTTACTCAACAGGAATTAAAAAACTCTTCACCAACGGGTGAAGAGCTTAAGTCCGCAGCGTTTCATCTTCCGGGTCTCCCGCTGGATTTGGCACCGTTCCCAATGGATGGTTGCCGTAGCTTCACTGGGCCATGTCCCTCAGCTACTCTTGATGAATGTATATAAAATTTACAATATATAACGAATTAATATTACATGGATTCTAAAACCCTGTCAATAAAAATTTTTATATTTTGAAAGCCGTACAGCCTTTTCAGGGAAAAATGTAATTATTGTAATAGTTTTCTTCCCATTCACTTTAATCCTGCGATGTCAAAAAAATCTTAGAACCCCATATCATTGCTCTTTTTCCGACAAACCGTATAAGCGGATCTTCACAATATTTTTTGCCAGTTCCTCTGCCGAAACTTTTTCCAGGTTGTTAGTGGTATGGAAAAAGACCAGCATCGCTACTGCCAGAAAAATATTTTTGGCTATATCGTCATGACTTGCGATTTCATTGAAAAACCTGTTACGGATGCCTGCCTGATACACTTCCGTAATGGGCCTGATCTCTTCTTCCAGCAGACGGTGATAGCGCAGGATATTTTCCTGCTCCTCCAGGGGGGGCAGATCGCCCCACCGGGCTTCCAGACGCAATCCGCCGTTTTCTGTTTCCACTGCGGAATACCCCCGGTTGGAACAGGTCATCTCAAAGCAGAGGACCTGCCAGAGCACTGTGTTCTTCCGCAAAAAGTCGATCCACACAGTGAGGATACCGACAAGCCGCTCTTCAATCCCTTTTTGCACATCCCCGGCAACAGACTGCATCTGTATCATAAGCTCATTATGTTTTTGGGAGACCAGCGTATAAAACAAATCGTCCTTGCTTCCAAAATATTTATACAGGGTTCCCTTTCCCGTATCCGCCAGCGCAATTATCTCATCTACCGTTGCCTGGGCGTAACCTCTCCGGGAAAACACCGCTTCGGTAGCCACCATGATCCGGTTCCGTTTGTCCAGTTCTTTTTCCTTTTTGTTCATGACAGAAAATTCCTCTTAGGAACTGTGAAAAAATGAAATAAACAGTTCCTTAACAACTTCAGGGAAAATAATTTTTCAGAAATAATGTTGTTCTATTATACCTATTTTTAATTAAAATTGCAAAACAGAAAACATTGTAAAACGAATTTGCCGTAAACAACAGATTAATTACAATTTCTGTAAAATTTCATTTTCAGTCTTTAAATAGGAAAGAAAATGCGATATAATAATTTGGATACATAAAATGCTAATATCAATAAAATTATATAAGACATATATAATAATTCCGGATATAATAATTCCGGAGGGGAATTTATCGGAGGAGGGTTTAACATGCTGAAACTGGTTACAAAACGTTGTAAAGGCTGCGGCATCTGCGTAAACTTCTGCCCTAAAAAGGTACTGGAAGTGACCGAGGTGGGGAAATGCGCCATTATCAAAGACAGGGAAAAAGACTGCATCAAATGCGGACAGTGCGAGATGCGCTGCCCTGATTACGCGATTTTTGTGGAAAAGGAGTGAGACGATATGTCCAGAGTATTACTGTTGCAAGGCAACCAGGCAGTAGTAGAAGGCGCCATCGCAGCCGGCGTGAAATTTTACGGCGGCTATCCCATCACCCCTTCTACGGAAATTGCCGAACAGCTGGCAGCCCGTCTGCCTCAGGTAGGCGGTAAATTTATGCAGACAGAAGATGAAATCGCCGGATTAGGCGCTGCTATCGGCGCCTCCATGGGCGGCAAGAAATCCATGACCGCCACCAGCGGCCCCGGTTTCTCATTAAAACAGGAAATGCTGGGTCTGGCCTGCACGGCGGAAATTCCTGTAGTCCTGGTAGACGTACAGCGCGTGGGCCCGGCAACCGGCCAACCTACCAGCCCTGCCCAGGGAGAAGTGATGATGACACGCTGGGGTACCCACGGCGACCACTGGGTCATCGTCGTATCCCCTTCCAGCGTGCCGGAATGTTTCTGGCTCACCATCCGGGCCGTAAACCTGGCGGAAAAATACCGTGTTCCCGTCATCATCCTCATGGACGAAGTCATCGGCCACATGCGGGAAAAAATCGAACTGCCGGATGATTACAGCACGGTCGAAACCTTTGACCGGGTGCGTCCCACCTGCAAACCGGAAGAGTATCTGGCTTACGGAACTACAGAAGACAACCTGGTTCCAGCCATGGCGGACTACGGCAGCGGTTACCGCTGGCATGTAACGGGCCTGATCCACGATGAGACCGGTTTCCCGAAAGGGACTCCCGCAGGCACAGTCAATGCCCTGAACCGCCTGCACGATAAAATTTACAACAATCTGGAAGACATCGTTACGTTTGAAAATTACCAGATGGAGGATGCTGAATTTGCCGTCATTTCCTTCGGCGGTGCGGCCCGTACCGCTTACGAAGCGGTAGACATGGCCCGTGCGGAAGGATTGAAGGTCGGCTTCTTCCGTCCCATCACCATCTGGCCTTTCCCGGAAAAAGAAGTGAAAGAACTTGCAGGCAAAGTAAAAGGCATCCTGGTACACGAACTGAACTATGGCCAGTACGTTCTGGAAGTAGAGCGGGTCGTAGCCGGAAAGTGTCCGGTTGCCCTGTATGGCAAATACGACAACGAATCCGCCACCCCCCAGGAATTGCTGGCGGAAATCAAAAAGGCTATGGGCCGGTAAGGGAAAGGAGATAATACCATGGGAATGGAACAATTAGTTGAAAAATATTTTCGTCCCGGCCGGCTGCCCCATATCTGGTGCCCCGGCTGCGGTAACGGCGTCATTACCGGCGCCATTGTAAAAGCAGTAGATAAGCTGAACTTATCCAAAGACGACGTCGCATTGATTTCCGGTATCGGCTGCTCCAGCCGTTCTTCCGGCTATCTTGATTTCAATACAGCCAACACCCTCCATGGGCGGGCGCTTCCTATCGCCAGCGGATTGAAGATGGCAAACCCGGCGTTAAAAGTTATCGTGGCCAGCGGCGACGGGGACTGCACTGCCATCGGCGGCAACCACCTGATCCATGCGGCACGTCGCAACATCGATCTGACGCTGGTAGTTTACAACAACAGCATCTACGGCATGACCGGAGGCCAGTATTCCCCCATGACGCCGAAAGGATCAAAGGCTACCACGGCCCCCTATCTGACCATTGAGCCGTCCTTCAACCTGTTGGACCTGGCAAAAGCTGCCGGCGCCACTTTCTGTGCTAGAGCTACCACTTTCCATGTACCGCTGATGGTAGATGTGATTGCAAAGGGTATCGCCCACAAAGGCTTCTCCATCATCGAATGCGTATCAGCCTGCCCCATCAATTTTGGACGCCAGAACAAAGCGGGAGCTCCCGCCCAGATGATGGAATGGCAGCGGGACCACGGCGTAATGGTTGCGGCATGGGATAAAATGGATCCGGAAAAGAAAGCTGAGGCCATCGCTGCCGGCAAATTCCCCATCGGCGTGCTGTATGAAACGAACGAGGTACAGGAATACACCGAAGCGTATGATGAAATCATCAGACGCGCGCAAGGAGGGAAATAATCATGAAACATAATTTTCGTTTCTCCGGCACAGGCGGCCAGGGCCTGATTACGGCAGGCATTATCTTAGCGGAAGCGGCGATCCTTGACGGCAAGGAAGCTGTCCAGTCCCAGTCCTACGGGCCGGAAGCCCGGGGCGGTTCATCCAAGGCAGAAGCCATCATCTCTGATGATCCGATCCGCTTCGGCCGCGTGGTATGCCCGGACGTTCTCTTAGCCATGAGCCAGGAAGCCGCCAATAAATATACCAAAGACTGCAATGAAAACAGCGTCGTCGTCACCGACTCCCTGTTTGTCAAAGAAGTACCCGGAACTTACAAAGAACGGATCGACCTGCCCATTACCCATACAGCGGTAAGCGCCTGCGGCAAGTCTCTCTTCGCCAACATCGTGGCGTTAGGTGCTGTTGTGGCCCTGACCCACTGCGTATCTGACGAAGCATTGGAGAAGGCCGTGCTGAACCGGGTTCCCAAAGGAACGGAAGACGCAAACCGGAAAGCCCTGCAGGCTGGCAAAGAGCTGATTACGAAACGCTAAAACATCATACAAAAAAGGCTGTAACATTATCTGTTACAGCCTTTTCTTTTTATTCATTTTCTTGTTTTATTTTCGGTTTATCAGGTTGTCCAGCGCCTGCTCCCGTAATACTTTTTTCATGATTTTCCCCGTATTGTTTCTGGGAAGCTGGTCGCAGAAAATAAATTCCTTCGGTACTTTATACGGCGCTATCTTTGAAAGCAGGTATTTGCGAATCATGCGTTTATCTTTTTCCCCGCCGTCTTCCAGCACAATATAGGCGCAGATGGCCTGCCCCCGCAGCTTGTCCGGAATACCCACGACCGCAGCCTCTTTAATGTCCGGGTGGGTCATCAGCACTTCTTCTACTTCACGGGGATACACATTTTCACCGCTGCTGATAATCATGTCCTTCAGGCGGTCAACAATAAATATCCATCCTTCTTCATCCCGGTAGGCCAGATCCTCCGTATGGAGCCAGCCGTCACGAAGCGTCCATGCCGTTTCCTTGGGACGGTTCCAGTAACCCAGCATCACGTTAGGCCCTTTCACGCACAGTTCGCCTACTTCGCCCACAGGAACTTCCTCATTATTGGGATCCAGCAGTTTTACCTGCACATGGGGAATGGGAAGACCGATAGACCCTTGTTTGGTTTTATTGATCAGGTTAAATGTGGTAACCGGTGTGGCTTCAGACAATCCATACCCTTCCTGTACATGCTGCCCGAACTTTTTTGCAAACGCGTCGTACAGCACCCGGGGCAACGGGGCGCCGCCGCTGACAAAGAATTTGAAATGAGCCAGTTCCTCCGCTTCCGCTCCCTTGACGAATAACTGGAACATAGTAGGAACGCCGCACATGGTATTTACATGATATTTCCTAATCAGGTTCATGGCATCGCCGAACTGGTAGGTTTCCTGCACCACCTGGGTAGCGCCGATATACAGATTGGAACATACCGTGCAGATCCATCCGAAGCAATGATACATGGGAAGAACGCATAATGCAATATCGTCTTCACTCATATTGACAATCGCAAAATAGTCCTCCGTATTGTGCACAATATTTCCCTGGCTCAAAACCGCGCCTTTGGGCCGCCCGGTAGTACCGGACGTGTAAATGATAGCGGCAGGATCGTTTTCCTCCATGTCGTATTCCGTTAAAACCGCTCCTTCCGGCGGAACCATTTCATCAAAAGTAAACTGCTGCAGTTCATGGTCCCAGCCTAAATCCCGAAGAGCCTGACTTACATCCAGTTTATTTTTTGCAAGGAGCATTTTCATTTCCGTATCTTTTACGATATAGGCTACTTCCGGCGCAATCAGCTGGAAGTTGAAGGGGACTACGATGGCGCCTGCCCGTACCACTGCAAAATACGCAGCCACAAAATCGGTTGAATTTTTACTGAAAAGTCCGATCCGGTCTCCTCTTTTCACGCCTTTGGACTGAAGAAACACCGCCCAATCCATTACTTTTTTACGGAACTCGCCATAGGTCGTGTACTGATCTTTAAAAATAAATGCGGTTTTATCCGCCGGATGTTTTTGGATGATGTCGTTTAGTAACATGGGTACCTCACTTTTCTGAACGTTTGTGTTTCGTGATAGTAAATTGAAGTTTGTATGTGCATAAAATTATGCGGCAAGGTAAAGGCGTGAGCAAACCGTCGGAGGCGATTGCGTCATTCCATGAGATGAAATTCGCCGTCGTGGCGAGACTGTGTTACGACAAAAGTCCAAGAAGCAAGCCCGCAGGGCGAAGCTGATTGGAAACTTTTGTCTATATGCAGTGCGCCGCAGAACGCAAGCCAAAGGCGAAGCGTGATGCGTTGCGCACGAGCCATGAGGGACGAAGTCCCGAGTTTCGAAGCCACAGGCGAATGAGTCCATGGAATAGCAATCGGTGACGGGTTTGCGATGCCTTTGCCTGACAGCATAACTTATGCACATAAATTCTAATTTAATTTTATCGAAAATCCGAATTCTTGTAAACCTCACAACCGTCTACAAAGGTATACAGAACTGTGAAATCTTCGTTAAATATTGTAATATCCGCCGCAGCACCTGGGCAAAGGCTGCCGATTTTTTCAAACAGTCCCAGTTCCTGAGCCTGGTTTTCCGTAACCATACGTACGACCTCCGGTATACTTGCCCCTGTATTTTTCCGGAAGTTGGCCATAGCCCGGTTCATCGTAACAACGCTGCCGGCAATAGTTCCATCTGCCAGCCGGGCTTCCCCGTCTTTAACATATACCGTCTGACCGCCAAGCTCGGAAATGCCTTCCGACAAGCCGCAGGCCCGCATGGAATCGGTAATCAGTTCCAGTTCTGCCGCTCCTTTTGTGCGATAAATGATCCGCTGCACTGCAGGATGTACATGCAGGTCATCTGTAATCAGCTCGCATGTCGCATCGGTATCCAGCGCTGCGCCCACAAGACCCGGTAATCGATGGTGCAGCCCCGTCATAGCATTACACAGATGTGTTACATGGGAAGCCCCTGCTTTGATTGCCTGCACAGCTTCATCATAATCAGCTGCGCTATGGCCTAATGATACAATGATTTTGTTTTCAGCGCATCCTGCCATAAATTCAGCAATCTTCTCCGGCTGCTTCCGTAACGTTTCCGGCGCCAGCACCGCTACTTTAATTACATCGGCGAAGTCTTCAATCAGGGAAAAATCTGCCTCAGCAATATACTCTTCTTTCTGTGCGCCTTTGTATGCACTGCTTATAAACGGCCCTTCCAGATAGGCACCAAGAACTTTTGCTCCCGGAAGTTTTGTTTGGACAGAGCTTTTTTGTTTAGGAATTCCATCTATTACACATTGCGCCGCATCCTTGGTTTCTGAGCATGCACCCTTCACTTCACCCGGCGAAATATTACTTTTATTTACTGATGTTAATGGAGGTTCATGTTTTTCATCCCTGCGGCGGACCATCACCGTCATATGCCTGCGAATCTGTTCCAGCGCCTTATTTATCAAGGGAAATTCACAGGTCATGGTAGTCGGCAAGAACGATGTTACGCCGGTCTTTACCAAAAAATCGCTCATTACACTAAGAGTATCTTCCCTGGCATCCATCACATCTGCTCCTGCACAGCCATGAATATGCAGATTGATAAATCCCGGGGAAACATAGGCTCCTTCAGCATCCACTAACCCAAGCGGTTCTCCCTGCCAGCTCTTTTCATTTTGCCATGCCCGATCCAACGTTTCACGTGAAACAATTCCAATAATCTTTTTATTAAAAAGTAAGGCGCACCCGTCCAGCACTTTATCGCTTAATACCAGACGCCCATTGATAATTGCCTGCATAATACTTCACTCCTGAATATTTGTTTCATGGCTGACAGCAAAATTCAAATTCGTTTTTATTTTTTACCGTAATGGTAAGCAACACTGCCAACGAAAATATTCTTTATTGACAGATATAACTATCGCAAATTTTTACTGTTTCTTTTATTATAGCAAAACGGACGCAAAAAAATCCACTGCCGTTTATTTGGGAATTTTTTTCAGCCAAAGCAGATTGAGCCACCAGCTTTTATGCTGATGGCTCTCTTACTTTGTATTATTGGCAATGAAGCTTTTTGCGCTATACCGGAAAGCAGATATTGTTTTTTTGTTCCAAAAATATTACTCAAATCAGCAACTTTCAGCTATAATATAATTATGAATTATATTATAGGAGTAACCCATCATGAATATAAATTACTACCGTAATTTCTTACTGGCAGTAGAAACCGGCAGTTTATCCCAGACCGCCGAAATTGCCAAGATAGCCCAGCCTGCCATTACCCGGCAGATGCAGTATCTGGAAAAAGAATTCGGCGCCAAACTTCTGATCAGCGGCAGAGGCAAGCATGAATTGAAACTGACCGACGCCGGATGGATCTTCTACAAACGGGCCAAACAGTTATGCCAGATAGAGGATGAAACATACCGGGAAATACAGGACTACACCGATGGGATGAAAGGTACGCTGACCATCAGCATGGCGCCTTCCCGGACGCCTGCGTTCATATCCAAGGTTGCTGTTCCTTTTACAGCACTGCACCCTAATATCCGCTATGAGATCCATGAAAGCTTCCATCTGCAGCTTTTGGACGACTTGCTTCATGGCGTTTCGGAAATTGGCATTGCCAACGCCGTCATACCGGATAATTACAAATTCGAAATTCTTTTTTCCCGGCCGGAGCAGTTTTATTTAATCGGAACGCAGGATAATCCATGGCTGCCTCTTACCGAGCCCATCGAACAGCTCCCCGACCTTGGGGCAATTCCTCTGGTGGTGAGCCGCAGCCATCGAAAAATGATTGAAGATGTATGCATGGAAGATGACTTTATCCCGAATATTTTTATCGAGGCTGGCACAAAAGCATCCACTATCGGATTCGCCCAGGCCGGACTGGCCGTAGCGCTGGTTCCCCTGGAGCCTCAGGAAACGCTGCCGGTCGGCCTGATTGCGACGCCGCTGAATGATAAACGCTTATCCATTGAAAAAACTTTTGTGAAATTAAAAGACAGGGAACTTTCTTCCCCCATGCAGAAGCTGATTGACTTTTACAAAGAAAATGTTATAGAACAGTCCCGGTAAAATTATAAAGACCCGGATCAAACTAAAATTACAATGAGCCATTGACCTTACGGCCAATGGCTCATTGTGTTTATGCGTTTTACTGATTTTGTTGTAATCACATTCGTTTCCCGGAAAACTCTGCCAGATTACCACTCCCGGGGAATTCCCTCAATTTTATCTACGTTCATCATAGACGCAAGCATCGTAGCCAGCAGACGGTCATGGTCGTCGTACATTTCGCCCACGATGACCATGGTCGTTCTTCCGTGATGCCGGATATGGCTAACCATACGCACGTTGCAGTCAAAATTCACATTGCTGATAAAATCCATGGAGAAACTGACAGTCACAACCGCTTCCCCAACAGATGCGCCGGTAACCCCAAGCACTGAATCTGCCAATGCGGTCAGCGCGCCGCCGTGAACCACATTGCGGTGATTGGAATGTTTGTCATGCTCTACATGCAGACTGACCTGGGCGCTTCCGCAATGGATTTCATCAATATTAATATGGAAAAAATCGGACATAAAACAGTTATGTTTATAAATTTCACGGATCCGGGCAGGAATATCCAAAAAATAACCGGTTTCCGGATCCCTGGGAAGCTTTGATTCCGGAAACCCTGTCTGCTGTTTCGTCTGGCCCTGTTCACTCATACTGCGTGCTCTCCTCTGTTCATACACTTCTCAAAAAAAACAAATTCGCCTGATATCATAACTATATTGCGCCGAAGATCCGGACACGGGCAAATCGCAGCAGCGCATTTCGTATGAAAATCAATTTTCCGCAGTATTATATCATTCTCTTACAGGTTTTGTCATGAAAAAAATTTTATTCTTTATTTTTATTTTTTCAGCGAAGCTTTGTATTCTTCCACCAATTCTTTCGGGAACACTGCCTCCTCTTCTTTGTTGGTCAGTCCCAGTTTTTTCAGCATCTGCATATCGCTGGTAATGGTGGCGGCGCCGGCAGTAGTCAGCATGTTTCCGGTAATGCTGGCGGAAGCGCCCCGCCCCATAACCGTTGCACCGGATTCCGGCAGAATACCCCGGCCGGCTGCCATGCGGATATTGGCAGTAGGGTTGATGAAACGGAAAATCGCGAAAGTACGGGCTACATCTTCCGCGGAAATCTGCGGCATATCCTGCAGCGGTGTACCTTTAATGGGCATCAGGGCGTTGATGGGAATGGATTCGATACCCAGTTCCGCCAGTGTCAGAGCCATATCAAAACGGTCGTCCCAGTCTTCTCCCATGCCGATGATACCGCCGGAGCATACGCACAGACCTGCCTCCTGGGCAATCTTAATGGTGCGGATCTTATCTTCAAAGGTATGGGTGGTGCAGATGTTGGGGAAATTACGGCGGGAGGTCTCAATGTTATGATGGTAACTGGTCACGCCTGCCTCTTTTAAACGGCGGAACTGGTCTGCATCAATAAAACCCATGGAAGCGCACAGTTTAATATCAAGCTTCTCATGCATTTCCTTATAGGCTTCAATGGCTTTATCGAAATCCTTCCCTTTCAGGGCGCGGCCTGCCGTTACAATAGCAAAACGGTTTACGCCGGCATCCTGGTTTGCTTTTGCCGCAGCAAAAATTTTTTCTTTTGGCAGAAAATCATATTCGTCGATGCCCGTATGGTTGCAGGCAGCCTGGGCGCAGTATTTGCAATTCTCGCTGCAACGGCCGCTGCGACCGTTGATGATAGAACAGAAATCCACAAGGTTACCGCAGTAACGTTTCTGTAATTTTCCGGCGCAGTCCAGCATCTCTTCCAGATCTGCATGGAGCAACAATTCTTTATCCAAATTTTCCCGTGTAATACGGTAGCCTTCGTTAATAATTTTATCTGTTAATTCTGTGATCGTCATATTCTGATTCCTCTTTTCAAAAAAATAATTACGTTAACGTTTTATTTGTAAACGTTAACATAATTATAGTTAACTGCAGTTACTTAGTCAACCGGTTTTTTCAACCTGTTTACCAATATTATTTATTTATACTATTTATTTACCTTTTTTCAGCATATACCAGGGATCCACATTTTCCCCGTCTACGAATACTTCAAAATGCAGATGGGGACCGGTACTGTAACCGGTGCTGCCTACAAACCCGATGATTTCCCCTTTACGGACCTGCTGTCCCGCGGACACAGCGATACCGCTCATGTGCCCGTAAGCGCTTTCATAACCGTTACCGTGACGGATCCGCACATACTGGCCGTACCCGCCGTTCCAGCCCGCCGTCTCCACGGTACCCATACCCGCCGCATACACCGGCGTACCAATATCCACAGCGATATCAATACCGGGATGCCAGTCGAACCCGCCGTTAATGGGGCCGGTCCTTCCGCCGTAAGGGGAACTGATCACACCACCGTCGGTAGGCCATAAGTCCGGCAAAATGGAAAGACGGTTGTTCCGTCCTTCAATGACCGTCAGCAGTTCATGCATGTTTGTCTTCTGCCGGTCGATCTGGGCCGTCAGATTTTTATTTTGGGCCGCCGCCACATCCAGCATGCTGATATCCGCGCCGGGACCGCCCTTACCGCTGTAGGCTGGATCTGTGGGCTTTGATCCTTCCGCGGCGCCGATGGAGTCGATGTTGCTGGTAAATTCCTTGTCACCGCTGCTCTGGATAACCGCCCTGCGCAGTTTTGTTTCCAGGGTATGGATCTCACTCATGTCCCGCAGCATCTTTTCATTATCGTCTAACAGGGACTGCAGCTTGGCCTCCTGTTCTTCTTTATGGGCCATATATTCCTGGTAGGCTGCTTTATCCACGTTGGAGTGATGATACTGCCAGCCGTAAAAACCGGCCGCACCTGCAAGGCACAACAAAACCGCCCCGCAGATCCCCGCAAGCGTCACGGCTTTTCCCCGCGGCACAGAAAAAACTTTTGCTGTGCCGTCAGCCTTCGGGAACGTCAGAACGATCTGCGGTTCCTCCGGCTTTTCCTGTAATACGGTTTTTTTATTATTTTCGGTTTCTTTTATATTTTTTTCTTCCATTTTCCCCTGCTGACACCAAAACAGATATCACAAATCATCTTTGGTTTTTCAATTTTTTTACTGTCACTGAAACTTTTGACCGCGTTTCCGGCAAAATGCTCCGGAAACATATCTTCCGCTTATTATATTCATATCCTTTGACAAAATCATGTCAGCTTAAATAGCCAACCTTTAGTTTTTAAAAAATCCCAACTTCTGACCCAGGGCCAACATCCGTCTGCCTAAATAAGGGATACTTTCCAAATCTTCTTTTGTGAGGCCGCCCATAGCCGTCAGCGCCACCGCATAAACTGCCGCGGCTGCCATCACGCACAGTAAAATGACCCAGCCCCCAAGGCCGGAAGCCCCGTACAGGATTCCCTCTATCGCTACACCCATAACGGCCGCTGCCGCCATAGGTTTAACAATTCCCGTAAATGACATGGTGTAACCCGTCAGTTTATAAATAAAATACATATTGATCAGGGCCGCCACACCAAAATCCGCTACCGTAGCCATAGCCGAACCCTTGATGCCCAGCCAGGGAACCGCCGTCAGGGTCCAGTTCAGGCAGACTTTGGCAACGCAGGCGATAATCATGTTGACCACGGGAATACTGGTACGGCCCATACCCTGCAAGACTGCAGTGCTGACCTGATGCATTCCCAGCAGCACAATACCCACACTCATGGCCTGAATGGCGGGAGCCGCCCCCGGCGCATTATAAATCAGCCCGGCTACCTTTTCCGCCAGGCAGAACAGTCCTACAAAACAGGGAAATGTAACAATCATGGCAACGCGGAAAGCCACGCCGGTCTTGTGACGGATATTTTCCTGCTGCCCCATGGCCCGGGACTCTGAAATAGCCGGAACCAGACTGATAGCCAGCGCCGCCGTAAAAATCGTGGAAAGGTTCACCAGGGGTACCGCCATACCGGTGAGATAACCGAACAGCTCCGTGGCATGACGCACGTCAAAGCCGGCCACCTCCAGCCGCTGGGGCACAATCAGCAGATCCAAATTCGCCACGATAGGCAGCATCAGACTGGTAAGGGAAACGGGCAAAGCAAGCTTCAGCAGCCGCCCGATAATAGCAGAAGAAGTTTCCTGGACCGCATACAGGTTTTGCTGTTCACGTTTAGCCTGTAAATCTTTTTTCAGCTTCCGGTAAAAGAACATCAGCACCAGAAGGGCACAGAAAGCCCCGGCCCCGGCGCCCATACTGGCCCCACCGGCAGCCGCTGCCAGACCGTAAGGCATAAAATAGGAAGCAAAGAACAGCATGGTGCCAACCCGCACAAGCTGCTCGGTAATTTCCGAACAGGCGGTAGGCGTCATGATCTGCCAGCCCTGCAAATATCCCCGGAAACTGGCCAGAAAGGTTACGAAAAATACCGCAGGAGCCAGGGCTATAATCGAATAATAGGCCCGTGCGTCCCGTATAAAATGCCAGTCGATAAGTTTTTGCGCCCCAAAGAACAAAGCCAGTGAAAATACCAGCCCCGTCACGAACAACAGGCGCAGGGTCACATGAAAGACCCGTTCCGCCCCTCTGAAATCATGCTGAGCTACTTTTTCTGCCGTTACGATGGAAATGGCCACAGGAATGCCTGCGGAAGAGACCGTAATGGCCATCAGGTAAATGGGAAAACCCATCTGGTACAGGCCGATACCTTCCCCGCCCAGCACCCGGCTCAGCAAAATCCAGTTCAGGGCGCCGATCACTTTCACCACAATGCTGGAGACAGTTAAGATCAGCGTGCCTTTTAGAAAACGGTTGTCGTTTTTTTTCGGAGCGGCAGCTTCCGTTCCTGCAGTTTTTACAACGGAACCGTTTTGTTCTTCCGGTTCTGTTCCCGAATTTTCAGCAGCCGTTTCGCTTTCTGATTTTCCACCGGTTGGGATCGCTGAACCCGCTTGCTGTTCAGCAGTCACAAAATCCATTTCCCGGGAAATAGTTTCTTCTTCCGTCAGGGCGGCAGCATCCTCTGCCAAAGCTTCCGAAAGGACTTCCTCTGAAACCAGCGGTTTCGAAGTTTCCGTATTTACTGTTTTCCCAAAAAACAATTCACGTAAATTCACATTATCATCCTGCTGCTTACGACGACATTCTTCCAACTTGTTTGCAATGACATTCTTTCCATTGTTCTCAAATTCAATACCCAAAACATTTTTGAAGCCGATGCCATCTGTCGCATAAATTCTTTAAATTATCAATTCCTAAAAATACAAACAAAATTTCATTGTAATAATACCCTTTTTAGCCGCATTTGACAAGGCTTTTTAAAATGTTTGTACATCCTCTTACACAAAGGGATTACTACGCAGGTTCCGTTGACATAAGCCCGATAAAAATGGTATACTTTTCAGGAAGAGGAACGGTAATTTCCGTACCATAAATAAAACTTAAATTATAAATTCAGAACGGAGGAGATCATCATGAAAAAATTTGTTTGCTCTGTATGCGGTTACGTGTATGAAGGAGCCGAAGCTCCGGCAAGATGCCCCCAGTGCAATGCTCCCGCTTCCAAATTCGTGGAACAGGCCGGTGAAATGAGCTGGGCTGCTGAACACGTTGTTGGCGTAGCCGCTGACGTTCCCGAAGATATTAAAGCCGATCTGCGTGCAAACTTTAACGGCGAATGCTGCGAAGTAGGCATGTACCTGGCCATGGCCCGCGTTGCCTTCCGGGAAGGCTATCCGGAAATCGGCCTGTACTGGGAAAAGGCTGCCTATGAAGAAGCAGAACATGCCGCCAAATTTGCTGAACTGCTGGGCGAAGTTGTAACCGACAGCACCAAAAAGAATCTGGAAATGCGCGTAGAAGCCGAAAACGGCGCAACCGCAGGCAAAACCGACCTGGCAAAACGTGCAAAAGCACTGAACCTGGACGCTATCCATGACACCGTTCATGAAATGGCCCGGGACGAAGCCCGTCACGGTAAAGCCTTCAAAGGCCTGCTGGACCGTTACTTCAAATAATTATATATTATTATTATAACGGAACACAAACCGGCTTTTCGTAACGAAAGGCCGGTTTTATTTTTCCATGCTTAACCGTGGGGTAATGTTATCCAAAATATGTCGCGTTCTTTCCGGGCAACAATAACGGAATAGCACAGAAACCGGAGCGCGTCAGACCAGAGCTTTATATCCTGTCAACTTGACAACTCTGTCCAACCTCATATATAATAGCAGTGTTGCTATTGTAGCAGCACCGATACATCGGGGCATAGCGCAGTTTGGTAGCGCACCTGCCTTGGGAGCAGGGGGTCGCAGGTTCGAATCCTGCTGCTCCGACCATGAAAATAACCTCTCTAAGCCAGTAAATAAGCGGTTTAGAGAGGATTTTTTTGTGCCGTTTATTTTAATTTGTAAAAGAATGTTTCTCTTTTTTTCCGTTTTTAAAACTAAATGTACCCAAAATCGATACAAAATTTTGAAACAAACCCTTAATCCTTCAGGTCCAGCACTTCTTCCGCAATGCGGGCTGCGTTCATAATGCAGTCCGGGCAGGGGGTCAGCACTTTGCCCGTATCCAGTCCTTTCAATTCTTTGCAAACTAAAGAGTGGCACTGTTCCTGGAATTTATTCACGATCTCTTCTGCCAGTTTATAGGTTTCCAGCTTGCTGTCGGGAGATTCCAGGTTCCCGGTGCTGCGTTTCATCCCTGCCAGCACGCAGGCGCCGCTTAAGGCTCCGCAGGTAGCCAAGGTTCCGCCCATGCCCTTGCCCAGGCCTTCCGTTACCTTGAACATGGTTTCTTCATCCAGCCCCACCAGGTCCGCATAAGTGCAGGCCACCGACTGCGCGCAGTTATAACCCCTATCGTGGCGGGCAATGGTCTCTTTTACTCTTGTCATACAAATTCCTCCTCATCAAATAAACTTGACAAACCAAAACAATTCATGTATTATATTTTGTAGATTTTGGTTATCCAAAATTTTCATGCGGGTGTAGTTTAGTGGTAAAACTCCAGCCTTCCAAGCTGATGTTGTGGGTTCGATTCCCATCGCCCGCTCCATTTTTTTTGCCTGAAATCCGGAAGCCCCCTCTAAAAGGAATGGCAGCCGGTTTTTTTATATCGTTTCAAGGCAAAGCAAAATAAATTTTTCTAACGGTTTTTTAAAAGACTTTCTGTAACGCAGGATGAAAATCTGGCGATTCCGACGCAGAAAGTCTTTTTTATTTTATATTTCTTAAAGAGGAAACGCTGGATTGCCTTTCCTCTTTTATTTTCTGTCTGCAAAAGCAACAAACTTTCTATTCACAGCCATCAGGCAATGTCTTGCTTCCCAAATGATTATTTTCCCTTTTGGTTCTCATCAATAAATTCCTGCACCAGATACCGGGGACGCCGTTTTACTTCCAGATAAATCTTTCCCACATATTCACCGATAATACCGATGGCCATAAGCACAAGGCCACCCAGCAGCCACAGGGAAATGATCATACTGGTCCAGCCGGCGATGGTCTGGCCGGTAAAATGGCGGTACAGGGACCAGGCGAGAACCAGCAGGCTGACGGCCGAAATGGTCATGCCCAGCTTTACGATCCACTTAATCGGTTCCGAAGAAAGAGAAGTAATGCCCTGCCAGGCAAAGGAAAACATTTTTTTCAGGGGGTACTTGCTCTCCCCTGCCAGCCGTTCCTTCCGTTTATAATACACGCAGTCATGGCGCAGCCCGATCATGGGAATAATGCCCCGCAGGAACAGGTTCACTTCCTGATAATCTTCAAAAGCATCCAGGGCCCGCTTATCCATAAGACGGAAATCTGCATGGTTGAAGATCACTTCCGCCCCCATCATTTTCATAAAACGGTAAAAACCTTCTGCGGTAAAACGTTTAAAAAATGTATCGGACTCCCGGTTGTCCCGGACGCCGTACACAATGTTGCAGCCTTCATCGTACTTGTCGATCATGGCATCCACCGCATTGATATCGTCCTGCAGGTCCGCATCCATGCTGATGGCTGCATCGCAGTAGGGTTTTACGGTCATAAGGCCGGCCAGCACCGCGTTCTGATGGCCTTCATTGTGGGCCAGGCAGATACCGGAATACACCGGGTCGCTGCCGCATAAATTCTGAATGATCTCCCAGGTACGGTCCCGGCTGCCGTCGTTGATGAAACAGATCTTACTTTTTCTGCTGATTTTTTTCTGCTGCATCAGCTGTGTAATTTTATTTTTTATTTTTTCTGCCGAATCCGGCAATACTTCCTGCTCGTTATAGCAGGGGATCACCATATACAGCACGGTCTCTGCTGACATACGCTACCTCGTTCCTAATCATCGCCCGCTTCATCGGGCGATACATTTTTCTGCTGATCTGTTTAGGCGATGCAATTTTCAGCCTGAACGGGCGATGCAAATTTCCGGCCTGCAATGAGACGGGGCCGAACTTTTTTACGCCGCCCATTAACAACCGCCTTACTCAGGCACATTCCTTTCTCTTACCGGCTCCGGTAAATACAGATGCCCGATTTATTTTCCAGCAGCTCCCAATCTTCGCCGCCCATTTTTTCTTTCATTTTGTTATACATGAATTCACGCATCACGATATATTTGGGACGTGCGTCCTGCTTCACCGCATCCAGTGACTTTTCGCTGTTGGTATCCGCCTCGATGCCCGGAATATCCGTGTACAGCATAAAGCCGGGCCGCAGGAATTTATCGATGTACAAGGGACGGAAAGACTCTTTTTCCATAGCTACATAGGTCTGGGCCACCGTCTTCACGCTGAAACGGTCCTGCAGCTTCGGCATCATAATACCAAAGGCCAGCACCATGGTAACCAGGCCGGCCACTACATGGAGCCAGGCGGCGGTTTCCACGCTGCTGTATTTTTTCAGGGCAAACAGTACCGCCGCGCCCAATACAAGGGTCGCTACGCCCAAAACCATTCCATGCACTGCCACTTCCGGCATCTGCCGGCCACCGATGATCCAGCCAATCCCCATCAGCAGAAACATAATGAAACTGCCGATGAACCAGCCCTTCTGGTATTTTCCGTTTTCGCAGGTCATCCGTTCAATGTTCCAGCCAATGAGCATGGAAAAAGCCGGCAGCAGCACCAGCATGTAGGAAACCTGTTTCGTCTTGGCAATGGAAAAGAAAATGAAAACAAAAATCCACCACACCTGCAGGAACAGGAGCTTGGCGCTTTCCTTCCCCACACTTTTCGTAAATGCATCCTTAATGGATTTCAGCAGAACACCGGTCCAGGGGAACAGCCCCAGAATGATGACCGGCAGATAGAACCACCAGTGTACCCGCTTAGGATGCAGCGGGGCAGCAAAACGGCTGATGTTATGGAAGCCGATAAAATCATAAATGAACTGCATTCCGTGGTTCTGGTACATGAACACATACCAGGGCAGCCCCACCGCCGCCACGATCAGAAGGCCCGGAATCACATGCATATGCAGTATCCTGCGCAGATCCCGTGTCGCCAGCAAATAGAAAAATACGATTGCGCCGGGGAACACCACCCCGATGGGTCCCTTCGTCATCACCGCAAAGCCGCAGAACAGATACATAAGCCAGTATTTTTCATGCATAAAGCAAAGCAGCGCACCGGTCATAAAAAACAACAGGGTGGTATCCGTTACGGAAGCCTTGCCCATGTACATGATCATGACCGTAGTGCCCATCACAAGGCCGGACCAGAAGCCGGCCCGGGGACTGAACTGTCGGACAGCAGACACCGTTGTCATCACAACAGCCCCTATAGCCATCAGAGACGCGGGAATACGGGCTGCGAATTCAGAAAAGCCGCCGAACAGCTTCAGGGAACCTACCAGCAGCCAGTAAAAAATCGGCGGCTTGTCGTACCAGTACTCGTTGTAAATACGGGGAGAAAGATATTCGTTAAAACGGATCATCTCCTTGGCCGTCTCCGCATACACCGGTTCGTCCGGATCCAGCAACGCCACGCCGTCAATGCCAAACAAAATATTAAAACTAATAATCACCAGCAAAATTACAAAAGCCTTAAAAGGTAACTGCTTCATTGAAAACTCTCCAGTATAAAATCAGATGCCAGGATCCCATATCCGTTTATCTCCACCCATTCCGCCCTTGTTTTCAAACGCCTTAAACGAGTCCCACAGCCATCACGGTCATCTTACCATTTCGGCGGGATTTTGGAATAATTCCCGGTTATGTAAAAGGTTGCACTGGCTTTAGAAAGAATTTCATTTTCATCACTATAAACTTTTACTTCAACAAAAACCACGTGCTCCGTCTTTCGAATCACTCGGGCTTCCGCAAAAACCATATGTCCAACCTTCACATTGCGTATAAACGAAGTAGAAAGATCCAGTGTGCACACCGTGCAGCCTACCGTCCAGCATACAATGCCGCCCGTAGTATCAATCAGCGTATTCAGCGCGCCGCCATGGACGTACCCAAAAGGATTGATCACTTCTTCTTTGACCTGCATGCTAGTCCTGACCCATCCGCAGTCTGCATCTTCCAGCGCAATGCCGCAATATTTTATAAAGCCGCTTCCTTCAAACTTTTTGAGCAGCTGCAGGCATTCTTTTTTATCCATGTACAACTTCCTCTCGACCTGCCATTAAAATCTTTCTTATAAGAAGAATACTATCAGTTTATTATATATGATTTCAGAAAGAATTACCATATTTAACTTTAAAACGGCACCAGCAGTATAAAAAATTACACGAAAATGCCTATAATTTCTTTTTTATCACAGGCCTTGCAAGTGCTGAGATGATATGATATAATTCATTGTCAGTTTTAGAAGGTTATTTCCCATCGCAAATCGTAACGATGGAAGCTGCCGGGAACAGATTACCACGGTAATTACTCCAGCAGACAAAGTGAAACCTTCGCAAACGCCTAATGGTCCAGTAGCCCAGTTGGATAGAGCAACGGCCTTCTAAGCCGTGGGTCGGGGGTTCGAATCCCTCCTGGATCACCAAAAA
>Ga0256405_10002589_pt1 | contig 40744 bp, 32 predicted proteins | sample RumenRJG_02DNA_FD_189096 | JGI IMG/M metagenome (GOLD analysis project Ga0256405, IMG submission 189096) | Bovine rumen microbial communities from Lethbridge, Alberta, Canada - RJG_02 | ecosystem: Host-associated > Mammals > Digestive system > Stomach > Rumen | place: Canada: Alberta... | reverse complement strand
AAGGTCGGTAATATAGAAAGCGTTCTCATGGCGATCGTTCGAGTCGCCCCAGGTGCGGTGCTTCCAGAAGCCCTTCACGATATAGGGCATCCCCTGTTGGAACTGCGTGTCGCGGTTCTTCGAGGCAAGCTCGCCCGTCATCTCACCATAGATGATGTCGCCACCACGCTTCATTGTCACACCACGGCTCTTGAAGTATTCAGAGCTGCCGTCCTGCCTCTGATACTGGCGCTCAGCGTATGCGCCCACCGCTACGATTGTTACTAATGCTTCCATAAGTTCTTAGTTTCAGATTAAACAAAGTCAATGATTTCACGATCTATCAGGGCGTTCTTCGCATCACGGGTGTGGTCTTCCAGCAACCCCATCACGCGCGCCGTACCCAAGTCCTTGGGGAACGAGCCGTACACCTTGATACGCTCCAGCGACTCCTTCACCCAGCCCCACGGCAGTTTCTTCACCAGACGGTCCTTCTCCCGTATCCGCGGCTGGCGGTTGTACGCCTTGAACGAGATCTTGCCCGTCCACCTGTCACGACGAAGAGAGCCTTCCACACATTTGTCATCTACAAGGCGCTCCAGCACCTCCATAGGAATCTCAATGTACTTCTTCATAGCCTACTCCTCCTCGACATTAACGTCAACACCCAGCAGAAAAGGAATCACTATCTCCTCCGTATGGCAAAGGCGGTGGATCACCCTGCGCTCAATCAGTAGCCGTGTCAGGTTGTGAACCGCCATGTCCAGTTCCTTGGCCTGCAGCGCATCGCACACGTCTTTACCTACAAAAAAAGTCTCACCTTTCTCATTTGTCATCGTTCGGATCTTACCGAACATCTCATGACTGAAAATTGTAATTTCCTGCATAATCGATTCGAATTAGTGAGTGTCAGGAGAAAGCGAAAGTTTTAGTTTGAGCTCTTGTTACATCCGGATAACGTTTCCTCCGCTCACGCCTTCGACTCGGTTATTACTTGTTTTAGCTTATCACTACCTCCAGAGTTCCCTTCAGCTTTACCACACCGCCGTTCTGGAGCCCGGCGTTACGGAGCGCATCACTCATCTGCCAATTCCTACACTTGTCGCGCTGACCCATAATCAACTTCATGAGTGTGCATACACGTGTACCGTCGTTCTGGATCTCCTTGTACTGGCATGATGCGCAGCATTTTCTCACTTTGATGTGGTGTTCGTTCTTAACCCACACCGTTCTTGTTCTCTTTGTCATAGTCTTACTGTTTTTTAGATGAATAATGAATTCGAGTGCAAAGGTACGGCAGATTTCAGACTGGTAAAAAGCATTCATTTTACCAGAAAGTTAAATGTCGGAAAATGCCTCTACGATGCGCCTCAAAGCCACCAGCTGGCAATGTCGCTCAAGCCCCTGGCCAAGATATCTGCGGTAAGGGCTGTCCTTGCCCTGCTCCTCCAGCAGCGCATCAAACTGAGGATCGCTACGCTGTTCGTAGACGCCCTTTACGCGCAGCACGCCGATAATGCGCATCACGCCATACTTGTCAAAGTCTCTGCATTTCCTGGCTTTGGGCTTGGGCATCAGCAAGTCCATCAGCAAGTCGCAATGGAATATATCCTCCCAAAGCGCATCAATCTGTCCGCGATACCGGCAAGTTACCAGCGAACTGATACGACGCACGTACACACGTACATTATCCATAACGGTTTCGCGACTGACCGTCTGTGGTTTCTCCTCCACATACAGTCTCCCCTCTCGCGCCGCAAGCAAAAGCTGCTGCACGTCAAAGTCGTCGGGGCTTACTTGAATGAGCCGTTTGTTCATCTCACCTTCGTGTTGTGAGAAGAGGTTGAATGCCGGCCGGCTTTTCACTCTCGAGAGACTCTCACTCCACTCGGGTTAATACTATCATTTGCGCCACGAAGTTACGACTGATAATTAAGAATAAGGCAGACTATGACGGAAAGATACTATCATTATCTACCAGCGCTGATTATCAGGCTATTATAAAAAAACGTGATAATTGCCCTGCGGCAACTATCACGCAACTATCTGAAAAAAACAGAGCCGGCTATACGGCAGCCAGCGCCAAAATCTCCTTATCGATAAACGCCTCGATACGACGACCGAGCGACTGCTCCAGCTCTATCAGCCCGTTGTTCAGATACTTACGCATACCATTGTTCGTGCCCTCCAGCAATCGGGTGAAATGAGCATTCGACACTTTCTGCTGATAGATGCCTTTCGACTTCAGGTGACCGATGATGCAATAGACAGTCTTCTTACTGAAACCTCTGAACTTCTCATGAGGACCGGCATTCACAATGTCGCTACGGAAATTGCGATATAACCTCTGCCACAGCTTGGGAAGATGGCTTCGCCAACTATCCGCAACAAAATGCTGCAACTTACCAACAACTATCTGGATCTGCTGCTCGCAGTCATCTTCAGCCACAGTTGACTTTTCCGACGGTCTTTTCTTCGGCTGAAGGTCGGTCTGTATCATCTGCCTGATATCCAAGAAGTTAAACAGCCTGAGCAACTCTTTGCTGAACATGGGACGGTCGTCGATATGAGAGACGCCAAAACGATCCGCATGTGAGAACAAAAACCGGGAGATGCCCTCCAGATCAATGCTATTCTGATTGGAATCATACACAAGTTCAAACTCGTCGTCATTGACGAACATCGCCCTAAAATCCGCCAGTTCACCATCCATGCGCTCCTGCAGATTCTTCTTCAGCGTACGGGCGGTGTACTGAATCTTCCACTTCTCATACCGTTTCTTACAAGCCTGGTGATAGCACTTCCTGTAATTCTCAGACCACTTCTCAAACGAGGCTACAATCAATTCCTCCGTAGGAGAATTCAAGAACTCGGAAATCTCCATCAACACCTCGTTCAGTTCCCTGAGCGCACACATCACGATGTCGGCCACATCTCTCCCGCTCACAGAGGCGAAAGGCTGAAGCGAATCGTCTATTGCGCCCACCAACTCCTGATCGCTCTTAAAGTTCAGATAACTCTCCGTTTCGTACTCATAGAGGTTAATGTTCAATTTGTTCAGGCTGTAAACAGTTCTGACCTCTTGCATCATTTCCCATATCTTGTTGCCCCATGAAGCAAAGTTCACATCATTGGCATCGCCCAGCGGCAAGCACTGCTGCCACTGCTCCAGCATCATTTCAAAGCACTTAGCCAGCCGACAGGCATCCACTGCCAGACTAAGCCCGATTGCATTCAGCGACAACAAGCATGAGGAGCACCTCAGAGCATCTGTCTTCTGCTCGAGACCGGTTAGTAAAATATATTCTTGAGAAGCCATTTTCATTCTAGAGTTGATTGATTATTAATTGCCCCTGCCGTTGGAGCGAAAACGGTTGCAAAGGTATAAAAAATCCTGCATAATATACGGCCTCTTTAGTTAATAATCCTCAAATTGTGGATAACTTATTTAGGTGTCAGATACACACGATTACGCAATTACGCAATTACATTAGTCATTATATGATTATTGACGATTATTTATGCAGTAACAATCCTTATTTTAAATATTATTATATTATAATATAATAATATTCTATTAATACACACGAAGAGCGCTCACGACAACCGCAGAAGTAACCGCGTAACCGCGTAACAATGCCGACTCCTTGTGCGCAGGTTCCTCGTAATGAAGCACCTCGTTTCCTTACGACATCCTCCCCGTTTGTTTACGAGAAAGCCTCCCCCATTTTAACATTTGAAATAACTCGGAAATAAAAACCGGAAAAGCTTGTTTCGCATTGATTTATTTTGTACCTTTGCAGTAGCAATGAAGATAAGATTGCAATGTCAGAATCCGGAAAATGACACAAAGCGGTAGGCGGCGGGCCGATGCAGATCGTCGCACAATAATTTAATACCATCAAAAACCTTTTATCACTATGGCAGTAAAGAATCCACAGTTTGAAATCAACATTCGCAAGAACATCAATGCGAACAATCCGGGCTACGGCAAGTACTACCCCAAGGCCGTTGAGAAGGAGACCATCTCGCTGCGCGGCCTCTGCAAGCACATGGCCGAGCACAACTCGATCTACGGCCGAGACATCATCCAGGGCGTGCTCATGAAGATGTCGAGCTGCATCGCAGAACTCCTGTCGCAGGGCAACCCCGTGAAGATCGACGGTCTGGGCACCTTCGTCCCCACCATCGAGTCCACCAAGGAAGGCATCACCAGGGCAGCCCTGCTCGAGGGCAAGTGGAACGCGACCACCTACGTGAAGGCCGTCCACATCCGCTTCCGTCCCGAGGGAGCAGCCGAGGACAACATCACCTCCGTCGCCTTCAAGGACCTCTGTGCGCTCTCCACCTACGGCGTCGAGGAGAAGATCGACCTCACGCCCGAAGAGACCGACCCCCAGAAGAAGCAGTACATCAAGAAGGTGACCCCGCTCGAGGACTGGATCTCCGAGCAGAAGGCACAGAATCCTTAACCGAAGGGAGGCATAGACGATGAAGAAACGTATCATCGAGATCGCAGTGAAGGTCATAGTAGCTGCGCTCACGGCCTTCCTCACGGCCATCACCACCACCTCGTGCATGGGCTTCGGCCCCTTCTGAAATCAAGAAAGGCTCGCAGATTTCTAAAGTCTGCGGGCCTTTATGACATTGAAAAATAAACTTCAGGTAGATTTTATTACCACAAAAATAAATCGCCATACATTGGCGTTTCTGTTTTAAATAGCTCGAATGTCGAGTACTTTCCATTATCATTGAGATAACCACGGAACCTATTATCTTCCAACGAATAATCGCTAATCAAAAAATCCAAAGCAAAATCATAACAGACTACGCGAATACCTTCTTGATCTACCGACCATTTCATTTTACACGCAGCATCATAACCCGAACTATCCCTATCCGAGAACACAAGATAACCTTCACCATTTGAGTCCTTGAGAGGATCTGATAAGAAAGTCAATTCCGTTATAGGATCATATATTTTAATTTCTTGCAAATCTATAGTAACATGCATATTCCCTACCCAACTACCCTTAAGACTCTGATTATCAATTTTCGTAAATGTATAATTAAAAGCATATCCGTCATTAGTTGTGCCCTTTAATATAAGTGTCGTAGAGTTGACTGAAACTGTAGCTGTAAAAATTCTATTCTTGTCAGAAATGACCGTTAATCTGTTATAAGACAAGTTCCACGTGCCTTTTAGCCCCATATCCTTAGAAGTAGATTCATACTTTCCATCTTCCTTTACAGTCAAAATCACATTTATCATATAATCCGTTTTACTGCCTCCATCCCAGGAATCAGTTGAGGACGTGCATTTCCATCTACCTATGACACTTGACAAATCAGTTGGAGAATCTCCATTGTTATCATCACTCTTGCTACAAGCAGAAATAGCAACACCCATAAGCACTGTCAGAAGTGCAATTCCAAAAATTCTTAATGATTTCATACTAAATAAACTATTTGATTAAAACTTTTTTGATTGTACCGTCCTTCATCTTTATGATGTTGATGCCTTTAGATGGTGCCTCAAGCCTCTCACCTCTAATAGAATTGATTTGAATCACACGATTGTCAGCTTCTATTGATTTGATTCCTGAAGCATCCAATGCCACTATTTCCTTGAAATTGCTCCAAGGATAACTTGATTGATAATCTTTAATTGAATTTGCAGCAACATGCAGGGTAATATCATCTGGTGAGCCATCAACTTCTACACCTTCAAATGCTTTTTCAGCCCATGGTACATCTTCTGCATAACAATAAATATCCTTGAGACCACAAAAAATAAAGTTTCCATCTCCAATGAATGAAACATTTCTACCTATGACTAATGTCTCTAAATTATGACAGCCATAGAACGTGGATTGCTCAATTCTGCTAATATTATTGTTGATGACAAAAGATGTTATACCACTTTGCCAGAAAGCAGAAGAGCCAATACTCGTTATACTGTTTGGAATAGTCACTGATGTCATACCATCACACGAAGCAAAAGCACAATTGCCGATGGTTGTAACACCATCTTCAATAACTAATGATTGAATACTTTTTCTCAACTCATACCATGGGCTACCAATTAAGGTGTAATTATCCATCTCTCCAGTTCCAGAGATGGTGAGTGCCTTTGTTGCCTCATCATATTTCCATGTTAAGTTCTCACCACAAGAACCACTTGAACTAGATCCTTCTATTGGCAATATTTCTTTGAAATTGCTCCAAGGTTCTGCTGCTTTATATGCATCTATAGAGCCTGCTGGTACATATAGAATTCCCGATTCAATATCTGTCCCCCAAAAAGAATTCATTTTTGTATCGGGTACATTCTCTGCATAGCAATATACATCCTTCAAACGGGTACACCCTGCAAAAGCGCCCTTTCCTAATGGTCTAAATCCAGGTGTAGTATCACCACCGAAATAAAACTCACCATCACCAATTCTCGTAACACTTTCTGGTATAGTAACAGACTCTATAGACTGATCTGCAAACGCATCTCCTGCAATGCCCAAAGTTCCATCTTCGATAGTAATTTTACTTGGAATATCATTACCTTTATATGTATACAGGACCTTACCCAAGTATACCAAGCCATCTGGCTGGGCATCGTACCAGGCCGTACCTCTAAGCGCAAAACTTCCTATAAAATTCACATTATCTGGAATTGCTATTGAAACAAGATTCTTACATCCATCAAAGACTCGAGCAGGGATGATGTCAGATTCATTCAAATGTAAATCGCATGCAGGATCTTGGTGATTTTCTATGTATGTCCCTCCTGCGACAATTCTTGCTCCTGAAATATCCAAACTCCTAAGTTTAGTATCCTCGTTTCCCCAACCATAACCATAATTATAGTATTGGCTATCTAATTCACTCGGAGCCCCAAGCATTCTGCGGATTGTCTTAAAATCTGTTCCATTTATTTCCCCTGTAAGAGTCAATTCCTCAATCTGACATTTCTCTTCTTCCGAAATATAGCTAGACAGCGTTCCAGCTTGAGCGACGTGAATAGTGCGTTTAGTCTCAACTGCGATTTGGCTTCCTTGGTAGTTTTCCCACCAATTACATTCATATCCAAATACATAATTACTAAAATCTGGATATACTTTACTAATATTCTCGTTTTCCATGCACCATTTAACTGATGTTGGGACAGCAAGTTTGGTTGTTGCATCACCTCTTCGAGATTGCAGAAGATGCCAATCGCCATTTTCATCTTGCATTTCAACCTCGATATTGTTAAAGTCTCCTGCATAGTCCCCTTCTATGTCAAAGGTTATGGCATTATGCGCCATATCTTTTGTATTGATGAGAGTAGAAGTGGATACGCCGAACAATTCATGGGCTTCCCTACCTCCAACTTTTATAGGAGACGTTGTTCCCACTGCCCATACCGTAAGCCTCGCCCCTGAGCTCGTAAACTTGGCATCAAAAACCAAATCGTTGAAGTCAAAATCAGAATTCTTATTTACATTGAAATCGTTTACCAAGATTCTCGCTTCTTCGTATGGTTTGTCAAATCCCCATGAAAGATTTAATCCTGGCATACCAAAACATCGAGTAAACTCCATCGAGTAATTCATAGGATAGTCAACCGCTGCAGATTGTGCCAAAGAACAGCACAACGGCATAATCAATAGGATGAGTGTCGTAAAAAATGTTTTTTTCTTATTCATATTTGCTTTGTTTTTAGTTTCCAGAATGAGTAATAAGATATATTCAACTGATCTTTCTTCTAGTGTCGGTTGCAAAGATAGACTTTATTTCTGAATCCACCAAGGGATTTGAAGAAAAAGTAGCCATCAGTTTTCAAGAGCCCTCTATGAGTGATAAAAAATCACTCCAGAGAGGATATTCATCTTATTAATATCAATAAAATGATCATCGACACTTTCTGGACTTCGTGATTTCGGTCCTTTCAAATAAAAAGAAAGGCTCGCAGATTTCTAATGTCTGCGGGCCTTTTATTTGTATTAAGTTCACTTGATGCTCTCGCTAATTCACTCACTTGATGCTTCGCATCGAGTAAACTCGCGCTCGGCAGAGCTCAAGCGAGCTTGGCTCTGCTCTCGCTTACTCGTTTACTTCCAAGGATTCTCGAAGGCGACGGGGCCGTTCTCGAGCTTCTGGCATACGATCTCGATGTCCTCGTAGTGCTCCTCACCGTCTGCCCAGTACTCCTTGTACTTCACACAGTAGCAGCCTGTGCCCTTCAGCTCCTTCATGTCCTTACCGTCGATGGTGTTCTTGAACTTCACTGAGAAGTCGCGGGGATCTGTGGGAGCCAGCATCCAGCCGAGCAGCTCGGCGTTGCCGTCGTTCATTGCCTTTACGCGGATGTTTACGCGACCGCCACGGGGAATACCCGAAATCTGTCCTTCACGATCAGTTGCCTGATTGAACTTGTAGTCTACCAACAGTACCTCACGTGCTGCGAAATCTTTAACCTCGAGGGTTACCGGTGTTACATTCTCTGCCATATCTTTCAAATTTTAAATTGTTAATACTATTTTTTACTTTTGACATTGCAAAGGTACGACGGATTTCGCTTCGTTCCAAACATTTTCTGCTTTTTCGTCTGAGGTTGTAGCGACAGGGAAACGAAAATGCGACAGACGCCATACAAGGGCACGAAATCTGTCGCAAAGGGGGATAAAATATGGGCGCAATTACGCGATTACACGGTTACTTTGCCAAACTCAATGCAGTGAGCAGATCCTGCTGGATGACACCGTTGGTGGCTACGACACTGTTGCCGGGGGTGAAATCGGCAGAGCCACTGTAGTCGGTGACTGTGCCGCCGGCTTCAGTCACAATCAGGCTGCCTGCCATGAAATCCCACTGGCCGATGTACTGCTCGGCATAGCCGTCGAGCCGACCGGCTGCCACATGGCAGAGGGCCATCGCTGCTGAACCGCACATGCGGATGCTGCCCACATGGCCGTAGAAGGTGTCGATGAGGTGGCGGATGACGGGCTTATAGGCATCGCTGTTGTAGGGCAGCTGCAGGCAGAGCAGGGCATCGCCGATCTGCTGGGAACTGACGTGCAGGGGCTGGCCGTTGAGATAGGCACCCCCACCCTTCCAGGCATAGAAGCACTCGTCGGCACAGATCTCATAGACAACGCCCAGCAGTATCTCGCGCCCCTGCAAGAGTGCGATGCTCACGGCATAGGGGGCATACTGGTGGATGAAGTTGGTGGTACCGTCGAGAGGATCGACCACCCAGAGCATCTGCTCGGCATCGTGGCCGGCAAGTCCTTCCTCGGTGATGAATCCCGCCTCGGGCAGCAGTTCGCGCAGCGCACTGACAATCAGCTGCTCGGAACCTTTATCGACATACGACACATAATCGTGGGCATGCTTGCGCTCCACGCGCTCGAGCGAGAACTTACGGCGCTCCTCGCGGATATAGGCGCCTGCCCTGCGGGCTATCTCGCAGACGGCTTTTACGCGGTCAAAATATTCGTCGTGCATCATCTCTTATGGTTTGGGGGTGAAGATCATCGTCCAGCGATAGAGGTTGCAGCCTACGAAATTGCCGAGCACCTCGCTGATGTAAACGACGAGGACGGCAGGCTGGAGCACTGCATCGGCTGGCGACACAAGGAAATAGAAGGCATCGGCTATCGAGTGGGCAAAGCCGCAGAGGATGAACACGGGGACACCCAGCACCAGCGGCAGCACCTTTCCCTTGCGGGCGAACTCGACGGCGGTGGTCATGATAAAGCCGCAGCCGATGGCCAGCAGAAAACAGGCGAGCGGCCCCTTGGCCAGACGCCCGGCGAGGATCTTGGCGGCAGGCTCTATGCAGTCGGGCTGGGCATAGGCTATGAGCCAGGCCGTGAGCAGGCAGCCTACGATGTTGCCCAAGAGCACAACGACGAGCATGCCCCAGTCGCCCTGACGGCGGATGAAGCCGGCTGTGCCCGTATAGAGCTTCAGGCCGTAATAGACCACGGTGGTCAGTCCGAAGGCGAAGAGCACGGCGCCAGCAACACCGCCCACGCGCAGATTGACTACACAACCGATGGAAATACAAATTCCCGCCAGTATAGCCGGCGGGAATATGTTGCGAATCAAATCTTTCATACCAGATTACTTGCTGTCGGCCTCGGCCTGCTTGGTCTCGGGAGCATCCTCACCGTAGAGGTTGTAGTAGGCATTGTAGCGGTTGTAGCCCCAGTTGCTCTGCAGACGGTCTGGATCGAGCTCCTTAGCCTTGTCGTAGTACTTGATGGCCTCCTGATAGAGTGCCTTCTTGGCAGCGGGATCCTCGGTGTTCTGAGCCTGAACAGAGAGAGCAGTACCAGCGTAGGTCTGGATGGCGGCATTGTCGGCCTTCAGGTCGGCAGCGCGCTTCAGATACTTAGCAGCCTCGGCGGGATTGTCGTTGACCATACCCAGACCCTTGTCGGCGAGAGCAACGAAGTTGTCGGGGTTCTTAGCCAGTGCGTCGTCGAGCACCTTCTCGGCAGCAGCCTTGTCACCAGTCATAGAGTACATGTTATAGAGTTTCTCCATCACGCCGTCGGTCTGGTGCTCAGCGTAGATGTCCTTCAGCTGATTGATGAACTTCACTGAGTCCTCCTTGGTCTTCAGACCGTCGCCGAGGATCTCGAGCTTCAGGTTCAGACAGCCCTCATACTCCTGAGGATCCTTCATAGCGATGTCGCAGAGCTGCAGGGCCTTGTCCATATCCTTGTCCTGATAGGCATAGACAGCAGCGAAGCGAGCCACCTGGCCGAAGAATTCCTTCTGGGCATCGCGGTTGCAGTCCTTGAAGAGAGGAGCGGCGTCAGAGAGTGTAAATACTTCCCAGTACTTGCGGGCAGCAGCCTTGTCTTGCTTCTGAGCAGCATCCTGGCCAACGTTCACGAGGGTGAAACGAGGTGAATTCCACAGGCGCTCGGCATTCTTCTTGTCGAACGCGGGCTTTACCTTACCCTTCTCGTTGGGCTGCTGGTCGTACTTGTCGCACTCGATGGCGGCGTTCAAGGCATTGACTGCCATATCGGCCATCAGTTTCGTGTCGACGGGCTTCTCTTCCTTACCCATCTGCTTGGCTACCTGATTCTCGGTCTGGATGGTGCTCTGAGCGTTGAACTGATCCATAGCCAGGTCTACGAGCTTGTTGTAAGCCTTAGCCTTCTCCTGGGGGGTAGCGAGCTGGTCGAGGGTGCTCTTTACGAGCTGTTCTGCCTCGGCATAGGTCTTTGACTTGAGGATTGCCTTCAGGGCGTCACTGTCACCGGCAAATGCTGTAGCGCTGGCTACGAACATCACTGCCATCATCATGATTTTTTTCATAAGCTAATTAATAATTGGTTATACCTTATATTATACGTTTTGTTATTTATCTCTTTGACGTATCAGCGGGCCGATGGTTTAATTCTCGGGCTCGGGTGAGATCTGCGGGGTATCGATAGCGTCGGTCAGCTCCTCATCGACAATCTCAGCCTCTTCCACGTCTTCTTCCTCGGCCTGTGAGTGCATCACCTTGCAGACGCTGGCAATCACGTCGTTCTTCTTGGCGAGGTTGATCAGGCGGACACCCTGGGTGGCGCGACCCATCACGCGGACATCGGCGACCTTCAGGCGGATGAGGATACCCGACTTGTTGATGATCATGAGGTCGTTCTCATCGGTCACCACCTTGATGGCTACCAGTCGGCCTGTCTTCTCAGTGATGGCGAGGGTCTTCACACCCTTCGTACCGCGGTTCGTCATACGATAGTCTTCCACCTCGGAGCGCTTGCCGTAGCCGTTTTCTGAGACGACCATGATGGTCTCGACGTTCGGGTCGTTGACACATACCATGCCTACCACCTCATCGTCGCCGCCATCGAGCTGCATGCCGATTACACCTGTTGCCACACGACCCATGGCGCGTACCTTATCCTCATGGAAACGTACGGCACGACCATTGCGGTTGGCCAGCAGGAGCTCGTTCTTGCCGTTGGTCAGACGAACACCTACCACCTCGTCACCCTCGTTTACGTTGATAGCGATGACACCTGCTGCGCGAACGTTCTTATAGGCATCGAGACGGGTCTTCTTGATGATACCCTGCTTCGTGGCAAAGACCACGTAGTGGGACTTGAGGAACTCCTCGTCGTTGAAGTTCTTGATGCGCAGCACGGCATTGATGGAATCATCGGGATCGATGTTGAGCATATTCTGGATGGCTCGGCCCTTCGAGTTCTTGTCGCCCTCAGGAATCTCGTAGCACTTCTGCCAGTAGCAGCGTCCCTTCTGGGTGAAGAAGAGCAGCGTGTTGTGCATCGTGGCGGGATAGATATACTCGGTGAAGTCGTTGTCGCGATGACGGGCGGCCTTGGCGCCTACGCCTCCCCTGCCCTGCTCGTGGAAGTCGGCCAGCGGGGTGCGCTTGATATAGCCCATGTGGGAGATGGTGATCACCACAGGATCGTCGGGATAGAAGTCCTCGGCATTGAACTCGTGGTCGAAGGGGATAATCTCCGTACGACGCTCGTCGCCGTACTTTTCCTTCACCTCGAGCAGGTCGTTCTTCATCACCTCCTTACAGCGCTCGGGGTTGTCGAGGATCTCCTGCAGGTCGGCAATGAGTTTCATCAGGTCATCGTACTCCTGATGGAGCTGATCGACACGCAGGCCAGTCAACTGTGCCAGGCGCATATCGACGATGGCCTTCGACTGGAGCTCGTCGAGATCGAAGCGGGCCTCCAAGTTGCGCTGGGCATCGGTCGGGGTCTTACTGTTTCTGATGATGTGTACCACCTCGTCGATATTGTTGACGGCGATGATCAAGCCCTCGAGGATGTGGGCACGCTCCTGGGCCTTGCGCAGGTCGTACTTGGTGCGGCGGATGGTGACATCGTGACGGTGCTCTACGAAGTACTTGACGCACTCCTTGAGCGAGAGCAGACGGGGACGACCCTTCACCAGCGCAATATTGTTGACAGAGAACGAACTCTGCAGGGCGGTCATCTTGAACAGCTTGTTGAGCAGCACGTTGGCATTGGCATCGCGCTTGCAGTCGACGACGATACGCATACCCTGGCGGCCAGACTCGTCATTGACGTTGGCCACGCCCTCAATCTTGTGCTGGTTGGCCAGGTCGGCGATGTAGGCCACGAGGTCGGCCTTGTTGACACCGTAAGGTATCTCCGTGACGACAATCTTGTCGTGGGTCTCACCGCTCTCGATCTCAGCCTTGGCACGCATCACGATACGGCCGCGACCAGTCTCGTAGGCATCGCGCACACCCTGCAGGCCATAGATATAGGCACCCGTCGGGAAGTCGGGACCAGGGATAAACTTCATCAGGCCTTCGGTATCGATATCGGGGTTGTCGATATAGGCACAGCAGCCGTCGATCACTTCACCCAGGTTATGGGTCGGCATGTTGGTAGCCATACCTACGGCAATACCGTTGCCACCGTTCACCAGCAGGTTAGGTATCTTGGTAGGCATCACGGTGGGCTCCTCGAGCGAGTCGTCGAAGTTGTTCATCATGTCGACGGTCTCCTTGTCGAGGTCGTCCATGATGTGCTCACCCATCTTCGAGAGTCGGCACTCCGTGTAACGCATGGCGGCAGGCGAGTCGCCGTCTACCGATCCGAAGTTACCCTGACCGTCAACCAGCGTGTAGCGCATGTTCCACTCCTGGGCCATACGTACAAGGGCACCATAGACTGAAGAGTCGCCGTGGGGGTGATACTTACCAAGCACCTCACCTACGACGCGCGCACATTTCTTATAAGGTTGGGTTGAAACGTTGTTGATGCCCATCATACCGAAGAGGATGCGGCGGTGGACGGGCTTGAAGCCGTCGCGAACATCAGGAAGGGCACGTGCCACAATGACTGACATAGAGTAGTCGATGTAGCTCGATTTCATCTCTTCCTCGATGTTGATCTTAATAATTCTGTCGTTGTCGAATGTTTGATCCATCTTATTATTTTACATTTAACTATTTATCATTTGACAAATTTCGCGTTTAAGGCACTTTTTAAGCCCGCTGACGCGTTTTTAACCGTGCAAAGGTAGTTATTTTTTTCCGACCAGCCAAACCTTTTAAGCTATTTTAAAAGGAATTTTTTCAAATAAATGGCACGGTGTTTGCTAGAAAAGTTGTAATTTTGCAATGTGAAATCAGAAAAAGAAAGGAATTAGTAGTAATATGACTAGCCAGTTTTCACCCAAAGTATCTGAGATACTGGCCTTCTCACGGGAGGAGGCTGCGCGCCTGGCCAGCCGTTCGGTAGGGCCGGAACACCTGCTGCTGGGCATGCTCAGAAGCAAGGAAGGCCCCGTCATTGACCTGTTCCGCAGACTGAACCTGAACCTTCAGTCGGTGAAGACAGAACTGGAGCAACGTGTGCGTGAGGACGAGATAGGCATGCCTATCCCCACGGACTTGGTGCTCAACGAGAAGGCGAGCAATATCCTGAAGCTCGCCGTGCTGGAAGCCAGGATACAGAGAACAACTAAAGTAGACGAACAACATCTGTTGCTTGCCATCCTGCATGATGCAGCAAACAACAGTGCCAAACAGATTTTAGAATTGAACAACATGAATTATGAAGACGCGCTGGCGATGCTTTTCGCCCCGCAAAATACAGAAGTGACTAACGGCATCGGTCTGCCCGACGAGGATGAAGATGAATACGAGGACACCAGCAATGCTGCTGGCAAATCCAGCAAGCCGGGCATGACGACCACCCAGAAGAAAGCCGCCTCGAAGACGCCTGTGCTCGACACCTTCGGCACTGATCTGACGCTGGCAGCCACAGAGAACAAGCTCGACCCCTGTGTAGGCCGCGAGCGCGAGATACAGCGCATCGTGGAGATCCTGGGGCGCAGAAAGAAGAACAACCCCATCCTCATCGGTGAGCCAGGCGTGGGTAAGAGTGCCATCGTAGAAGGTCTCGCCCAGTTGATCGTGAATCATCACACCAGTCCGATGCTCTTCGGCAAGCGTATCTATACCCTCGACATGACGGGTGTGGTAGCCGGTACAAAGTACCGCGGACAGTTTGAGGAGCGCCTGAAGGCCCTGATGAAGGAGCTGGAGGCCAACCCCGACGTGATCGTGTTCATCGACGAGATCCACACCATCATCGGTGCCGGTTCAACCCCAGGCTCGATGGATGCCGCCAACATCATGAAACCCGCACTGGCAAGGGGCACCATCCAGTGTATCGGTGCCACGACACTTGACGAGTATCGCAACTCGATCGAGAAGGACGGTGCCCTGGAGCGCCGATTCCAGAAGGTGCAGGTAGAACCGACCACCAACGAGGAGACGCTGCAGATACTGCGTAACGTCAAGGACCGCTATGAGCACCATCACCATGTGACCTATACGGATGACGCCCTCGTGGCATGTGTCAAATTGACAGACCGCTACGTGACAGACCGCTTTATGCCCGACAAGGCCATCGACGCCCTCGACGAGACAGGCTCGCGCGTACATCTTGGTAATGCCCAGATTCCGCAGGAGATTGTGGAAAAGGAGAAAGAGATTGCCCTGGTGAAGGAGAAGAAGCAGTGGGCCGTGAAGAACCAGAACTTCGAACTGGCTGCCGGCTATCGCGACCGCCAGACGGTGCTCGAGACAGAGCTGAGGCAGATGAACGAGCGTTGGAGCTCGGGCGTTGACGAGGAGCGGCAGGTGGTCGACGCTGACCAGGTGGCCGAGGTGGTATCGATGATGACGGGTGTGCCTGCCCAGCGCATGGCCGAACAGGAGGGTATCCGTCTGAAGGGCATGGCGCAGGAACTGAAGAATGCCGTCATCGCCCAGGACAAGGCCATCGACAAGATGGTGAAGGCCATCCAGCGCAACCGCGTCGGACTGAAGGAGCCCAACCACCCCATCGGCACGTTCATGTTCCTCGGCCCAACGGGTGTGGGTAAGACCTATCTGGCCAAGAAACTTGCAGAATTCATGTTTGGCAGTGCCGATGCGCTCATCCGTATCGACATGAGTGAATATACGGAGAGTTTCAACACCTCTCGACTGATTGGTGCGCCTCCAGGATACGTAGGCTATGAGGAGGGCGGACAGCTGACCGAGCGCGTGCGCCGTCATCCCTACTCCATCGTGCTGCTCGACGAGATCGAGAAAGCCCACGGCAACGTGTTCAACCTGTTGCTGCAGGTGCTCGATGAAGGCCGACTGACTGACGGCAACGGTCGACTGGTGGACTTCCGCAACACGGTAATCATCATGACATCGAACGCTGGTACACGCCAGCTGAAGGACTTCGGACGAGGCGTGGGCTTCAGTGCTGGTTCGAGCACAGGGCTGGCGCTGAACGAGAAGGACAAGCAGCATGCGCGCGACATCGTGCAGAAAGCACTCTCCAAGCAGTTCTCGCCTGAGTTCCTGAACCGTCTCGACGAGATTATCACCTTCGACCAGCTGGATCTGGAAGCTATCAAGAAGATCATCGATATCGAACTGAAGGGACTCTACAAGCGCATCGACCAGATAGGCTACAAGATCGACCTCTCTGAAGAAGCCAAGGAGTTTGTGGCCACAAAGGGCTACGACGTGCAGTTTGGCGCCCGTCCGCTGAAGCGCGCCATCCAGAACTATATCGAAGACGGCATCAGCGACCTCGTGGTAAACGGCGAGTTGCCGCTTGGCTCGACGATCCATATCACACTAAAAGACAATGAGTTAGCCTTTAGCTAACTCATTTTTACTTTAAACACATTATGTGGGTCGTTGGTTACAACGACTCACATTCTTTTAACCATAATGCACTGGAGGCATCACTCGGCATGCGCCAGTCGCCTCTGGGTGAGAGACTCACGCTACCCACCTTAGGTCCGTCGGGCAGACAAGAACGCTTGAACTGCTGGTTGAAGAAGCGACGACAGAAGGTGGTCAGCCATTTCTTCACCACGTCCTCCGTATAGAGCACCTCCTTGCCATCGATCACGGAAGGCGTGCAGAAGGCGCGCTGGGCCAGCAGGAAAATCTTCTTCGGACTGAAGCCATAGCGCAGGAAGTAGTAGATGAAGAAGTCGTGCAGTTCGTAAGGCCCCACGAGGTCTTCCGTCTTCTGCTTGATGTTGCCCTGTTCGTCGGCTGGTATCAGCTCTGGCGATATCGGTGTAGCCACAATGTCGAGCAGCGTCTCTGTGGCCATCTCGCCTGCCACATAGCTGACGAGATATTGGATCAGCGTCTTGGGGATGCCGGCATTCACGCCGTACATCGACATGTGGTCGCCGTTGTAGGTGGCCCATCCCAGCGCCAGTTCGGAGAGGTCGCCCGTCCCGATGACAATGGCATTCTCCTGGTTGGCCACGTCCATCAGAATCTGCGTACGCTCACGCGCCTGAGAGTTCTCATAGGTTATATCATGTACCTTCTTATCATGGCCGATATCCTCGAAATGCTGGTTGACAGCCTTGGCGATACTGATCTCACGGATGGTCACGCCCAGTGTCTCCATCAGTTTCACGGCATTGTTGTGCGTACGGTCTGTGGTGCCGAAGCCAGGCATCGTGACGCCCAGGATTCCCTTGCGGTCGAGCCCGAGTTTATCGAAGGTCTTCACGGTCACCAGCAGGGCCAGTGTAGAGTCGAGACCGCCACTGATACCAATCACGGCCTTCTTTGCATTGATATGATAGAGACGCTTGGCCAGACCTGCCACCTGGATATTCAGGATTTCCTCACAGGTATCATGCATCTCCTCTTCCTTGGGGATAAACGGATGGGGATTGATCGTGCGCTCCAGAGCGAAGTCGCGCATGGCTACAGGCTTGCAGACGATCATCTGCGAATTGGCACCACGCTGGGCATTGATAAAGGTGGTGTTCTGTCGGCGCTCGACACGGAGTTTCTCCACATCAATCTGCATGCTGCGGATCTGCGGCTGGAACGAGAAGCGGTCGCCCTCTATGAGCAACTTGCCATTCTCGAAAATCAGTGCGTTGCCGCCATAGACGACATCCTGCGTAGACTCACCGAAGCCTGCACTCGCATAGACGTAGCCGCTGATGGTACGCGCACTCTGCTGAGCCAGGAGCGACTTCAGGTAGGCATGCTTGCCCAACAGTTCGTTGCTGGCCGAGAGGTTGAAGATGATGTCGGCACCAGCCACTGCCAGATTGTTGCTTGGCGGGATGGGAGCCCATACATCCTCGCAAATCTCCACGCCAAACTTCATGCCGTCGGCAGTGACGAAGATCTTGGGATCAGCACTGACCGTCACAGGGCCACCTGCAAAGTAGATCTCCGTAGGATTCAGATCCTGCGAAGAGGCAAACCAGCGCTTCTCATAGAACTCCGCATAGTTTGGCAGATAGGTCTTGGGCACGATGCCCAACAGCGTACCCCCCTGAATGACGGCGGCACAGTTATATAACAGACCATTGATGACGATAGGCAGTCCTACAATGGAAATCACATCAAGTTTTCGGGTAAAGTCGAGCAGCGTCAGGATGGCTCCCTCCGCATGGTCGAGCAGCAGCTGCTCCTTAAACAAGTCCTGACAGGAGTAGCCCGTGATACAGAGCTCAGGGAACACGAGCACCTCGACGCCACGGCCTTCAGCCTGCGCAATCAGGCTCTCCACCTGTTGTACGTTGTACGCTACGTCAGCCACTTTCACCACAGGAACGGCAGCAGCAACTTTTACAAATCCGTATTTCATAATTTATTCAGTTTATGGATATTCATTCACACATGGTCATCACCCCCAGCGACTTCAGCACCTGATAGATGCGCTGGATGGGGAGGCCCATCACATTATAATAACTCCCGTTCAGGCCCGTCACGCCGATACAGCCAATCCATTCCTGAATGCCATAGGCACCCGCCTTGTCGTAAGGCTTGAAGGTCTGGATATAATAGCCGATCTCCTCGTCGGTGAGCTGTTTGAAAGTGACATCTGTCGTCACGGAGAAACGCCGGTCCTGATCTTTCGCCACCATACACACGCCTGTCGTCACCTGATGAGTACGGCCGCTCAGGGCCTTGAGCATACGCCTGGCATCGGCAGCGTCAGCAGGTTTGCCAAGGATCTCGTCGCCCACAATCACCACTGTATCAGCCGTGATGATCAGTTCGTCCTCCCCCATCACCTGCCGGTAGGCATCAGCCTTCTTGCCGGCGATATAGAGGGCGACCTCGCTCACAGGGGTATCTGCCGGATACGACTCATCGATATCCTTCAGCACCCTCACCTCGAAAGGCACTCCCAGTCGCGAAAGCAATTCCTTCCGTCGTGGCGAATTACTGGCCAATATGATGCTATAACTCTTCATTCTCAACTCTCCCATCACCATCCGAAAGCCTTGGCGTTCATCACCCACTTGCCCTGGGCACGAAGCACCTGTTCAATGACATCACGCCCACAACCGTAGCCACCCTTGCGGTCGCTCACGTAGAGGCTCGCTTCCTTGATCTCCGGACAGGCATCCTTCGGACAGACAGGACAGCCCACCGTACGCATGATTTCCAAGTCGGGGATATCATCGCCCATATACATCACCTCCTCGTCATTCAGCCCATAACGGGTCTTGAACTCCTGATATTTCTGGATTTTTACCGAACAGCCCGTATAGATATCCTCCACGCCCAGACCCTCGTAGCGCACACGGATACTGGGGATATTGGCACCTGTCAGAATCACGATGCGCAGGCCAAGCTTTACGGCGAGCTGGATGGCATAGCCGTCCTTGATGTTCACCGTTCGAAGGGGCACACCATCAGCACTGAGATTGATCGTCTCAGCACTCAGTACACCGTCGATATCGAAGATGATAGCCTTGATCTTATTCAAGTCGTAGTTGATCACCTTTCAGAATTTTTACTATTAAAACTTATTCAGGTGTACATTCTCCCACTTCAGGCGGTCCTCAGCCTGAGGCTTGCGCTCGTCAGCCCAATGGCCGACGGCCAGGATACAGAGGCAATTCATATTGTCGGGGATGTCGAGCACACCACGGATCACGGTATCAGCCGTAGTACCGTCCTCCAGACCGCGACCACGCATCTGGATCCAACAAGAGCCCAGTCCCAGGTCTTCAGCCTGATACTGCATGGAGATGGCTGCTATCGAACCATCCTCCACCCAACAGTCGTTCTGCATGGGGTCGCCCAATACCACGATGGCCACAGGGGCATCCTTCAGGAACTGTGAACCGAGGTTCTTCGCATCAGCCAGTTTCTCCAGGTCGAGCTTGTCGTCGACAACGACAAACTGCCAGGCACGCTGACCTTTCGATGTCGGAGACATCAGGGCTGCACGGAGTATTAACTTGAGGTCTTCAGGATCGATCTCCTCATTCGTAAACTTACGATGACTACGCCGCTGCTGGGCTAAATCTTTAAATGACATCATAGTAGGAATCATTAATTCGGTGCAAAGGTATGTATTTTTTCCGAAATAACGACGATTATCCCGAAAAAGTTTCTCCGATTGCCATTCTTCTCGCTATTAATCAGTTGCACCAATGTCGCCCGGATGAGATGGTTGGTGCTCATGCCCGCCGTTACAACGCTCACTCCATTGGCATCTGCTACGAAGGAGGGCTTGATGCCAACGGTAAGCCAGCCTACACGCGTACCCCAGCCCAGAAACATGCCCTGATCACCCTACTCCGCTGTCTCAGGTACAACTATACCAATGCAGAAATCATCGGCCACCGCGACCTCCCTTGGACCAAGAGTAAATATTGAAATAAAGTTAATTCTAATACATTTTATTTCAAATTATTGGAATTTAAGTATATTATTATTAACTTTGCAACATGTTTGAAGACGATTTATATGCACAGTCAAATTCATCCATTATCGCCGGACTTGGGAAAAGGGTGCGCGAATATAGGATGAAGGCACAGCTGACTCAGGAAGAGTTGGCTGCAAAAGCCGGTATATCGGCATTGACATTGAAGAAGTTCGAGAATGCGAAGACTGCAAATATCAATATGCAGTCCTTTCTTGCCATTCTCAGGGCTTTACAGCAGTTGGAGTGTATCAAGAATATCCTTCCAGAGCTTCCTATTCCTCCATCTGTGCTAAGACAGTATCAAGAAAAGGCGCCAAAAAGGATAAGGCATGGAAAATAATATAGTAAAGGTCAGCCTTTGGGGACAGACCGTAGGTGAGATATACTGGGATGAAAAGAGAAAACAATCTTGTTTTTCCTTTTCCAGTGATTTTATTGACAAAGGTATGGATATTGCGCCTTTGACCGCATCAATTCATAATCCCCTGCTGGCACGGGGTGAAGTGTATCTTGGAAACAAGAAAGACCTATATAAAGGGCTTCCCGAGTTCCTTGCGGATTCATTGCCTGACAACTGGGGTGAAAGGGTGATGAAACATTGGGCCGACCACTATGGCGGGAAGATACGCCTTACTCCTGTTGATGCTTTATCGCTTATGGGAAAGCGCTCTATGGGAGCCTTTGAGTTTGAGCCATACATGGAAAAGTGGGAAAAAACCACGGATATCCTACTCCCCGAACTATATAAGTTGGCGAGTATAATCATGGAGGAAAGCAAGTTTCCTGAAGGGGAAGATCCGCTGATACACCTCCAGAATCTCTTCAGTGTCGGAACCTCTGCAGGTGGCAAGCGTCCGAAGGCCATCATTGCCATCAACCAGAAAACGGGAGAAACCAAGTCAGGCCAGGGTCTTCTTCCAGCTGAATACAAATACTATATCCTGAAGTTCAATGAGCGCAAACAGTTTCCGACCACACTGCTTGAGAAGACCTATTATGACTTGGCAGTAGTGGCAGGAATTCCCATGATGCCGTCGTCGCTCATGGATATCAATGGAACACCTAATTTCGTTACAGAGCGTTTCGACAGAGTTGACGGGAAGAAAGTCCACACACAGACGCTTGCGGCGCTTACCCCGGAGGCCGACTCTTATGAGGATCTGTTCAGTGTGGCAAGGAAATTGGGCGTACCCAATGAAGAGCTGGTGAAGTTGTACCGGCAGACCGTGTTCAACTTCCTTAGTGACAATCTTGACGATCACAATAAGAATTTCTCCTTTATCATGCAGCAAAACGGGAATTGGCACATATCCCCGGCGTATGATTTATGTTTCACCTATGATCTGACGGGTATGGGCTTTGCCAACCGCCATGAGCTTTCCTTGGGCGGTAAGGACAGGGATGTCACAACAGAAGACCTCCTGAAGTTCGGAAAGGCAAACGACATCCGCGGAGCGGAGTCCGTCATAAAGGAGATTTCCGATATTCTCCTAAGCTTCAAGGAGTATGCCATGAAGAATGGCGTAAGCGAGGTCTATGCCGAGGTTATCCAGAAGAAGCTCTGCCAGAACCTATGTGTCAAATATGAGACAGACGAAGAGCAGAGTGCTGGCGAGAATCCTGGACAGTCCAGCATCTTCGACCACATAGTTATTCGTAAGAACAAGGAGAAATATACGATTAAAGCCATTCTGAAAGGAGCCAGGCTTCATGAGAAGAATATCCTCCACGAGGATTATATGGCATACTCCTTCGGACTTGTCTCTAAGGAAAAACTTGCCGAGAAGTATTTCCAAGACGAAATAAAAAATATATAATACAGGTCATTGCAAGTTCTCTTGTGCTCCAGTATTCTTTACCTTTATGGGATGCTGCAAACTGTCACAGGGTGATGTCCGCAAGTGGCTGAACTACGGGGGTTACTGATGGCTTACAAACCAAATGATCACGATCACAAATTGATGAAGTAGTTGGTCACAGCCAAATAGCATCCAATAAGGTTTGCCCCGTATATCAGACAAATACGGGAAGCGAACACTTAGACGAGCCTTCGACGTGTCAATAATGGAATGTTTTATTTAGTAATTTGCTTCGATGCTTCTTCTGATAGGAGGTATCAGTTGCAGTAGTGATAACAATGACTACAACCCATCTTCGTGATGACATGATTCCTTTTGTATTTAAGTAACTGATGTGACATTTTTTTCTTCACATCTTTGTCGTTATCGAAAAATATGCCTATCTTTGCACGCAGATTACATAATGACAAAGAGATTATGAAGAAACTAAGGTTATTACTATTTGTCATCTTGCTGCCACTGCTCGCTATGGCGCAGACGGCTGATGAGTGTTACAACAAAGCGACGAACTATCGTAATGGATGGGGAGGTCTTAAGAAAGACCAGGTTGAGGCCGTTAAATGGTTCAGGAAAGCAGCAGAAAAGGGACATATGAAAGCTCAAAGTATGTTGGCACTTTGTTATGATTCTGGTGATGGTGTTGAAAATAACCCCACTGAAGCTCTTAAATGGTATAAGAAAGCATCCGAACAGGGGGATAAATCATCACCATATTTTATAGGACGTATGTACAAGAATGGCGAAGGTGTTCCCAAGGATATTAAAGAAGCCGTCAAATGGTTCCAAATAGCAGCTGAAAGGGATGAACCATTTGCCCAAGAAGCAATAGGGGAGTTGTATGAGGGGGGTAATGGGGTTGAGAAGAATCTTCAAACTGCCAAGGAGTGGTATGAGAAGGCTCTTATGAATATGCCGAGTTACAAATTAGCAGAGAGTAGCCTGGAAAGAATCGAGAAGAAAATTGCCAAACAGCAAAGTGCTGCGAACAGTTCATCTCAGAGCAATACGACCACGGTTCAACCCAAGCAGCAGCGTATAGATGGAAACAGTTTTGTTGACAAAGATATTCCTGTTATCAGTCATGTGAATAAGAATACTTTCGCACTCATCATAGCCAACGAGAACTACAGCCGCGAGACGAAGGTGGACTATGCCAAAAATGACGGACTAGTGTTCCGCGACTACTGCCATAAGACTTTAGGTCTGCCAGAAAAGAACGTCCACTTTGTGCCAGATGCCACACTCAACGACATTATCGGCGAACTCGATTGGCTAACTCAGGTTTGCGAGGCTTTCAAGGGCGAGGCAAGCGTCATTTTCTATTACGCAGGGCATGGCATACCCGATGAGGCCTCCGGCTCTTCCTATCTACTACCTACTGATGGCAATAGCCGCCTGCTCCGCACCTGCTTCAGCATCAATGAACTCTATAATACGCTCGGCTCATTGCCTGCCAAGAAGGTGACAGTCCTGACGGATGCATGCTTCTCAGGTGCCAAGCGAGATGGTGGTATAATGACTTCTGCACGTGGCGTGGCTATCAAGTCGAAGCCAAGTGCCCCAAAAGGCAACATGATTGTACTTTCAGCTGCAACAGGCGACGAGACGGCATACAAATACGAGGAAACGAAGCACGGACTTTTCACCTATTTCTTATTGAAGAAACTGAAGGAGTCGAAGGGTAGTGTCACTATGGGCGAGTTGAGCAACTACATTCAGGATCAGGTGGGCCGTTACTCTATCGTGGAGAACGGCAAGAGCCAGACCCCAACCGTCCAAGCTTCCGATGCCCTCCGCACCTCGTGGCAGAATTCCACACTCTATTAGACTCCTCACGCAAGATAGTCATCAAGTAACGTCAAAATGAATATTAGCTAATGAAAACCTATCTTTTAATAGTATTATCCTTGTACAGCCTAGTGGCCTTTGGTGCGGACAACAAGGGTGAGGAGAAACATGTAAAAGGAACCTTTTTAGTTGAGATTCCATCCTATATGTCGTTTGAACAAGCCAAGCGTGAGGCCCTCATCAAAGCACAAAATCAGGCTATCGAGAATGCTTTCGGGTCGACGGTATCCAGTAGGAATCAGATAATTGTGTCGAATAAAAACGGTCATTCCTCAACCAACTTTTTATCCATCAGCGAGGGCGAGGTTAGAGGTGTATGGCTGGGCGATAAGGAAGAACCCAAGTTCGACCGCGTGTTCCAGGACGGCAAAGATTGGCTTAATGTAACAGTGAACGGCATCGCCCGTGAGATCATCCACGCTGGAATCCAATTTGAAGTGGAGACGCTGAAATTTGCACCAGATCGGAAATTGAAAACAACCAACTTCAAGAACGGTGACGATTTCTTTCTTTATTTCCGTTCTCCCGTTGACGGCTTTCTCACTGTGTTTATGTTTGACGTCACCTCTAATCAGGTTTTCTGTATGTTGCCCTATCAGTCATCGGGAACAGGATCATATCCCATCACACACGATGAGGACTATTTTCTATTTGCTCCCAGCAAAGCTCATCCTGACGATGGTCAGGTAGATGAAGTGGTTCTGACCTGCAGTGAGGAAAGCAAAGAGGAACTTAGCGAAATCTACGTGGTTTTCTCACCCAATTATTATGCGAAAGTTGGCGCCAAGCACGGCCAACAGCAACTAACTGAAGACCTTGTACTCCCTAGCTCTCTCGACTATCAATCTTTCAATAAGTGGCTCATCAAGTATCAGCAGAAAGACGATGCCATGCAGATTAAGCGCATTCCTCTTCAGATTCAAAGAAATTAATTAGGCATTATTGTCACCATGAATGGACTGACGACGAGGATTTACCGGAATTGTAAGGACCTGCCGGAGCTGGAGGAGAGCAATTTCTTCCATAGTCGTCAGTTGTTTGAAATCTTGCTGAATACCCCCCGACAGAAACCTTATCTGGTGGTGACGACAGACGGGTCTGGGCGCGTGGTGAGCCATCTGCTAGGCATCATGCGCATCCGCACATTCTGGCTGCCGCCATTCCTGCTGGTGCATGCCCGCGTGCTCAGCGAGGGGTTCTATGCAGCGTGTGAGTATTCGAAGGAAGACCTGATGGCCGAGATGCTCGGTGCCCTGACACAGCGCCTGGGCAACTGGGTGCTCTACATCGAGGTGAGTAACCTGAGCCAGAAGATGCTGGGTTACAAACAACTCAGGAAATTGGGGTTCTACCCTGTCCACTGGATGAGTATCCATAACTCTCTCCATAGTCATGCGCCTGAGGAACGGATTACCCCGAAGATGCAGAAGCGCATCGACGCATCGCACGCCAAGGGTGTGGTTACGGAGGTTGTCAGAAACGAGGAGGACTTTCAGGCTTTCGAGAAACTGCTGCGCCGTCATAACATCCTGAAGCCTAAGCGGTTTATCCCTGACTCACAGTTTTTCAGACAGTTGATGAACAGCGACTATGCCCGCCTGTTCGTGACCAAGTATCATGGAAAAGTGATTGGCTGTTGTGTGTGTGCCTATAGTAACGGGAATGCCTACCTCTGGTATTCTGCCTTCAGAAGAAAGACGTATATGCACCTGCATCCTGATGTGATCACCGTGTGGGATGCGATGAAGGATGCCTACGACAGAGGGTATCAGCACATGTGTTTCCTCGATGTAGGTCTGCCGTTCAAGAATAATCCGTTCCGCGAGTTCATCCTGAGTTTCGGCGGAAAGGAGCAGAGCACTTACCGTTGGTTCCGATTCTCCATCAAGTGGGTAAACAAGCTGTTGGCTTGGATCTATCGGGAATAAACTGATCTGCTATTGTTTTCCCGACATCATCTTCTCTACTTCATAGTTATTGGCGTTCATATTTATGCTTCGTTCTTTGGGGATATCGGGTATTTCAATCAGCCCACCACCATCATCCATCCAATCAGATTCTTGTTCCTCTTCTAAGACGACTGTGTCCTCTTTGGGATAGATAAACTCTATCCGGGCCGAGTCGTACTGGTAACGCTCGTAGGCACGCTGGTTTGCATTTCCGCCACACCCCAGGAACGTCAGTGCGAAGAGGGTTATCGCCAGAAGGCCAAATTTCTTCATATACTGTTGGTTATTAGTCACTTATTTATATTCGTTCTACTTGTTTCACGCCCTTCACAGTGCGCAGTTTCTTAATCAATTGTTCTAGTCGCGAGGTATCTTCCAGCATCACGACGAGGTTTCCACTGAACAGTCCGTCGTGGGAGTCGATATTAATCGAGCGCAAAACGAGGCGCTCATCCTTGGAGATGATACTTGTAAGATTGTTCACGATACCGATATCGTCATTTCCGATTACTCGGAGGGTGATGCTATACTGAGAAGCCCCTTTCCCACTCCACCGGGCCTTCACTACCCGATAGCCATAGCGACGGCGCAGTTCGGGGGCATTCGGACAGTCCTGACGATGGATCTTGATACCGCCGTTGATCGTGACGAATCCGAAGATGGGGTCGCCATAGATGGGCTGGCAGCAACGGGCCAACTGATAGTCGAGGCCCTTCAGGTTGCGGTCGATGACCAGTGTATCGTCAGAAAGACCTTGATTCAAGCCTGGAATCTTCGAATCATCGAGCTCGAACTCACTGGCAGAACGGGCCTGATTATCGCCCGTAATGGTCTTCTCGCCATCACGCACCTCTATATATTTTTCAATGACGGCATTCACGTCGAGCGTACCGTCGGCTATCTGCTTGTAGAAATCGCTCACTTCCTTGAAACCCATCTTCTTGATGACATGGAACATGGTGGACTCATCCTGCTCGATCTTGCGGTTCTTGAACTTCCGTTCGAGCATCTCCTTGGCAAAGAGTCCTTCTTTCACCTGCGTCTCCTTCAGAGCCAGACGGATCTTCGACTTGGCGCGCGAGGTCTTGACGATTGAGAGCCATTCCTGACGTGGTTTTTGAGATGACGAGGTCAGGATCTCCACCTGGTCACCACTCTTCAGCAACTGACGGATGCTGACCACACGCCCGTTAATTCGTCCGCCTGTACACTGGTTGCCGATTTTAGAGTGGATATGATAGGCAAAGTCGAGTACGGTGGCACCTACGGGGAATTTGAAGAGGTCGCCTCGCGGAGTGAACACAAAGACTTCGTCTTCATACAGATCCATCTTAAACTGGTCCATCGCCTCCATGCCTTCGGCATTCTCGAGCATCGAACGGATATTCGTCAGCCATTCGTCGAGGCCCGTTTCCCCCTTCACACCCTTATAGCGCCAGTGGGCAGCCACACCGCGTTCGGCAATCTCGTCCATACGTTCTGTGCGGATCTGCACCTCCACCCATTTCTGCTCAGGGCCAAGCACAGTGATGTGCAGACTCTCATAGCCATTAGACTTCGGCACAGAGAGCCAGTCGCGCAGACGCTTCGGGTTAGGCTGATACATATCCGTCACGATCGAATAGGCCTGCCAGCACTGCATCTTCTCCTTCTCCTCGGGACAGTCGATGATGATACGGATGGCAAACAGGTCGTAGATTCCTTCAAAGCCACACTTCTGTTTCTTCATCTTCTCCCAGATGGAATGAATCGACTTCGTGCGGCCCTTGATATGACAGTTGATGCCTGCAGCCTTCACTTTCTCTTCTACTGGTTTGATAAAAGCAGCGATATATGCATCACGCGAGGCTTTCGTTTCGTTCAGCTTCTCTCGGATCATGTAATACGCATCGTGCTCCATGTATTTCAGCGACAGATCCTCCAGCTCGCTCTTCAGTTTGTAGAGACCGAGTTTATGGGCCAGAGGTGCATAAAGATAGGCCGCTTCCTGAGATACCTCCATCTTAGCCTCCAGATTCTTCGTATCGCGAATCTGGCGCATCAGGTTCACACGGTCGGCAATCATGATGAGGATCACGCGCATATCCTCTGCAAACGACAGGAGCAGGTTTCGAAAGTTCTCACTCTCAATCACAGGATTCTTCAGATAGAGTTGCTGGATACGATTCAAGCCGTGCAGGATGCGTGCCACCTGTGGGCCATGTTCTGCCTCAACGGCCTCAATGGTCGTGTGTCCTGCCTCGATCTCGGGGATGAGATACACGGCTTCGATAGCCTCGCCCTTCAGTCCGATTTCCTCTTCCAGGATCTCTGCCGTCTGGGCTGCCATGCGCTTCTTTTCTTCGTATGTAAAAGCAAACAAATCTGCCATTCTGTACAAAATTTGAGGCAAAGATACAATTTTCTCTGAATTTATTCGCATTTTTTGGAAAAAGTTTGTATTTTTGCACGAAGATTATACGTAAAACTAATTAAAACCACTGTAATATGTTATCACAACAAGATCTAAAACAGATTGCTCAGAAGGGTATTACCCAGGAGCAAATTGAGAATCAACTGAATGAATTTAAGACTGGTTTCCCCTTCCTGAAGCTCGAGGCTGCCGCTGGTATCGGTCGTGGCATTATTGCCCCTGATGCTGCTGAGCGCAAGCAGTATGAAGACATATGGAACGCCTACAAGGCTGAGGGTAAGCGCGTAGTGAAGTTTGTACCTGCATCGGGTGCTGCCAGCCGTATGTTCAAGAATATGTTTGCCTTTGTGGATGCCGACTACGATGTGCCGACCACCGATTTCGAGAAGAAGTTCTTTGACTCCATCGAGAAGTTCGCTTTCTACGATGCGCTTGACGCTGCCTGCCAGAAGAACGAAGGCAAGGGCATCAAGGCGCTCATCGCCGATGGCAACTACAAGGCTGTGGCTGCCAACATGCTGAAGGCCGAGGGACTGAACTACGGTCAGCTGCCGAAGGGTCTGCTGCTCTTCCACAAGTATCCTGAGGGTCCACGCACACCGATGGAGGAACATCTCGTAGAGGGTGCCCTCTATGCCGCATCCAACGGTGAGGCCCACGTTCACTTTACCGTCTCTCACGAGCACATGGAACTCTTCAAGGCCAAGGTGGCTGAGAAGGCCGACACATTCGCCAAGAAATTCGGCATCAAGTACGACATCACTTTCTCTGAGCAGAAGCCTTCGACGGATACTGTTGCTGCTAATCCTGACAACACCCCATTCCGCAATGATGACGGCAGCCTGCTCTTCCGCCCGGGTGGACATGGTGCGCTCATCGAGAACCTCAACGAGATCGAGGCCGATGTGATCTTCATCAAGAACATCGACAATGTGGTGCCCGATCGTCTGAAGCCCGAGACTGTAGAGTGGAAACAGGTGATTGCCGGTGTGCTCGTCAGCCTGCAGAAGAAGGCCTTCGAATATCTGCGTCTGCTCGACGCCGGAGCTACGGATGCCCAGCTGGAGGAGATTGCCAAGTTCGTCAGCGAGTGTCTCTGCACCGATGCCAAGGGCAAGAAGGCCGATGCTGCCTATCTGCGTGAAAAGCTGAACCGTCCGATGCGCGTCTGTGGCGTCGTGAAGAATGTGGGCGAACCTGGTGGTGGCCCGTTCCTCACTTACAATCAGGACGGCACTGTCAGCCTGCAGATCCTCGAGAGTTCTCAGATCGACACCAACAACGAGGCTTATATGAAGATGTTCACCCAGGGTACACACTTCAACCCCGTAGACCTCGTCTGCGCTGTGAAGGACTACCAGGGCAAGCCATTCAACCTGCCTGAATTCGTTGATAAGACCACTGGTTTCATTTCATCGAAGTCGAAGGCTGGTAAGGAACTGAAGGCACTGGAGTTGCCTGGACTCTGGAATGGCGCTATGAGCAACTGGAGCACGGTCTTCGTAGAAGTACCGCTGGGCACTTTCAACCCCGTGAAGACGGTAAACGATCTGCTCCGCGAGCAGCATCAGTAAAGAAAAAGGGCTGGCCTCGGAGGTCGGCCCTTTATTATTCGTTGTTTCTTGCATATTCATACAAAATCGATTTTAAAGATACAAAAAAAACAAAAAAACTGAATGTATTTCAAAGGATTTTTGTAATTTTGCGAGCGATTTTCAGAAACAACAACAAATAACGGATAATACACTATGGTAAAGATCTCGAAAGAAGCCGCTCTTGAATACCACGAGAGTGGGCGTCCTGGCAAAATTGAAGTAAAGCCCACGAAGGCTTATCGTACACAAACCGACCTCTCATTAGCTTACTCTCCTGGCGTTGCATTTCCTTGTCTGGAAATTCAGGAAGACCCTGATGCAGCTTACAAATACACGGATAAGGGCAACCTCGTTGCCGTGATCTCCAATGGTACAGCCGTGCTCGGTCTGGGCGACATTGGCGCCATGAGCGGCAAACCTGTGATGGAAGGTAAGGGACTGCTTTTCAAGATCTATGGTGGTATCGACGTGTTCGATATCGAGGTGGCCGAGAAGGACCCAGAGAAGTTCTGCGAGGCTGTGGAGCGAATCGCCCCCACCTTTGGCGGTATCAACCTCGAGGATATCAAGGCACCAGAATGTTTCTATATCGAGGATCGTCTGAAGAAGACCCTCGACATCCCCGTGATGCACGACGACCAGCACGGCACAGCCATCATCTCTGCTGCCGGTCTAAAGAATGCGATGGAGGTGATTGGCAAGGATATCAAGAAGGTGAAGATCGTCGTGAATGGTGCAGGTGCTGCCGCCATCTCTTGTACGAAACTCTATATGGCCATCGGTGCCCAGAAAGAGAATATCGTGATGCTCGACTCGAAGGGTGTGATCTCTACCGAGCGTCAGGATCTCAACGAGCAGAAGAAGTTCTTCGCTACCTCGCGTACCGATATCCACACCCTCGCCGAGGCAGTGAAGGATGCCGACGTGTTCGTGGGTCTTTCGAAGGGCAACGTGCTGTCGAAGGATATGGTGAAGACCATGGCTAAGGATCCCGTGATCTTCGCACTGGCCAACCCCGTACCCGAGATCTCATACGAGGATGCCATGGAGGCACGTCCCGACGTACTGATGTCTACCGGACGTACGGACTATCCCAATCAGATCAACAATGTCATCGGCTTCCCCTACATCTTCCGTGGTGCACTCGACGTGCATGCCACAGCCATCAACGAGGAGATGAAACTTGCTGCCGTCCATGCCATCGCCGACCTGGCCAAGCAGCCTGTGCCCGACGTGGTGAACGATGTCTATAAGGTGAACAACCTGACTTTCGGCCGTAACTACTTTATCCCGAAGCCCGTTGACCCGCGTTTGATCACCGAGGTCAGCTCTGCTGTGGCCAAGGCTGCCATCGAGAGTGGTGTGGCTCGTAAGAAGATCGAGGACTGGGAAGAGTATAAGGACTCGTTGTCAGTGCTGCTGGGTCAGGAGACCAAACTCACGCAGAAACTGTATGCCACAGCCGCTGCCCATCCGCAGCGTGTGGTCTTTGCCGAGGCTGTTCATCCCACCATGCTGAAGGCTGCCGTACAGGCAAAGTCGGAAGGCATCTGCGAACCGATCTTGCTTGGTAACGATGAAGTAATCAACAAGTTAGCAAAGAGTCTTGATCTTTCACTTGAAGGTATTGAGATTGTCAACCTGCGCCACCCCTCCGAGCAGGAGCGCCGTGAGCGTTATGCCCGCATCCTCACTGAGAAACGCCAGCGCGATGGCTACACCTTCCAGGAAGCCAACGACAAGATGTTCGAGCGCAACTACTTCGGTATGATGATGGTTGAGACAGGTGAGGCCGACGCTTTCATCACTGGTCTTTATACTAAATACTCCAACACCATCAAGGTTGTCAACGAGGTGATTGGTATCCGTCCGGAATACAAGCATTTCGGCACAATGCATATCATCAACTCTCCAAAGGGAACCTATTATATAGCCGATACACTGGTGAACGAGAATCCTGACAAAGAGACCCTGGTTGATATCGCCAAACTGGCTGCTACAGCTGTACGTTTCTTCAACGAGAAGCCAGTGATCGGCATGGTGAGCCACTCTAACTTCGGCAGTAGCCAGAGCGACGGTGCCAAGAAGGTGAAATATGCCACTGAGGAGATGCAGCGCCTCTACCCCGACCTGCTCATCGACGGTGAGATGCAGCTTGGCTTTGCACTCGACAATGAACTGCGCGACCAGGAGTATCCCTTTACTAAGGTGAAGGGCAAGAAGGTAAACACACTCGTGTTCCCCAACCTTACCTCTGCACGCTCTTCTTACAAGATGCTCCAGATGCTGGGAAGCGATGCCGAGATTATCGGCCCGATCCAGATGGGTCTGAACAAGCCGATCCATTTCATCGACTTCGGCGCCAGCGTGCGCGACGTTGTGAACATCGTGGCTGTGGCTACCATCGACGCCTATGTCGACAAGATCAAGAAGAAGCTCAACGCACTCGGTAAGTAAACTTACACCTTATTATATTTATAGGGAGTCGTATCCGCCTGGGTACGACTCTTTTTTTGTGTTCGGGCACAAGTGACGCCCCCTGATTTTACCTTTTGCCTTGATTTATGTCAATTAAGTGGCAAAACGTAAGCGTTTTCGTGATTTTTCTGACGAAATGTTTTGTTTTAATCGATTTTTGCTGTAATTTTGCAACCAGAATCAAGAAGATAAATACTAAATCATTATAACACTTAAAAAAATTAGATTATGAATGCAGCAAAAGTTGTAGAGGATCTGAAACAGAGATTCCCCAATGAGCCGGAGTACATCCAGGCAGTTTCTCAGGTACTTCCCACCATCGAGGAAGAGTACAACAAGCACCCCGAGTTTGAAAAGGCTAATCTGATTGAGCGCCTTTGCATCCCCGATCGTGTATGTGAGTTCCGTATCACATGGGTCGACGATAAGGGCAATGTACAGACCAACATGGGTTATCGCATCCAGCACAACAACGCTATTGGCCCGTACAAAGGCGGTCTCCGTTATCACAAGAGCGTGAACCTCGGTATCCTGAAGTTCCTCGCTTTCGAGCAGACCTTCAAGAACTCTCTGACCACACTTCCTATGGGTGGTGCCAAGGGTGGTTCTGACTTCTCTCCCCGTGGTAAGAGCGATGCTGAGGTGATGCGCTTCTGCCAGGCATTCATGAACGAGCTGTATCGCGTGATCGGTCCTGATGAGGACGTACCCGCTGGTGATATCGGTGTAGGTGGCCGTGAGGTTGGCTATCTCTTCGGACAGTACAAGAAGCTCACCCACCAGTTCCAGGGCGTGCTCACAGGTAAGGGTCTCTCCTTCGGTGGTTCACTCATCCGTCCTGAGGCTACCGGTTACGGTTGTGTATACTTCCTCACCTCTATGCTCGCTACCCGTGGTATCGAACTGAAGGGCAAGAAGGTACTGATCTCAGGTTCTGGTAACGTGGCTCAGTATGCTACAGAGAAGTGCATCCAGCTCGGTGCTATCCCCTTGACACTCTCTGACTCTGATGGATACATCTTCGATCCAGACGGTATCGACGAGGCTAAGCTCGCTTACGTGAAGGAGCTGAAGAACGTTGAGCGCGGACGTATCAAGGAGTATGCTGAAGAATATCCTAACGCTGTATATCATGCAGGTGAGCGTCCCTGGCACGAGAAGGCCGATATCGCTCTGCCTTGCGCTACACAGAACGAGATCAACGCTGAGCAGGCTCAGGCTCTCGTAGACAATGGTGTGATTGCCGTTGCTGAGGGTGCCAACATGCCTACCCTGCCCGATGCCATCAAGATCTTCCAGGATGCCAAGTTGCTCTACTCTCCTGGTAAGGCTTCTAACGCTGGTGGTGTGTCAGTATCTGGTCTGGAGATGTCACAGAACTCTGAGCGTCTGAGCTGGACTTCTAAGGAGGTTGACGACTACCTGAAGCGCATCATGAACGACATTCACGAGAACTGCGTGAAGTACGGTACCGAGGCTGATGGTTACATCAACTACGTGAAGGGTGCTAACGTAGCCGGCTTCATGAAGGTTGCCAATGCCATGATGGCTCAGGGCATTGTGTAAGCTCGACGAAGTCAAGGTTAAAACGATGTCATAATCCATCGTGTTAACTCGACAACACAAACACAAATTTTATAAAACTACCAAAGGAAAAGGGTGGATTCCAAGAGAGTCCGCCCTTTTTTATGTTAATAATCTATAAATAACACATTCCGATAGCATTTTCAATTTTACAATCTTCCATTTTTACATTCTTTTTCAGTACCTTTGCACCCGCTTTTCTCCCCCGTAGGGGGAAATAGGGGCCGGAACAGGCGCTTGCTCCTATCAATTATTAACCCTTTAAAGATGGTCTGGTAAACGTCTGTTCAGGCCCCGCCCCGACAAACAAACGAGGGGCACCTAATAAACAAATTATGTCAGAATTAACAAAGAACGTTAAGCCGCTCGACGATTTCAATTGGGATGAGTTCGAGAATGGTACGCCCGCTGGTGTTAGCAAGGAAGAACTTGACAAGGCGTACGACGAAACCCTTAACAAAGTAGCCGACCACCAGGTAGTTGAAGGTAAGGTCATCTCTGTTGACAAGAAGGAAGTTGTTGTCAACATCGGCTACAAGAGCGACGGTATTATCCCCGCTTCTGAGTTCCGCTACAATCCCGACCTGAAGATCGGCGACGTGGTAGAGGTTTACGTAGAGAGCGCTGAAGACAAGAAGGGTCAGCTGATCCTCTCTCACAAGAAGGCTCGCATGTCTAAGTCTTGGGATAAGGTTAATGAGGCTCTCGAGTCTGATGCAATCATCCAGGGCTTCATCAAGTGTCGCACGAAGGGCGGTATGATCGTTGACGTATTCGGTATCGAGGCATTCCTCCCCGGCTCTCAGATCGACGTTCACCCCATACGCGACTACGATCAGTTCGTAGGCAAGACCATGGAGTTCAAGGTAGTCAAGATCAACCAGGAGTTCCGCAATGTCGTTGTTTCTCATAAGGCTCTCATCGAGCAGGAGCTCGAGGCCCAGAAGAAGGAGATCATCGGTAAGCTCGAGAAGGGCCAGATCCTTGAGGGTACCGTTAAGAATATCACCTCTTACGGTGTATTCGTTGACCTCGGTGGTGTTGACGGACTCATCCACATCACAGACCTGTCTTGGGGCCGCGTAGACGATCCCCACAAGGTGGTCGAGCTCGACCAGAAGATCAACGTGGTTATCCTCGACTTCGACGACGAGAAGCGTCGCATCGCCCTTGGTCTGAAGCAGCTCACTCCGCATCCTTGGGATGCTCTGGATGCTGACCTCAAGGTGGGCGACCACGTGAAGGGTAAGGTAGTCGTGATTGCCGACTACGGTGCATTCGTTGAGATCCAGCCCGGTGTTGAGGGTCTGATCCACGTTTCTGAGATGTCTTGGAGCCAGCACCTGCGCTCAGCTCAGGAGTTCCTGAAGGTAGGCGACGAAGTAGAGGCTGTAATCCTGACACTCGACCGCGACGAGCGCAAGATGTCTCTGGGTATCAAGCAGCTCCGCGAGGATCCCTGGGAGAACATCGAGGCTAAGTATCCCGTTGGTTCTAAGCACAACGCCAAGGTTCGCAACTTCACCAACTTCGGTGTATTCGTAGAGCTCGAGGAAGGTGTCGACGGTCTGATCCACATCAGCGACCTCTCTTGGACCAAGAAGGTAAAGCATCCTTCAGAGTTCACACAGGTAGGTGCACAGATCGACGTTATCGTTCTCGACATCGACAAGGAGAACCGTCGTCTCAGCCTTGGTCACAAGCAGCTCGAGGAGAATCCTTGGGATGTATTCGAGGCTAAGTACACCGTTGGTTCTATCCACGAGGGTAAGATCAGCGAGATGCTCGAGAAGGGCGCCGTTGTATCTCTCGAGGAGAACGTTGAGGGCTTCGCTACACCTAAGCACCTCGTTAAGGAGGATGGCTCACAGGCTACACTCGGTGAGACACTCCCGTTCAAGGTGATCGAGTTCAACAAGGACTCTAAGCGCATCATCCTCTCTCACAGCCGTACCTTCGAGGATCCCGCTCGTGAGGAGAAGAAGGCTGCCGCTGCTGCCAAGAAGGCATCACGCGCCAAGAAGGATGACACCCCGAAGATCGAGAACGTTGCTGCCAGCACAACACTTGGTGACATCGACGCTCTGGCTGAGCTGAAGGCTAAGATGGAGAAGGGTGAGTAATCTCCCCCTACCCTATAACGCTCAATCCCTCCGATTTCCGAATCGGGGGGATTCTTGTTTTTGGCACGCTTTTTGCAATATCATTCGCGGAATAAATTAAAAACAAAGATATTATGCAAAAAGGTAACATCGGGGTTACAACCGAGAACATTTTCCCCGTCATCAAAAAGTTTCTCTATTCTGATCATGAGATTTTCCTCCGCGAGATGGTGTCTAACGCCGTCGATGCCACACAGAAGATGAAAACCCTCGCTGCCAGCGGAGAGTTCAAGGACGATCTGGGCGACCTGACCGTTCGCGTGAACTTCGATGCCGACAAAGGTACCATCACCATCAGCGACCATGGTATCGGCATGACCGAGGAAGAGATCGACAAGTACATCAACCAGATTGCCTTCTCAGGCGTCACTGACTTCCTCGAGAAGTACAAGGACAACGCCAACAACATCATCGGTCATTTCGGACTCGGTTTCTACTCTTCATTCATGGTATCCAAGAAGGTGGAGATCATTACCAAGTCGTGGAAGGAAGGCTCAAAGGCCGTGAAATGGAGCTGCGACGGCTCTCCTGCCTACGAGATCGACGATGCCGAGCGTGAGGACCGTGGTTCGGATATCATCCTCTATATCGACGACGACTGCAAGGAGTTCCTCGACAAGAACAAGCTCGAAGGCCTGCTCCAGAAATACTGCAAGTTCATGGCCGTACCCGTGGCCTTCGGCAAGAAACAGGAGTGGAGCAGCGAGGAGAAAAAGATGGTCGACAAGGACGAGGACAACATTATCAATAATGTAGAGCCCTTGTGGACCAAGGCCCCAAGCACGTTGAAGGACGAGGATTACAAGTCGTTCTACCGCACCCTCTACCCCATGAGCGACGAGCCCCTGTTCTGGATCCACCTGAACGTCGACTATCCTTTCAACCTCACGGGTATCCTCTATTTCCCGAAGATCAAGTCGAACATCGAACTGCAGAAGAACAAGATCCAGCTCTACTGCAACCAGGTCTTCGTAACCGATCAGGTAGAAGGCATCGTGCCAGAGTTCCTCACCCTGCTGCATGGTGTCATCGACTCTCCCGACATCCCGCTGAACGTCTCTCGTAGCTATCTGCAGAGCGACCGCGAGGTGAAGAAGATCTCTACCTATATCACCAAGAAGGTGGCCGATCGTCTGAACAGCATCTTCAAGGAGAACCGCAAGGAATACGAGGAGAAGTGGGATGACCTGAAACTCTTCATCAACTACGGTATTCTCGCCGAGGAAGGGTTCTACGACCGTGCCAAGGACTTCGCCCTGATGAAGGACACCGAGGGCAAGTACTTCACCTTCGACGAATACAAGACCCTTATCGAGGCTAACCAGAAAGACAAGAACGACCAGATTGTCTACCTCTATGCCACCGACAAGGAAGAGCAGTACTCTTACATCAAGGCTGCCCAGGACAAGGGCTACAGCGTGCTGCTGCTCGACGGCCAGCTCGACGTACCCACTATCCAGACCTTGGAGCAGAAGTTCGAGAAGAGCCACTTCACACGTGTCGATGCAGACATCATCGAGCGACTCATCCAGAAGGACGACGCACCTAAGACACAGCTCTCAGAGGAACAGTCTGACAATCTGTCAGCCGTCTTCCGCACCCAACTGCCAAAGATCGACCACACAGAGTTCATGGTTCAGGTCGATTCCCTCGGCACAGAGGCACGCCCTGTCATCATCACGCAGAACGAATACATGCGCCGTATGAAGGACATGAGCAAGTTCCAGCCCGGCATGAGTTTCTACGGCCAAATGCCCGACTCATTCAACATCGTGCTCAATGCCGATCATCCTCTGGTGAAGAAGGTGCTCGACGAGAGCGAGGCTGCTACCGCCGAGGCCCTGAAGCCCATCGAGGCAGAGCTGAAAGGCCAGGAAGCCCGTCTGGCTGCCATCCGTGCTGCCCAGGACAAGAAGAAGTACGACGAGCTGACGCAAGAGGACAAAGACCAGAAAGCCGAAGCCGAGAAAGCCGTCCAGGAGCAGAAGGACAAGAAGACCGCCGTCATTGCCGACTACGCTGCCAAGAACTCCGTTGTTCACCAGCTCATCGACCTGGCCCTCCTCCAGAACGGCATGCTCAAAGGCGAGGCCCTCGACCGCTTCCTCAAGCGTTCCGTCGACCTCATCCAATAAGAGAGATCACAACCCAAACAAAGCTCGCAGATTGATCACTGCGAGCTTTTTTATTGCCGTAACAAGATCTACTACCGCGCCACTGGCGGGTCGCCTGCAAGAGGTGTCGAGTTCGTACCTGTGGTGTTCAAATCGGAGACGACGGAGATTGATGGGGTCAGGGAGTATAGGGCTGACACCCCCTACCCTGGCGGCGTGTATAACCTGCAGGGCCGTTGCGTGGCTACCGAGGAGCAGGTACTCGACGGCACATGGCGCCAGCACCTCGCCCCCGGCATCTACATCATGAATGGCAGATCGATTATCGTGAAGTAATCGCCATTTGAAGATAGCATGCCTCCCCCGGCTTACAGTTTCGGGGGAGGCATGATTTGTTTTCTCAACTCATGAACCAGTTCGCGGAACAGTTGCTCCTGACGTTCCGGGTCGGCATCATAGTGAGCCATGATGTCGCGCCAGATCTCAATCTGCTTGCTGGTTTTCAACTCGAAATCCTGCGAAATTTTTCCGCTTTAGACTCCACTAATGGTACCATTGGCCAGACGGTATTCCCGCTCCTTGGTACGACGCATGCGATAGAAGGCTTGATCGGCCTTCTTGAGCACGAATGCTGTCAGCTGATGTGCTGCCGACAGCGGGTCTAAAACATACTTGTTCATCTTTGTAATTTGAACGTGATTTTGTTAATGAATGTGTATTGTGTCCTATGTAGAGGACAGAGTCTTGCAGTAGTGCGGATTATTGCCGAACTTTGCGTTTGTGGATAAGCCCACAGAATATAAACGTAAGTAAAGCATTTTTATTATGTATGAAATCAAAAAACTTTCAAATAATCAGAAATAAAGAACCGAATTGCCCATGAACATCAATCCCCATGCGGCATCTCTTGTAACTCAGGAAGTGCAGCGCGCTGCGATGACGAAGGCCGACATTCAGGCGGCCATGGAGGCGCAGCAGCGGGCACTGGAGGTAGAGCAGATGCTCAGCCGGCTGGAAGTCCATCGCATCACGCCCGACAAGGAGCTGCCCAAGATGGAGTTTCTCTTCCGGCTGTTCCACAAGCCCTGTTTCCCGCGAGGCGAACTCGTGGCTCTCTCAGGCAAGGCTAAGAGCGGCAAGACGTTTGTCTCGTCCATCCTCATGGCCCTCAGCTACCGCAGTCAGGTGCTCTCCGTCGACCGGATCGAAGCGAGAAGGCTGCACGTCCTTTGGTATGACACCGAACAGAGCGAGGAGTCGACGCAAGATATCCTTCGCAACCGTATCATCCCGATGACAGGTATCCCCGAGGATCAGTTCCCGATGGACAGTTTCGACATCTTTAACGTCCGTGCCGAAGGCTACGACCAGCGTTTGCCGATGCTGGAGGCTGCCGTGCGACATTATCATCCCGACCTCGTCATCCTCGACGGTATCCGCGACCTCGTGGCCGACATCAACGACGGCATCGTGGCGCAGGACTGTATCGAGCGTCTGATGCACCTTGCCTCCGATGAGCGCTGTTGTATCGTGTGTATCCTTCACCAGAACAAATCGGTAGAAGACCGTAACCTGCGTGGCTGGATTGGAACCGAACTGAAGAACAAGGCCTTCGAGGTGTATGAGTGCTCGAAGAGCTCTGAGCGTATCTTTACGTGGGGTCAGACCGACACCCGAAAATACGACATTCTCGACACGCTGAAGTTTGCCGTCAATGATGATGGTATCCCCTACTTGTGTTCCGAAGAGCAGCTCAAGGAAGCCATGTTCCAGGCACAGAAAAAGGCCATGGAGGATCGCCAGTCCGGCAGTAAGACGCTGGCACCCTTCAACCCCAAGTATGTACTTGGCAAAGAGGGTCGTAAGACCATCTTCGACCTGCCGGCACTCTTCAAGGCCTGTATGGACGAAGGTGTGGAGTATTATCAAGACGACCTGCAAGCGAAGCTCAGTCTGGAGTCGAATATCGTCACCGACCATATCCTCGGCGAGCAGATCAAGAAGGCCGTC
>Ga0256405_10002587_pt1 | contig 40793 bp, 42 predicted proteins | sample RumenRJG_02DNA_FD_189096 | JGI IMG/M metagenome (GOLD analysis project Ga0256405, IMG submission 189096) | Bovine rumen microbial communities from Lethbridge, Alberta, Canada - RJG_02 | ecosystem: Host-associated > Mammals > Digestive system > Stomach > Rumen | place: Canada: Alberta... | reverse complement strand
CCCCGGAGGGGATGGTTCCCGCGAAGCGGGAACTACGAAGCAAAAAAGATGCGTACCGAGGTTTTGTGCAAGCACAACCTTCGATACGCATCTTTTCCGCTTCTGATTTCTTCTCAAACAAATTCCCGGCTGGGAAGGTTTTCTCAGCCGGGAATTTTCTGTATTTCTGTATTCTTTTTTCTCCCGCAGCGCTTAGTAGCCAAACTCCTGTGCCCAGTACCAGGTGCCGCCGGCATCGTAGAGGCCGATGCCGCAGGTGGTGAAGGAGCCATTCATGATGTTGGCGCGGTGGGCGGGGGAGTTCATCCAGCCGTTGACGACGCCGTTGGCGTTGTTATAGCCGTAGGCGAGGTTTTCGCCGTACATGAGATCGGCGCAGACGGTGTACCAGTCCATGCCGTTGGGTCTGGTGTGGGAGAAGCTGGCCGGAAGCTCGGTTGCGCGGACCATGGCGCAGTTGGACAGGTTGTCGTTCCAGGAAAGAGGTGCCAGGCCGCTGCCTGCTCTCTGCTGGTTTACGATGTCAAGGGCCTGTCTTGCGGTGGCCTGGTAGTTGACGCCCTGCCATGCGTTGGCACCCTGCATCATGACTGCCGGGTCGATATAGGGCGTGCCCATGGCTTTCGGCTTTTTTCTGAAGGGCGCTTCTTCGTCTACGCCGCCCTCAGGCTTTCTCGTTGCAAAGAATATGCCGGCACAGATGATGATCAGCAGTACGCCGCAGAGGGAGTAGAGCTGCTTTTTGCTGAGTTTTCCGAATATGCCTTTCATTCCCGGTCCTCCTTTTCATCTTATGGCTTCATTATAGCCGGTCTGTCTTTTCCGGTCATCCGCCAAAGGTAGTGTTTTCGTCTTTCCAGTGAAGTCGGTGAAGCTCGCCGGTTTTCTGCATGTTCTCAAAGCCGTTCTGCCGAAGTGCCTCATAAAGCACGATGGCGGCGGAATTTGCCAGGTTCAGGGACCTGGTCTCTCCCCACATGGGGATGCGGACACAGGTTTCTTCGTGTTCCACCAGGATTTCTTCCGGGATGCCGCGGCTCTCGGGCCCGAACATGATGTAGCAGTCGGGCTCGTAGGCCACATCCGTATATATCCGGCGGGCCTTGGTGGTGGCCATGTAGATTTTCTGCCCCGGATGTTTTTCCAGGAAGTCTTCGTAGTCGATGTAGACTTCGTAGTCCAGGTGGGGCCAGTAGTCCAGCCCCGCCCGTTTTATTTCTTTCTGATCCAGCCGGAATCCCAGAGGACCTATCAGGTGGAGCTTTGTGCCCGTGGCCACGCAGGTCCTGCCGATGTTGCCCGTGTTCAGGGGCATCTCCGGCTCATAGAGTACGATGTTCATCACTGCTCTGCCGCTTTCTTTGCCCCGGCAACGCCTCTCTCCGCATCCAGTTTCGCCACGAACCGTTTCAGGCGGACCAGTGCTTTCTTCAGATCTTTCAGGGAGTAGGCGTAGGAGATTCTGAGGAATCCCTCGCCGCAGTCGCCGAAGGCATTGCCCGGTACGATGGCCAGTTTTTCTTCCTTCAGCAATCTGGTGGCAAATTCATCGGAGCTTAAGCCGAAGCGCTTGATGCTCGGGAAGACGTAGAAGGCGCCGAAGGGCTCAAAGCAGTCCATTCCCAGGTTTCTGAGCTCGGATACCAGGAATCTGCGTCTCTCGTTGTAGGCTTCCCGCATGGCGGCGATATCTTCGTCGCCGTTCCGGAGAGCTTCCACCGCCGCATACTGGCTGGTGGTGGGCGCGCACATGATGGCAAACTGGTGAATCTTGGTCATCTGCTTCATGATCTCTCTGGGACCTGCGGCATATCCCAGTCTCCATCCGGTCATGGCGTAGGCCTTGGAGAAGCCGTTGATGAGGATGGTTCTGTCTTTCATGCCGGGCATCTGGGCGATGGATTTGTGCTCTCCCTTGTAGGTGAGCTCGGAATAGATCTCATCGCTGATGACAAAAAGATCATGTTTTTCCACCACTTCGGCTATGGCACGAAGGTCTTCTTCCTCCATGATGGCGCCGGTCGGATTGTTCGGGAAGGGCATGATCAGCACCTTGGTCTTCGGTGTGATCTTTTCTAAGAGCTCTTCTTTGGTCAGCCGGAAGTCGTTCTCGGCCTTCAGCTCGATGGGCACCGGCACGCCGCCCGCCAGAATTGTGCAGGGCACGTAGGAAACGTAGCTGGGCTGCGGGATGAGCACCTCATCTCCGGGATCCAGCATGGCTCTGAGCCCCAGGTCGATGGCCTCGGAACCGCCGACGGTGACCAGCACTTCCTTCAGCGGGTCGTAGGTCAGGCCAAGTCTCCGCTGGAAATACTCGGTGATGGCAATGCGGAGCTCCTTTAAGCCGGAGTTGGATGTATAAAATGTGCGTCCCTTTTCCAGGGAATAGATGCCTTCCTCCCGGATGTGCCAGGGCGTGTCGAAGTCCGGCTCGCCCACGCCGAGGGAGATGGCTCCCTCCATCTCGCTGACCACATCAAAGAACTTGCGGATTCCGGAGGGCTGTATTTCAGTTATGGTTTTTGACAGTGGGTTTCTCACGGCATCACCAGCATCCTTTCGTCCTTGGGCTCGTCACAGATAATTGTGCCGTAGTCCTTGTATTTTTTCAGAATAAAGTGGGTGGCAGTGCTCTGCACCGGGCCGATGGTGGCCAGTTTCTCCGCCACGAAGTTGGCGACGCCGCGCATGGACTTGCTCTCCACGATGACGGTGAAATCAAAGCCGCCGCTCATCAGGTACATGGAGGTTACTTCCGGATACTGGTAAATGCGCTCGGCAATCTTGTCGTATCCCATATCTCTCTGGGGAGTCACCTTTACCTCCACCAGGGCGACCACCTTCTCGTCATCCATATGATCCCAGTTGATCAGGGTGTGATAGCCGCAGATAACACGGTCCTCTTCCATCTGCTCGATCTCGCGGGCCACATCTTCTTCGCGCTCGCCCAGAAGCTCTGCCAGCTCCCGCGGGCTGATACGGCTGTTCTTTTCCAGCACTGCCAGTATTTTTTCTCTCATGATTTTACCTTCCTTACAAGTAACCTGTTTTATAGCATCATTCTATATCTGCGGCAGGATTCTCCTGCAGCAGAAGTATCCGGCCAAGCTCGTCCTTTGCCGGGAAGTCCAGATAGGTCAGGATTTCCCCGCTGTGGAGCTTTCTCCCCTTCGTCCTGTCCATCCAGCCGATGACAGTGCTGGGGATCCCCTCATCTTCCAGGGCACATTTTGCCGCCTCCCCGTTCCGGGCCGTAAAGAGGATGCAGCCCTTCGCATGCAGCCGGTAGGGATTTGCGTCGACAAGCTCGCAGACCTCAATAACCTCCTGCCGGAGGGGGATTTTCCGAAGGTCTGCCTCAAACCCGGTCTTCGCTTCCACGCTCAGGTCCCAGAGGGCCGCTAATATTCCGCCGTCTCCGGGAATGCAGACGGAGGTGACATCTGCCGTCTTCGGAAGCTGTACCTCGGCTATGCTCTCCGGCGAAAGCCTCAGGTCATTTTCCGAATACAGCGCAAGGCACCGTGCTGCTGTTCTTCCGGGAAAGCGCTGCTGAATCAGCTCCCGGTTTCTCTCTGCTATTGCCTGCGCCCCGAAGAGAGCGCAGCTTCCGGCGATGAGGATGCTGTCCCCGGCGGATGCGCTGCCCTCCACGGGCGATACGGCGCATTCCCGCACGCGGAATGTCTTTTTTTCCATATTATTAGTGGAACATTGCAAGAGATCCTACCACCATGCCGCCGACCATGGCGACAACAACGATGATAATGATGATGGCGGATGCGGTCTTTCTGGTTCTCGGGTCATTAAAATTGAACATGTTTCTTCTCTCCTGATTCAGCTGTTTTACAGTATTTGGGGTATTTAAACTTTTTCTATATGATATCCGGCCGCTTTATTGAGCCGGTTCATGATCGCCTGTCCTAAGTGGTCCTCCGGGAATCCCTCGGAATAGATGAATTCTGCGCCGGAATCGTCGAATTCCCGCAGCACCGCGTAGAGGTTGTGGGCGACGGATTCTTCCGAATCCCGCTTGCCGATGCTCACCACATCTCCCAGCGGAAACCGGTGTTTCGTCTCGTCGGTGCAGATGATGCCCACCTTCTTGCCGGCAGCCATCTTCTCCGCCGCCAGGGCGCAGATCCGGGCAATCACCTTCTCCGTCTCACCTTCTACCAGCGTGAGATCCGCCTTCGGCGCATAGTGGCGGTACTTCATTCCCGGGGCCTTCGGGTGCACCGCAGGATTCATGGGTCCCGTGATGGCCGGGTCGATATCCACCTCGCCCACGGCTTCTCTTAACATCTCCATGGTGATGGCACCGGGCCGGAGAAGCATCGGCACCTCACCGGTCACATCCACGATGGTGGATTCCAGGCCTATGCCGGTCTGTCCGCCGTCGAGAATCATCTCGATCTTCCCGTTCAGGTCCTGGTACACGTGCTCTGCCCTGGTGGGGCTGGGCCGTCCCGAGGTGTTGGCCGACGGCGCCGCGATGGGCACGCCCGCCATCCGGATAAGCTCTGCCGCCTGCCGGTCGGAAGGCATCCGCACGGCAACGGTCTGAAGGCCCCCCGTGGTCTCCAGGGGCACCCGGTCATTTTTCTTAAATATCAGGGTCATCGGACCCGGCCAGAAGGTCTCTGCCAGCTTTTTTCCGGTCTCCGGAATCTCTTCTGTGATCTCCTCCACCATGGCCATGTCACAGACATGGGCAATCAGCGGATTATCCGAAGGCCGCCCTTTGGCGGCGTAGATCCTGGCGGAAGCCGTTGCATCCAGGGCATTGCCTCCCAGGCCGTAGACCGTCTCCGTCCGGAATCCCACCAGTCCCCCATGGCAGATGACCTCTGCCGCGGCGCCAATCGCCCGCAGGTCTTCCTTCGTGAAGGGATCGGAGTCCGATACCTTTAATACTCTGGTAATCAATCCTACACACTTCCTGTCGTTCTGTTTTTACCGTAACTTATAGTCTAATATAGAATATTAAAAAAGTAAAGGAAAATGGGGCCGCCTGCCCATTCTGCAGACCGCCCCATCTATAGTTCACTCTCATTCAGGTTGCCGATATTTAGTTTTATATCTCTTACTCAATGTCTTAAGGACATCAATCCAATCCATATCTGCATTAGTATACAAAAGGAGTAAATATATGAAACTATTTCCACTGCAGGGAATCCCAGATTTCTGCGCTGTCCATTCCCAGCTTCCATCCGGCGACACCGGCGATGTCCGCTTCCTTTATGGCCTCCATTTTCAGGGCCAGAGACCGCTCCTCCTCCTGCCACAGCTCCGTGAGGCTGTCCTCTGTTCCGATAGAACCATAATACTGACCGCAGGAATCATCCCATTCCATCTGCACATTATGCTGGGCGACCCACCGTTTTGCGGCGGCTATCCCAACGGTTTCCGACGTAACATCCTCTCCCTTCTGATGCCACAGGCGGGAGTAAAAGGGCACGCCGCAGATGAGCCGCTCCTTCGGTATCTCCAAAAGCGCATCTTCGATGCCTTTCCGGACATAGCCGATGGAGGCGACGGATCCGGCCTCCCCGCCTGCGTAATGCTCGTCATATCCCATGAGAATCACGTAATCCGCCACAACCCCCTGTTCTTTTATGTTGTAGAACGCATTGTAGGAGGCAGGGACATAGTTGTCGACAGAAAGCACCAGTCCCTTTTCGCGGCAGGCCACGGACAGCTCACGGATGAACTCTATGTAATGAACTCCGGCGGAAGCCGGCAGGCTCTCGAAATCTAAGTTAATTCCGTCGATGCCGTAGGTTTCCGCGTCATTTATCAGGTTTGTTATCAGCTTCTCGCGGATGGAGGTTCTGGACAGTATCTCCTCCACGTCCACGTCACCGCTGAACTCATGGCCGAAATTGTCCACCAGGGCCCAGACCTTTATGCCGGCGGCATGCATCTTATCCACGTATGAGCGCTCGGCAAAGCAGACATAATCACCCTCGCTTCCCTTGAGGGCAAACCAGGTTGGGGATATGACATTGACCCCCTTCGTCTTCTCCAGCAGGCCGTCCACAAAGCTGTTGGCCTGGGTGATGGTCACCTGGTGCCATGCCAGGGTGACTTTTTCGTCCATGGCAATATGGCTGTACACCGGTTCCTCAAAGGTGCTCATCGGCTCCTCGCTCCGGTATTCCCCGAGGCGTCTCAGCGGAAGGTATCCGATGCAGCCGTCCTCTGTCACCACCTGCGCCCAGTTTTCCAGGCTTTCCAGCACAACAACACTCCCATTTTTTGCTGCTGTGGTGATGATGGGGCTCTTCACGCCCCCGCGGACTCTGACCGGCGTATCCTTCTTCACTTCCGCCGCCGTGTACGCATCCTTTGTATTGCCGATAAATACCCGGGGATACCCGTCTTCCAGGAATACTTCCGTGCGGATATCGGTGTGCCTTTTTGCCTCTTCCAGAAGCAGCCAGGTGTCCTCCCCGTCTTCCACAAACAGCAGGCCGCCGTTTTCTCCCGCCGCATCCGTTCCGAACTTCTCGATGGATTCCGGAAGGGCGTAGAGGAGCAGGTGCTCTCTTGCGTCATGGTAGAACCGCTCATTCAGATTATCGTTCACCCACGCAAGCGGAAGATAGACCTTTCCGTCTATCAGGCGTCCCTCTGCCTCCTGTTTCTCGTAATTCAGGAAAATCAGGACTCCGTCGTCCCGCTCTGTCCCATAAAGGCTGTCCTTGTCGGCCAGCTCCTTTGTGGGCATGTATTTCCGGTACGCGAAGACGCCGAACACCGCCGCTGCCGTGACAAACAGCAGGAGAAGCACATATCCCAGGCATCCCAGCACTTTTTTCATAGTTCCCTCCGGTATTTTGGCATGAATTCTAAAAGTTAATGCTTTCAGCAGATCACTCCCAGTATATCACGCACCGGAGTTTCTTAAAAGCCTGCATATCACCTCCTTTACATCTTCATCCCGTAAGGAAATGCCTTTTTCAGACAGAACAGCATCTCTCTTCTCTTCTTTAGGCCGCATTCTGCCGCGGCCTTACCGGTATGTTACCTTGTCAAAATGAATCTCCTTCAGGTCTCCTTTCTCGTCGGGTATGCAGCCGCCTACGTAGAAGGTGCCCGTCTCCGCGGTGAATATCCGATCCAGCTCGCCGAATTCGCATACTTTGCCGTCGATAAGCACCGCCACACCCCGCTCCTGAAAGCGCCGTAAGCCCTCCAGGAACGTCGACCTGAAACTGTGTTTTCCTGATGAATCATACATATATGCTTCACCTCGATGCACCGGACATGGTATGTCCGCCGTCCGGGGGATGCCAAGAAGGAGTTTTTCCGTGATATATCCGCAAGGCCCCGCTCCCTTCTTCCCGGCGGCCCCGCAGGTCATGCCCGCGGGATAAGGCTTCCGAAGAAGCGGAGCATCTCCCCCGTAATCACACCTGCCTCCGGCGACCATGGAATTCTGCCCACACGGATTCCGAGAAAGCGTTCCATGAGCTTTATCCTGCTCTCTCCGCCCGAGAATGACATAAGCTCGCCCGGCAGCTTCCTGTGCCGCGCTGCAAAGGCCGAAAAGGCCCCGACCTGCCAGTCATTCAGACCGCCGAGTATAAATCTCCGGTCACACCTGAGAAACTCCTCTTCACTGCCTTCCCGTAAGACCCCGAAATCTATGACGACAGCCTCCCGTCCCCGTTCCCGGCAGGAGAAGACCATATCCCTTCCTGCCGCGGGCATATATTCCACCGCCTGTATGGAAAATACTTCCGGAGGCGGTTTTCTGATGTCTTTACCGGCAAAGACCGCATAGATCTTTGCAAAGTCGCCGCTCTCGTTCCACTCGAGAAGCGACGTTTTTCTGTGCCGCACGTCGGCAAGATAGGCTGCCAGCGTGACGGCAAAGTGAGTAGCCCCCACCGCATGACCGGCTCCGGCCACCCCATACACGGTCATCGTCCGGGAAATTTCCATCGTCCGTCCCTCCGCTGAAGCTTTTTCCGGAGATGGGAAAGCGTTCCCGCCCGGTCCCCGATGTATTGCGCAAAAATATTTTCCAGGAGCGCCGCCCGCTTGCGCCTGGCGCTCACATCCATCCCCTCTGCCAGTCGCCGGCAGGGGATTTCCACCAGCTCCTCCGGCAGCACCGGATAAAATCCTTTTTCCGCGCCGCCAAAAAGAAGGATAAGATTCCGGCACCGGGCCATAAACCGCACCGCCTCCGCCGTCACCTCCCTGTCCCAGGGCTCTGCGCCGCAGATGAGAAGGGTAAGGTCCGCCTCTGTGTCTGCCGCCTGCCCGGTCCGGTCCGCGCAGTCATACACCAGAATGTCGCATTCCGGCTCCGGCAGATGCACCGATGGGCCGTAGGCGGGAAATATCCGGTAGGTTCCCGCATGGCAGACGCCGGTGGCATCCGGCAGGATATGTTCCGCCATTTTTCCCAGGGCGCCGCCCGGCGCTGTCTCCCGCAGAAGACAGGAAAGGCCTTTCTTCGCTGCATAGTCCGCCGCCTCCAGACAGAGTCTGGTCGTACCGAGCCCTCTTCTGCTCTCGCAGACGGCCACACGGACCATCTTCTGTTGATCCTCCGAACCGCCCCGGATAGCCAGAAGCTCTTCCAGCACCGCCCGGATGCTTTCCGGCCGCTCTTCTGCATGTTCCCTGAGGCACCGTTCGATGATCTCCCGAAGCCGCCGGTTTTGCCCGAAGGTGCCGCCGGGCATCACGGCTTCCTCCGCCGGCGCCTTTCCCGTCAGCATATAGCGAAGCAGGGCCCCGAGCCCGTAGACATCGGTCCGCACATCCAGCGCCTCTCCCCGCAGCTGTTCGGGGGAGGCAAACTTCCGGGTGGCCATCCGCAGGGGCGTTTTGTTCGCCATCTCCGGCGTCATGGCGCTTCCGAAGTCAATCAGCACAAGCCTTCCTCTGCAGAGCATCACGTTCTCCGGCTGCAGGTCCAGATAAAGCACCGGCCGGGGTTCTAGGCTGTGCATCGCCAGAAGAATCCGGGAGAGGTCAATCCCTGCCCGCACCGTCTCCTCCCCGGAAAGGCATCCCCGTGAGAGTCTTCCCGACAGGGATTCTCCCTCCAGGTATTCCATGATGATGCAGCAGTACTCTCCATCACTCTCCACATCGTAGAGGATGGGGATACCCGGCATCCGGAGTCTTCGCAGAAGCTCTGCCTCCCGCAGGCCCTCCGGGTTCTCTGCCGGCACCTTCTTCATGGCCCGCAGCTCATCCAGCACCATATGCCGCACCAGGTAGACTCTTCCGCGCCGTCCTCTGCCGATTTCCCCTTCCACCAGGTACTTGCCGAATAGTAATTCTTCCTTCGTCGCCGGCCTCCTTTCCCTTTGTTCTCTCTGTGCAGACCATTCTACTCCGAAATGGCAAATTATTCTACAATTTTTCTTCTGTTCAGCATATTTCAATTTATTTTGTGAATTTGCACAATGGATTTGGTATTTTTGCCGAGTAATCCGCATGATTTTCGTACATTTTTCCCATTGCGGTTTTTACATATTTCTATTAAACTAGCATCCAAAAAGAAGGAAAGAAGGTGAGCCTTTGAAAATAGAACGCGTGAACGACAATCAGATCAAGTGTACTCTCACAGGCAGCGATCTCAGCGCCCGCAATCTCAGTCTCTCTGAGCTCGCCTACGGAACGGACAAGGCCCGCAGCCTCTTTCAGGAGATGCTGCAGAAGGCCAGCAGCGAGACCGGCTTTGATGCTGAGGACGCGGCCCTCATGGTGGAGGCCATCCCCCTGGCCGGGGAGAGCCTGATTCTCATCATCACTAAGGTGGATGACCCGGAGGAACTGGATGCCCGGTTTTCCCGCTTCTCACCCTCCGGTGAGGACGAGACGCCGGCGAACGCATTTTCCAGTGAACTTCTCGAGGGCGCAGAACAGCTTCTGCAGTTCCTGAGCAAGGCGGCCGAGCAGGCTGCAGGAAGCACAGCAGCTTCCGTGACCGCCCCCGCCGAGAAGGAGGAAAAGGGACCGGTTCAGAGGGTTTTCCTGTTCGCAAGCCTGGATGAGGCCATCCATGCGGCGAAGGCTGCCGCCGATGGCTATACCGGCGAGAGCAGTCTATACAAGAATCCGGAGGATTCGAAGTACTATCTTCTCCTCCGCGATAAAGCTGAGGGTGAGGCTTTTGCCCGCACGGTGAATCTCCTGTCGGAGTTCTCCCGGCCGGTAAAGAACCGGGCCCCGGGTACGGATGCCTATTATGAGGAGCACTTCGATGTGATTCTCGGCGAGGATGCCCTCCGCAAGCTGGCAAAAATCTGAAGCGCACAATTAAAAATGCTGATGGATTGTAGGGAAATAAAAACAATATCTACTAGCAGTTATGCTTGAATAACTGGCTTGCTTCATTGTAGAATGTTTTTGCGTTAATTAAACAATTATATTTGTTTTCATAAGGAGGTACTTGAAAATGGCATATGTAATCAGCGATTCCTGCGTAATGTGTGGTTCCTGCGAGAGCGGCTGCCCGGTTGGCGCTATCTCTGCTGGTGATTCCCAGTATGTTATCGATGCTGATGCTTGCATCGACTGCGGTTCCTGCGCAGGCACATGTCCGGTAGGCGCTATCTCTGAGGGTTGATCCCGAAGATAAATGCACAAAATGAGCCGTTCTTTCGGGAACGGCTTTTTTGTATTTTTTTCATGATTCCTATCTTTGCGCCATGCAAAAAAGAGCCCCGAAGGACTCTTTTTTTTTGCGTTAATTCTGCTGTCTTGCCAGATTGGAAAACTTGGTCAGCTCCGGACGCCACATCAGCTGCACGGTGCCGATGGGGCCGTTTCGCTGCTTGGCAACGATGACTTCGGCCACGTTCGGGTTCTCCGTATCCTTGTGATAGTAGTCGTCGCGGTAGAGGAACATGACCACGTCCGCATCCTGCTCGATGGCACCGGAATCGCGGAGGTCCGACAGCATCGGACGGTGGTCCGGCCGCTGTTCGCAGGCGCGGGACAGCTGGGACAGCGCGATGACCGGCACGTTCATCTCTCTGGCCAGGGCCTTTAAGGAGCGGGAAATCTCGGAGATTTCCTGCTGGCGGCTCTCGCCGCTGTGTCCCTTGCCGGAGCCGCTCATCAGCTGCAGGTAGTCGATAATGATGATGGAAAAGCCCTTCTCCAGCATGAGCTTGCGGCACTTGGTCCGCATCTCGGAGATGCTGATGCCGGGCGTATCGTCGATCATGATGCCGGAGTTGCCGATTACGCCCACGCCCTCCACGACGGAGTCCCAGTCCGCATCGGAGAGGGAACCGGTTCTTAACTTCTGGGCGTCCACGCCGGATTCCATGGACAGCAGACGGTTGGCCAGCTGCTCCTTGGACATCTCCAGGGAAAAGATCAGGGCATTCATCCGCTTTTTCATGGCCACGTGCTGCACAATGTTCAGGACAAAGGCGGTTTTACCCATGGACGGGCGCGCCGCCACCAGAACAAAGTCTGAGGGCTGGAAGCCCGCTGTCCGGTAATCCAGGTCAATAAAGCCTGAGGGCACGCCGGTTACGGTGCTGTTGGAGCGGGAGGCCGCCTCGATCTTTTCCAGAACGTTCATGGCCACCTGGCGGATGGGCACCAGGGCCCCCGCAGTCCTCTTCTCCAGGATGCCGAAGATGTCCTTCTCCGTCGCATCCAGGATGTCCTCCAGCCGGTCTTTTCCGGCGTAGCACATGTTTTCGATCTCTTCGGCCACGCGAATCAGGCGCCGCTCCACCGCCTTGTCATGCACAATCTCCGCATAGGAGCGTACGTTGACCGACGTGGGAACCGCGCTCATGATATCCCGGATGGTCTCCAGGCTCGCCGCCTCCGGGGGAACGTCCTTCTCCTTCAGGCGGTTCTGCAGCGTGACGAGGTCGATGGGCTGGTTCTCGTTGAACAGCTCCACCATGGAGTCGAACATCACGCCGTAGAGCTTCTGATAAAAATCAGCGCCTGTGAGTATCTCAGACGCTGCGATTACCGCCTCCCGGTCCATCAGCATGGAGCCAATCACCGACTGCTCCGCCTCTGAACTGCTCGGGAGGACGCGTTTTAACAGGTTATCTTCTGCAGCCATAGGGCAGACCTCATGCCTCTCTTACATGCACATCCAGCTTTGCCGTAACCTCTCTGTGAAGACGGATCGGAACCTCGTGGGTGCCGAAGGTCTTCAGGGGCTCCGGAAGAATCAGCTTCTTTTTGTCGATGTCCAGGCCCAGCTGATCGGTGATGGCCTTGACGATTTCCTTGGAGGAGACGGAACCGAAGGCCTTGCCGCCCTCACCGGCTTTGATGGAGACGGTCACGGACTTCTCCGCCAGGGATGCAGCCAGATCCTTTGCCGCCTGCAGCTCCTCCGCCGCAATCTTTGCCTCATTGGCCTTCTGCAGCTTCAGGTCGTTTAAGTTCTTGGCCGTGGCTTCCACGCCCAGGTTCTTCTTCAGAATAAAGTTTCTGGCGTAGCCGTCGTTGACATTGACCAGCTCGCCCTTCTTTCCCAGTGATTTTACATCCTGCAGCAATACTACCTGCATATCAGATTTCCCCTTTCTCTTCCATATCGTCAATCACGGCCTTCAGCTTTTCGATGGCTTCTTTCTCCGTGATATCCTTAATCTGTGCTCCCGCGATGGTCCGGTGACCGCCGCCTCCCAGCTTCTCCATGATAAGCTGAACATTGACCTCATCGATGGACCGGGCGCTGAAGTACATGGTATCGCCCACCTTCGTCGCCACGAAGGAGGCCTTGATGCCCACGATATCCAGCATCTCGTTGGCCGCCTGGGCCCCCACCACCGATGCGCTGGCGAGGCCTTCTCCCGGGCATACCGAGAGGGCGTAATAGTTGTGGTAAATCTCCATGTTCTGGATGGCTTCCGCTCTGGCCCGGTAATCCTCGGGCTTGTCCCTAAAGAGCTTTCTCACCCGGACCACGTCAGCGCCGTTCCTGCGCAGGAATGCCGCCGCCTCGAAGGTCCTGACACCGGTCTGGTTCATGAAGTTGTGGGTATCTATCATGATGCCCGCATACATGGCGTCCGCCTCCAGGGCTTTGATCCGGATGCCGTCGCCGATATACTGCAGGATCTCCGCTACCATCTCACAGGCCGAGGAGGCATAGGGCTCCACGTAGGACAGGGTGGCATTCTTGACGATCTCCGCGCTCTGGCGGTGGTGATCCAGCACCACGATGGTGTGGATCCGGTCCAGAAGCTTCGGCGCCTCCGTAATGCTGGGACGGTTGACGTCCACAACCACCAGCATGGTGTTGGCATCCGCCCAGTCCAGCGCCTGATCGGCGGTGAGGAACATGTCCTCCGGATAATCCGGACTGGTTTTGAACTTCTCCAGAATCGGTTTTACCGAGGCATTCACGCTCTGCAGCACGATTCTCGCCCGCTTGTCGAAGGAGGTGGCTGCGCGCCAGATGCCGATGGCGGAACCGATACAGTCGATATCGCCGTTCCGGTGACCCATAATCAGGATCTTGTCCTTGGTGTCCATCAGCTCCCGCAGGGCGTGGGCCTTCACTCTCGCCTTCACGCGGGTGGTCTTTTCCACCTGCTGGGACTTTCCGCCGTAGTAGCGGATCTTGTCGCCGTCCTTCACGACGGCCTGGTCGCCGCCACGGCCCAGGGCCATGTCCATGGATGCCCGGGCATATTCGTAGTTCCGCAGATAGCTCTCGCCGTTCATACCGATGCCGATACTGAGGGTGACTGCCATATCGTTGCCGATATTGACGGTTTTTACGTCCTCCAGCAGGGCGAACCGGCTCTTCTGCAGTTCTTCGATGTATCGCTGCTCGATGACGAAGAAGTACTTGTCCTTCTCCAGCTTGCTGACGATACCGTTCATTCCTGTGATAAACTTGTTGATCTTCCGGTCGATCAGGGCCTCCAGAAGGGAACGCCTTACGGCCTCCACGCTCTCTAACGCCTCATCGTAGTTGTCCAGGTAGATCAGGCCCGCCACCATCTTCTGGTTGGTGATTTCCTGCTCATACACCAGGGCTCTGGTCTCATCAAACAGGAACATTGCGAACATCTTGTCCCCGGCTGCGCGGGAATCGATATTCAGATCCAGGGTCAGCGCCGCATCCATCCGGAGCGGCCGCATGTCGATCTCGTAATAATGTCCGTCCCACTCGGAATGGGCCACCACGTCGCCCACGGTCTCTTCCAGATATTCCGCGGTCAGCTCCGGGAAATAGGCGGAGATGTTCGAGCGGCTGTGATCTTCCCGCACCATCTCGTCAAAGGCCCGGTTGGTCCAGAGAATTCTGCCGGCGGCATCGGTGATAAGATACGGCACCGACATCTCTTCCAGCAGCTCTTTCTGCACATCCGAGCTCTCCGCGGCAAAGTCCACCAGGCCCGACAGGATCTGGTTTCTTCGTATGCTGAGCAGCCAGATGGTCAGGATAACGCCCGCGAAGGTGAATCCGCCCATCGCAGCTCCCGCCCTCCGGTCGATCAGCGCCACCGAAATATTGGCCAGGATCATGAAACCGACCATCACCAGCGGCCACAGCATGTAGGTCTTAAGCTGGTTTTTTATTGGAGAATGCTCTTTCATCACTTTAATCCTGCATTTTCTTTTGCTCATTTACGGCTTGCTGCCAACTATAAGATTATATCACATATCCCTACTATCTCCAAGCATCTTGCGTCGGATGGGCAGACCAAAGGCGCCCATCCGACACGAAACGGGCATCTCGCGGTACAACCGCTCGATGTCCGTTGGCCGTCAAATGGCCTCTCGTGCAAGCACGGCGGCCGCTTTCCGGCCTTATCGTTCAAAAACGGGACTGCCGCAATGCGGCAGCCCCGTAGGTATCACTCTGTCTGATTATTCAACAGTGTACGGAAGAAGTGCAACGTGTCTTGCGCGCTTGATGGCAACAGTAAGTGCTCTCTGATGCTTTGCGCAGTTGCCGGTGATTCTTCTCGGAAGAATCTTACCTCTCTCAGACACATATCTCTTCAGCTTGTTCGGATCCTTGTAATCGATCGGCTCAGCCTTTGCTCCGCAGAATACGCAGACTTTTCTTCTTCTGCGAATGGTTGTTCTTCTCGGTCTTGCACCTTCCGGCTTCTCACTCTTATTGAACGGCATTTCTATATCCTCCTCATGGCTCCCGAACCTGTCTCGTCTTTAGTTGAACGGGAGGCCCTCATCCTCAACTCCGTCAGGAATGTTCATGAATCCGTCGCCGATGGCAGCAGCCGGTGCCGGTCTCTCAGCCGGTGCCGGGGCCGGGCCGCCGGACATGGACGGTGCAGAAGCATTCTTGCTCTCTGCAAATTCCTGATCCTCTACAATAACGTCTGTCGTATATACTTTCTGACCGTCTCTGTTGGTATAGCTTCCGGTCTGAATTCTTCCGGTCACCAGAACCTTGATTCCCTGGTGGAAATACTTCTCCGCAAACTCACCGGCTCTGTCAAAAGCCACGCACTGAATGAAATCAGCTGTCTGGTTGTCACCATTGCCTGTTCTGCGGCGTCTGTCAACTGCAAGGGTATATCTGGCCACTGCCATGGAACGCTCGCCCTGGGTGTATCTCACCTCGGGATCTCTTGTCAGTCTGCCCATCAGAATTACTTTATTCATACGATCACTCTTTCTTATTTATGCATCCTGCTTCACGCATAAGAATCTGAGAACCGGCTCCATGATACGGACACGGGACTCGATTTCTGCCGGAGCGGCAGTCTCTGCTTCAAAGTGAATGAAGTAGTAGAAGCCTTCCTTCTCCTTCTGAATCTCGTAGGCAAGTCTCTTCTTGCCCCACTCGTCGATGTCCTTGATGTCGCCGCCAAAACGGGTGATCTGATCCTTCACCTTCTCGAGAGCGGCAAGTCTCTCTTCGTCCTCAAGTTTTGCGCTGAGAACAAGTGCTAACTCATACTTATTCATGTTGGTGTTACTCCTCCTTGTGGTCTCTGACCCCCTGTCAATGCAGGGAGTAAGGATTAATTAGATATATCACGGACTGCTATTATAGCAAATCCCTGTAGGGAATGCAAGCGGTTTTTTCTTGTAAAACTGCTGTTTCCGGGGCTTTTTCTCTGGGGCGGTTTTGTGCCTGTTTGTTCTGTGCCTGTTTATTCTGTGCTTGTTGCTCGGTGTGAACCTGTTTGTTCCAGCGGTACATCCCTGTCATCCCCGGAACACTCTTCTGAGCTGTACTTTTCTGGTTTGTTGGGACCTGTGTTTCAGAAATACATCTCTCTTCTCTTTCTCCCGCAGGCCGGGGATGTATTGTTCGTGATTCAGCGGGACTCCACGAGAGCTTTCCCTGAAAAGACGACGCTGACTGAAAAAGAATACATCCTGACGGTACCTCTCCGGTACAGGCAGGATGTATTCTTTTACTCAAGTCCGATAGAGAACGGAAAAGTACATCTCAGAACCGTTTCCCCGGGTCATATGAGCTGAATCTCCGGAGATTTCCTGAATCTACGGCTATTTCCTGAATCTCCCGGCAGTTCACGATTCTTCTCCGTATTTCCGAAAAACTCCGGCCGGCATAAACAAGCTTTCTCAGCCTTCCGCTTCTTCTCTTCTCACGCCCCGGACATTCTTTTCCACCAGGCGCCTGGCCATCATGACCTGATGGCCGCAGCCCATGCACTGCAGGCGGAAGTCCGCACCGACACGCAGAACCTTCCATTCCTGGCTTCCGCAGGGATGGGCCTTTTTCATCTTGATGATATCTCCCAGCTGCAAATCCATAACTTACTCCCCGATGACTGGTCCCGGACGCACACTTACACCCCGACGGCCTCGCCCAGCACCTTTCCGATGCTGTCGTTGATGACCAGATCTGCATCGCCGTCCCGGCCTGTGGCCTGCTTATTGATGAGCACCAGCTTGTTTCCGTGATAATAGTCAATCAGTCCTGCTGCCGGATAAACCACCAGGGAGGTGCCTCCGATAATCAGCATATCCGCCCTGTGGATATAGTCCACGGCCTTGTTCAGAAGCGGCATGTCCAGACCCTCCTCATAGAGGACCACTTCCGGCTTGATGATGCCGCCGCAGGTACAGCGGGGGACACCCTCCATCAGCCGGACCTCTTCGCCGGTGTAGAACTTTCCGCACTTCATGCAGCGGTTCTTCCGGACGGTTCCGTGAATCTCCAGAACTTCTTTGCTGCCCGCATCGGAGTGCAGACCGTCGATATTCTGGGTAATAACACAGGAAAGCTTTCCCTCTTCCTCCAGCTTTGCCAGAGCGTAATGGGCCCGATTCGGCTTAATGCCGGGCACAAGAATCTTCGCCCGGTAAAACCGGTAAAACTCCTCCGGCTTCCGCATGAAAAAGGTGTGGCTGAGGATCGTCTCCGGCGGATAGTCATACTGCTGGTTATACAGTCCGTCCACACTCCGGAAATCCGGCACGCCGCTCTCCGTGGAGACCCCGGCACCGCCGAAAAAGACGATTCTTGAGCACTCATCAATCCAGCTTTTCAGTTTTGCAATCTTCTCATCCATACAGCACCTCTCCTTCCTCTTCCTTCTTCCGGGCCTGTCTTCCGGGCTCCGTCTTCTGTAATGTATCCTGTCAGATTCATCATAGCATCTTGGCAACAGAGCGTCAAACAGACTGACACATTCGGGGCGGGGAAATCCCCGCCCCGCTGTAGTCATACCAGTTCGTCCAGATATACGCCCTTTATCACATCCACCTGGTTTAACAGGGTGAAGGTCATCACACCCGCCTCCGGCCAGATATGATACATGCTGTCTTTTCCGAAGAGCCAGCGCACCAGCTCCTCCGGGGTCACTGTGATATCCGGTTCCGGCACGGCTCCTGCGCCGCCCTCTCCGGCATTCTCCCCGCCGTCCGCAATCTGAACCTCGGAACCTTCCTCATCGAGGATCCATTCGTAGGTATGGCAGTTTGCAGAAAGGATCGGATCCTCCACCCGGATGCGGATGGAAAGCTTCTCTTCGGACTCTTTATCGTCTCCGTCCCAGATATCCCCGTCAGCATCCTCATACGCCCCGCCGGCGGCCAGCTCCGCCAGCACGTCTCTCTCCTCCGGCTTCTTCCGGAAGAGAGAAAGGAGCGCCTTCACATCGCAGACGCGGGCCATGGCCCAGGGCTTTTCCCCGGTCTTCTCCACATAGCGGTCCTCAGCGTAGAACAGCCGCACCTCGCGGACATCAAATCCCCACTCGGCATAGAGACCCACGATCTCCTCGCCGTCCAGAAGGAACTCCAGCGTTCCGTCCTCCGAGGCCATCTCATGGATAAAGCGCTTCACATAGGCTCTTGTCCTCCGGGTATGAAGCTCTGCCCGGTTACCCAGCCACCGCTCCATGTATGCTGCAGCCGCCGTGAGATCCTCCTTTTCCTCCGTGCAGACTCTGCGGGTAAGGGTCTGTTCCGCCTCTTTGGTCAGGCGGTAAGAGTCCACATCCGACACGAAGGTAAAGCCGAAGGGCTTATAAACCTCCGGGTTCACGGGAACAAGCCAGGTAAAGGGCTTTCCCTCCGCCTGCTGGTCCGCCAGAAGCCGGTCAAAGAGGTCCCGGTAGTGGCCTTCCCGCTGTCTGTCCGGTGCGGTGGACACTGCCGCCAGATAATCCGTGGCAAACTCCTGCCCCCGGAATTCCACCGGATAGGGATTCAGGTGGGTCATGGACACCACCAGACCGTTGTCCTTCTTCACCAGCACCCGGTTGTCTTCCACCTTCTCTTTATAGTAGTAATCGGTAAATGCCTCCGAATCCTCCGGGAAGCAGGCCTCATAGAGCTGTCTCGTCACCTGCCGGTCCTCCCCCTCGAGATAGTCAAGGGCCGGACCTGCTGCCGTATTCTCGATGCGCTCCGCCCAGTGGTAGCCCTTCTGGCCGTCGACGAGCTGCTGTACCAGGAACTTTCTGGCATAGCCGCAGGGATTGTAGGAGAGCTTCGCCTGCCGGAGGCCTTCCAGGCCCATATCGTCCTCCCGGTTCACCAGCTCCGCCTCCGGGAAGGCATCCAGCAGAAACTGCTGGTTGATATACTGATAGATGCCGTCGATCTCCGGATTTGCCTTCTCCACCGGAATTACCGCCATCTTCTCACTCTCGTTGTATCCCCCGATGGTAAATGCTTCCAGCTCCCCGTCGATAAAGACGCCGCCCATGCTGCAGGGAATCTCGCCGCAGTTTCTCAGAATATCACAGATGCCCCGGGCCTCATAGTCCAGGTGGTCCTCGGTGCTTCCTTCCTCCCGGTCACGGCGCCATTTTTCCAGAAAATTCCAGACCGCCTCGCCGTCCCCGCAGGTAAGCCGCCGGTACTCGAACCGTCCCTCATAATTGCGCATGAAGGCATTCAGCCGGTTTTTCTTCTTGTGCAGCTTCTTCCCCGCCAGGGTCCGCATGGCCTGCCCGTCATAGAGATAATCCCTGGAGTCCAGCTGTTCCTCCACCAGATATTTCTCCGCCGGAAGGTCCAGCAGCTCGATAGCCTCCGCGTCCGCCAGGTTAATGACCAGCGGGAAGCCGAGATTCTCATTGAAATACCGCTCGATGGCATCGAAGGCATCCTTCAGGTCCTCCGGGCGGCAGAGGGGCATGGCGGAGAACTTTCTCCCGTCCATCTCCATCAGCCAGAGCAGGGCCTTATTCTCCCAGATGGCAAACTGCACGTTATAATATTCTTTCCAGATATAGGATTCCAGGAATATACTATCGCAGGTCCGGTTCGGCCGAAGCCCGTAGAAGGGCTCCAGTTTCGGAATATCCTGTATCTCAATCGGTTTGAATGTCAGATCCATAGCGTCTCCTGTCTGTTTTCGTTAATCCGCCCTTTTTACCGCTTCCATGTATCTGGAAAATGCCGACGGCAGCGACCACCGCTCTTCCAGCTCTTTTACCCCGGCAAAAAAGACTGCCCCCTCCGTCCCCGGCCGGGAATCCTCCTCCGGGTCTGCGGGCGGTGCGATATCTATGATAAATCCTGTCATATGCCACTCCATGTGGCTGAATATATGCTTCGCCTCTCCGGCTGCGTGAATACCAAGGGGCACATAGCCCATCTCCTGCACGCGCCGAAGGACCGCTTCCTCCCCCAGGGTCTCTTCCAGCCCCGGGAACTCGTAAAGTCCCGCCAGAAGCCCCCGGTCCGGCCGCTTCCGGATGGCATATTCCCGCCTGCCGGGCTCGCCCCGGCGAAGAAGCAGGATGGTTCTCTCCTGGATTTTCCGGGCCTTCTTCGGCGCGGTCACCGGAAGGAATGTCTCCCGGCCGTCCCGGTGTGCCAGGCAGTCCTCTGCCCAGGGGCACTTCCCGCAGGCCGGCTTCCCGTTCGGAACACAGACCATGGCCCCCAGGTCCATCAGTGCCTGGTTTGCATCGCCCGGCCGATCCTTCGGAAAGAAACCGAGATACCAGTCCTTTGCCTCTTTTTTTGCCGCATCCGTCTTCACATCCTGCCCATAGCCCGTCATTCTGGAAAAAATCCGCATCAGATTCCCGTCGATGGCCGGAATCCGCTCGTGAAAGGCTATGGATGCGATGGCGGCCGCGGTATAAGGCCCGATGCCGGAAAGCTTAAGAAGCGCAGAGGAAGATGCCGGCATCCTTCCGCCGCAGTCTTCCATCACCTGCAGGGCAGCCTTCTTCAGGTTCCTTGCCCGGCTGTAGTAGCCCAGCCCTTCCCAGAGCTTGAGGAGACGGTCCTCCTCCACCTCCGCCAGGGCCCGGATATCGGGAAGCTCTGCCAGAAACCGAGCATAGTAGGCCTTCACCGCCTCCACCCGGGTCTGCTGCAGCATAATCTCCGAAATCCAGACATGGTAAGGCGTCGGGTTCTCCCTCCAGGGGAGAATCCGACGTTCCTTGTCATACCAGGCAAGAAGCCCGTCTATATCTGCTGTACATTGATACTCTTTCATATGCTGCTTGCGCGGTGCTGTCTGTTCATGATCTCAAAGCTTCGTGTGATGCAATTACTTCAGCATCTCCAGAATCTTCTCCTTCGGCACGGCACCCACAGAGCGCTGCGCTACCTCGCCGTTCTTGAAGACCAGCAGGGTCGGGATGGAGAAAATCTTATACTTTCTGGCCAGCTTGTCCTGGTCATCCACGTCAACCTTGCCGACCTTTACGCCTTCCACCTCGCCGGCGACCTCTTCCACAATCGGAGAGAGGGCCTGGCAGGGACCGCACCAGGTTGCCCAGAAGTCCACCAGTACCGGAACCTCGGACTTCAGAACCTCTTCCTCAAAGTTATCTGTTGTAAGAACTGTTGCTGCCATAATATTATCCTCCTGTGTATGATATTTCAAGTATCCAGTCCGCCCAGAACCTTGTAGAGCAGACCGTAAAGCTGCTTTGCTTCCTCCGGGGTGAGAACCACGCATCCTCCCACCTTTTCCGGAACCTCCAGGAGCTTCTCCCGGAGTGCCATGCCTTCGCCGGTTGCATGAACCAGCAGGGTCCGCTCATCTTCGGTTCCCCGGTGCCGTTCCACATAGCCCTTCTGCTCCAGCTTCTTCAGGAGCGGCGTAAGGGTTCCGGAATCCAGGTAAAGGCACTTTCCCAGCTCCTTTACACTGAGCTCTCCCTTGTCCCAGAGGATCATCATCGCGATGTACTGGGTGTAGGTGAGTCCGAACTCCTCCAGCAGCGGGTTATACCTGCGGACAATCTCCTTCGCGCACGCATAAAGCGGGAAGCAGAGCTGATTTTCCAGTTTCAGGCTGTCATATTTCCCCATGATGTTCTCCTTGCTATCCTTCTGTCCGGTCCGACCGCCTGTCTGGCCGATGTCTTTTTACAGAGCGGCTTCTACAGCGGCTCTCACCTTCGCCATATCCTCGGTGGGTTCGAAGCGGGCGATAACCTCGCCTTCCCGGTTCACCAGGAACTTGGTGAAATTCCACTTGATATCGCTCTTCTTATCGTAATCCGGGTCTGCCTTCCGCATCATCTCATCCAGCAGCGGACCCAGCTTGCTGTTCATATCGAAGCCTGCAAATCCCTGGCAGCTCTTCAGGTAATCAAACAGCGGAAGGGCCTTCTCGCCGTTGACATCGATCTTCGCGAACTGACGGAAGGTCATGTCGAAGCGGGCGGTGCAGAACTCATGGATCTCATCGGCAGTACCGGGCGCCTGGTGTCCGAACTGGTTGCAGGGGAAATCAAGAATCTCAAATCCTCTGTCCTTAAAGTCGCGGTACATCTTCTCCAGGTCCTCATACTGGGGAGTAAAGCCGCAGCCGGTCGCTGTGTTCACAATCAGGAGCACCTTGCCCTCATACTCCTTCATCTCTACCATCACGTCTTCGCGGTCTTCCGCCTGGAATTTATAAATCTCAGCCATCGTTAAATCCTCCGCTTTGCAGATTGAATATCAGGTGTCTGTGTTATTTAGATTGTTTACAATTTAATTATACACAACTAATTCCCGGTGTCAACATTTTTTTCAGGATTTTCCGATTATTTTCTGGCCCGTTCAATCTGCATGCGGATCTCCGGATAGCCGTCGATCCCCAGCTTCTCCAGGCAGGCTATCTGCGCCTCGGTGAGGGTGCCTTCCCCGCCGCCCACATGGACCATGGGCGCCCCCTTTTCGTGCAGGTTCTTGGTGATCTCCGCCCAGCCCAGCTTCTCCAGGGTCCGCTGTCCGTTCCGGCAGTCATATCCCAGGTCCCGGCAGATCGCATCGGCACAGTAAATATGGGCCGCGTATCCGCAGGCGTAGGTGTCCCCCTCCGGGCTTATCCATCCCATGGCAAATGCTTCCGCATTCTTCGGATACATCTCTTCCCGCGACAGGGGCGCCTCATCCTCTCTGCAGGTCTTAAAGCCCACAAAGCCCTTCTTTTTCTCTACCTCGTCGACAAAGGTACAGTAGTCCCCGAACCTGCCGATCACCACCGGCAGGGTATTCTCGGGAATATACATATATCTTCCGGCGATCAGCCCGTCCCGGGTATCGATATACTCTCTGGCTATCTTTCCTAAGCCCTTCTGGTAAATGGCATAGACTTTCAAGGATGACACCTCCCGTCTCTGTCCGTTCCCTTCTGCTGCTTCTGTCTGCTGCCTGTGATTCTTCCGCTTTACTCCCGCTGCCCGTCCTTTTCCCGGCAAACCGCAAGGCAGATCTCCTGCCACTGGCAGTCCGGACAGCATCCTCTCACCAGTTCTTCGGTAAGGCTGAGTTCCCCGGGAAGCCCTGAAAGCACGCTTTCGCGGATCCCTCTGTTTTCCAGCTCCTTCAGCACATTCCGGTCAAAAACCGGGGGCTTCTCCGAGGTGCAGACGCCATCTTCCAGGTTCGGACAGGCCGCGCACAGATCGTCTGCCCCTTCTGCCAGGCGGATTTCCAGCTTCGGATTCTCCCGGAGCATGGCATGCACTGCCGTCATCTTCTCTACAAAACTCTCACTGTAGCCCTTTCCCCGGAATGCCTGCAGACACAGCAGGTGGTGGGGTCTGAGATGTATCATATCCTGCATCAATCTTCTCTCCCCGATGTATCAGTTTTTTTAATGTAAACCGTCACTCTATTGTGGATCGGCAGTTTACTTTTTAATATAATATATATAATAGTATACCACAGAACAGAAAGGAGTGTTTTCCCATGGATATGAAAGCGATGTACAAGCTGTCCTACGGCCTGTTCGTCCTGACCGCAAAGCGGGGAGAGAAGGATAACGGCTGCATTACCAACACCGCCATTCAGGTGACTTCCGAGCCGAACCGCATCAGCATCGCGGTGAACAAGGCAAACTATACCCACGACATGGTGCTGGAGACCGGGAAATTCAATGTCTCCATTATCAGCGAGAAGGCTGATTTTGACCTCTTTAAGCACTTCGGCTTCCAGTCCGGCCGGGACGTGGACAAGTTTGCAGATTTTACCGACTGTGCCCGGGCAGAGAACGGCATCTTCTATATCACGAAGGGAACCAACGCCGTCATCTCCGCCGAGGTGGAACAGAGCATCGACCTGGGTTCCCACACTCTCTTTATCGCGAAGGTGACGGACCTTATGGTTCTCGATGCCGCCTCCTCCGCCACCTATGAATACTATCAGAATAACATCAAGCCGAAGCCCCAGGCTGTGGGCACCACCCCCACCGGCCAGACCATCTGGCGCTGCCGCATCTGCGGCTATGAATATGTGGGCGAGGAGCTGCCGGAGGATTTCATCTGTCCTCTCTGCAAGCACCCGGCCTCCGATTTTGAGAAGGTTGTGAAGTAAGACAGGCTGAAACAAGACAGGATTCGAAACGGCCGGTCCCGGGATATCTCCCGGGACCGGCCGTTTCTGTGTTACTCTTCTTCTGTATCTCCTGCGTCATACAGATAGGCCAGTTCCTCCCGGATCTTCCGGAAATCTATCTGAAGCTCCCCGTTCCAGATTCCCACCGGCACCTGCATCGTAAAATTATAAATAGCGGGAAACTTATCCCCGGCAAAATCGTAGACGATAAGCTTCTCTTCCTTCGGATCAATTACCCAGTATTCCCGCACTCCGGCATTCTGATACTTTGACGCCTTGAGCGTCAGGTCCCTTCTTCTGGTGGCCGGAGAAAGAATCTCCATCACCAGGTCCGGCGCGCCAAAGCAGCAGCGCATCGTCACTTTCTTCACGTCACAGATGACCATCACATCCGGCTCAACCATCGTCCGGTCGTCACAGTCCAGCTGCACGTCATAGGGGGCAGCGAATACCTTGCAGCCGCCATGATTTTTCCGGACATGTTCCTTCAGAAGCATCGCCAGAATCAGCATCAGCTCCTGATGCAGTGCCGACGGCGCCGCCATATCATAAAAGATTCCGTCAATCAGCTCCACACGCGTCCCGTCCGGAAGCGCATAGTAATCCTCCAGTGTATGAGGACCCCTAGGCGGGATTGGTTTCTTCTCCAAAAGCGCATTTTCCAGTTTCTCAATCGTGGCCCTTCTGGGCGCTCTGGTACTGCCGCCGAATATCTTCTGAATCGTTCCCAGGGGAACGCCGGACTTTTCTGCCAGCATCTCATTGGTATAGCCCAGCTCCTGTTTTCTTCTTCTCATCTCTTCAATCGTCATTGCCTGCCTCCTTTCCGCAGGACTCGGAACCCGCAGTTGTTTTTTCCCTCTTCTCTTTCCTCTGATTCTATTTTACATCATACCGAATCCATATTCAATCCATAAAAGTATATTCAAAGCCGTTGCAAGATAAAAACAGAGCCGATCATCAAAGATCGGCTCACTTTTGTTCTGTATATTCTGTTCTGTCTCTGGATGCCCTGCCTTACTCGTCGTAGCCGCACATGGACCATCCGAGAGGCCAGTCTTCCTCTTCTTCCATGTCCTGGCGGATGCGGGTGATAAGCTCCGGGTCATCTCCGATGACGGCGGTGACGCCCGCCTTGAACATCCGGCGGATGCTCTCGGCCCCATCAATACCCCAGACATTGGTCTCCACTCCGCTGGAGATTAATTCCTTCGCAATCTCCGGAGTGATGCTCCGGCAGAGCGGATGCATGGCATCAAATCCCTGGGTCTTTGCATAGCCGGCCATATCGATGAGTCTTGCACCGGTCAGTGCCCCGACCTTCATCTCCGGGCACAGCTCTTTTACTCTCTTCAGGGTGTAATGGTTGAAGGAGGAAATAATCACCCGGTCCACCAGATCGAATTCCTTCACCAGAGCCACCACCTTCTCTTCGATCTCCGGGTATTCGATTTCATCGGTCTTGATCTCAATATTGGTAAGAAGCGGGGTGGGAGCAATCATCTCCAGGTATTCCCGGAGGGTCATCAGCTTCTGGGGTTCGCACTTTCCGGAGAAGGCCCCGGACATATCTGCCTCCTGCAGCTTCTCCATGGTGTAATCCCGGACATATCCCTTCATATTGACGCAGGTCCGATCCAGGGTCGCGTCGTGGATCACCACCAGCTCACCGTCTTTGGTCTCATGGACATCCAGCTCGATTCCGTCGCAGCCGAGGGTGTCGATGGCCTTCTGAAATGCCAGTTTTGTGTTTTCCGGATATTTTGCAGAGTATCCTCTGTGTGCGTAGTTTAACATAACAGCCGCCTCTTTTCTGTTCGTTCCATTCTTATGTATGCAGGAAACCATCTGCATGGGACAATTCCTGCCGGGTGCCGGAATCCTGCCTTTTTAACCTCTGCCTGCTATTGTAGCATGATCCGCCCCGCAGATCGACCGACTGCGGCCTGCGAAATATGCATGGATCGTTGCAAAACCTGCATGCTATTTTCCAAAACGCTGCCGGAACTCTTTCAGCTGTGTCCGGCCGATGGGCAGTTCATTCTTCTCATACCCCCGCAGCACAACATTATACCCGTTATTGTATCCCGGGACCATCTTCACCACCGCGTCCAGGTTGATGAGATAGCTCTTGTGAATCCGAAAGAACTGATGCTGTCTCAGCTTCTGCTCATAGGCGTTCAGAGTTTCGTTCTGCTGAAAATCCCCTGCTGCCGTGTGAATCAGACATCCGCGGTTGTCGGACTCGATGTAGATGATGTCCCGTACTTCCACTACCTGGAATGCGGTTCCGTTATAAAGCATCACCTTATCAATGGCCGCTACGGGACTGCTCCAGTCCCGGAGGCGATCCAGGGTCTTTTTCAGCCTTTCCGCGTCAAAGGGTTTCATCACATAATCCACGGCCCCCAGTTCGAACGCCTTCACGGCATATTCCCGGTATGCTGTGGCAAAGACAATCTGAATATCCGGCTGAATGTTTTTGATCAGAGACGCCAGCGCGGTTCCGCTGATATCTCCCATGTTAATGTCCACAAAACACGCATCGAACGTATTCCGCCGCAGCAATTCGAGAAAGCTCTCGCCGCTGTCCGCCTCCATTATCTCCGTATCCGGCTCAATCTCCCGGATCAGAAACGAAAGTTCGCTTCTTGCCGGTCTCTCGTCATCAACTATTGCTATCTTCATTGTCTGCCTCCCCCGTACGATTATTCGGAAACCTCATACGCACTGTAGTTCCGGATTTCCCGCTGATAATCTGAAGTCCGGAGCTTTTCCCATACATTCCCTGAAGCCGTTTCTGTACATTTTTCAGTCCGATTCCGGACCCGCTTCTGGATTCAAGCGCATTAACCCGATCATCCGCCAGCGCCGCGATAACCTCCGGTGCCATCCCCCGTCCGTTATCCGTGACATCCACAACGGTACAGTCCTCCTCCCGGACCGTTCGTATCCGCACTTCGCCCTTTGGACGCTTCATGGCGCCGTGATGAATGGCATTTTCCACGATGGGCTGCAGAATCAGCTGCGGCACCCTGCATCCGCCCGCCTCGGGATCTGTCTCGAAAACCACCCGGAGACGCTCCTCAAAGCGTGCTTCCTCCAGCTGCACATAGGCGCGTACGTGCTCCAGTTCCGTCTCCAGAGGGACCTTTTTCTGAAGATCGGACAGCGAACTCCGGAAGTAGGCACTCAGCGCCTGAAGCAGTTCCCTCGCCTTGTCCGGTTTCTCCCGGCAGAAAAAGGAAATGGTGTTCAGCGCATTGAACAGAAAATGAGGATTGATCTGCGCCTGCAGAGCCCGCAGTTCTGCCTGCCCCAGTTCTGCCTTATGCTTTTCCAGAGCCCCTACCTTGAACTGGGCACTCAGAAGCTTTGCCAGACCGGCGGTAAATTCCGTATCCGCCCGTTCCGAATAACTGTTCCTGCGGAAAATCATCAGCAGCCGGACGGAAGACGTATCATCCAGCTCTATCGGCGCCGAAAGACTCCTGTATTTTTCTCTTTTTCCGCTCCGGGATTCCCTCAGCCTTTCGTCAAAACTGCTGCTTTTGGCCAGAAATCGTCCTTCTGCCGCAATTGCACAGGCCTCACAGCACTTTTCATTCATGACAGTATCCACCACGCATTCCGCTGTCTTCTCGGATATGCTGTTTTCTTCCAGATAAGGCACACAGTTCTCCGCGATGCGGACCGTCTGGGCCACCTTTGCTGCTGCCTTCAAATCTTCATTTTTATATGCGGACTGGAAAATACTGAAGAACAGGGGCATCCCGACCGAGTTCGCGAACAGCATGGGAATCATCACCGTATTCGTAATATGCAGTGCTTCCTCCAGAGGATGCACCAGCAGAAGAATCAGCAGGTTATGGATAGCACCGGAAGCAAATCCTACCGTGAACAGAAACATATTGGAATACCTGTGTTGTCCGGTTCTTGCGGCGCCGATGGCGCTTCCGATGATTCCATGGATCACCGATGCCGCCACACATGCCGTCGTGCTGGCTCTGGAGGGAAAAACCAGAAGACGGTGCAGGGCTGCAATTCCCGCCGTCATTGCTCCGGAAACAGGACCGCCCAAAAGGCCGGCCGACAGAATTCCGATCACTCTTGCATTGGGAATTGCACCGGTCACCTGCATGCCGATATAATCCGACAGCATGCAGAAGGCCCCGAAAATAGTCCCCAGAAGAAGGCGGCTCCACCATGTGCCGCTTTCATTATCCTGTTCAAACAGAAGCCCGCGGAAGAAGGTCCTCTCTGTCAGAAATGCCGCAATCACCGCCAGAATGGATATATTCATACACAGGCTGAAGATCACTTCCGAAATCATCCTTTTCCCCCCTGTCTTTCCTGGGTTTTCCAAGTCAGGACCGCTCGCGAACCTGAACTTACAATAACGAGTCAGGACCGCTCGTGAACCCGAACTTACAATAACGAATAAACGCATAATATCCCGGGCGGGATTCCCCGCCCAGGACACATTTTACCTTTGATCTTTCTTTTTGGCCAGCATCAGGCTGCTGCCGGCGTTTCCTTCTTTGCAAGCATTTTCTGCATCAGGATAATGCCCGCGGCGATAACAATGCCGATAATATCCGTTATAAAACCGGAATCGATCAGCAGGTAGGCTCCCACAAATCCGAGTATGCGGAACAGGATATTGACCTTTGTGTACAGGAACCCTTCCACAGCTATACTGATGAGGAATACGCCGATGATAGCTGTCACCGCCACACGGACACCAACCGGGATCGTGGTGTCGAGAAGAAGCAGCTCTGTGTTATAGATAAACATATACGGCAGAATAAATCCCGCCAGGGCCAGTTTCACGGACGCATATCCCGTCTTCATCGGATCTCCGCCCGAAATTCCGGCTGCCGCGAAGGAAGCCAGCGCCACCGGCGGTGTCAGGTTTGCGAACATGGCAAAATAGAAGCAGAACATGTGCGCCGCAATCGGCGGGATGCCCAGCGTAACCAGTGCCGGGGCTGCAACGGTCGAGGTGATGATATAGGACGGGATGCTCGGAAGACCCATTCCCAGGATCATGCAGGTAACCATGGAGAACACCAGTGTGAACAGAAGACTCTGTCCGCCGATCTTCACTATCGTTGCTGCCAGGTTCAGGGCGAAGCCGGTGACGGAGCAGACGCCGACGATACAGCCGACGCAGGCGCAGGCGATGGCTACGGAAACCGTGGATTTCGCGCTGCCGATCAGAGCATTCACGATATCCTCCAGGCTCATGCGGGTATTCTTCTTAAGCTGGGCCACAACAATGGTGCAGATGATAGAATAGAACGCCGCCATAATCACGGTCTTCCCGGAGAAGAAGAGCATGTACACCAGGAACACAATCGGAATTGCCAGGTGACCGTATTCCTTCATGACATCTCCGACCTTCGGAAGGTCTGCTCTCGGAGTGGGTTCCATATGCAGTTTATCCGCACGCATCTGAATCTGAAACAGAATGCCCATGTAATAAATGATCGCCGGGATAATGGCGGAGATCAGCAGGGTGGAATATTTGATGCCCAGGGTTTCCGCCATGATGAAGGCTGCGGCTCCCATAACCGGCGGCATCAGCTGTCCGCCGACAGAACCGGTGGCAACGATGGCTCCGGAGAACTCCCGGTCATACCCGGACTTCCGCATCAGCGGAATGGTAAATGCACCCGTAGTCACGACAACTGCGACGGCTGCACCGTTGATCATTCCCAGCAGACCGGCTGCGATAATGGCTACTTTCGCCGGGCCTCCCTTGGACCATCCCGCCAGAGCCATGGCAATATCATTGAAGAACTTGCCCATGCCGCACTTATTCATGAACTCACCGAAGCAAATGAACAGGAATATATAGGTGGATGCGACATTTACGGAGGAGCCGAAGATACCCTCGGTGTTGGTGTAGAAGTTGCTGAACACCTTGCTCAGCGTGTATCCTCTGTGCAGGAAAATACCGGGAATATTTACCGGAATCAGACCGGCACGACGTCCCATCAGTGCGTAGAAAATAAAAACCAGGCTGAGGATGGGCAGCGCCAGTCCGCAGACACGGCGGGTTGCCTCCAGAACCAGCAGCGTCAGGATGGCACCCATGATGACATCTCCGCGGTTTACAAGGCCGGCTCGGTTCACGATATCGTTATAATTGATATACATGTATGCTGCCGTAACGACGGAGAGCGCCATCAGCACCCAGTCATACCAGGCGATGGTTTTCCGGCTGGCTTTTTTGGTTGCCGGATACATCGCGAAAGACAGCACCAACATCATCGCTACATGAATGGCACGGTGACGCAGCGTCTCCGGCGTAAAGATTCCGGCTGCAAACACCAGGTGATATACCGTAACCAGGATACAGAAAATCTTGAATCCCAGGTCCATATGCTTCGAGACAAATGTCCTCGTTTTTGCCTCTTTATCGAACTTTTCCAGCAGCTGCTGCTTTTCTTCCTCGGTCATTTCCGCAGAAGCTTCCGCAGGGCTTGTATTGACGTTCATTTCGTTGCTCAAATCCGTTTTCCTCCTGTTTATTAATCAACATACACTGTCACCTTCGCGTGATGGGGCATATCTTCCCCCCGGATAAAATCATGGTCATTGATCTGTATCACATCCAGCGCCGTGTTGGAATTGAAAAAGTTAAACCTCTCAAAGGTACTGCCGATATGATCCATATAGATGAGTCCGTCCTCATACCGGTAATCCACGTCCATCTCCGCGGGGATTCCGGCACCGAACCCGGCTACCGAGATGGTGTCCAGAAGAAAGCTTCCATCCGGCTGCACCGTATAATACTCGTTCCAGGGGATATGCTCAAAAGAATGGATCCAGTCAAACTCCACCGTATCACCGGTATGAATCACCGCCTCCGCATATACCTCTTCCGTTTCCTGGTCAGCGGCCACAAGCCTGCGTTCCCTTCATGGATTCATCGGTGTCTCATATCCGTGGTCCTGCCACCATTTTGCAGCACCGTCATGGAGCGGAATCTTGATATCATTGACCCCGAAGGAAATATCGATATTTTTGTCTGCCGTATTATGAGACGCCTTGATGGTATCAATATTGTCAAAAATGCAGTCCATCATATCGTAAACCATATCTTCCGACAGCTCGCTGCTGGCCAGAAGGATGTTGTAAACAAAAACGCTCTCCACATCTTCTTCGTTATTGTAAGTATCTGCCGGAATCGTGCTGGCAGCAAAGAAAGGATACTTTTCAATCAGTCGGTCCCGCCCCTCACCGTCTATGGGCACAATTACCATATCGTAACTGAAGGCCAGCTCGGAAACCGTGGAATTGGGAAGGCCCGAGGTTACAAAAGCTGCGTCGCACTGTCCGTTTTTCATCTGGTCGATGGCCTCGCCGTAGGAGAGATAATCTACCTTGGCATCACTGTAGGACATACCGTAGGCGTCAAAAATCATGCGCGCATTCAGCTCTACGCCGGAGTTCGGAGCGCCGACACCGACTCTCTTGCCGCGCAGGTCTTCCACACTGTTTATACCGGTGCTCTTGACGGTAACCAGCTGCACGTAGTTCGGCCAGAGACGCATCACCGCACGCAGACTCTCCACAGGTTCGCTGAAAGCACCAAAGCCTTCATATGCCTGAACCACGGAATCCTGCATGGAAATCGCGAGCTCCGCATCATCATGGGTTACCAGATTGATATTTTCCACGGAAGCACCCGTGGCCTGCGCGGATGTCTTATATCCGCAGCTGTTCAGAACATTGGCAAATGCGCCGCCGATCGGGTAATAAATACCGCTGGTCGGTCCGGTTGCCACTGTCACAAATTCCTGTCCGCGATCGATGCCAAGCTTAGATACCTTCTTCGGATCCGTCTCCGAAGACGAAGCACTGCCCCCGCAGCTGGTCAAAGCCAGCATGGAAACCGCGAGAATACAGGATACTGCCCCTCTTATTAATTTCCTCATTCCTGGTCCTCCTTCAAGAAGTCTGCTGTAATTCTATAATCCGACTTTATAATTATTTAATAATATAATTATTTAATAATTTGCACAATATCTCCGGAACCAACTGCGAAAAAAGGCGTTTGAACCACCTTTTTCGTGCCCTGAAAAACGGGCATTTCAGACCTTTCAGCAAAAGAAAAGGCCGCCGCACTCTCGTGCGGCAGCCCGTTTGGTTTTTTATGTTATTTAATCTTTATGCGTTCTTCTTCCCGTCCACGTTCTTCAGAACCAGCAGGGTGCAGACCATCAGTGCGATGCCGATGGGCAGGCAGAGCATCCAGTTTCTGAGGAAGCCCGTGATAACATAGCTTACCAGGGAGACTGCCGCTGCGGTCATGGCGTAGGGCAGCTGAGTGGATACGTGAAGGATGTGGTCGCACTGTGCGCCGGCCGATGCCATGATGGTGGTATCGGAGATCGGGGAGCAGTGGTCGCCGCAGACGGCGCCGGCCATGCAGGCGGAGATGGCGATGATCATCAGCTCATTGCTCATATCGCCGCCGAAGACATTGACCACAATCGGAATCAGGATTCCGAAGGTACCCCAGGAGGTGCCGGTCGCGAAGGACAGGAATACGCCTACCAGGAATACGAAGGCCGGAAGCATGCTCATGAGAGCCTGGTTGCCGGCAACATTTTCCACCAGACCCGCAACGTACTCCGCTGCGCCCAGGGAATCGGTCATGGCCTTCAGGGTCCATGCGAAGGTCAGGATGAGGATGGCGGGAACCATGCTCTTGAAGCCTTCCGGAATGGCGTTCATGCACTCCTTGAAGTCCAGCACGCCGGTGGCCAGGTAGAAGATGATAGTCAGAAGCAGCGCTACGGAGGAGCCGTATACCAGGCCGACGGAAGCGTCGGAGTTGGAGAAGGCATCCACGAAGGTCTCACCGTCAAAGAAGCCGCCGGTGTAGATCATGCCGATAACGCAGCAGATAATCAGGGATACGATGGGCAGCACCAGGTGAATCACCTTTCCCTTCTGGGAAATGGGCGGGTTCGGCTGGTCTTCGGCGCCGGTGATGCTCGGGTCGCCGGTGGGATCCTCGGTGGGATTCAGGCGGTTGTTCATCTCTTCCAGCTTCATCGGGCCATAGTCAAACTGTCCCAGGGACAGAGTGATCATCATGGCGATGGTCAGGATGGCGTAGAAGTTGTAGGGGATGGCCCGGATGAACAGGGACAGGCCGTTGGCGCCGTCCACGAAGCCGGTAACCGCAGCAGCCCAGGATGAGATGGGTGCGATGATGCAGACCGGAGCTGCGGTGGCGTCAATCAGGTAAGCCAGCTTGGCGCGGGAAATGTTGTGCTTGTCCGTAAGGGGCCGCATGACGGAACCTACGGTGAGGCAGTTGAAGTAGTCATCAATGAAAATCAGGACGCCAAGGGCCATGGTAGCCAGCTGTGCGCCGACCTTGGTCTTGACATGTTCCACGGACCAGCGGCCGAAGGCTGCGGATCCGCCGGCACGGTTCATCAGCATGACCATGCTGCCCAGGATGACCAGGAAAATCAGGATGCCGACGTTCCAGGCATCGGACAGGGATCCGATCATGCCGTCGACGAAAACGTGCTCCATGGTCACCACCGGGTTAAAACCGGCGTAGAGAAGTCCGCCGGCCAGAATTCCGACGAACAGAGACGAGTACACTTCCTTGGTGATCAGCGCCAGTCCGATGGCGATAATCGGCGGAAGCAGCGCCCATGCGGTGTTTACAAACATTGCATTCCCCTCCTTCTGATTCTGCCCGCCCCGGCGGGGCGGGAACCCGGCGAAACTCCTCTTTCCGCCGGAAAAAGTCTGAATAATAGTAAACGGGCCCTGATGGAACTCCATCATGACCCGTGCTGTTTGCAGTATGCCATCATGACAGCGCTCCGCAGAAACTGCGACAGTCTGCCGGATATTCTCCGGCAGCCCGGCATATGCAGAACCAGGAATCCCTGCACAGCCTCGGCGGCATCCCCTTTCGGCCCGGGATTCCTGTCCCTTCCATGAGCCTACTCTTGTCAGCCGCGCCTCTATCAGACTTTTGATATGATAAAAATTTAAAAATACGATACTCTATTTGTCACCTTTTGTCAAGGATCCATGCAAAACAAGGCCCAGTCTGTATTGAAAATCCGTCCCGTTCCGATCTATACTGATCTTTATGAAAATTCTGACTGCAAGTCTGCTCCTGTGTCTGGGGATGCCGCCCCTCCCGCACCCGGAAGCAGCACATATCACAGCGCCGCCGGCAGTCCTCCATGAGACAGAGGCTGCAGCGGCAGAAGCTTTAGAAGAACCGATCGTTGTTCCGGAGGCCCTCTACTCCCAGCAGCAGACTGCCAGGGATATCACCAGGCTGAAATCCCGCTATGGGAACCTGATGAAGGTGTACGCCATCGGCAAGTCCCTGGACGGCCGCACGATCTTTGACATCGTCGTGGGAGACCCGTCCGCAGAGAAGAAGCTCCTGGTGACGGCGGCCATCCACGGAAGAGAATATATTACCATTCCCATCGTCATGCAGCAGGCAGAAGAGCTCCTCCTGGGCCGCGCTGCCGCAGACTCACCGGAGGAAGACCCCGGTCTTAAGGTTCAGGTTCACTTTATTCCGGTCAATAACCCGGACGGCGTGATGATCAGCCAGTTCGGCGAGGACGCCCTGTATTCCGCAGCCCTTCGGGAAAACCTCCGGAATGCCTGGAATCTGGACGGACAGCAGGAAAATTACGATTATTATCTCACCCGCTGGAAGACCAATGCGGCGGGTGTTGACCCGAATCTGAATTTTGACGCGGGATGGGGCTACCTGGAATCCGTCGGCCATCCGACGGCCTTCGGCGTAAATACCGGAACAGAACCCTTCTCCGAACCGGAATCCCGCTGCCTTTATGACCTGTGTCTCCGGGAGGACTTTGATGCCGTCATCAGCTACCACGCGAAGGGCAATGTCATCTACTGGGACAGCTTCTGGAATCAGGCGAAGGAGAGCTCCGAGAGCTTTGCCCGCGCCATTTCTGATGTGTCAGGATATGATGTACAGCCCAGCAGCATGTCTGCGGGAGGTCTGAAGGACTGGCTCCAGTGCCGGGAGAATCCCATTCCCGGCATCACCATCGAGGTGGGCGCGTCGGAGGCGCCGGTGGACTTTTCCGAATATCCGGGTATCTGGAAACATAACCGGGAGGTTATCCCTGCCGCTATCCGGTGGCTTACCGAATGACAGACGGACGGAGATATATGAATGAATGCTTTTTTTGTCGCACTGAATGCGGTTTTTCCATTTCTTGTCTACCTGACCCTGGGATACTTTATCCGCACGGTCGGGTCGGCGGATGAACCCTTTTTCCGCAGGCTGAACGGGATCATATTCCATTACTTTTTCCCCTGCCTGCTGTTTGCCAATATTTACAACATCGACCCGGATATCCACGCCGATCTCCGGATTGTACTCTGGGCAGCGGGCAGCATCATCGCCGTTATCATCGTGTCCATGCTCGCCGTTCCCAGGATTGTCCGAGGAAATCCGCAGCGCGGCGTCATCGTTCAGGCCATCTACCGCAGCAACTTTGTCCTCTACGCCGTGCCCATTGCCGCCAGCGTATGCGGTGAGCAGGGATCGGTGACCGCCTCCATGCTGATCGCCCTCATCGTTCCCCTGTTCAATCTTTCCGCCGTCCTGGTCCTTTCCTGGTTCGGCGGCACAAAACCGGAACCGGGAAGGATTTTCCGGGACATGATCACAAACCCGCTGATCCTGGGCGCTCTGGTCGGCTTTCTGTTCCGTATGTTGGGCATTGACCTGCCCCAGATGGTCCGCGGACCCATCAATGCCATCTCCTCCATGTCGACGCCTCTCGCGCTGATTGTGCTGGGCGGAACCCTGGAGTTTCCGGATCTTAAGAGGAACATGCACTATATTCTTCCGATCTGTATCATCCGGCTTCTGGTGCTGCCGCTTATCGCAACACTGCTGATGCTGCCGGCCGGATTGGACCCGGTAAACCGCTTTGTCATCCTGGTCATGTTTGCCGCTCCTGTCGCCACTTCTTCCTACACGATGGCGCAGATGATGGGCGGGGACGGGCCGCTTGCGGGGGAGCTGGTGGTCATGACCACCGTGTTTTCGCTGTTTACCCTCTTCTTCTGGGTTTTCCTCTACGGAATCCTGGGTCTTCTGTAAAACAGCCGTAATTGCAGATGAGGTTTTTCATGCCTGAATTTTTACCGATCACCGACATCAATGCACCGGAGCTGGATATCTTTGCAAGGCTCTCGGAGCCGGAGCTTCGGCATTATTACGAGCCGGACGGCGGCCTCTTTATCGCGGAAAGCCCGCGGGTTGCCCTGCGTGCCCTTTCTGCCGGGATGGTTCCTGTCTCGGTGCTGACCGACCCCCGGAGCAGAGAGCCGGAAACCGAAGATTTTCTTTCCCGCTGCGGGGATATTCCCATCTACACGGCGCCTCCGGAGGTGCTGGTGAAAATCACCGGCTTTCACCTGACAAGAGGCCTTCTGTGCGCCATGAAGAGGCCCTCTCTTCCTGCGCCGGAGAAGATTCTTACAGAGGCAGAGCGCCTGGTGGTGCTGGAAAATGTGGTCAACCCCACAAATCTCGGGGCCATCTTCCGGTCCGCGGCCGCCCTGGGTATGGATGCCATCCTGCTCACGCCTGCCTGCACGGATCCCTTCTACCGGAGAGCCGCCAGAGTCAGCATGGGCACCGTCTTCCAGATCCCCTGGACAAGGCTTTCCGGGGATGAGACTGCCTGGCCCGGAGAAGGCCTCTCGCTTCTTCGGGAGTATCATTTTAAAACCGCCGCCATGGCCCTCACGGACAATTCCGTAAACATCAATGACCGGGCGCTTATGGCGGAGAAAAAAATCGCCGTCATCCTCGGCACCGAGGGGGACGGACTCCTGCCGGAGACCATCGAAGCCTCCGACTATACCGTCTGCATCCCCATGATGCACGGCGCCGATTCCCTGAATGTGGCCGCCGCCAGCGCCGTTGCCTTCTGGCAGCTGGGCCGGAGCCGGTAGAATAACATCGTTTATTGCGCGCACAGAAACATCGGAAGTCACAGATTCGCGCGATGAAAAATACACCGCCGTAAAAACGGCAGAATGGAGTGACTATGAGATACAGAGAATTCGGAAACACAGGACTTACGGTTTCGGAGATGTGCCTCGGCACCTGGGGCATCGGCGGATACGGCTGGGATTTTAACCCGGATGAGACCAAGCTCGCCGCCATTCAGGCTGCTATTGAGGAGGGCATCAACTTCTTCGACACCGCACCGGCCTACAATGCAGGCGCCGCGGAGCGTCTCCTGGGCGAAGCCGTCAAAAAGAGCGGCAGAAGAAATGAGCTTATCCTGGCTACCAAGTGCGGCACCGACTTAATCAACGGTCAGTACGTCCGTGACGCATCCCGCGCCAAGATCATGGACCAGATCGACAAGTCTCTGGCGAACCTGCAGACGGATTACATCGACATTTACCTGCTCCACTGGCCGTCTGAAAACGTGCCTGAAGAGGAGGCCATCGAGGCCATGGCGGATATCCGGAAGTCCGGCAAGGTCCGCTTTATCGGCGTTTCCAACCACTCCATCGAGCAGCGGAAGGCTGCCGAGAAGGTGGCCCGGATCGACTGCGTCCAGATGCAGTATTCCATGCTGGTGCAGGAGAATACGGAGGCTCTCAGGGCAGCCCATGAGGAGGGCCTCGGCACCATGCTCTACGGCCCCTTGGGCGGCGGGATTCTCACCGGACGCTACAGAGAGCTTAAGGAGTACGGGGAAATGGACAACCGCAACCGTTTCTACAAGTATTTCAAGGAGCCCGGCTTCTCCAAGGCCATGAAGCTTCTGGAAACCCTGGACAAGGTTGCCGCAGAGCGCCATGTGCCCCTGTCGGAGATCGCCATCAACTGGGCGGCCCAGAAGGAATTCGCCTCCAGCGTTCTGGTGGGAACCCAGAAGGCGGAGAGAGTCTATGAAAACTGCCGCGCCTTCGACTGGATGCTTTCCGATGAGGAAATCGCTCTCCTGGACAAGGCCGCTGCGGAGCTGTAATCCGCAGACTCTGCCTCCCGCAGACTCTGCGGAAATCTATTTAAAAACGAATTTGGGACTGATTTAGTAATGAAACGACATGAAATTGACATGCTGAACGGCTCGCTGGGAGATAAGATCCTGTGGGTGGCCCTTCCTCTGGCCGCTACGGGAATTCTCCAGCAGCTGTTCAATGCCGCGGATATCGCCGTGGTGGGGCGCTTTGCCGGCACCACCGCCATGGCGGCCGTCGGCAGCAACAGCCCGGTGATAGGCCTCCTGGTCAATCTGTTCACCGGCATTTCTCTGGGCACCAACGTGGTGATCGCAAGACGCATCGGCGCGGGGGATAAGAAAGGCATCCACGATGCCGTGCACACCTCCATCCTGCTGGCCGTTCTGGGCGGTCTCCTTCTCATGCTCCTGGGGCAGCTGATCGTCTACCCTCTCCTGGGCCTTCTCTCGGTCCCGGCGGAGGTTCTTCCCGGTGCGGTGCTCTACCTGCGCATTTACCTCATCGGACTGCCGGTCATCTTCCTCTATAACTTTGAATCGGCGATTCTCCGGAGCCGGGGCAACACCAGCACGCCGCTTGTCTGCCTCACCATCTCCGGCATCCTGAATGTCTTCCTGAACCTGTTTTTCGTCCTGGTTATGAAGATGACCGTGGAGGGCGTGGCCCTCGCCACCGTTCTCTCCAACCTGGTCAGCTCCGGCCTCCTGTTTCTCTATCTTCTCCGGGATACCGGAGACCTCCATGTGGAGCCCAAGGATCTTAAGATCAGCCGGGATGTCCTGTCGGACATCGCCCGCATCGGCCTTCCGGCAGGTCTGCAGGGCATGATCTTCTCCATCTCGAACCTCTGCGTCCAGTCGGCCATCAATTCCCTGGGCGCCGCGGTAATGGCAGGATCCGCCGCCGCATTCAATGTTGAAATCATCGCCTATTATGTGGTAAACTCGTTCAGCCAGGCAGCCACCACCTTCATCGGGCAGAATTACGGCGCAAGAAAGCCGGAGCGGTGCCTCAGGGTTGTCCGGCTGTGCCTTCTGCAGGGCAATATTTTCGCCGTGGCCATGGCGGTTGTTATCCTGCTGACCGGCAATTACGTGCTGGGCTTCTTCAATGAGGACCCGGCCGTCATAAACGCCGGCCTCATCCGCATCCACTACATCCTGCTCTTTGAGCCGGCGGATGTGTTCATGGAGGTCCTTTCCGGCGTCATGCGCGGCTTCGGCAATTCCCTGCCGCCGGCGATCCTGACGCTCATCTGCGTCTGCGGAAGCCGTATTCTCTGGGTCAACACCGTATTCCGGATGCACCCGGACTTCCCGACGCTCATGACCATTTACCCCTTAAGCTGGATTGCGACGTCCATCGCCCTGATCTTCGCCTATTTCCACATGAAGAACCACGCTCTGGCGTCCTTCTTCGGAAAATCCGGGCGGGATGCCGAAAAGCACGACATCGATTAATTTTCAGTTTTACCAGTTTTACCCTGTTCCACACGTACCACAGGAGAGTTTCATGCCCACCAAGAATTCCAAAACCCAGAGTATTACCTACGGAGCCATGATCATTGCCATCTTCGGCATGCTGCTCCTGTTAAACCGGCAGACCGGAAGCTTCTTTGAGGAAGTGTTCCTCTACATTTTCCCCATTCCCATGGTGGCCTATTCCGCCATCTACGGCTGGAAGAGAAGCATCCCCGTCTTTATCGGCATGTGCCTGATTTCCTTCCTCTGCGGTACCTTTACCAGTATTTTCTATGCCATCAGCCAGGCCTTCATCGGCCTGGCCTTCGGCACTTCCTTAAACCACCGGCGCGACATGACCCGCACCCTTCTGATGGTGATGGTTCTTTCCGCCCTGGCCAATGTGCTCAGCACCATCGTCCTGGCCTCCCTCTTCGGCTACAATATCACCGCTGAGGTGGCGGCTATGAAGGAGGGCATGCATGAGAGCATGGTCCACGCCATGGAGCTCACCGGCGGCTCCAATCCCCAGAGTCAGCAGACTATGGAAGCCATGGAATCCATCATGACTCCCGCGTTCTTAAAGCGGATGCTGGTGATCTCCATGATTTTCTTCGGCGCCCTGCAGGGCTTTATCGTCTATCAGCTGAGTCTGATTATACTGAAACGGCTCCGGTTCCCCGTAGAGAGCCCGAAGCCGCTGGTTCAGTATTTTCCGCCGAAGTGGGCGGGCTTCATCGCCCTGTTCTTTTTTGCAGGGTACTATTACACCACCCTGAAGCCTCTGGACAATGAATTCCTCCAGAACTTCTTCCAGACTCTCGGCACCTTTGCCCTGCTGTTTCTGTTCCTCTTCGGCACCGTCGCCGCCTACCAGGCCATCCGCGCCTGGCTCGTGCAGAACAAGATTATCGCCATGCTCCTGACCTTTTTCGCGGTGACAAGCTTCACCATCGTGGTCATCATCCTGGGATACCTCTACATCTCCGCCGGCTTCCATGACCTTCTCCTGGAGAAAATGGCGCAGAACGAGAAAAAACA
>Ga0256405_10002586_pt1 | contig 40817 bp, 41 predicted proteins | sample RumenRJG_02DNA_FD_189096 | JGI IMG/M metagenome (GOLD analysis project Ga0256405, IMG submission 189096) | Bovine rumen microbial communities from Lethbridge, Alberta, Canada - RJG_02 | ecosystem: Host-associated > Mammals > Digestive system > Stomach > Rumen | place: Canada: Alberta... | reverse complement strand
TTAGGCTTGAACATCCAAAATTATAACGGAAAGGTGATTTTTTTGTATAACAAACACCGCGCACCCGCATAGCGGGTGGTTTATATTTCGCACGCTTCGCGCGCTCAACTGGGTCACGACCCATAATGAAAAGCCATCCGGTGAAAACCGGATGGTTTTTTATTACTTATCTTGATTTCTTCGACTGTGATCCAGGTTGCCAAATTTGGTGTACTGAGGCAGCCAAGCCAGTTCTACTGTTCCAACTGGGCCATTTCTTTGCTTCGCAATAATTACTTCTGAGATATTCTTCTTTTCCGTATCCTTATTATAGTAATCATCTCGGTAGATGAACATTACAACGTCAGCATCCTGCTCGATGGCTCCGGATTCACGAAGGTCAGAAAGCATTGGTCTATGATCAGGTCTCTGCTCTGGGGCACGAGACAACTGTGACAATGCAATGATAGGCACATTCAATTCTCTTGCAACCATCTTAATAGATCTTGAGATCTCAGAGATCTCCTGCTGTCTGGAATCTGATTTTTTGTTACCATTCATTAACTGTAAGTAGTCAATCATAACCAGAGCCAAGTCTGGGTGTTCCATCTTGTACTTTCGACACTTACTCTGTAAGTCGGCTACAGTAATACCTGACTGATCATCGATAATTAATTTCGAGTCTGCGATGATACCCGCACTCTCTACCAGGTCAGACCAGTCCATTCCCTGTAACTGACCAGATCGAATCTTCTCAGCTTCAACATGGGATACCAGAGACATCAGACGATTAACCAATGCCTCCTTTGGCATCTCCAAGGAGAAGATTGCCACTGGTTTTTTCTCGTGGAAGGCCACATATTCTGCAATATTTAAAGCTAATGCAGTCTTACCCATGGATGGTCGAGCCGCAATCAGAATCATATCTGCAGGCTGTAATCCAGACAACTGTCTGTCTAAGTCTGTGAATCCTGTTGGGACACCTGTTACAGAGCCTTCCATCTGAGATGCTGCATGAATCTTTGCTAAGGCATTCATAACGATCTGCTTGATTGGTACCGTCTCCTGGCCACCCTGATTCTCTGACATTTTAAATGCCATCTGTTCCCATTCACCCAGGATATCCTTGGCCTGTCTGTCTGCTTTGAAGCACTCTGTTTCAATCTCCTGATTTTTACGAATTATGGTGCGAAGCATGGACTTCTCTTTTACAATTTCGCAGTAACTATCGATGTTTATTGAGAGAGGAACTGCATTTACGATATCCGTGATGTATTCTGGACTAGAAACCTCTGGAAGGGCTCCTTTTTCCTGGAGACGATCCTGCAGTGTAATACTGTCGATCGGTTTTCCTTCATTTATAAGTTCTACAATCGCCTCGAAAAGCATTCCATAAGCCTGATTGTCAAAATCCTCTTTGATAAGGAGACCCATTGCTGTATTTGCAGCTGCTCGATCCACGATCATAGAACCGAGTACAGAACGTTCCGCTTCTGGCGAACTCGGCATCTGTCGGCGCAGGGTAATCTGCGCTTCCTGACTACTGATTTGATCCATTGATTTATTCCTTATTTCTCAGATACATGTACGCGTAACCTTGCCTGGACTTCTGGATGAAGCTTTAGCTTCAGATCATATGATCCAAGTGCCTTCATTGGAACATCGATTTCAATCTTCTTCTTATCGATTTTCTTTCCATACTGCTTCTCACAAGCATCTACAATTTCCTTGGTAGATACAGATCCGAATACTCTTCCGCCTTCGCCAGTTTTGATTTTTACTTCAACAGTCCAGGTTTCGATTTCCTTGGCCAGTTCCTTTGCTGCCTCAAGGTTCTCTTCTGCCACCTTCGCATCATGTTTCTGCTTCAGCTTTAAGTTATTCAGGTTCTCTGGAGTTGCTTCCACCCCCAGATTCTTATGTATTAATGCATTTCTTGCATAACCAACACTAACTTCTACTACATCACCCTTTTTTCCGAGAGATTTTACATCCTGTAAGAGAATTACTTTCATAATTCAATTTCTCCTTCCTCAAGTAAAGTGTCTAATGTCTTCTTAATCCAATCCTTGGTTTCCTCTAAGGTAACACCTTCAACCTGTGCACCAGCCAGATTTAGATGACCACCGCCACCTAGTCTCTCCATGATTCTTTGTACATCAATTTCATCAATGGATCGTGCACTGATATAGATCTTCTTATCATATTCTGTCAGAACAAAGGAAGCCTTGATTCCAACGATATCTAATAATTCATTTGCTGCTTGTGCTGCCACAATGGTTGGGCTCTTTAATTCACTTGGATCACAAATAGAAATAGCAAATGCATTACGATATACCTCTGCATCACGAACCACTTCTGCACGAGCCTTATAGGTCTGCATATCTTCACGAAGCATCTTACGGACACGGGTCATATCCGCACCGTTTCTTCTAAGGTAAGCTGCTGCCTCAAAAGTACGTACACCCGTCTTTGCCACAAAGTTATTGGTATCAATCAGCATACCTGCATAGATACAATCCGCCTCGAATGGACGGATTTCAATTCGTTCAGCAAAGTACTGCAGGATCTCCGCAATCATTTCACATGCACTGGATGCATATGGTTCGATATAACTTAATACCGGGTTTTGAATCAGACCATCGCCCTGTCTATGATGGTCAAATACCACGATATTATTACTACGCGTCAATAGTTCTGGACATTCTGTATAATTCGCCCGGTTGGTATCCACAACAACTACAAGTGTACGGTCATTCAGATTATATACCGCATCTTCGCTTGTATAGATGAATTTGTCTGGACAATCTTCTTGGCTAAGGACCATATCCACCATTGGTTTTAAGGAAGTTGTAATTGTATTAAGTACAATATGAGCCTCTTTTCCCATATGGCGAGCTGCCACACAGATTCCCAGCGCAGCGCCGAATGCATCGACATCAGTAATCTGATGTCCCATAACGAAGATGGTGTCCTTCGTGGACATCATTTCTCGAAGAGCCTGGGCCTTAACTCTAGCTTTTACTCTGGTATTCTTTTCTACTCCCTTACCATGGATGCCATAGTAAGATACTGTCTGTGCATTCTTTACAACCGCCTGTGAGCCGCCTCGTCCAAGAGCGATATTAATCGCAGCTCTTGCATATTCCATAACTTCCTGGTAATCACTTCCACCGAAGCCTACACCAATACTGAGGGTTACATCATTATCATTTCCAAGATGAATTCCTCTGATTTCTTCTAGGATTTCAAACTTAGATTCCTCTAATTCAGGCAGATACTTCTGCTGGAATATTATGAGGTATTTGTCTTTTTCTGTTTTCTGAACAATACCACCATACTGCTGGAAGTATTGATTCACCTTCTGATCAATGGTAGCCACTAAAAGTGATCTCTTTACAACCTCAATTCCTTCAATGGTTTCTTCGTAGTTATCGATATAGACAACTGCAGGTACCATCTGCTGATTCCAGTTTAACTGACGAACCTGATATAATTCCGTCTCATCAAATAAGAGAAGCGCATTCATTGTATTGATTGCTGACTCAACTGTTAGCAATTCATTCTTCTGAATCATATCTGGATCCATATTCAGACGTCGTAACTCTGCACGATACTTCCGTCCTGCGAATTCCAATCGAATGATTTGCTTTACATCCTCAGAATTCATTACAATTTCTGGAGTGATCTCTGGGAAGACCGAAGTTACAGACTTATTAAAGTACTTATCCTTCTGAATAACGCGCTGGAATTCCTGATTGAGCCAGATGAATTTACCCTTCCCATCTAGCAGTGCATATGGCACCTGAAATTGATCCAGAAGTTTCTTCTGAACCGTTCCATAGCGAGTTGCGAAGTTTACAATCTCTTCCGTTAATCTATTACGAAAACGTCTATACAGAATCGCAACCATTGCCGTATATAAAACGAGGAACCCTAAGAATATAGCCCCTGCAAGTGGAGATACCACGTATAATGCCACATCCGCACCAGCAAATATAATAATGATGTAAATAGGAGCTAGTAGATATGCCCTTAGCTTCCCTTTATATTGAAGTGATTCCATAAACCCCTCTTCTATGTTCAATCAACATTTCGTCATTATGACCTTCTTGATTTTTCATTATAACACATGCTCGAAGGATTCTCTTCTTGTTTTCTCCCTTGTGCACTTCCACTAAAACTTTGTCACTTTGACGGATATCTATTGTTTTTTTTGTTCATTCTGACATTGTCCTATTTTTCCACGTTCGATATACTCAATTTAGTTGATAAATCAATTCAAATGGGAGGCATGAAATTGACTAAGGTAATCATTAATATCAATTCCATTGATCGCGTTAAGGATTTCGTTAATACGATTTCTCGTTTTAGTAATGACTTCGATTTGGTGTCTGGCCGTTATGTAATTGACGCAAAATCTATCATGGGTATCTTCTCGTTGGATCTGTCCAATAATTTGGAACTGAATATCCAGCAGGATGATAACATCAGTGAGATTCTCGATGCACTGAAGGATTTCATTGTTGAATAATGTATTGTTGAGAGAGGAAGGTTTTTATTATGGCAAGTGTACAGCTTGAAAACGTAAGCAAGATTTATCCAAATGGCGTTAAGGCCGTTAAGGATTTCAATCTTGATGTTGAAGACAAGGAATTCATCATTTTCGTAGGTCCATCCGGATGTGGTAAGTCTACTACACTTCGTATGATCGCAGGTCTTGAGGATATCTCCGAAGGAACTCTGAAGATTGATGGTAAGGTTATGAACAATGTAGAGCCTAAGGATCGTGATATCGCAATGGTATTCCAGAACTACGCTCTGTATCCTCATATGACCGTATTTGATAACATGGCATTTGGTCTGAAACTCCGTAAGGTTCCTAAGGACGAGATTAAGAAGAAGGTTGACGAGGCAGCTGATATCCTCGGCCTGAAGCCATATCTTGATCGTAAGCCAAAGGCTCTTTCTGGTGGACAGAGACAGCGTGTAGCTATGGGTCGTGCTATCGTTCGTAATCCTAAGGTATTCCTGATGGATGAGCCTCTTTCTAACCTGGATGCAAAGCTTCGTGTTCAGATGAGAACTGAGATTTCTAGACTTCATGATAGACTTGGTGCAACCATCATCTACGTAACACATGATCAGACCGAGGCTATGACTCTTGGTACTAGAATCGTTGTTATGAAGGACGGTGTTGTACAGCAGGTAGATACTCCACAGAATCTTTACAATGCACCATGCAACCTCTTCGTTGCTGGATTCATTGGTTCTCCTCAGATGAACTTCTTAGATGCTAAGATTACTAAGGAAGGCTCTACAGTATTCGCTACAATCGACGATGCTAAGCTTGAGATTCCTGCAGCCAAGGCTAAGGCTCTTGAGGATCAGGGTTATGTTGGTAAGACAGTTGTTATGGGTATTCGTCCTGAGCATCTGAATGATGCAGCTATTGATGAGCATCCAACAGACAACAAGATCACAGCTAAGATTCGTGTTTACGAGCTTCTTGGTGCTGAAGTATATCTGTACTTCGATTTCGGCGGCACTCAGATGACAGCACGTGTTGATCCTAAGACAACTGCTAAGATGGGTGAGGAGACAACCTTCACACTTGATATGAACATGGCTCACTTCTTCGACAAGGAGACTGAGCTTACCATCACAAACTAGTTTGAACTAGACATCTAGAATAATTATGAAGGCATCGGATTTTATGTCCGATGCCTTTTTTATTCCACCCAAGTCACTTATAATAGACAGGTAATGTATTATACAATTCATTTGTAGGGGATATTATGATTTCTGAGACAAATATAAACCTAATCGAAAAATTGAAGGAACTCACTGGAATTCCCTTCTCCATCGAAGAGAATGAGCTTTCTGACCAGGAGCTAGAGCAAAAGCTAAATAAACTACTAGAAACCTACAGCACGAACCAGGTATCCGCATCCCGTAATACCATCTTCCTTCGCTACCTGAATGGACATATTACAGCATCAGAGGCCAGGTCCAGTTTGCATCACTACCATTTTGATACGGACTTGTATGTGAACCTTTATCTCTTACGCTTTGACCGACCATATAATGAGGATGATAGTGTGCTATCGATTCTTTCAGAGTTCATTGACCGATCTACCTCAGAATTTTTACAGGTAAGCGATACAGAATTGGTAATTGTTCATCTCACCAGTTCTCTTGCAGATGCAGATTCCATGCAGAACTTTGCCAGTCAGATTGAAAATACACTCTCTTCTGAAGCTATGACTCCAGTCCGTATTTCCTTTGACCAGTCCACAAGAGACTTTGAAGCCTTACCTACTTCCTACCGCAATTTAACTCTTGCCATGGAGATTGGTATGACCTTCTATTCCTCTGATCGACTTTATAATTATCATCAGTTAGGACTAGGTAAACTGATCTCAAGTCTACCTAATGAGGCATGTGAATCCTACTTGAAAGAGACCTTGCCAGGCATTGACTTCTCCTCACTTGATAGTGAGACCAGAAATACAATTAATACCTTCTTCTCTACAGGATTAAATATTGCTGAGACTGCCAGACTTCTCTATCTCCATAGAAATACTTTAGTTTATCGTCTAGATAAGTTCCATAAGGTAACTGGTCTAGACTTAAGAGACTTTGATGATGCCGTCTCTTGTAAGATGGGTATGCTTCTTACAGAGTACCTCGATTATAATAAGAATATGTAATTATCATTTGTTAAAATACATAGTTTCATTATTTATATGAATGTATAAAACAATAATTATAATCCCATCTCACGAGCTAATGCCTTATCCTCATCGCTAAGGTGTACTTTTGATGGAAGCATTCTATTTAGAATAGCCAGAATCTCGATCCCTGGCTGGCAGATTACCTTCACCTCATGATCACTGGATTCATCCTTACAGATCATTACATAATACTTTTCTTCAGGCACATGAGAGCTACAGTCCTTAACTGGCATATGCTTTCCGATATATGGTGCAACTGGATCGGTACGAGATGGTGCGATGACAATAATGTCTTTTTCAAAAATAGACAGTACCAGTTTTCTTTTCCTACCCCCGGTAACCCTTGCAATATCAATTTCACCATTGGTGTATGCATAGTCAAAGGACATATTTGTATTCTGGAACTGAAAGTAGGAAATAATACCAAAGAGAATTGCTGGAATCAGTAAAATCACTCCACCAATTACAAGAGTTGCCAGACCAACGAGACCATTTAATACTGCTAATACCATTGAGATAATAGCAATGACACGAATGCTTCCAGGCATCTGTCGATTTACTGTGTGTTCATAGAAAAAATCCTGCTGATACATGATGTAAAACCTCCAAAAAATATATTTCCTTTATCATAACCGAATAGGCATTATACTTCAATATGACCATTATCTAATTCATGATTCTTTCGTTCTCCGATTCAAAAATGAGTCAAATATTTCCATAGAAAAAGGAGACATGGTTTCCCATCTCTCCTCTTCCTATACTACATACACTTAAAGGTATTTCTATGATTAAATTCCCTTAAAAGAGAACTCAATCCGAAGCTTTTTGGAGTTATCAATTAAGAACTCCGGCTGGGTTAATGAACCCCATGTATCATCGCCTGCAACACCCATCTGATTACCAACTCTTATCCATGTGTAAAGAGGAAGTGGTAATTCATTTTGATGGAGGGCATTATCAATTTCCTGTGGTGTATATGGTAATGCTGAGAATCCAAGATGATTGCAGTTAAACTGGATTCCTCTTCCCATATCATCTGTTACCCTTGCAAAGCGTACATCTGTCTTAAAACCACATTCCTGTGGAACCAGATATTTAGCCATATTATCAGCTACTTCATTTTCGAAGATACCGATTTTTCCATGCGGCTTATCTACATAGGTTTCCTCTGGTCCTTTACCGTACCATTCCAGATGTTTGAAGTCTGCATCCATACCAAACATCATACTGAATTCTGGTAACTGACCAACCTGATCGGATGGATCCATCTCCTGGATAACATTGATTTCTCCATCTCCATATACCTTATAGATAACCTTACAATCCATTTCTGGAGTTGTTGGCAGATGATAGTTAAAGGTTACGGATACATGATCCTTTGCCTTCTCGACCTCATAATTGTCCATGCGACGTCCATGATGGTACTTATGGGACGCATACATAGATGCAGCCTTCCACTGTCCTGTACGGAATGGAAGCTGGTTTGCCATATCATTCTCTGTCATGGCACGCCAGAAGTTTGGCTTTGGCATGGTCTTAAACATTTCCTTGCCGCCATAGACATAAGAGGATAATCCGCCAAACAGTCTTGAGAATAGAACTTCAAAGTTCTTACCTCTGACACCCAGGTTTTTCCATCCATCGATGACAATCAGTTCCTCTTTTGCGTTCTCTTTTACTGCTGTCTGATTGATCACACCCTGTCCATAGGCGACTTCATGTCCCCGATCTGCCCACAATTCATCCTCTGCTAATACAAAGGATACAGTGATAACATACTCACCTTCATCCTCAGGAATGGTAAATGGGATTTCAAATGTATCACTAGAAAGAGGCTCAACGGATACGTTGGTGAGGTAGCCATCTACAAACTCACCATCTCTCTCTAAGATAATCTCACAGTCATAGACATCCGTATTCGTAAAGAGATTATCGTTATGAACAGTATATTTGTCCTTTTCTACATCAATTCGAATGGATTGATAATTGAACTTTACTTCCTGCATCTTTGGTGAAGGATCACGGTCCTTACCATAGCAGATTCCATCTCCGCTAAAGCTATAATCTGCAGGGCGATCATCAAAGTCGCCACCATACGCCTGGAATTCTCTTCCATAGCGGTCAGTTTTCGTAATTGACTGATCAATGAAATCCCAGATAAATCCGCCCTGGAATAGAGGCTCTTCCCTTGTGAGATCTGTGTATTTATACATCGCTCCACAAGAGTTACCCATAGCATGGGTATACTCACAGTTGATGTATGGCTTGTCTCTATGAACGCTGAGCCATTCCTTGATATCATTTACTGTTGCATACATGGTACTTTCCATATCAGAGATATCAGGACAGCGTCTATCGTTAAAAACACCCTCATAGTGAACCAGGCGAGTAGAGTCCCATTTATGGAAGGCTTTGGACATTTCATCAATATCCTTTCCACCAAAGGATTCATTTCCGCAGGACCAGATCAGGATACTTGGGTGATTCTTATCCCTTTGATACATGCTATTTGCACGATCCAGAATCAGTTTCTGGAACTCAGGACGATTGCCAGGAACAGCTGTTTCAATATCACGAATTCCTTCCATGATTACATCCCAGGTACCATGGGTCTCGAGATTGGTCTCGTCAATCATGTATAGTCCATACTCATCACAAAGACGATAGATCTCTGTTCTGTTTGGATAATGACTGGTACGGATTGCATTGATATTATTCTGCTTCATGGTAATGATGTCCTTACGGATATCATCCACAGATAGAGCACGACCATGATCTGAGCTAAATTCATGGCGATTTACACCACGGAATACAATACGCTTCCCATTGATGTGCATGATGTTATCAATCATCTCAAAGCGTCTGAATCCCACCTTTTCCACTATCACTTCCTGGAATTCATTTCGAGCATCAAAGATAGAAATGCGAAGTTCATAGAGAAATGGCTGCTCTGCACTCCATAGAAGCGGTTCTTGAACCGGAATTACAACATGGTTTTTCTTTTCTAGTGTGCCATTTCCATTAATTACAACATCGCCGTCTGGACCAAGGAGTTCCATTTGATAGTTACCGCTGTTCGTGGCATCCATATCAATGACAAGGTCAGCTGCAGTATCCTTATTTTTGAGATTCGTCTGGATCTTCATATCCCAGACATGTACTTCTGGAATAGTAAATAGGTATACATCACGGAAGATACCAGAGAATCGGAACATATCCTGATCCTCACACCAGCTTCCAGCCGTCCACTTGAAGACCTTCACAGAGAGCTTATTTTCACCCTCTACTAAGTATGGTGTCAGTTCGAACTCGGATGGTGTGAAGCTATCTTCACTATATCCAATGTATTCACCGTTCAGCCATAGGGCAAAGCCACTTTCTACTCCCTGGAAGGAGATGTAGAGTGGTTGATTCTTCATAGTTTCTGGAACCGTAAAATACTTCACATAACTAGCTGTTGGGTTAAAACGAGTAGGTATCTCCCCTGGCTCAATTAATTCATGTCCATCCCATGGATATTGAGTATTCACATATTGTGGCTTATCGTATCCCTGCATCTGGATATGGCCTGGTACGCGAATATTATCCCAGTAGTTACAGTCATAATCTACTTGATAAAACTCTTTTACAGATTCTGCTTCGTTTCTAGCATAGGCAAACTTCCATATTCCATTTAGGCTGAATCTGAATGTAGAGAGATCATCATAGGCTGCATTTTTCTTTTTAAAGTATGGATGATCAGAATGTGCCGCTAATCGATTTTCTTGAAATATTTCAGGATTCCTCACTATATCGTATCGGAATTCTTTCATAGTCACTCCTAATTCTTTCTAATAATAGAGTTGCGGAATACCGAAGTACTCCGCAACAGTAAGTTTTATTTCAGTTCGTATTACGAAATGAATTACTTTACAGCACCTGTAATACCTTCTGCGAACTGCTTCTGCAGTAAGAAGAATATAATCATTGTAGGAATTGAACAGAAGAGTACGCCCATCATCAATTCACCATAGTCAATGACATAACCAGATGCCAGATTAGCAATCAACATAGGCATTGTCTGTGTTGAATTGTCACTCATAATGATCTTTGGCCACATATATGCATTCCATGCATTCATGAATGTGATTACAGCAGCTGCTGCATATGTGGACTTCATTACAGGGAGATACATACGGAAGAAGATTGCAAACTCACTTAATCCATCAAGTCTTGCTGCTTCCAGGATATCTACTGGGAAGTTACGAGAATTCTGTCGGAACATCATAATCATGAATGGTGTTGCAATACCAGGAATTACAAATCCCCAAACAGTATCCTGGAAGGAAAGCTTCGTCATCATTCGATACAGAGGAATCATTGTAGATACTGGAGGAATCATCATACCAAGAAGGAGGAAAGCGAATAATCTATCCTTAGCCTTATCATGATATAACTCAAATCCGTATCCTGCTAATGAGCAGATAAACAGGCAGAGTACTGTCTGAATAATTGCATAAAAGAAGGAATTTCCCATATTTCCCCAGAGATCACTGTCCTCCAGGAGCTTATTAAAGTTGTCTGCAGCATGAGTTCCAAGTGTAAGCTTTGCACGTGATACATCCTGTGTAGTGTTGGTTGCACCAGCAATCATCCAATACAGAGGAAATACTGAGATAAATGACCAAATGATCAAGAAGATATAACTTGGAATCAAACGGCGCTGGATATGTGATTTATTCTTAGTCACGTGTATCACCTACTTTCATGTTAATGAAGGCCAGAATAGCTACCAGAACGAAGATGAAGAATGACATTGCACACGCAACAGCAAACTGTCCTGCGTTATTACCGTATGCCTGATTATATACATAATGAGACATGGTCATAGTTGTTCCGGATGGGCCACCCTTTGTTAAGTTATAGGACTCATCGAATAACTGAAGTGTACCATTGATAGACATAATGAATGTCATAATGATGGTTGGCTTCAGAAGAGGTACGGTCATATTCCAGAAAATCTTCCAGCCATTTGCACCGTCAATCTTTGCAGCTTCATATACGGAATATTCGATATTCTGAAGACCTGCCAGATAGAATACCATGTTGTATCCGGTCCATCTCCAGATTAGGGCGATGATAATAACAAATCTTGCAGACCAGGTATTCTGCAGGAAAGCATAGTTTCCATGGAAGATACCTAATTTATTTAAGATGATGTTAAACAGACCTGTCTTCTGGAACATAGACTGGAAAATCAGTGAGTAAGACACCAGGGATGTTGCACATGGTAAGAATACCATTGTTCTAAAGAATCCCTTGAACTTTAGGTCCTTGTTGTTCAATAACTGTGCCAGCAGAATCGCAAGGACCAGCATGATTGGCACCTGGATGATCAGGTAGAAGAATGTATTACCAACGGTCTGCATGAATACCTTGTTATGGAACATATTTACATAGTTCTTGTACCAAGGATCAGCCCACTGGCTATATACACGGACACCTGAACCCCATCTGAAAGATGTGATCAAAGCTTCAATCATTGGATAGAAGATCAATAACACAATCATTATTGTAGCTGGTGTTAGAAATACCCATCCTGCTGCATTTTGCTTCTGCCAGACAGACATTCCTTTCTTTTTGTTCTCCACGTTAGTTCCCCCTTTAAGTGTATTTGGAATAAAAGTTACTAACTTATAAACGGGGAATCGGTGTTTGAATCCGATCCCCCGTCAAGATTACTTCATTACTATTTTGATTGGTAATCGGATTATTTGTTAGATCCGTTCTCAATCTGAGTCTTAACCTGGTCCTCAGCGTCCTTCAGAGCACTCTTCAAATCATCGCCATTGATTGCAGCCTGGATTGCGTTACCAACCTGCTCACGAGTAGCGTAGTGATAATCACTCTGGTTAACTGTAGGAACCTTAGTACCCATCTCTACGATTGTAGAGTAGATAGGTGCACCACCAAAGAATGCATCTGGAGCGCTATATACTTCAGAAGATGTTGCATTAGCCCATGTTCCGATTACACCACCATTTTTAAGAGCTTCATCATAAGTAGACTTTGCACCTTCACCACCACCAAATGTGTAGGAAAGGAAATCCTTAGCCAGATCAGCCTTCTTACAAGCTTCTGTCAGGTACAGAGAAGAACCACCGTTAGAAGCGTATCCTTCCTTACCATTTCCTTCAAGTGTTGGCATTGTTGTAAGTGCCCACTTACCAGTATTGTCGATTCCGCCTTCGCCAGAACCGTTAACCTGCTTCATTGTAGGAATGATCCAGTTACCATTGATAACACCTGCAACCTGGTCACCAACGATTGTTTTGTTGGTGTACTCATTCCAATCCTGAGCTAAGTCAAGAACACCAGCCTGCTGCATCTTTACAATAAGATCGCAAATCTGATATACCTTTTCGTTAGATGTAAGAACTGGGTTACCCTTCTCATCGAACTGAGAAGATCCCTCAGCCTGAAGCATCATGTATACTAAGTCGTTACCAGAACCATCCATAGACAGGAGATAGTATCCATCTGGATGTGTATCATCCTTAGTTGCTTCCTTAACCTTCTTACCGATTTCGATGAACTCATCCCAAGAGATACCCTTCATCTGATCAACTGTGTAACCAGCCTTCTCAAGAAGATCGGTACGATATGCAGTAATAACAGCACCGTTATCTACAGGAAAGCCATAGTGCTTACCATCAATTGTAGAGTAGGAAATCTTCTCTGCAGAAAGGTTAGCCCAATCAGCTGTGGAATCATCTACAGTCTGGAATGCATCTGGATAATCAGATACATATTTATGAATGTAATGATCCTGGAAGAGAACGATATCTGGAAGCTTGCTAAAATCATTCGCTGTACCAGCCTTAGTAATAGCATTCTCTACATCAGAAGACTGACCCTGCTCGATGATGTTAAGCTTGAAGTCAGGATCCTTCGTCTGATAAGCCTTCTCAGCAGCCTTCAGAGCTGGAATGTTGAAGTTCTTATCCCAAGCATATACGGAAAGCTCATGCTCACCTTCCTTGGAAGTATCAACTCCCTTATCCTTAGAGCCGCTAGAACTACTGCTCTTCTTGCTTCCGCAACCTGCCAGTGCTCCGACTGCTAGTACCCCTACTAACAGTACTGATAATACTTTCTTTTTCATACAAAAACCCTCCTTGTACGATTGGAAGCAACTTTGCACATTTCAAACAATTCCGTTTTGTATAAATTGCACATTTTCGCTTCCGTTTTTCTTGAATGTATGTTTATTATAACTGTAATACACGGTAATAGTGTTTAGAAAAAATCAAATAAAGTGCAAATTCGAGTCTAAAATCATTGGAAACGTTACCAAAATCATCGTTTTTTTGTGTAATATATACTATATGTTGCTGGTTTTAATGGGTTTTATCGACATCTTGTCATTTTCCTGTACACTTCTGCCAATAATCTATACTTTTTTTACCTTGTCCATTCTTACCATCGTTATTTTTGCACGAAAAAAAGACTAGAACTCAAGGTTCTAGTCTTCTAGACTACGTATTTCTTATGCTTCCCAGCCCTTTTCAGCGCTGATCTTAAATTCTGTTAATAATTCACCATGAGATCTAGCTTCTGATTTCCACTGATATGGCGTCTTTCCTGTTAGCTTACGGAAGTTTCGGTTGAATGTGGAAGGTGTCTGATATCCAACACGGATTCCTAGCTCTTCCATAGACAAGTCTTCCTTACGCATCAGTTTACAAGCTTCCTGGATACGAATCGAATTAATGTAATCATTCGGTTTCATATTCATAGCCTCTTCGAATACTTTTCGGAAATGTGATTCCGATAGGCCACACATAGAGGCCATCTCAGAGATACGAATATCCTCTGCATAATGATTATTTACAAAATTCACTGCTTTCTTAATATACTCACTGAATTTATCGCCTTCTCTTACAGAGACTCTTTCCTCATCTAGTCTTAGAATCTCAATGACCAGAGATTCCAGATATCCTTTAATAGCGTCCTTGTAATATAGCTGCTGCATTCTAGATTCACGAATGATATTCAGAACAATGGAGGACAGTACAGGATGATTTGCCTTGGATTTCAGCGTTTCTCGCTTATTCACAATTCGGATAATCTCATCTGCAGGCAGACGAGAGGAGGACATCTCATTACGAATGAACTCATCTAAGTCTACAAATAAGAACTCCCATTTACAGATATGGCCTGGTGCCGAAATAGTTGTATGTGGAATATTTGCCGGAATAATCGAAATCATATTTCCACTGTAATGATAGGTACGATCTTCGATGATCAGGCGTCCATTACCGTTATAGCAATATCCAATCTCTAGGCAGTTGTGGAAATGGAGCATCTCTCCATAACCAACACCATATTCTTGTTCCCAGCCCTTTCCTAATTTAGGAAGGACATAGTCACCTTCCGGTAAAGTATAATACCGGAACTCTAACTTCTTTTTTTGCTTTGCCATAGTATAACCCCTTCTTGCATTTTTAATTTTCAAACTTCTCCATAAGCAAAAATGCAATTTTTCTCATTATATACAGATTTTCATTTAATAACAATGCAAAAAACTCTCTTCCCGAAAATATTTTATTTTTTTGCAAAAAAATCTACCCTACAGATTGTAGGGTAGACTCATTCGCAATTTGCTCTTGGGCTAATAATTATTAGTCCTGAACATAAGGCATAAGAGCAATATGACGTGCTCTCTTGATAGCTACGGTAAGCTCTCTCTGGTGCTTAGCGCAGTTGCCTGTAATACGACGAGGAAGGATCTTGCCTCTCTCGGAAACGTACTTCTTCAGAGTATTTGTATCCTTGTAGTCGATGACTGCAGTCTTACCACAGAATACACATACTTTTCTTCTTCTATGCATTGGACGTCTTTTTGGTCCGCCAGCATGCTCTTCTTTATTGAATGCCATGATTGAACCTCCTAAAATTTAGTTGAACGGAAGATCTTCTTCGATTCCGCCCGGGTTGTTCATAAAATCATCACCGACATTGCTAGTCGGCTCAGAGGCAGGTACATTAGAACCCATGTCGCCACCAAAGTTCTGAGAAGCATTCTTGGATTCAGCAAATTCAATAGAATTGGCAATGATTTGAAAGCCATAGACCTTTTGACCTTCTTTATTTGTATAGTTATCGTTTCTGATTTCTCCATCCAGAACAATCTTAGTTCCCTTATGGAGATATTTCTCTACGAATTCGCCCTGTTTCCCAAACGCTGTAACATTAAAGAAATCAGCAGTTGGCTCGCCGTCGCGCTTAAAGCGACGATCAACAGCTAAGCTGAACTTTGCAATTGCAGTATTGCTTGCTCCGCCGTAACGTACTTCTGGATCTCTTGTAAGTCTGCCCATTAAGATGACTTTATTCATATCTTTTCCTCTTTTCTCTTATGCCTCGTTAGCGCGAACACATAAGAAACGAAGAACATTGTCTAAAATACGAACATCTGCTTCTACCTTTGCAGGTACATCAGACTCAGCGTCGAACTTAATGAAGTAGTAGTAAGCTTCTGTCATCTTCTTGATTTCAACAGCAAGCTTCTTCTTACCGGCTTCTTCAACGTCTGTAACAGTACCATTGTAGCGGGCAATAATCTCTTTTGCCTTTTCTACTGTAGCTGTTCTCGCATCGTCTTCGATCTTGGCATTCACAACGAGTGCTAATTCATACTTGTTCATGCGATTAACCTCCTTCTGGTCTACTGGCTCCTCTGCACTACATCAGAGTAGCAAGGAAATATCATATACCACGATTAGAAATTCTAGCATGAAACAAGCCTTCTTTCAAGTAATTTTTCGAAATGTTAATACAATTTATACACTTTTTCTTTTTTGATAAATGGAAACCTTGCTCTTCCCTTGTGTCCTCTTCTTCATTACTGTCCATCGTAATTGGATAACTGGCGAAATACTTTTCCTATTTTCTCATGAAGAATCAAAGTATTCTCACTTCTTGGAATGGATAGGTCACTTTCATTGATTACAACCAGGTACTTTCCTCTGAAATAATTGATATAAGAAGCCGCTGGATAAACAGTGAGGGAAGTTCCACCAATGATTAATAGATCCGCTTCACGGATTGCTTTGATGGCCCCATTCACTGCCTCTTCTGGCAACGCTTCTTCGTATAGGGTAATGTCTGGACGGATGATACCGCCGCATGTGCAATGAGGAATTTCTTCTTTCGAATCGAATATGTAGTTTGCATCATATCTTTTCCCACATTTCATACAATAGTTCCGTAGAGCACTCCCATGGATTTCAAATACCTTCTTACTACCAGCCTTCTGATGGAGACCATCAATATTTTGGGTAACAATTGCTGATAGCTTTCCACGTTTTTCTAATTCTACAAGATATCTGTGTGCATCATTGGGCTCTATGTTTCGTGTGTCCATCTTTTGACGATGGAACTCAAAGTACACTTCTGGTTCATCCCTTAGACAGCTATGACTCAATAGATATTCTGGTCTATATTTCTCAAAGTTCACATCATGCTGATTGTATAATCCGTCCTTACTGCGAAAGTCCGGGATACCACTCTCCGTAGACACCCCAGCACCTCCGAAGAATACGATTCGATTTGACTTCTCAATATACTCCCTTAGTTTTTCGATTTCCTCCATACTTCACCCCTTTTCCTGCTCTTATTGAAGCAATTGATTATAGACATCTCTTTTGGAGATTCCCAAATCCTTTGCTACGTTTTTCATGGCAGTCTTACGATCAATTCCCTGTTCTAAATAGTGCTGCATATGCTCTTCTAAGGTAAGATTTTCCCACTTGGACATCTCTTCTCTTAAGACTTCTTCTCTAGACTTTCCGTGGATAACAAGGACATACTCACCTCTTGGCTCTTCACTTTCATAGTGCTGACATGCTCCTAAAAGAGTGGTTTTCATTTTCTCTTCGAACTTTTTAGAGATCTCTCTAGTGACAGTGATCTCTCTCTCGTCTCCTAGAGCCTGTCGTAGTTCCTGGAGTGTCTTCTTTAAGTGGTGAGGAGCTTCGTAGATTAGAATCGTTCTGGTCTCTTTTTGTAATTCCTCAAGGACACGGGCATGCTCCTTCTTATCCTTAGGGAGAAATGCCTCAAAAGCCAACCGTCTACATGGCTGGCCAGACATGACTGCAGCAGAAGCGAATGCTGTCGGGCCAGGAACGGTTGTGACTTCGATTCCATTTTCATAGCACATTTTTACCAGTTCTTCCCCTGGATCGGAGATACCTGGCATACCAGCATCTGTAATTACAGCAATATTCTGATCTGCCTGGAGCTTTCCAATAAGCTCCTGCCCCTTATCGAGTTTATTAAACTCATGATAACTGGTCATTGGCGTATGAATATCAAAATGGTTCAGTAACTTAATAGAGTTTCTGGTATCCTCAGCAGCAATTAGATCAACTTCATTTAGAATACGCACTGCACGATATGTCATATCCTCTAAGTTACCAATCGGTGTTCCCACCAAATACAGTATTCCTGCCATTCTTCTATTCCTTGTTCTTTCATCCGACTTTTTTATTTGCCATATATTCTGAGGGCTTCCTCTGAATACACGTTGGGCTTATCATACACAATCAAGGGTGGTTCGACTTTTAGCCAGGGATTTCCCCCACGTACCCCTTCGATTAATACCATGTTTGGTTCGTGATCCACATAAGGATGAACCAGCTGCATTTTCTTCGGTTCGATCTTATATTTTCTCATTAATTCCATGAGGTCCACGATACGAAATGGGCGATGTACAAAATAGCATCTTCCCTTTGGCTTTAGCACCTTCGCTGTTTCTCGAATGAAGTCTTCTAGATTACCACAGATTTCATGCCGAGCAATTTGCTTTGCATCTTCTTCGTTCTTCAAGCCATGTTGATTCTTCATATAGGGAGGATTCGAAACCACTACATCAAAAGAAGACGCGCCGAACGTCTCATGAGCATTCTGCGCATCTCCATTAATAATCTTAACCCGATCCTGTAGGCCATTCATCAATACAGAACGGCTGGCCATATCCGCACTTTCCTCCTGGATCTCTAGTCCCACAAATTCTCGTCCTTGTGTTTTTCCAGCCAAGAGAATTGGTAGAATCCCAGTTCCAGTTCCTAGATCCAGGACTCTTTCATTTTTACGCACTTCTGCAAAACCTGACAAAAGCACTGCATCCATACCAAAACAAAAGCGGTTGGGATCCTGAAGTATATAGAGTCCATCTCTTTGCAAATCATCTATTCGCTCATTGGGTTTACGATATGACTCGAGATCATTCATACACTCTCTCCGTAAAATTATAAAATTACTTTGTTTCAGAAGGCTTTCCTTCTTTCATCCTACCTTCTTCTCGTGGTGTATTTTCTCCATTTCCTTTATTTCGATTTCTTCTTGGGCGATGATTCTTTTTCTTATGGGTGGATGGATTATTCCCCTCTCCATTTCCCTGTTCATTACCCTGCTTTTTTTGTCCCTTATTGGAACCATTTCCAGGATTTCCATTATTCTTAGCAGAGGTATCCTTCTTAGAGGACTGCCTATTGTCTCTCTTAGAATCCTTCTTGTTATCTCTGGTCTCCTGCTTGTCCTGGCTCTTGCCCTGGTTCTGGTTCTGATTCTTATTATGCTTAACCTTCTTGTGAACCCCTGGCTCATATACGAGATCCTCAGCATTGAATTCTTCAACTTCACGCTGATCATTTACCTCGAAGATTACCCGAACCCTTTGACGAAGGATATTTACATTCTGAACTTCACCCATACGACCATCTTTTGTATGGATTTCATCACCCTTACGAGGTAACTTCTTATTCAGATATTCATATGCTTCTTCTTCATTTTTCAGGCAGCACATCAGTCGTCCGCATACACCAGAGATCTTGGTTGGATTCAGAGACAGATTCTGCTCTTTTGCCATCTTAATAGATACTGGGGCAAAGTCCTCCAAATAGGAACGACAGCATAATTCTCGTCCACAGATTCCAATACCACCAATGATCTTGGTCTCATCACGTACACCGATCTGACGTAGTTCAATTCTGGTACGGAAGATTCCAGCTAGATCCTTAACCAGCTCACGGAAATCAACACGACCGTCAGCTGTAAAGTAGAAGATTAATTTATTTCGATCAAATGTATACTCTGCCTCAACCAGCTTCATATCCAATTCGTGCTCGAGAATCTTCTTTTTACATACTCGGTAAGCTTCGTCTTCTTTCTCTCTATTTTCCGCATTCTTTGCATCATCTGCCTCTGTAGCAATACGGATAATCTTTTTCGGAGCAGATTTGAAGTGCTTATCATCCACTTCTCTTGGAAGGGTCATAGCCATTCCATACTCTACACCTCTACTAGATTCAACGATTACATGATCATGCATGCGAATCTCATTGTCCCCAGGATCATAATATTGGATTTTTCCACCATTTCTAAGGTGTACACCAATTACGTTAGCCATTTTGTATCTCCTTCAGCTGCATCAGCATCAGACTCATTGTGAGTTCAAAATTCACATTGGACTTTAGTTTCTCCCTGGCATTCTGAATCTCTCGGAATGCTCCCTCTAGATATGCATAGGAGCTGCTGACTGATTGTTTTCGAATCAAGGACCGTTCTGAGTGAAAAATCAAAAACTGATCAGAACCTGTCGCTTTATATAATAACACATCGCGAAACCATATCGTCATAAGATTCAGGGTTTCCTCAATATGCTCTTTATCGTCCTTTAATTCCTTGATTTCCTCTTCAAATTCATAGTCTCTTGCGGTCATTAGCTTTTGCATGAGACGGATGATTTTCTCCTTCTTCTCATTGAATTCTTCCGATTGGATGAGTTCAATGGCACGGCCTACATTTCCCTGAGCAAAAGCCGCCCCAGCAGCTGCCGTATAATCTGTCTGATTGTAGTATTTCATCAGATGCTGCTTGATTACTTCCTCAGCAACTGGCTTGGTCTCTAATTTTACACAACGAGATAGAATGGTTGGTAAAAAAGCATCTAAGTTATTGGTTAATAAGAGAATGACAGCGAATTGAGGTGGTTCCTCGATTGTTTTTAGAATTGCATTCTGTGCTGCAGCGTTCATTTTCTCTGCATCTTCAATGAGATATACCTTATAGTTTGCCTCCATGGGACCGATATTTACCACGTTGACTAACTGCTCTCGTACTTCATTTACGGCGATGAGGTTTGGGTTCTCATGGATGATTTCCACGAGATCTGGATGGCTATGATGCTGGAATCTACGGCAGGATTCACACTGACCACAAGCCTCTCCACCCAAGGGATCCTTGCAGAGTAAAGCTGCTGCAAAGGCTTCTGCTATCATCCGCTTACCTGAACCAGTTTCTCCACTAAGGATATATGCATGTGATATATTCCCTGTCCGTACGGCAGAGCGAAAATATCCTTTTAAGTCCTCTTCTCCGAGGATGGTGTGATACTGTAGATTCATTTCATTCCTTTCAGTATTTAAGTGGAGATATCAATAAGAAGTCCGCGGATCTCTCCGATTTTTCCCAGTACATTCAGATGATCGCTTTCATCCTTCACCAGTTCCTCCGCCAGTTCATCCATGTTTTTGTCCACTAGTTTTACAATTCCATAGACTCTGTGACGTCCTCTTCGATCTAGGAAATTCTCTCTCGAAAACTTATGAGAGCGATTCACAACTTCGTTCATGAAGTCCTTTACCAGAGATCTGTACTTTTGCATGTCTCGGATATCCATGTGTTCAGCAAGTCTCTTTCCCTGCTCATCGATATCCTTCATTAATCCAGTGAGTTTTTCCTGCGGTTCTGCATCATCAATCGCACTTGCAAGGGTGAATTTAAAATCACCATCCACCTTGTCTTGGGACTTGGTGGCTTCCGTCATTGGGACCTGATTGACTTCGTTTATTCTTCCAATCGCCATTTGGGACTCTCTTTTCTTATCTCTTTGAGATGATCGCTATGACCTTCTCCACACTTTGATCTAGGTCTGCATTTTCAACCGTATTATGAATGTTGCAGGACTTACGATTCTCCTCTGAGTAGTCATTTTCATCCGCCAGAAATCTACGACACAGCTCCTTATAATTTGGATGCTCTTCTTCCTTTTCTCGCTGGATGGCTCTCATCAGACGATCTCCATCATCTACATTAATATATATCGGAACAACCCGCTCTTCGGTGAAGTAAGTCTGGATTTTCACTAAAGACTCTAGGGTTCCGATGATGAGATAGTCATTGTGCTCCAAGTCAATATTCCCATCATCCACCGTGAAGTAACTCCAGGGACCATTCACCGTCTGATAGGTACGCATCTCAACCACAACACCCTGTTCGATTAGTTTTTCCTTCTCTTCATCCGTCACAAAATAGTATTGCTTTCCGTTTTCCTCGCCATCTCGAATGGGACGAGTCGTATAGGGAACGATTGGATGGAGCTTTCCCTCCATTTTTTTCATGACTTTTTTTGCAATTGTGTCTTTTCCAGATGCACTTTTTCCTAGTAAAACGTAGATCTTGCCCATCTTTACCCTATCTTTTGCCTTTCTCTCCCATAGCAGTTGGTTTATTCACAAATTACTCGAATCTTACCGGACTTATCCACACCATCAATGTGAAGTCCATCGCCAAGTGCACAAGTTATTTTTTCTAAGGATTCCTGATTCATAACCTCTCCTGGAACCACTAGCGGAATTCCTGGAGGATAGATACACACCTCATCTCGGACTGTCCGATTCAAACTATCTTCATATGGGATTTCTTCCCATTGGTAATCTAGTATTTCAAATAACTCGAATCTCTTTTCTGGTAAGTGCGATACCTTTGTTTTTTGGTACTGGACTCTATCACTTTTCTCTCCAGATTCTTCGTAGCTACTAAAATCATTTCTCTTCTCGGATACTTCTTTTCCTAGTTCCTCTGAGAGATTCATGCCGTTGATTTCAAGTAATGCATTCTTTAGTCTCTCATAACCTTCTTTGGTATCCATACAGGATGTCATCGCTAATGTGTAGGAACCCTGGGCCATTTCCATTTCAAGATGGTATCTTTCTCTTAAAACCTTCATGAGATCATTTCCTGTAATCTCTGGCTGTCGAGACATAATCACAATCTTTGAAGGATCTCTATTTTCCGGTGACATGATCTCTATATTGTCTCCTAGGTTTTCCCCTAGGTTGTTAACACCCTCATAAAAGTCCTCTAACTGTTCCATCCAGTTCTGGAATAATTCCTCTTTTTTGCTCTCCAGTAGATCTAGGCACTTCGCTGCTCCTGCCATAAGTACATAGGATGGGGAACTGGTTTGGAAAATTCGCATTGATTCCTCGAGTTCCTCTTTTTTTACATAGGGATTCTTATGATATAGTACCATTGCTGTCTGTGTCATGGTCGGAAGCATCTTATGCAGACTTAGGATTACCACATCTGCTCCCTCATGTATGGGATTTTTGGGGAATCGTTCTGTAATTCCAAGGTGCGCACCGTGTGCTGCATCTACGATAAGGGCCACATTATGGCTATGGCACACATCTGCAATACGGTTTACATTTAATAATACCCCTTCATATGTCGGGCTGGTAATAACCATCAACTTGATCTCAGGGTGGTCCTCTAGGATCCGCTCTGTCTCATCCACGTCAAAGCCCATAGTAATCCCATTCTCATAATGTGGAATCTGATAGAAGACTTTTAGCTGCTTTAGCATCAGGGCATGGATGATGCTTTTATGAGCAGTTCTCAAAATTAGAACTCCATCCCCATTCTTACAGGATGCAAATATAGCAGCTAGATTGCCTCCGGTTGATCCATTTACCATAAGGTATGCTTCGTCCGTCTGATATAGATCCCGGTAACTATGATTTAAGTCTAATAGGATCTCCTCAGGATGGTTTAAATTATCAAAGCCATCAATCTCTGTGATATCAATGGTATATGGATCCGGTAGTCCAATGGATTGCCTCTTATGACCTGGCATGTGAAATGGATAGTAATCCGTCTGGCTGTAGCCAATTAATTTATCCAATAGATTCTCTTTTTTATTTTCTCTATTTTGCATGACTACCCCAGATAGCGTCCTAGATCTGGCATCCATTCATCTAGGAATACTTGATCATTTATTATTGACTGCCAAACAGGGCGAATAAAGGCGATAATTACTTCCATTATCTTATCCCATTCCGGCAATTCATCCTCTACCATTGTACAATATGTCTTCCACTTTTTTCGCATATATGGATAATTTTGATAGGACATAAGTAATTCCAATGTACCCTGATCGATTAGGAATCCATTATCTTCTGGAGCTTCCTTAAATAGTTTAGCGAATCTACGCCCTTCAATTGCATTAGTTGTCAGAAGATAATATGCATCTCGATATGGTTCCATGGAATGGATTAATTCCATTTTTTGTATCATGGTGATGTACTTATTCATTAGTAAGTTCTCAACAGGATATGCTAGATATGTGAGTTCTTCACCATCTTCTGTTGTGATTCTTTTCCTTAAAGGAAAGATATCTCCATCTAATTCTTCCAACTTAAAGGAAACTGGATAGTGCACGCCCTCTACAACGCAATCCAGAACCAAGCCATTCCTTTTTATCTCATGAAATCCAGCCTGTTTTAATTTATCAAGAATATAGTCAATAAAATCTTTTCGAAATGCATCACTGATCTTCTGACCAGGGACGAATCCTTCATTCTCCTTGACCCGTGGATTGGTCTTAAAAACATAGTAGATACTGTCTTTCTTTTTAACTGGCGGATCATAATTTAAGAATAGATCGTCCACTAAGTATGCATACTCTGAGAACTCCGATTCGGATACAGCTCGAACTATACTATATAGATAATTTTTTCGAATATATTCTCTTAATTCTGCACCATTCTTGTCTTGTGGTAGTTTCATTCCTATTTCAATATCTTTCATTTACACCCATTCGCCGATTAGATATCTAGCTCTTTGAACAACTTTTCTCTCTTCGGCATATCTCATTAATTGTGGAATATTTTTCTTTGGATCATTGATATATCCCATAATCGCCTTTTGGAAATCCTTACTATATATTCTTTTTCTATGTTTCAGGACATCTGCCATTAGTCGATCCCGATTATAGATGCCTGCAATCATGCCATTGATTTCAATTACATCTCTTCCGATTGCAAGTGTTTTCGGCTCTGTGAGATAGGGATCAACGCTGGGATAGTACATATTAAATCTGCTTTTTGATGTATTCTTGTCTACTGCAATCTTCCAGCTTGCCGGTCTCTCATCCAGATAGCCGTAGTAGTACAGAGCTGTTTCCATAGTAAGAATACCATCTGGAAATAGCGCTATTATTAGTTCTTCCTCTGAGTATTTGTGTGGATTGGTATATACGCTGTTTCTGATTTTCATCAGTTCCCCTTCTTCCACAAATTGCTTCAGTCTGCGATAGTCCACTCCTAGTCTTTCGATTTCCTTTGTACGAATAATTCCATGATTGTCATCGATTTTGTTTAATATGCATTCTAGATCATATAGCTTTTTTTCATCTCGATACATTGGTATTTTCTTTCTTACTCTACCCATGATATTATCCCTTCTTTCTTCCACCTATAAGATGAATGAGTGGCATTTTCTTACATTATAATTTGCTCTATATACCTTGTCAATTTGATGACATACATATATCATTTTCATAAAGGAGATTGCTATGGAAAAAAACTATACTTCTAGTCAGCCTAAACCAGATAAAAAGAATCCATCTCGAAAAGAGTGTGAGGAGATCATTACCCGCATCTTAAATGCGGAGATTACGGAAAGAGGACGGAACATGCAGTTTCGAAACTCTAGAGATTTCCTTCCCTATTTTGAGTCCCTCTATCCAGCTTCCGATTCTTTGACTAAGCAGGTGCAGCGCGCATTACGTAACCTAAGCCTGGCAAAGGACTCTAGTGGATTCCTTATTATTAATAAAAATGCCAAGCAGATTCAGAGAGATTCCGAGATCACTCGTATCCTCTCATCCACCACAGCTCCTGTTCTGTTTCAGGCAAGCACTCCTGTCTTTTTAGAGATGGAATCCCCTATGAAGGAATACATGTACGAGTTATTATCGAAGCCAAATGCTTTATCATCTCTATATACAACCGTACTATGTTCCTCCAATGGATTGCTCTTCTATTCAGAGAATGCAGAATTATTATTTAAAGCCATCCAGAATCGTCATCCAGCTCTCTAGATCTCTTATTGAATTGTCTGACAATTTTATTCTTTTTTATTTTTGTCCGGTATATGCTAAAAGGACAGGATTCTTTCGAATCCTGTCCTTTTTTTATTCATAACTTGTCTTTTTTAAGAATCTATCTTACCTATTATCTACGTTTTCTTCGATTTCTCTTCTTTGGATCATTTTTCTTTATCTTCTTATACATGCTTAAATCTCTTTTATATAATTTCGCACGCTTCGGATGACGAATCTTTGCTCCTTTGATCTTTTTTGAAATGAAGACAAATACGCCGATGATTACAAGAGCTCCAATTATGATTTCTAGTATAAACTTGAAATCAATTTTGATATAAGGAATAGAACTTCCGCCCTCACTCTTCTTCACATTATGGAATGGATAAGTATCTACCGTATTCGTAGTGTATAAGAGGTCTGCACCTCCCACCACATGATTCGCATAGGTGTATTCTATTCTACCAGCTTTCTTCTCTTTACTATTTGATGCAGATTTGGACTTTGTTTCCTTAATCTGTGCTTTTACAGTACTTAGATCTACCGTCTTCGGAATGATGACTGAACCATCACCGATATTCAACAATGTGATGTCTTTTCCAAGAATTCCTGTTTTCCCAGATTCATTTAAATCAACACTGTCCTTTACGGTATATTCAGCGAAATTATCAAAATAATAATTGAAAAGTTTTGTTGTATCTTCATATTGTGCTGTCTGTGAAGTATTCATCACGACACAAGCCAGTAACATGTTATCTTTCTTCGCGTAAGTAACCAAGGTACTATTAGCAACCTTGGTATATCCAGTTTTACCACCCAAGCAATACTTATATAACCACTTTGATGTCTTATAGAAGTTAAGCATCATGTGATGGTTATTGAGTGGAGTCGGATCTACATGCTTATTGGTTGGTGGAATTGTATATTGTCTCGTTCCAACAATCTTAGCAACTACTGGATTCTTGTAAGCCTCAGCAGCAATAAGGGCCATATCCTTTGCAGATGTGTAATGCTCTTCATCAGGAAGTCCATTCGGATTGTTAAAGTGAGTATTTTGACAGCCTAATTCCTTTGCCTTTTTATTCATCATATCAACGAACTTCTGACAATCTCCGTCGCCAACATGCTCAGCAATCGCATAAGCACATTCATTTGCTGACTCAAGTAGCATACCGTATAGACATTGCTCCATTGTCATCTGCTCACCATAATCTCGAGCGATGCTAGAGCTACCTTGCTCATTTTCATATACAGCCTTCTGAGAGAATGTAACTGTTTCATCCATTGAAGAATTCTCAGCAGCAATAAGGGCTGTCATAATTTTTGTAATACTTGCAGGATAATGTACTGCATCAGCGTTCTTTTCATATAGCAAAGTTCCGCTATTGATATCAATCACGCAAGCTGCGTCGCTTTGGATTCCCTCTGGTTCAGGCCAGATTTCCTCTGCTTTCACTCTCATCGGAGACTGGACGAACGCCATGGAGCTACAGATTACCATAGCCATTCCTATTGATGTAATTTTCTTAAATAGCCCTTTACATTTTTTCATATCGACTTCCCACTTTATGATCGCTCGGCAATTAATTTACAGATAGCCTGTCCCTTTGAAGAAAACTTCTCTTCGTACTCTGTCATAATATTTCCATTATTTAGCACACTGTCATTATGCAGGTCATAGGTAACAGCCTTTAGTTCAAATCCATTATACTCTTTTATGGATTCAACCGAGAAATCAAATAAATCTCTATTATCTGTTTTGAAATGGATCTCTCTTCCAGGCTCAAGCACCTTCGCATAGACATCTAGGAAGGTATGAGAGGTAAGTCTGCGCTTTGCATGACGATCCTTTGGCCATGGATCAGAGAAATTCAAATATACCTTGCTAATCTCATTCTTTTCGAAGATATCAGGAAGTAATTTTGCATCCTCACAGATAAATCTTAAATTGGTTGGTTTTTCTTCCATCGCTTCAACTTTCTGAAGAGCTCTGTAGAGTACGCTTGAATATCTCTCCATACCAACGAAGTTCTTATCAGGATTTCTCTTTGCAAGTTCCATTATAAAGCGTCCCTTGCCCATTCCGATTTCAAGTTCAATTGGGTTGTCATTGCCGAAGATGCTGTTCCAATTTCCTTTCACTTTATCGTAATCACTGATACAGTATTCGCTTTCCTGAATCGCTGGATCCGCTTCCTTAATATGTCGAAGTCTCATAATAATCTCCTTATTTTTGGTAAAAAAAAAAGTCCTAACTCCACGGTTTTCCGTAAAATTAAGACCTTCCGATGCGCGATCAGGGGTTCGAACCCTGGACACCCTGATTAAGAGTCAGGTGCTCTGCCAGCTGAGCTAATCGCGCTTGGGCTTTTCAGCACGATGATTATTATATGATACCCGCTGGCAGAATGCAACACTTTTTTATAAATTTGCAAATAGTTTTTGAATTTCTTCTGGTGTCAGTACCTTATTTGAGTCTGACTCCTTTAATTGGTCTAAGTCTGGGCGGATATTCTCCGTTTCGCTTGCCACTTCTTCTTGTGATTCCGTAGCTTCTACTTCTTCAACAGCATCCTGTGTAGCCTGGATTTCTTCGCTAAAGAAGTCATTGATATTTGGTTCCTCTGAAACCACCTCTGGTTCGAGAGACGAAGCTTCACTATTCTCTTCTACTTCATTTACAGAAGCTTCTTCTTGGACAACATTGCCTGTATTCTCCGGAATTATCTCATCCAGACTTACTTCGCTGTCTTCCTCTGGTATTACTTCATCCAGACTTACTTCGTCAGCTTCCTCTGGCTTTACTTCATCCAGACTTACTTCGCTGTCTTCCTCTGGCTTTACTTCATCCAGACTTACTTCGCTGTCTTCCTCTGGCTTTACTTCATCCAGACTTACTTTGCTGACTTCCTCTGGTATTACTTCATCCAGACTTACTTCGCTGACTTCCTCTGGATTTACTTCATCCAGACCTACTTCGCTGACTTCCTCTGGCTTTACTTCATCCAGACTTACTTCGCTGTCTTCCTCTGGCTTTACTTCATCCAGACTTACTTCGCTGACTTTCTCTGGCTTTACTTCATCCAGACTTACTTCGCTGTCTTCCTCTGGCTTTACTTCATCCAGACTTACTTCGCTGACTTTCTCTGGTGTCATTTCATCTAGACCACCTGCACTGGCATCTGTTTTTATCATCTCACTTAGATCTACTTTTTCATCAGCATGATCTAGAGATGCATTTTTTGCAGGCTTTGTTTGTTCAGAATATGCAACCTCCTGCTGCATTGCAGGTGCAGTAGGTTGCATCTGCGGCATTGGCATTGGCTGTACAAAAGACTGTGGATAATATGCTGAAGGCGTAATAGGTGCTGCAGGGATTTCAATAGAATCAATGTTATTACTCAAATCCCTAATTCTATTTTCTAATTCTTCATTACGTCTGCTTAGTTCTTCCTTTGTCTGTTCAAAGATTTTTTCCTGTCGTTCCCCAACGCTACTATTCATCTCCTTTAGGAGATTTTCCATGGATTTTAACTGGCTAATCAGCATTTCATTAGATTCCATGAGTGCAATTGCATTCTCTTTATTACGAGATAGAGCCACCTTTGCTACAGCCTTTTGCGCATTAATGATTTCCTCGCTTGGAATTGCATTCGCTTCTTCCATCTCATCTAGACGATTGCTCAATGCATCAAAATTCTTTTTCAGCATGATGTAGGAAGCTTTTTGGGCCTCATATAGATCATCAATACGATTTAACTGGGCATTCTTTGCATGCTCAGACAGATTGATTGCTGCACTAATTATCACATATAGTACAATTGCCATGGCGATAAGTAGTATCCCAATCACTAATATGTTATTTTTGTTCTCAGTAAATACATAGATTTCTAGTAGGATTAGAATTAACTCTATTACTGATCCAAATCCTATCTTCATCTTTTCTCTTACCAAGTTAGAGGTCTTCTTCTCGTTCACTTTTATCTCCTCAGCTTAATATAGTTTCTTTTATCATAACTACACTGATTTATATCTATCTATCATGTTATTCTGTTCAAACCTTCATTGCAAGCGATTTGTTATATCTTTTATCAACTAAGCATTAAATCTTTATAAACCCCCATTCATTCGCTACTTTTCACCCAGTTGATTCGTTCTTCATTTTATGCCTTTATGAACTATTTCTCCTAGATTCTCTATACATATCCACAGTATTTTCCCTTTCTGTGGATAAATGTAGACCCTACCATCAATTAAGTTCATTGCCATCTTTTGTACGCATCGTTGGTAGGATTTTCATTCTTTTGTATTTACTGTTCCTAAAACTTTATCCTCCTATTGTTTTATTTCGGTCTTTCTATTCATAATCTTCATATTTATTATCTAATAAATTCAGTAAAAAAAACAGAGCATTACTGCTCTGTTTTATATGTACGCGAGGCGATTCGAACGCCCGACCCCTCGCTTAGGAGGCGAGTGCTCTATCCAGCTGAGCTACGCATACTCATATGAATGAATTATGTTAGCTAATCTTACCCTGCAGCCAAATATCTGCACGCAAACGCCTTCCGACTTCCGGTTCACCCATTAAGTCTTTCTCGTTAATCACTATATCTAACAAAATTTCATTACTATTTAATGTTAACACATATATAGCCTGTCTTGTAGCCTCATTTAGAAATTTTTTCCGTTTTACGATTTCTCCCAAAACAGTGTATTTATCACACTCAATTCCTTGGGGCATGAAGAATGAAGATAATATTGTTAATACATCCTCATTTTCGATTCTCTCGCTAATCTCGTTATATTGTGTAAGGTCTTCATAGGACAATCTTTCGATTGCATCCTGGTCACCTTCCTTAGCTGACTTTTTAATTTCATAAATTCGATTTGCTGTCTCTAAGTCAACCTTTGGCTTTAGACTATCTTCTAGAGGTAATAAAACGACCCCTTCACTTGCTAAACCACTTAGCTTAACACCACCATGATTAACTAAATCTTTAACTTTGTAATCTTCATGTACCAATGCAATATCATCAATAATATAGAATACCAAATCGATTCCAAGTCTTGGATCATCTACAATTCCTTGATAGCTATCTCGATCAGAGGTTTTTACAATCTCTACATCTTCATTGGTTGAAATAGCAGTCCCTTCAAAATATGGATAATAATATTCCTCCTGAAATCCATCTTCATAATCCTGGAACCCTTTTATTGTAATTCCGGTATGAAAGGAATATTCTTTTCGAAACTCCAATGTCCCAGATTCACCATCACTTACTGTAAAGCTTTGCATATCTGGATGGGCTTGTATATCACATTTTAATAGTTTCAAATCTTCACTATCAATTCCGTGAAATCCAATACTTTTTAAATACTTGTGCACTAACTATTCTCCTGTTAAGCCACTTAGACTTGTTTCTCACGAAAAGCCTTTTCTAGTGCTTCCTCTTCTTCTTTACCTAGAGCTACGATAGAATTTCCATCAATGATTTCCTTTGTATAGGTATAACTTCCTGTATTTCCATGAACGAAATTCAGAATATAGCCATTGTTCTTCTCATCAAGCATTACTAGAATTGTGCTAAGCTTTCCACCATTTTCCTCGAATGCATCATATTTAAGAAGGCTGTACTTCTGAAAGGTAGATTTCAGACGTTCATTAATAGAATATATACCTCTTTTGTTTTCTTCATTCTGCTCAGCAATCTCATCTAATAGATTTAGTCTACGGATTAATGTATCTTCAAGAGACTTGGCATTCTTTCCTTTCATGAATACATTTAATCTTTTCTTCAAACCACTTACTTTAATTGTTTGAATTAGCATTAGTATTAATAGGATTAATACCAGTGCTGCCAGGCCAATTACTACATAATCTGTTTCGATACCTAGATATTTCTGAATCATTTTATCTCCCAAACACACGTTCTATTCGTTATTAGTTATTGCTTACTCCGTTGATCAGTTCTACAATTCTGTTCAACTCTTCATTTGAGTAATACTCGATTTCAATCTTTCCTTTACCGTTTTTCTTAGGATTAATTAAAACCTTAGTACCCATTTTTTGCTTCATCTGCTCTTCGAGATTCTGATAGATAATCTCTGTTTGCTTATCAATCTTCTCTGGCTTTGCATTATTTTTTTTATCACTATTTATCTTTTTAACTTCACGTTCTACTTCTCTTACGCTTAGTTTTTCATCAAAGACTCTTTGTGCAAATTCATATTGTTTGTCCAGATCAGTGATTCCTAAGATTGCACGAGCGTGACCTGTACTAATCATTTCATCAATGACCATCTTGCGAACTCTTTCGTCCAGCTTTAGTAAGCGTAATGCATTTGTAATTGCTGTTCTAGATTTTGATACTCTTTCTGCGAGCTCATCCTGAGTCATATCATACTTTTCGATTAACTCTTTATATCCCTCAGCAATTTCAATCGGATTTAAATCTTCTCGCTGAATATTCTCCAATAACTGAATTTCTGCGATTTCTCTCTCTGTTAGTGTGCGGACAATAACTGGGATTTCTTTTACGCCTGCCATCTTAGCAGCACGCCATCTTCTTTCACCTGCAATAATCTGAAAATAGTCATCCTTCTCCTGTACTAAAAGTGGCTGGAAGATTCCATACTGTTTAATGGACTCACTTAATTCTAACAGTGCATCTTCGTTAAAATTCTTTCTTGGCTGATTACGGTCTGGCTCTACCTTTGAAATAGGAACTACTATTTCTGTTCCCTTTTCATATGAAACAGTTGTATTTTCAACTTCTTTTATTTTTTGAGGAATCAGTTCATTCAGTCCGTTTCCTAATCCTCTGGATTTTTTCTTTGCAGGCATTATGATCTATCCTTTCGCTCGATTACTTCCTTCGCTAGATTTCTGTAGCTTTCCGCACCAGCTGATTTAGAATCATATAGATTAATAGGTAAGCCATGTGAAGGCGCCTCTGCCAATCTTACATTTCTAGGAATGATGGTTTGATAAATCGTTGTATTTAAGTTTTCTTTTACGTTATTTACTACATCTGATGACAGATTTGTTCTTGCATCGTACATAGTAAATACGACACCTTCAATCTTTAATTTATCATTCAATCGATTCTTGACTAGGTCGATGGTATGCATCAGCTGACTAATTCCTTCCAGTGCATAGTATTCACACTGAATTGGAACCAATACTGAGTCTGCTGTAGTCAAAGCATTGACTGTTAATAAATTTAGTGAAGGAGGACAATCTATAATAATGAAATCATAATCATCTCTAACATAATCAATTTCATTCTTCAGAATATATTCTCTCTCATTCTCTACATCTAAGAGTTCGATTTCTGCACCAGCGAGATTAACATTTGATGGGATAATCTTAAGTGCATCTAGTCCTTCAACATCGTACATACATTGATGAAGAGAACACTGCTCCAGAATTAGTTCATATACCGTATTCTCAATTTCGTTTTTATTTAATCCAAATCCACTCGTACAATTTCCCTGTGGATCCATATCAATAACTAATACTTTTTTACCAGCTTCTGCTAAGCAGGATGATAGGTTTATCGCTGTGGTTGTTTTACCTACGCCACCCTTCTGGTTTGCGATTGCTATTATTCTTCCCATTTCTATTTCCTTTCTTTTCCACGTGATAATATTATATCATTATGGCATTATTTTTTCTGTAACTTTCTTTCTTTTTCTCGTAATTTTTTCCTTAAATTACGATCTAATCCTTCTTTTAGCTGATATTTTCTATTGACTATCTTTCTGCTACTGTCGATTATATTGTTTCGTCATTCCCTATTTAGTATTCGTATTTCATAAATCCACTATATTTAGTAAATTATAATGTTTCACGTGAAACATGAAAAAGACTTCCCTAGAATAGGGAAGTCTAAAGCATTACAATGGTTTCTTGTTCGGAGTACCAGGTTTCCTCGGATAGAAATTACTAGTTTCATTTACCTTTTCGATTATAACAAATGATCTAGATATATCTGAGTCTGGTAAGGAAAATTCTTCTACCCTTTTGATCTTTCCACCCAGTTTATTTATTGCATGTTTTGCAGAGTTAATTTCATCTTCGACTTCTCCTGCTTTGTAGGAAATAAAATTACCACCTACCTTAACTAAAGGAAGACAATATTCAGATAATGTAGATAGATTAGCAACTGCCCTTGATACACAGAGATCATAATTTTCTCGTAGATTCTTCATTCGTCCTGCTTCTTCAGCTCTCGAATGAACGGTTTTGATATTATCGAGATCAAGTTCATCAATTACATCCTCTAGAAATAATAATCGTTTATTTAGTGAATCTAAAAGAGTAACATTCAAATGTGGAAACAATATTTTCAATGGGATTCCAGGAAATCCAGCACCTGTACCAACATCTATTAAACTATCAACAGAGCTCATATCATAATATTGTGATAATGAAATACTGTCAGCGAAATGTTTTAGACAGACTTCATGATAATCCGTAATAGCTGTTAGGTTCATTACTTTATTCTTTTTTACTAATAACTCGTAATATCTATTAAATTGATCAACTTGTCCATCAGATAGTTTCACGTGAAACATATCACAAAGATTAACTAGATATGAATCATATACTGCCATACAACGTTCTTTCCATTTCTATTTTAAATAAGCACCACTTTTTATATATACTAGTAAAACAGATATATCTGAAGGAGAAACACCAGAAATACGAGAAGCCTGACCAATATTAATAGGCTTAACTTTCTTTAATTTTTGACGAGCTTCAGTACGAAGAGATGGAACTCTGTCATAATTTAGTTCAACAGGTATCGCTTTACCTTCAAGTTTTTTAAATTCCTCGACCTGTTTAGCTTCTCTCTCAATATATCCACGATATTTAATTTGGATATTAAGTTGTTCTTTAACGTCATTAGGTAGATCAGGATGTTCAGGATCAAGTTCACAAACAAGGTCATAACTTAGTTCTGGTCTACATACAAGATCAGAAAAAGTAACTCCCTTCTTAAGAACAGTACTATTGTGTGCTAATAAGAAATCTTGAACATCCTGAGATGCACCAAAATGAATAGAAGATATTCTTTTTAACTCATCCTCAATCATCTGTTTCTTTTTGCATAAAGCGTCATATCTATCCTGACTAATTAATCCAATCTTATATCCAATTGGAGTAAGTCTAAGATCCGCATTATCCTGACGAAGAAGTAATCGATACTCTGCACGTGAGGTCATCATACGATAAGGTTCATAAGATTCCTTAGTAACCAAATCGTCAATTAATACACCGATGTATGCTTGTGAACGATCTAATACAAGAGGTTCCTTACCTAATACATATTGGGAAGCATTAATACCAGCAATCAATCCCTGTGCAGCTGCTTCTTCATATCCACTACTACCGTTGAACTGGCCACCACTAAATAGACCATGAATTGATTTAAATTCAAGACTAGGAAGAAGCTGATTTGGCTCCAAACAATCATATTCAATAGCATATGCGTTCCGAACAATTTTAGCATTTTCAAGTCCTGGTACTGAGCGATACATTTGATACTGAACATACTCAGGCATAGATGAGGACATTCCATCCACATAAACTTCATTCGTATTCAGTCCTTCAGGCTCTAGAAATACCTGATGTCTGCTTTTATCGCTAAATTTTACCACTTTATCCTCTATGGAAGGGCAATATCTTGGACCAACTCCTTCAATTACACCACCATAAATTGGGGACTCATCAAGATGATCTCGAATAATCTGATGTGTTGTTTCATTGGTATAAGTGAGATAACAAGGAACCTGGTGTATTTGTACAGTCTCAGGATCTGTTGTGAAAGAAAATGGAACAACTCTCTTATCTCCATACTGTGGTTCAAGCTTAGAATAATCAATAGTTTTACCATCAATACGAGCAGGTGTACCAGTCTTAAATCTACGTAAACCAATTCCATTATCAATCAGGGAGTCTGTGAGATAATTAGCACTCTTTAATCCATTAGGACCAGTGAATTCAATGACATCACCATAGAGACAACGAGCTTTAAGATAAACTCCAGTACATAATACAACTGCTTTAGCATGATAGATTGCTCCGGAATGAGTTTTAACACCTGTAATAGTATTATTTTCTACAATAATGTCAGTAATCTCCGCTTGTCGAAGCGTAAGATTAGGCGTTTCCTGCAAGGTATTTCTCATGAGAAGGCTATATTCATTTTTATCAGCCTGCGCTCTTAATGAATGAACTGCAGGACCTTTAGATGGGTTTAACATTTTAGACTGAATAAAAGTACTATCAATATTAATGCCCATCTGACCACCTAGTGCATCGATTTCACGCACGAGATGTCCCTTACTGCTTCCGCCAATATTAGGATTACAAGGCATCAAAGCAACACTATCCATACTAACAGTAAAACAAATAGTATTAAGACCAAGACGTGCAGATGCAAGTGCAGCTTCGCAACCAGCATGCCCTGCACCAACAACGACAACATCATAACTTTCTTCAACAAAATTTTGCATAATTACCTCTACTTACCCATACAGAAATCAGAAAAAACTTTATCGACTAGATCATCTTCAACTTCTTCTCCAATTACATATCCTAGGTATTTATAAGCTTCCATTAAATCAGATGAGTAGAAATCCTCAGACATCCGATTTTTAATACTTTCTAATACTAACTCTAGGCTTCTCTTTGACATTTCAATATCATATTTCTGTCTATCATTTGCTAAATAGACAGCATCTGGATCAGACAGCTCACCAACAGAGAATAATTTATAAATTAAATTAGAAATTAATAAAACTGAATCTTTATCTTTACAATTGATATTATATGTAGAATCCCTAAATTTTTCAGGAAGATCATTCTTTGTAAGAATCTGAGGTAAATCCGATTTTGAAATGAATACAAGCAAAGGAACATTATCTGGAATGGAATCCATGATATCCATATCTTCTTCTGTCAATTCATTAGACCCATCGAGAAGCAGAAGAATCAACTGAGAACTCTTTAAAGCAGCCACAGATTTTTCAACACCTATTTTTTCAACATAATCATCTGTATCATGAATTCCAGCAGTATCCATTATTAATAAGGGAATATCATTTAAAATAATCTGCTCTTCTATCACATCGCGAGTAGTACCAGGTACATCCGTCACGATTGCTTTTTCTTTACCAGATAAAAGATTTAATAAAGAAGACTTACCGACGTTTGGTCTTCCAACAATGGCAGTACGAATACCATTTTTAAGAATAGAACCAGTTTGATAAGAATCTAATAGTCCATCAATCACCTGGATACATTCCTTAACAGTTTGTTGGAGTTTTCTACTATATCCTTTTAATGAATAATGTTCAGGATCATCAATAGCTGCCTCTAAAAAAGCAGCTTCATGAAGAATGATCTCCCGTAAATCCGCTATTTTATTATGCAACTTACCATCCAATTGTGATAATGAAATCCTACGCTCAAAGGAAGACTTCGAATGAATCAAATCCATAACAGATTCAGACTGAGTAAGATCAATTCTGCCATTCAAAAAAGCTCTCTTCGTAAACTCTCCAGGTTCAGCAGGACGAGCACCACAGGCATAAAGTAAATGTAATATATCCTTTAATACCTGTACTCCACCATGACAATCAAATTCAACAACATCTTCTCTAGTGTAAGATTTAGGAGCACGAAAAACTAAAGCATATACCTCATCGAAAATCTCACCGTCATATTCGATATGTCCATAATGCACAGTATTCGCTTCAGCTTTTGTGAGATCAACACCATTAAAAACCATGGCACCAATTGAAATAGCATGATCACCGCTCAAACGGATAATACCAATTCCAGCATCCGTCATACCAGTTGAAATTGCTGCAATCGTATCATTAAACATAATTTCTCCTAAAAAAACGAGGAGAGTCAACGACCCTCCCCGCAATCTACATTATTTCAAAGTAACAACCACATGACGGTAAGGCTCTTCACCCTCGCTATGAGTTGAGATAGCGTCATCATCAGAAAGGGCAGCATGAATAATACGTCTTTCGTATGGATTCATAGATTCAAGAGACACAGGATGCTTTGTTCTTTTTACTTTATAGGCAACATTATGAGCAAGATTCTCTAATGTTTCTTTTCTACGTTCTCTATAATCTTCTGTATCAACCTTGACTCTTACATAAGAAGAACTCTTACGATTTACAGCCAGATTTGTTAGATATTGAAGAGAATCTAATGTCTGTCCCCTCTTACCAATAACAACACCCATTTCCGGACCAGCAAGATCAATATTCAAGCAATTATTATCAGAATCATAGTCAAAAGTTAATTCAACTTCTAATTGCATTGCCTTGAATAAATCATTCAAAAAAGTAGTTGCGGATAATTTTACATTCTCTAAATCTTCATCGTTTAATGCTTGGTCCTTAGAAGATTTAGCAGAAACTTCTTTCTTCTCAACTACTTCTTTAACTTCAGAAATTTCGTTAGACTCAGGTGTCTCAGTTACTTCATCATTTTTGAGATTAACACGAATGACAGCATCTTTGCTGGCAAAACCAAGAAATCCATTGCTGCCCTTTTCAACAACTTCATAGTTTAAACAATCACTAGTAACACCTAATGAAACAGATGCATTTGTAAGTGCTTCATCTACTGTCTTACCGGAAAACTCTTTATAATCCATTACGATTCCCCTCACTTTTTCGTATTACGATTATTAAATTCATTAACAAGATTTGCTTTAGAAGAAAGAGAACCAGACTTGGCATTTCTTCTAAGTTCATTGGCCTTCTGAATCTTATCAGCATTATCTGTCACAGAAGATGCTTTAGAAGAAAGAGTATTCTTTGTATTCATATTAGCAGCATTATAAATCTGTGCACGACGAATGCCTCTCTGCTCCTGCTTCTTAGCAGCCTTATCCTTGTTCTTTTCAATAATAGAATCCAAATCAATCTTATCAAAATGCTTGTTCAAAGCAGCCTGCTGAATGGAACGAACAACTGCACCAGCAATCCAGTAAACAGTAAGGCCAAGAGGTACAGTAAATGAGATAAATAAGGACATAAATGGCATCAGAAGATTCATAGTTCTCATCTGACGAGAAGTTGGATCATTAGAATCCATATTCGTCTGAGCAATCTTCATATTAATTACCTGGGAAACATAAGAACAAAGAGGGAACAATAAAGCAAGAATAACAATACCAAATGCTTTTTCACCCCAACTTGTCTGCATTATATTCCATGGAGTATCAGACAGATTCAAACCAAATATAGAGTTAACATGCTGTAAATTAGTATGAGTGCTATCAAATACATCACCTAATTTAGAAAATTTATCAGCAGCTATATTCCAGCCATCATCAGATAACTTATAGAGAACATCGATAATATGATTCTGATCAGAAACTCCACCCTTACCATTAAAAGTAACATTCTGGATATTCTTAACAGAAGCATCGCTAATAAGAGCAGTCATCTTATCAGCATAACCATTTGTTTCAACAATACCCTTAACCACCCCATCAAAAATAGACTTGATAGAAGTTAAATAAGCAGGAATATTATAGAAAACGCGATATAGTGCAAACAGAATAGGCATCTGAATAATAATCTGAACACAGCTTCCCATAGGAGAAATACCGTATTTATCATAAAGAGCCTGTGTTTCTTCATTCATCGCAGCCATAGCAGCCTGATCAGACCTTTTATCTTTATACTTAGCCTGAATCTTTCTCATCTCAGGTTGCATTTTCTGAGAGAGAATAGAGAATTTCTGCTGCTTATAAGTAAGCGGGAATAAACAAATGTAAATAAAGATAGTAAAAATTACAATGGCAAGAGGAACACTATCAATATGCATAATTGAAAGAATAGCGTAAATCTTATCCATAATCCAACCGAGACCCTTTGCAATTGGACCAAGGAAGGCGCCATTATAGGCAGTAAGATACATTTCAGTCAATGTCATAACCTCCATTATTAAGGTACTGGATCATATCCCCCTTTAGAAAAAGGGTTACAGCGAAGAATTCTCCAAAGTGTAAGAATTCCTCCCTTTAAAGCACCATATTTTTCAATAGCCTCAATTCCGTACTGAGAGCATGTAGGTATATACGGACAACGTGTCGTCTTTAAAGGTGATAAATATTTCTGATACAAACGAATTAAATATAGAAATAATTTCTTCAATATGAACCTCTTAGCATCCCAATATTATTTTAGAATTTGATGAAGATCTGCGAGCTTAAGCAAAGACTTCTCGATTGTTTTGTAACTACTATTCTTCGCTCTACTTCTCGCAACGATTACAATGTCTAACCCAGTGTCAAACATTTCTTCATGTAATCGATAAGCTTCTCTAATCAGTCTCGTCAAATGATGTCGAACAATACTATTGCCTACTTTTTTACTTACTGAGATGCCTAAACGGTTTTCATTAGAGTTATTTGGTAACTTATACATTACTAAAAAAGAATCAGCTAATGAAACTCCATTTTTGTAAACTTTTCTGAAATCTTCATTTTTTTTAAGTGATTGACTGAAAACCATAGATACCTCAATAACATTTCTAAAAAGAAGAAAAGACCACAAAAATGTGGCCTGTTAAATAACAATTATACTGTTAATTTCTTTCTTCCTTTTAATCTGCGGGAAGCAAGGACTTTTCTTCCGCCAGCAGTGCTCATTCTAGAACGAAAACCGTGAACTTTAGCTCTCTGTCTTCTCTTTGGCTGATATGTCATCTTCATATACGCCCACCTCCTTCATTATTTTTAGAAAACATCGGCTTTAATTATATCAGAGGATTGCGTAAAGTCAAGGCAAATAACCTGATAAAATAATAAAAATGTAAGAAAATAAAGTTATCAACA
>Ga0256405_10002584_pt1 | contig 40821 bp, 43 predicted proteins | sample RumenRJG_02DNA_FD_189096 | JGI IMG/M metagenome (GOLD analysis project Ga0256405, IMG submission 189096) | Bovine rumen microbial communities from Lethbridge, Alberta, Canada - RJG_02 | ecosystem: Host-associated > Mammals > Digestive system > Stomach > Rumen | place: Canada: Alberta... | reverse complement strand
CTCCTCTCACTCCCCCTTCACTCCACCTTCACTCCCCCTTCACTCCCCCTTCACTCCACCTTCACTCCCCCTTCACTCCTCCCTCACTCCTCCCTCACTCCCCCTTCACAAACGCAATCCATAAACATTATCGTGAAACAGATATCTGGCATAATAACCACCCTCAACGAGGAGAAAAACATCGTCGACGCCATCCGCTCACTGCAGCAGGTGTGCGACGAAGTGGTTGTTGTCGACTCGCTGAGCAGCGACCGCACCGTCGACCTCGCCCGCCAAGCCGGAGCCAAAGTCGTCCTGCAGTCCTATCTTGGCGACGGCATACAGAAAAATGTCGCTCTCGCTCATGTCAAGAACCTTTGGGTTCTGAGCATCGATGCCGACGAGAGGCTGACTCCCGAGCTGGTAGACTTCATCAACCGTACCGATTTCGAGACAACACCCTACGACGGCTTTGCCCTGCGCCGGCGTAACTACGTGGGAAGCCGCTGGGTAAAGTGCTGCCGCTGGTATCCCGACTGGTTGGTGCGCCTCTATCGCCACGACCGTCTGCGCTTCTGCGACGTCAAGCAGCACTCACATGTCCCGACCGACAACACGCTACGCGTAAAAGCCGACCTGATACACTATCGCTACAAGAACACCGGCGAACTCTTTGCCAAACCGGGCCGCAACTACAGCAGCCGAGGCGCCAAGATACTATACCTCAGCGGCAAACGTGTACACTCATGGTCGCCCGTAGCTCACGGACTTGGGGCTTTTATGGTCAACTATTTTCTCCGTGGCGGCATCCTTGGAGGCATCGACGGACTTAGCCTGACCCTTTCCATTGCCCAAAACAGCTATCTGAAATACGCCAAAGTGCTTGAATGGCAACGCGACGAGAAAGTGCGCAACGAAGAAGACTTCGACAATGTCTGGTAAAACTTCGTACGAAAACGATAACGAAAACGAAAACGATAACGAAAACGAAAACAAACTATAACGATAACCATAACTTCAGATACGGAACTATTGTCCCCTTCACTCCCCTCTCACTCCCCCCTCACTCCCCTCTCACTCCTCCTTCACTCCCTTTTCACTCCCCCCCTTCACTCCCCTTCTTTTAATAATCATCACTAAATGCCCGAAAGAAAAATAGACCTACAGGACCCCTTCGTGGGATACACCACCCAACAGAAGCAGCAGCTATACGAAGCCCTTGCCGAGCTTTATTCCGAAAACAAACGCCAACTCTTCGACCGACTGGTGCAATACCGCACGCGCCACATTGCCGTGGTGCTCGAAGATATATACCAGAGCCACAACGCCAGTGCCGTGCTGCGCAGTTGCGACTGCTTCGGGGTGCAGGATGTTCACGTCGTCGAAAACCGCAACCAGTTCAACCCTGCCGGCGATGTGGCCGTAGGCAGCAGCAAATGGGTCGACTACTACAAGCACGCCGACATACACTCGGCATACAACTATCTGCACTCGAAAGGCTACCGCATCGTGGCCACGCTTCCGCACGAGAACGACACCATGATTGGCGACCTCGACCTCAGCCAGCCCGTGGCACTGGTCTTCGGAACCGAACTTACGGGACTGACACAAGAAGCCATCGACGGAGCCGACGCATACGTTAAAATCCCCATGTACGGCTTCACCGAGAGTTTCAACATCTCGGTCTGCGCTGCCCTGAGCCTCTTCAGCACCACCGAACGCATGCGACGCGACACCTCCATCGATTGGCAGATGAATGAGGACGAGCAGCTGACGCAGAAATTGCACTGGTCGCTGCAGGTGATACGCGACGGCGAACACGTTCTGGAGCAAGTCAAGCAACGGCTTAAAATGTAAAATATGGACAAGAATATCAAGAAAACCAATGCAGCCCGACTGCTCGACCAGATGAAAGTCGCCTACGACCTGATTCCCTACGAGGTCGACGAGAACGACCTCGGGGCACAGCATATCGCTGAGCAGCTGGGGCAACCCATCGAGAGATTGTTCAAAACCCTCGTGCTGCGTGGCGACAAGCTGGGACTCTTCGTCTGCGTCATCCCCGGCGCCGAGGAGGTGGACCTGAAGAAAGCCGCCAAGGTAACGGGCAACAAGAAGGTGGAGATGATCCACGTCAAGGAACTGCTTCCGCTGACGGGCTACATCCGTGGCGGTTGCTCGCCGATAGGCATGAAGAAAGCGCTGCCCACCTGGTTCCACGAGAGCATCGTGCAGTACGACCACGTCTTCTGCAGTGCCGGACAGCGCGGGCTACAGTTCCGCATTGCCCCCCGCGACCTCGTCGATGCCGCCCGCGGCCAATTGGCCGACATTATAGTTTAACTCCAGACACGAAACTATTGTCCCCCTCACTCCTCCCTCACTCCCCTTTAACTCCCCTTTAACTCCCCTCAATTCATATCCACCTGCAACCAATGACACAAGACGAACGCTGGGACGCCCACTGGCGCGAAATAATGGACTTCATCAAGAAAAATCACCGCAATCCATCGAAGCACTGCCCCGAAGAACGCAATATGCACAACTGGTGGAAGCAGCAAAAAAAGCTTTTCAACGCCAACGCATTGTCTGACGACCGCATCGACCGATTCAACCAGCTCCTTGCCATCGGCGAGCAATACCGACACATCAACCAATACTTATGAACGAAGACGTAATGCAAAAAAAATAAAACCCTCACAGTCATGATAAATATCAAAGAAATATTCAGCACATTCCTTGTGATGTTCGCCATCATAGACATCACGGGGTCTATCCCCATCTTCGTGTCGATGCGCGACAAAGGAACGAAAATCAAACCCTTTCAGGCCACACTTGCAGCACTGATACTCTTCATCGGATTCTATTTCCTTGGCGATGCGTTGCTAAAGTTGTTTGGCATCGACATGCCGTCGTTTGCTGTTGCCGGCTCGGTGGTGCTTTTCATCCTGGCGTTCGAGATGATTCTGGGACGCGACATCATCAAGAACGAGCCCACCTCCTCGGGTGCCAGCATCGTGCCCATCGCCTTCCCCCTCATCGCCGGTCCGGGAGCCATAACAGCATTCATCTCACTGCACGCCGAATACGCCACGCTAAACATCATGATAGGTCTGGCACTCAACATCATCATCGACTTTCTCGTGCTGCGCTACCTTGACAAGATAACCCACTGGCTCGGTGCCGATATCATCTACGTGCTGCGCAAATTCTTCGGCGTCATCCTGTTGGCTATGGCCGTAAAACTTTTTGCCGGAAATCTGCCGATGGTGTTTCATTTGTAACGGAGAACAAAAAACAGAAGATAATCCATTGAAAAGGAATATGTCTGACATGAATGCCATCCCAGTCGAACGGCATCCGCTGGAACCGTTTCTGCCCCCCAACGCGCGCCTGCTGATGCTGGGCAGTTTCCCGCCGCCGCGCAAGCGCTGGTCGATGGATTTTTTCTACCCTAACCGCACCAATATGATGTGGGAGATATTCGGCGAGGTGTTCTTTGGCGACAGCCAGCGGTTGGTGGACGCTGAGCACCGCACTTTCCGACTCGCCGACATCAAGTCTTTGCTGCTCGAAAGTGGAATCGCCCTCTATGACACCGCCAGTTCCGTGCGCCGACTGAGCGGCAATGCGTCTGACAAGGATCTCGAGATTGTGGAGAAGACCGACATTGCTGCATTGCTTAGGCAACTGCCGCAGTGTCACGACATTGTCTGCACCGGTCAGAAGAGTTTCTCTGTTTTTACGGAAGACTACGGTGTCTCCGTGCCGAAGATGGGAACTTGCAACGAGTTTGAAATCGCCTGCCGACAGATGCGGCTGTGGCGCATGCCTTCGTCGTCGCGTGCCTACCCTATGCCGCTGAACGAGAAAGCCACATACTACCGCCGCCTGATGCAGTCGGTTGGAATAATAAAAGATTAATCTTGCTATGGAACATTGCTTTACAGCCATCATCGAACGTAGCGGCGACATGGATGCCGCCTATGTTGTTGTGCCTGTCGACATACGCGCTGTCTACGGCGTGGGACGCCTGAAGGTGGATGCCACTTTCGACGGCGAGCCTTACCGTGGCAGTGTGGTGAATATGGGCGTGAAGGATGCCGAGGGCAACATCTGCTACATCATCGGCATTACCAAAGCCATCCGCCAGCGCATAGGGAAAAGCTTCGGCGACACGGTGGATGTGACACTGCGAACGGTGCTTAACGGAATGTAAGCGAGCTGGCTTGTTTGGTCGCTTCGCTCAAAATCTTTGGAAAATCTTTTCAAAAATCTCTCGACTGCCTTTGGCTATTTTGCCTAACGAAAGCGTTTGGCGAGACGGTGGAGGTGACGCTGCGAGCCGTGCTTAACTAAAACAGGCATGGGATCGCCTTCGGCGAGAAATTTCTCATATTTTGTTCAAATTATACAAATTTGTATGATTTGTTAAGAATTTGAAGAATTTCCACGCGTAGCGTGTTATGCAAAAGTTACCGGAAAGTAAGCACGAATTCGGTGGATGTGGCGTCGCTGGAGGACAGTTCGAGGGTGCCGTTGTGGGCTTGCAGGATTTGGCGCGAGAGGCTGAGGCCGATGCCGTTGCCTTGCTGTTTTGTGGTGTAGAACGGGATGAATATCTGCTGCTGGCTGCTGACGGGGATGGGGGCGCCGTTGTTGCGGACACGGATGATGGTCTGGCTGTCGGCGGTGAGTTCGGAAGTGATGGTTATTTGTGAGGCTCCGGCTTCGATGGCGTTGCTGACGAGGTTGATGAGGACGCGGCTGAGCTGGGTCTGGTCGGCGTAGATGAGCGTGTCGTTGCTGAGTTCGTTGAAGGAGCAGAGGGCACCCGCTTCGCGGCACTGTTCGCTCGTCAGGTCGATGACATCTGCGATGAGGTCGCGCACCATCAGTGGTTTCTTTATGGGGCGTGCCACACCGGTCAGTTCGCGGTAGTTTTGCACGAAATCGATAAGTCCACGACTGCTGCTGCCTATTGTCTCCAGTCCTGCGGCGATGTCTTGCTGGTGTTTCAGCATCTCGTCGTTGGTGTAGCGGCTGAGGGTGTCGCTGAGCGAGGCGATGGGACCGACGGTGTTCATGATTTCGTGGGTCAGCACGCGGATGAGCTTGCTCCACGACTCGGTCTCGTTCTGGCTTCGCCGCCGGTCGACGATCCATTTGATGCGGTTCAGCGTGCGGTTGAAGCGGCTTTTGTCGTCGAAGCGGAAGTTGTATTCTCCATCCTCGAAGGCATCGAGCATATACTCCACCTTGCGGCGGTCGCGCTCGCGCACAATGATGGCGGTGGCTACTATTGCAACGAAAACGATAACGAAAATGATGTACATGTTTTTTTTCTAATCAACATTAACGTTAACCTTGACCTTAACTGGCTGCCGCATCACGGATTGCTGGAAACATTCTAAGGTTAACGTTAACGTTAAGGTTAAGGTTTAAAACTCAGATATTATACCTTTTCAGTTTGGCGTAAAGCGTCGGGCGGCTGATGCCCAACTCTTTTGCCACCAGCGAGAGGTTGCCGCCGAGCCGCTGCAGCGCGGCGCGGATGGTCTGCTCTTCGGCATCTTCTAAGGGTGTGGTGGCGACAGTGGTATTTGTGGCACTGATTTCCAAATTGCCAGGTTCAAGCTGGTCGCCGTCGCACAAGATGACGGCCCGTTCGATGACGTTCTGCAGTTCCCTGACGTTGCCGCTCCAGCGGTGCTGCTTCAACTTTTCGAAGGCGGCTGACGAAAGCCCCTTGACCTGACGGTGGTAGCGCTCCGCAAAACCGGCAATAAACGTCTCGGCCAGCGGCAGCAGGTCCTCCTTCCGTTCGCGCAGTGCCGGAATATGCAGATGGAAGACATTGATGCGGAAATACAGGTCCTGGCGGAAGGTGCCCTCGCGGACCATCGCCTCGAGGTCGCGGTTGGTGGCGCAGATGAGGCGGATGTCGACGGTCACGGCTTTTTCGCTGCCTACCGGCACCACCTTTCGCTCCTGCAGTGCGCGTAGCAGCTTGGCCTGCAGGTGCAGTGGCAAGTTGCCTATCTCGTCGAGGAAGAGGGTGCCGCCGTCGGCCTGCTCGAATTTGCCGCGGTGGTCGCTGTGGGCATCGGTGAAGGCCCCTTTGACGTGGCCGAAAAGCTCGCTTTCGAACAGGCTCTCCACTATGGCGCCGGCATCGACGCAGACCAGGGGCTTGTCACTGCGGCTGCTCAGGGCGTGAATCTCGTGCGCCAGCACATCCTTGCCGGTGCCGTTCTCGCCGGTGATGAGCACCGTGGCATCGGTCGGGGCCACCTTCTCAACCACGCGACGCATCTGCGCCATCTGGCGGCTGTCGCCCCAGTAGAAATCGGCATGTTCCTCCGTCGTTTCGACCGGTCTACGTGTGCTTTTCGCGGCGCGAGACGTGTCTCGGTGTTTTGCCACTGCGGCTTCGAGAATGGCAACCAGCTTGTCGTTGTCCCAAGGCTTCACGACGAAGTCGAAGGCGCCACGTTTCATACCCTCCACAGCCAGATTGATATCGGCGTAGGCGGTGAAGAGCACCACCTGCGTCCCCAGCCAACGGCGCACAATCTCGTCGGTCCAGAAGAGACCCTCGTTGCCGCTGTTGATGTCTGTATAAAAGTTCATATCCAACAGCACCACGTCGGGGTGCAGCCTCTCCATCGTGGCCGGCAATGTGGCTGGCGACGGAAGCAGTTCCACCTCGGCAAAGCGGGGCGTCAGCAGCAACTGCAGTGCCTTGCGGACAGCGGCATTGTCGTCGACGACTAATATCTTGCCTTGTTTCTTGGTCATAAGTCTTCGCTTATTTGAGGGTTAGCTTTCAGATTGCCGATCATTTCGGCCCAGTTTTGCTGCGAAAACAGCCAGTCCGAAAGATACAATGGGCAACTAATCAAATTGCCGTTTTTCTGAAGGTTATTGGCAGAGAACCTGATACGAATGGGAGGATTGAACTTTTCATTGTAGATTGTCAAGCTTTTACCGCCGACGCATCCAGCTGCCTTAACCTCAATCGGCACTATGTCTGTTCCGTTTTGCACCACAAACTCAACCTCCGCCCGTCCAGCAGAAGTCCAATAGTACGGCACATCATCCCGAATGGCTGTAAAAGATTGCAATATCATGTTTTCGGCCAGTGCCCCTTTGAACTCCGTATAGCTGCTGGCACCACCTAAAATCACATCGGCAGGGACACGCGCCAATCGGCGGAGCAAGCCGCAATCACAAGCATAGGCCTTGAAAGCACTGATTTCACGATAGCCCGAAAGAGGCATTGCGGGTTTGGCAACAGAGAAAACCCTGTAGATCATTCCCGCCTCTTCCAACCACAACAATCCGTCCTCGTAGTCTTTCGCCCGTGCACCGCTCTGAACCACATTATAGATGAATTTGCGATTTTCCTTAGACAACTGTGACGGCAAAGAGTGCCACAAAGCCTTGATGCGTGGTATATCGCGTGGTTCTGCATACTTGGCAAAATCCATCTCATACAGGTCGAGGATATTTTGCAGTGTTGCCTCCACAGCCTTCATCCCACCCTCTGACAGCAATGCTACTACAGCCTCCGGCATTCCGCCACATATCTGATACCTGCGATACTCGAGCATTAGCTTGCTGTGGATGGTCTCAGGAACGCGTTCAATCATCTTTAGGCTTGCCACATAGTCGAACAACGCCGGTTCCGATGCCCTTAAGAACTCTGAGAAGGAGATTGGATACATCCTCATAATGGACACTTTCCCAACAGGAACCGTCATTTTGCGACGACGCACCGCCACACCAAGCAGAGAGCCTGCGGCCAGAATATGATACTGAGGTGTCCTGTCGCAAAAGTATTTGAGGCTGTTGAATGCCGCTTCGCATTCCTGTATCTCATCAAACACTATGAGCGTCTTGCCTGGTTCGATAGGCACATCCGTCTGCAAGGATAGTTCCTTCAGCAGCCGTTCTGGCTCCTTGGTCTGGTTGAAAATGGTTGCCAGTTCGATGGTTTCGCTGAAATCGAAATAAGCCACATAATCAAAAAACATACGTCCGAATTCCATCATCACCCAGCTTTTTCCAGTCTGTCTGGCTCCCATCAGAAGCATTGGCTTATGAGTTTTAGACTGCTTCCATTCTGCAAGTTTTTCTATAATGTCTCGTTTAATATTCATAATCCATTACATTATTTGGTGCGGAAAAATGTGTTTACCGCACACTTTTCTGCACGAAATTCTGCCAGAATAACTTTATAATGTTTTTTTTATTGTACAGCGAATTAAAAAAAACATTATTTGGTGCAGAAAAATGTATTCGCACCACATTTTTCCGCATGAAATTCTGTAAGGATTGACTTTCCCTGAAATTGGTTGACAAATTTCAGGGAAAGTCATGATAATCGTCTTGTGTCATATTGATTCACTTTTTAAAAATGCAAAGATATACAAAAATTCACTTTTACAAAAGTGTTTTTTGTGTTTTTTTCAATTTTGCAAAAGTGAAAAAAAAATTAATTCCCGAGTGATGCAAGAATGAATGATTCCAGCAGTCTGTAATGCGGCAGCCGGTTAAAGTTAAGGTTAAGGTTAACGTTTACAATTAAGTAATTAGTCAAATTTATTTGACATTTACGATAATTCACGGGCATTCATGGTCATTCACGCTCTATAAATAATTTCTGGATAATTGCTGTTTAATTGCTGTTAAAAGAATATGATCGCTATTTTTGACCGTTTACTTATACCCCGAAATTTTTTTCGCTATTTTTGTCAAATTCCGCCAAATTTTTCAAGTCGTTTTTGTCGTTTTCCGCCAAATATTCTGGTCGTCCGGCCTGCCGTGTCTACTTTTTGTGGTGCAACAATCATCTAAAATTAGTCGGGGCGGGCGCACCCGCCCCGACTGGCTTATCATCAGGATTCAATTACAATTATTCTTTTTTTAGTTCCGATGCGGGGTTGGTGCGGGCTGCTTTGAGCACTTGCGACAGGACGGCAAGAACCGAAAAGGCAAGCACGACAAGCACTGCGACAATAAAGACCCAGCCATAGTTTTCTACGCGGTAGGGGAATTGTTGCATATAGCGACGAGCGGCCACTACGGCCAAGGGTATGCCTATGCAGCAAGCCACAGTCACCAACAGCATATATTGCCGCACGTTGCGCCACACTTCGCCTTGCATTTCGGCTCCGAAGACTTTGCGAATGGCAATCTGACGGGTGTTCTCTTCTGCAAAATAGGTGCTCATTGCCAGAAGGCCCAGCAGGGAAATCAACATCGCTATGAAGGCAAAGAGCTCGACGAAACGCGTAGTCTTGAGCAAGGGAGCGAGTTGCTTTTTGCTTATCTCTTTCAAGAAACCGTATGTCCAGACAGGCTCTTCGACCCCGAAGGCTTGCAGACGGTAGTCGCGGTAAGCCTGAAGTATGGCCTCCGAATAGGATTCGTCTTCGCCCGTAGTGCCAATGAGCAGACAGTTGGCCCAGATGAGTTCTTCGGTCTTGGTGACAAGGATGGCTCCAGTGGGACCATAATTGGCCTGGTTGGCAGCCGTCGTGGGGAAATCGTGGACAACGCCACCGATGAACTCGGGCTGGGCTCCGTTTATTTTAATCCTGCGGGGAAATACCGTAGAGGTGTCGGATACCCCAGCCGCACGGAAAGCACTTCGGCTCATCCAGAGTGAATGTACAAGGGGATGGCCGAAGTCTTCATCTACCTCGAATCCCAGCAATTGGAAATAGGTGGGGTCGCAAAGGATGATGGGCATATCCACATTATGTTCTTCGTCCACCCTGATGCCCATTTGCATATTAATGTGTCCGGGGATGCCGCGTCCTACACCTACTTTAGTCACGAAAGGCAGTTGTTCCACTTTGTCCTTGAAGAGCTTCATCTGGTCGTAGTTCTGGGCCGAATATTCGATGTAGTAAAGATTTTCGGTGGCGGTATGCGTAGGTCGCGACAGCATATGATGCATCTGGACCTCCATCAGAAGCGCCATGGCGATTAGGAATACCGAAAGGATGTTCTGAATTGCGATGAAGGCTTTGCTCAACACCATTTTGTTGCGACGACGGAGCGTGCCTTTGACGACATCGATGGGCTGACTGCCCGATGCAACAAGGGCAGGAAACAGCCCATTAACAGCACCCAGCACCAGAACGCTGGCAATGTAGGCTATGATATATTGAGGTGTCATCATAAAGGAGAGTTTGACACCAGTGCCACCGATGTCGGACAGCAGGTCTTCGCCATTGGAAACCAAACTGTTCACCATGGGAACCATGAGGTCGGCCAGAAGAAGTGCCACAGCAAAACAAACGGCGGTGAATGCCACCGATTCGCCGATGTACCTGCACAGTATATTGGTCTTGCTGGCCCCTATCAGACGGCGGGTGGCCATCTCCTTGGCCCTTTTGCCGGTAAGGGCCAAACTGAGATTCACATAGTTGAAAATAGCCGATAGCAGAAGAAGAAATGCGACGACAGTCAGCAGCCGAAGCATCTGGACATTGCCACAGCGGAAGAGTCCGTTACTGTGCGTTTGGGAGAAAAAAGCCTCGTCCATTCGGAACGCGCGCCACGACTCGACCTTGTCCGCCCCCCAGGGAGAATCATAGTTTTTGTGCAGAAGGGACTTGACTTTCAACTGCACATCGTCCGGGCTAGCGCCCTCGCGGATGCGGAACCAGGTGGTGTAGTTGCCGATGCTGCCAAATTCTTTGCTCGCGCCAGCCTGCTCACTTCCCGAAATATTGGTAATCACCTCGAATGGCAAGAAGAAAGTGCGGTCGAAATCGGCATATACTCCCTTGATGGTGCGGTCTGTTTCATCCAAATTCAAGACGCTGCCAACGAGGTTTTCTCCGTCCTTGGAGAGTCTATCTGCCAGTGATTTACTGATGAGGACATCGCTTTCGCCGACAAAATCTTCTATATTCCCTTCTATTAACTTATACTGTGGAAATACCCTGAAGAAGTCGGCATCGGCCTCCATCCCAAAGGAGAGGAACACTTCATCCCCATTACGGATTATGGGTTGGTCCAGGACACTCAAATGTGTGACGGCGTCAACCTCCGGAATATTCGTCTCCAGTTCCTCCTTGTCCCAATATGTTAGACCCATAAAATCATCGTTGCCCAAAACGAATGTCCGTTTCCAGTCGGGCGATTCGTGTGCCACCTGATACTGCTGCACCACGTAGCTGCCAATTAGAATCACGAACGCCAGGCTCACGGCCAGTCCTAAGGCCTGAATGGAGGCATAGAGTTTATTGCGCGAGAGGAATTTGAGATAACTTTTCATTTTGTTATTCTTTACAGTTCGTTCTTCAAGTCGTTGACTATCTGGCCGTCGAAGAGGTCGATGGTGCGCTGGGCGATGGCGGCGTCCTTGGGACTGTGGGTGACCATAACGATGGTGGTGCCTTCGGCGTTGAGTTCGGTGAGGAGGCTCATCACCTCGCGGCCGTTCTTGCTGTCGAGGTTGCCGGTGGGCTCGTCGGCGAGGATGAGCTTGGGACGGCACACACAGGCTCGGGCTATGGCCACGCGCTGCTGCTGTCCGCCGCTGAGCTGCTGCGGGAAGTGCTGGGCGCGGTGGCTGATGTTCATACGCTTGAGCATAGCGGTGACGCGCTCCTTGCGCTCGCGGGCACCCATATTGAGGTATTTGAGCGGCAGCTCCACGTTCTCGAAGACGTTGAGTTCGTCGATGAGGTTGAAACTCTGGAATATGAAGCCGATGTTGCCCTTGCGGAAGCGGGTGCGGTCGCGCTCTTTGAGGCTGCCCACCTCGGTGTCGCCAAACCAGTAGCGGCCGGCGGTGGGGTTGTCCAGCAGGCCCAGGATGTTGAGCAACGTCGACTTGCCGCAGCCCGAGGGCCCCATTATGGCGACAAATTCGCCGTCTTTGATTTCAAAACTTACCCCGTTGAGGGCGATGGTTTCAATCTCTTCCGTGCGGAAGATTTTCTGAAGGTTTTCTACTTTGAGCATATTGTTGATGTTTTATTATTATTATTCGATAATTACTTATTTTTCTGCATTGAGTATGTTGGCGGGGTTGGCAGCCACGGTGCGGTGGGCTTGGAAAGTGACCGACACGAGGGCCACAAGAAGTGTGGCGATGCCTGCCAGGGCGAAAATCCACCAGTAGAGGGGTATACGGTAGCTGAAGGTTTCGAGGTAGAAATGATTCACCACCCAGTAGGCAATGGGCGTGGCGATGACAAATGCCACCAGCACTAGCTTCATAAAGGAGCCCGTCAGTGCACGCTGCAACTTTCGCTGCTCGGCTCCAAAGACTCGGCGCACGGCCACGGTGCGGCGTTCTTGCTGCATGTAGTAGGTGCTCATAGCCACCAGACCAAGTGCACTGACCAGCAGAATGAGGAGGGTGAAGAGGGCCATAAGGCGGCTGAGGCGGGTTTGAGGGGCGAAGAACTCTGCAATCTCGTCGTCGAGGTAGACGGCGTCGAAGATGTCGTTGGGGTATAGTTCGGCGACGATGGCTTTGACTCTTTCGTAGGCCTGGCGGTCGTTGCCGGTGTTCTCTACGAGGATGGTCCAAGGAGAGCTTTGCGGGGTGAATTCGCCGTGGTTATAGATGAGGGCCTCTTTGTTGTCGGACAGTATGTCGTAGAATTTGAAGTCTTTGTAGTATCCGCCGATGGGCATGGAATTTTGTTCAAATTGCAGGACTTCGGAATCGAGGGTGAGGCCGAACTTTTTCATGGCGAATTCGTTCAGCCACCAGTGCCCCGGATTGTGGTTGTCGTGCAGGGGTTGGAAACCGAGCATGTTGAAGTAGTTGCTGTCGCCTTGGATAATCTGGAACGAGGCCACCTGTCCGTCGGCGGTGTTCATGGTGTTGTTGTTGGTGCCGCGGAAGGGGGTGCCTTGGCCGAAAGCCACGTTCTTGACGCAGGGCTCCTGCAGTAGACGGTCGCGCAGGGGTTGGAGGGCTTCAGCATTGCCGTAGTAGTTGTCGAAACGGAGGATATGGTGGGTGTTGTAGCCGAGGGGGGCTCCCACGATGTGGCGCACTTGCAGCATCATAGTGAGGGCCGTGACAAGCATGACGACGGCCACGATGTTTTGCAGTACGATGAATATTTTGCTGTAGACCTGCTTGGTGCGCAGGCGGAGGCTGCCTCGGACCACCTCGATAGGCTGTGCCCGCTGGATGAGGAGGGCGGGGACGATGCCTGCCACGAGGCCGGTGAGCAGCACGAATACGGCGGCCAGCAAGATGCGCGGCAGGGTGATGCTCTGGAAGATGGAGAAGGGATAGTCGAGCATGCGGCTGGCGGCTGGCGATAGGACTTCGGCCAGCAGCACGGCCAGGAGCATGGCCACGGCACACATGAGGGTGCTTTCGGCTATCATCTGGAGTGACACACGCCAACGTCCGGCTCCCAGCAGGCGACGGGTGGCCATCTCTTTGGCACGGCGGCCGCAGAGGGCGGTGGTGAGGTTGACATAGTTGAGCAGCGCGAAGGCCAGCAGCACCAGACACATGGCGGTGGCCAGCCCCACGAAGGTGCGGCTGCCGGTGTTGATACTCGGGGTGTGGTTGCTGTTGTAGTTGTCGAGGAAGTAGATGTCGAGCAGGGGGATGAGGTTGACCTCATGCTGCATGCCGTTTTTGTACGTCCAGTTGATTTCTTTCATGAAGCTGAGAAGATCGTCTTGCTTGGGGGCGAGGTCGGCACCCGGGCGGGTCATGACGAAGGTGAGACAGAAGCCACTATTGCTCATCCGCTCGTTGTTAGCGCTGTTGTAGTGGACGCAGTTTTCGCCACGAACGATGACGTCAGGCTGCTTGAGGGTGCTGTTGCCAAAGTCGTCGAAGATGGCAGCAACGGTCAGCTCGGTGAGGTCACCCTCGTTGCCGTAACGGAGGGTTTTGCCCACGGGGCTTTCGCCGGAGAAATGGGTGTTGGCAAACTGGCGGCTGATGACGCAGCGGTGGTCTGAGGCTTTCCATTCGGCCGCGCTGCCCTCGACCAAGGGGAAGGAGAAGATGTCGAAAAAGTCGATGTCGGCGTATGCCATATTGGTGTTTATGGCCTGCTCGCTTGTGCCTATATAGAAGGGAGACTTTTCGAAGTAGGCCCAACAGGTGGCGGCCTCTATCTCAGGGTAGCGGTTTTTGAGGTGGTTATGGAGCCAGTAGCCGGAGACCAGGTTCTCGTCGTTGCCCACGAGGTAGATGCGGTCGGCGTTCTGCTGGAAGCGGTCGGTGCTGCGCTGCCGCTGCACATAGACAGCCAGCAGCAGCACGAAGGCCATAGAGAGGGTGAGGCCAATCAGGTTGATGGCAGCATAGAGCTTGTTGCGCGAGAGGAATTTAATGTAACTATTCATGTTGTTGGTATGTTATTCGTTAATGTTGATTGGTGATTCGGCTAATGTAATGTCTATTCACTATTCACTATTCACTATTCACTATTCACTATTCACTATTCACTCAATTATCAGCACCTCGCTTTCGCCGTAGTGGTCGTAGCTGCCGGTGAGGACACGTTCGCCGGGGCGGAGGCCTTCGAGGACTTCGTAATACTGCGGGTTCTGGCGGCCGATGCTGATGGTGCGTTTCTCGGCGCGGTGGGGGTCAGTGAGGACGTATATCCACTTGCCGCCAGTGTGCTGGTAGAAGCTGCCGCGGGGGATGAGGACCGCCTCTTCGCTCTGGCCCAGCTGCAGGTTGAGGTAGTAGGTCTGTCCGGCGCGGATGTTGTCGGGAATGGTGTCGCCGAAGAGGAAGTCGGCCTTGAACTTGCCGTCGCGAACGTCGGGATAGACCTTGCGAAGGCGGGCGCTGTAGTGCTGTTCCTGCCGGTCGAAGGTGGCGCGGAGGCCTGCGGTGACGCGGTCGATGTAGTGCTCGTCGATCTGCGCCTGAATCTTGTAGCTGTCGAGGTTGTTGATTTGCCCGATGGCGGCACCGGGGTTGATGTTCTGCCCCAGCACGACGTCGAGGAGGCCTATCTGTCCGTCGATGGGAGCCTTGACGCTGAGGTTCTCCTTGCGGCGGCGTATCATGGCCATATTGAGGCGCATATTGCTCAGGTTGTCGCGCAGCTGCTGCAGTTCCTCGCTGCGGTAGAGGCTGTCCTGGCGCTCGCGTTCGCTGACCACCTCCAGCTTGTCGCAGGCCAGCTGATAGTCCTCTTTGGCCTTGAGGTATTCCTCGCGGGCGATGAGGCGCTCGTCCCAGAGCTGCTGGCTGCTCTCGTAGGCGCGCTTGGCACGGCGCACTTCGACCTGCAGAGAGAGGCGTTCTTGACGGACGGAGAGTTTCTGCTGCTGCATACTGATGAGGGTGTTGCGGAGGATGTTTTCTTTCTCGGCCAACTCGGCTTCGGCGTTGAGGATTTGCAGGTCGAGGTTTTCGTTGCTCAGTATGAGTATAACGTCGCCAGCCTTTACTTTAGTGCCTTCCTCGGCGACTATCTGCTGGACGATGCCGCCCTCGGTGGGGCTCAGCTGCACAGATGTCATCGGCATCACGGTGCCGCTGACGCGGATGTAGTCGTCGAAGTCGGCGCGGAGGACTTGGCTGACGGTGAGGGTGTCGCCACTGATGCGCTGCGTGCTGCTGTGAGGCCGCACGATGAGGAAGAGGATAAATGCTGCCAACACTGCCGCTCCCCAGTAGGGAATGGCTTTTCGGGTGAAGGCCCTTCGCAGGCCTTTTTTCTTTTCTATTTGTATGTCCATGGTGATTAGTGATTGGTGATTAGTGATTGGTGATTAGTGATTAGTGATTAGTGATTGGTGATTCGACGAATGTAATGTCTATTCACTTTTCACTATTCACTATTCACAATCGTCCTGTTCGATAATAGTTGAGTTGGTGCTGTTTCAGTTGCAGTTGGAGCAGGGCGTTGATGCTGTCGGCTTCGGCGGTGAGGAACGACTGCGAGGCGGTTTGGTATTCGATTGCGGTGATGAGGCCCAGGGCGTACTGACGCTGAGCGAGGAGGAAAGCCTGATGCTTCACTTCGGCCATCCGCTCGGCCTGGCGCGCGGCGGCTTGGGCTGTCGCCACCTCGTCGCGGGCTCGACAGAGGGCGTTGTCGCGTTCGCGCTGAGCTTGTTCGAGACGCGCTTGCGCCCTTGACACTTCGTTCTTGCTCTTGTTGAGAGCCAGACTGCGCTGTCCCTTGCTGTAGATGGGGATGCTCAGCGTGAGCTGCACATACTCGCCGCCGTTGTTTTTCCATTGCTCGCGGAAAGGCAGAGGCTGATAGCCAGCCATATCGGGATAGGTGTAGTAAGTGGTGGACCAGCCGGCATTGAGCGACAGCGACGGCGACCAGGCGCCGCGAGCCTGCTGCAACTGCAGCTGAGCCTGACGGAGATGGGCCTCAGCAATCTGCACGGAAGGAAGAACGAAGTGGTTGGAACTGAGATGTGAGAACTGAGATGTGAGAACGGCTGTCTCGGCATCAAATCGGCAATCAACCGACAGGCTGCTGTCGAGGGGCCAGCACATTGTTTCTTTGAGGGTGAGTAGTGCCTGCTGCAACTGGCCCTCGGCCTGCGTCAGCTGGAACTGGCGCTGGGCCTGTTCGGACTCCATTTGCACCACGTCGGCGTGCCCCTTGCGTCCCAATGCCTCTTCGCGCTGGGCCTTAAGGAGGGCACTGTCGGCAGTGGCGGCCTGCAGGCGCAGCACCTCGACGAGTCGGTCGTAGTACACTACCTGGTAGTAGGCCTCCATCGTGGCCAGTCGCACCTTGTCGGCGGTCTGCCGTTCCTGGCTGAGTCCCATCTGCTGCTGCACCGTGGCGATGCGCAGCTTGTTGATGGCTTGGAAGCCGTCGAACAGGGTGATGCCCGCCGACAGTGAGTAGCCGTTGTGGAAGGTGGTGAAGTCGGTGTAGGTGTTGGTCTCAGGGTCGAGGTTGCGGCCGTATTGGTTGTAGGCGTAGCTTTGCGCGCTGACGCTGGGCGTGAAGGCACCGAGGATGGCTTGCACCTTTTCCGCACGTTCGTCGCTGCGGTCGGCGGCGGAGAGACGCATCTCGGTGGAGTGACCGACGGCGTAGTCCATACAGGCCGAGAGGCTCATCGGCTGTCCGTAACTGCGTACGAAAACGAAGACGAAGACAAAAAATACATATCTTCGTTTTCTGCTTTCCATTTTCCGCTTTCCGTTTTCCGCAGGGTGGGTACTATTTGGGAATTTTGTCATATCTTTTTTTTCATATTTTATTTTCTATCATAACTGTTACAAAACCTGTGCCAAAAACAGTATATTTTTGATTATCAAAAACTTCACAAAAATCAATCCAAACAAATGTGTAAAATTTCTTTACACAAGTGTAAAGAGCGGAAAGCGGTAATGGAACACTTCCGTTCCATACTGCCTCAAGCATCCGCCAAACAATTAGACAAACTGATAGGATGACCCTCCTTTTTCAACTCGCATTGCACTTGCAACCGGTTAGTAGAAAAGTGGTTATAATGCGACGGAAAACAAAAAGAAAAAAGTTTGTGTATGGAGCAATAATAATGGTATGAAGTCGTTCCTCCTTAAGGAATAATAATTAAAAAAATACCAATATGAAGACAACAAGATTTTTTGTTTTATTTGTGGCCGCTGCCACAATGATGCTTGCCTCGTGCGACAAAGAAAACAACACTGCCGACAACCAAGATTCACAAACCGAACAAGATTCACAAACCGAAAAGATGATTATCGGCAGCTGGACTGAAACAGAGGCCATCTACATCTTTATCCAAAACGGTATAAGCGACACCTCTTCGTTGTTAGAAGATGGCGAGACAAGCGAGATCACCTTTAAGGCCGACAAAACATACCATAGCGTTTACCATTCTCTTGACGGAGATTCCGAGAGTAACGGCACGTGGGCAGTCAGCGGTAACAAGTTTACTTTTTCGGACGAATTTGGGCCAATGATTTACACAATCGACCAACTGGATGCTACGGCCTTCAACATCAGTTTCAGAGAAGAGGGAGAGGACGAAGACGGTCCCTTCTCTTACTACAACATAATCCGTATGACCAAAAATCAATAAATTATGAAACATTCGCTTGTTCTTCTCTCTTTTGTTCTGGCAATCGGTGCGGCAAGCGCACAGGACAAGACAATCGCCGTCCGAGGTAACGTGACCGATGCCAAGACAAAAGAACCCCTGCCAGGCGTGACTGTGGTTATAGAGAAAAGCAACATTTTCACCCAGACCAATGGCGACGGCACTTTCGTCATAAAGGTCCCCGAAAAGATGATGGGCGGCAACATTGTCTTCTCAATGTTCGGCTACAGCCGCGACACCATTGCAGTGAAAAAGGTTCAGAAAAGCCCCAAAGTGAAACTCAAAACTGGTGGTGCCATCAAGCTGAACGAGGTAGTTGTCACCGAATACACGCCACAAACGCTCGTCAAGGAAGCCGTCAGCCGCATTCCACAGAACTTCTGGAACGACACGACAATAGGCACGTTCTTCTACCGCGACGTGCGTCAGCTCAACGACGAGATATACCTCTTCGACGAAATGGTGTTCGACGCACTCCGCGTAGGTTACGACAAATACAACACCAGCACGAAGACCCACGAAGGCGGACAACGTATCATCAAAAGCAACTACAAAGCCATCCTTTTCTCGCGACTGCTTGTGAACGACATTGCCTACATCAAGGAGAGAACCAAAGGTGGCGGTGATTTCTACCTGACGTATTCAGACAACGACGTGATGGAAGATCCTGTTGAAATGCCAAACGCCACATATCTCTCCACTTCAAAGCGCAGTCTCAAGTCGTGGAAATACAAGACAGAATCATTCACCGACCCAGAGAATGCCGACTACTATCTTGTCACGATGACAAAAAACGACCCAACCTTTGGTTCTTCCGAATGCACGGTTGTCCTAACCATCAGAAAAAGCAACCTGGCAATCACCAAGTTGGAATACATCCACGACTCAAAGGAGAATGACTACCCTTGGCCGATGAACAAACTCAGCCAGAAAGTGGGCAGGGATTCCATCTATTACTACGAAAGACACATATACAATTACGGCGAAATCGACGGAAAAATGACACTCACCTCATTTACGCAGCACAATACGGCCACATTCTTTTACTCCAGCGACACCATCTGTGGGCAGCGTGAACAGCATTTTGAATATGATGTTCAGTGTGTGCTCACATCACAACGCCGTGGCGACGCCTCGTTCTTCGACGAAAACAGCATACAGTCGCCTGTCCGCATCGCTGTCTCCGACCGTCAGGCCAGAAATGTCAGCTACGACGAGGACTTCTGGAATCAGTACAACTACGTCCCAGTCGAAGCCGCCCTGCTGGAAAAACTAGAAAAGAAGCTCGGCAAATAGCAGAGGAAGTACTGTCACTTAAACAATAACACTCTATCTACGTCGCTTGTATTTCGCCCTGACAATCAAGAATGAGTTCAGCGTCAGAAGACGCAGCAGGCGAACATCGGCCAACGAGTGTAAAGTGCCGAGGCCAAACGCGAGGTTCGTCAGCCTGTCGGCACCAAGCGACAAGGCGGGGCCGGAAATAGTTATTGGTCTACTTCGTCAGGTGGATGGCGAAGCTGATTTTTTTTTGAGCTGGTTGTTGTGATTCGGGGCGAGGATGCGTCTAAGTGGGTGTAATAAATAATCATCTAAGCACGTTTTTAACGCATCATGGAACAGGACGAGAAGATATTTGCCGAGATGGTACGTCGACACCGCGACCTGATATGGAGCGTATGCAGCAGCTACCGCCTCAGTGCGGCGTGGACGGTGGAGGATGCCTTCCACGAGGTGTTGTGTGACCTGTGGCGCGGAATGGGCAGTTTCGACCGTCGCAGCTCGGAACGCACCTGGATTTTCCGCGTGGCGACAAACACGATGATTTCGCTGACGCGACGGATGGGCAACAGGCCGGTGCCACCAGCAACGGAGTTGACGGCTGTGCCGGACCGATACGAGTTGCCCGACAACTATCAGCATCTGCTCGAACTCATCGATGCCCTGCCGGAACCCGACCGCAGCATCGTCAAAGCCAAAGCTCAGGGCTTCGGCTATGTCGAAATAGCAAAAATCGTGGGTCTTTCGGTCGGAGCCGTCAGCATGCGGCTGACCCGGACATTGCGAAAATTACGGAAACATTATAACCGATAACGCTATGACAGATTTTAAACAACAAATGGAACGTTATGGCCGAGAGGCACAAGAGACGCGCTACCCGCACAGCGAGGCAGAACTGGACCGCGAAATACGGCGCGCGGTGTGGCAAACGGAAAACGGAAAACGGAAAACGGAGAACGGAACAGAGCGAGTGGAGCTTGCTGCTGCACCCCGCCGTCGCCGACTGTGGCCTTCGGTGGCTGCGGCTGCCATTGCCACAGCAGTCGTCGCGACGATGTTTTTTGGTGGAAAGGGCGAATCGGCAAACGAAGTGACATCCATAAACGCCCACGGCGAACGCTTTTTCTTTGCCTGCAACAGTGGATGTTCGCCCGAAGGATTGTTGGACAACTTTAATGCCCTCTTGCAATGAAAAAGACAATTATAGCATTGACACTAATATTGTTGGCAGCATGCCAACGCGACAATTTGCTACCCGAATCGACGTCGGCAGCCAAGGAAGTCTATTTGCAATATGCCGACCGCAATGAGCTGACTGTGGCCCTAATAGGTGACTATCGGGGCTACAACGCCGTTATGCTGCAGGCGCAGACGAAGGAGGACTGGTTGCGTCTTTGCGAGGAGTTCGGGGTGAAAAAAAATATAGACGCCAGCACATTGGATTCGACCAAAGTGTCCAGTCTTACGACAGTTTCGAAGTCCAGCGGTACTATCCGCAATGTAGACAGCATTTTCGCCGCCGGCGATGCACTACTGCAGCGGATGATAGACAGCGTGTTGCAGGAGGCCCTGCGTTCGGGAAAGATGAGCGGAAATGTTGTCATCGACACAACTTACTCCTTCACGCATCGGGAACACTATGACCATGGTGTACTGGTGGACTCTTCTACCGTCACGAATCTCGTTACACCATTATTGGACAACGGCCTGTTGCAGATTGCCAATCGGCACGGCGACAGCGGCTACATCATTCGTGACGACAGCCAGTCGCTCACTCTCTGGCTGTTTTTCTACAGCACCGATGCTGAAAAAGAACAGATACTGAATCACGTAACATCTAACAACATACAAAAATGAAAAGACTTGCACTGGTAGCAACAATGGCACTGCTCCTCGCCGCCTGCCAAAAAGAAGAAATTATACCCACACCGCAGCCACAGCAGGAACCTGCGACAGCCACGTCGCTGGCTGGCACGGCCTGGGTGGGACGCTACGACGGCACCCTTCAGGGCTTGCCCGCCACCATAATATGGAATTTCGACCTGCTCACTGACAGCACAGGAAGCATCCTTCTGGAAGTGATGATTGCCGGACAGTCGCAACCCTCGGCCGAAAGCATGTTCTCCTACACTTTCGACGGCACGGAGGGCTGGGTGAACTGCAAAGACTTCAGCGAACCTTTCTCGTTCGACTACGACTCGGTGGCCCATACGCTGACCATGGAGCTATATATAGGTGACGGTGTCAACACGCTGGGCGGCACTACGGTGTTTTATCCTCGCGGCGAAGAGCCACAGGCTGCGTTCCCTGCCGGCACCGTGTGGACCGCCAAGCAGCAGCTGACCGTCAGCGACACTCTGATGTCCGTGCAGTGGAGGCTTGAATTCTGGGACTATTCGCTCGGAGCGGCTCTCTCCTACTCTGCGGGAAGCACATGCTTTAGCAGTTCGGCCTTGTGGCAGTACGACAGCACAGCGCACACTGGCACCATCAGAATCAATAACTCGCAGTATCCATTCTCGTATGACCCCACAACCGGGCGACTGACACTGAATTACAGCACCACCCTCTACGGTACCGACATTGCCATAGGCGGCACGCTGCAATTTCAAGCCTCTCCCGAAAAACACTGGGTCTTCGTGTCGGCTACAAAAGGACTCAAGAAAAATGTGTAAATTATTTGGGCACCTCTAATATTTATTTTTTAAACGGCGTGGTATGCCTGCGAATACCTAATGAGTAAAGAAAATACAATGAGCAATTATTCAAATTGGACGAATTAATTTGTTGCCATTAAGAAATTAGTTTTGCAAGCAAAACTTGAAAGTTTCAGTACATTCTGGTTCAATTTTTCTTTTTTTCTTTCTTTTTTTGGTTGTTTTTTGGCGTATTGTCGTGTAAAAATATAAAATTATTTTCTTGAAAAACAATATTCAAGAAAAAAGTTTACAAATTTTTCTTGTTTATATTATAAACTTGTTTATTTTTGCATCATCGTTTAGGAACAAAATGCTAGCTTAGTTCCGGACGATACATAATAAAAAGTTGAACATTTAAAATATAAACAGAAATGGAAAACACAACAGAACAAACAAAAGGGATGACGGCCGAAGAGAGCCTGTCGCTCATCACCGAGACGCTCAACAGCAACCGCAAGGAGATTATTCAACGCAGCAGTAAATACTACATCCTGTGGGGCGCGCTGCTAACACTATTCTCAATTGTTATCTATTTACTATGGAAACTGACCGACCAGGGGGCCTGGAACAACTTGTGGTTCGCAATGCCCGTCATAGGGTTCCTGTTGGCACGGCTGATCGGACGCAAGGATGCAGATGTGAACGTGCAGAACGACGTGAGCCGCATCACGCACGGCATCTGGTCCGCCTTCGGCATTTTTGCATGCACGGTGGCGGTCTTCACGATTGCCTATTCCTATGTTAGCGACGGTGCCCTTGAACTTGGCAGAACAATACGCGCTATGGTGTCGGTTGCAAGTCTCACGGCCGAAATAGTGCTGCTCTTCGGTTTGGCCGAAAGTGCCTGCGGCGTGGCGCTGAAGAACTGGGCCATGAAGATTGCGGGATTTGTGACGGGCATCGGTGGCCTGGCCATCTATTACATCACCGGTGCCAACGAAGAGCAGATGTTCATCTTCACCTTCGCAGGCCTGGTGCTGGTAGCCACGGGGCTGATTGTCAAACGTCAATACCGATAGCCTATGTTACCGAAATTGGATCCGCTGCTGCACTCGGAACTGCGTCTGGCGGTAATGTCGCTGCTGGCCGGCGTCGACGAGGCCGACTTCACCTACCTCAAGGAGCAGACCGGCGCCACGTCGGGCAACCTGAGCGTGCAGATCGACAAGCTGTCGGAGGCTGGCTACATCGAGGTGGAGAAGGGCTTCCGCGGCAAGGTGCCCCGCACCGTCTGCCGCATCACCCCCACAGGCACCGAAGCCTTCCGCGCCTACGTCAAAGCATTGAAGAAATACCTCAACGCCGGCAAATAACGTGCGCGACTTTCCATCCAGCATATACTGGGGCCGGAAAGTCGCGCATTGCCCATATCGGTGTACACAACAATAATAAGACGAAACACAAGTTCACGGCCAGCAGCAGAACGCGGCATCGGCTTGACCTGACACCCCGGCCACCTATTGTCCGGCGGCACCGCCACGGGCCTGATACTCAAGGTCGAGCTTGCCGATGCGCCAGGTGATGCCGAAGGTGACATAGCGCGATCGGGAGTGTCTTGAACTGGAGGAGGCATAGGTGGGGGCTTCCACATTCTCGCTGTAAAGGTTGTTGTCGAGCAGGTCGCTGACGCTGGCGCGCAACGAGAGCCGTCCGTCGAGCAGCATGGCCGACGCTCCAAGTCCAACCGACAATGCACTCTCCCGCTGTGAATAAAGACCCAGCGTAGGGTTGCCATAGCTGATGTTGGCGTCGAGGTTCACCAGTTTGGCCACCTTGGCCCAGAGGCGGGTATAGAGTGTCCACGAGAAACGTTCCTGCCAGGCCTCGCCCTCGACACGATAGCCCTGCTGGAAGAGACTGGCATTGAGGCTGATGCTTGCCCATGCCGCAGGACGGTAGGTGAAGTTGGCGTCGGCACCGGCCTTGTAGGAAGAGGCGATGTTGAAAGGCATGGAGTAGGTGATGACGCGCCCAAGGTATTCATCGGCATAGGGAGTGGAGGCGGTGACGCTCTCGATGCCTCCGGAAGTGTAGCTGGCATAGGCCTCAACGCCCATATTGCCAATCTTCTGGAAGTAGCGGTTCCAGCTGAGTGAGGCCTTCTCGGTGTAGGAGTCGTGGAGGCCGCGGTTGCCGATGCTGTAGCTGTCGTCGGAATATGTCCGCGAGCGGGTAAGCTCTGTGCCGGAGGGATGGGTCACCGAGTGGCTGGCGTTGAAGCGGAAATAGTGCATCGTGGGGGTGCGGTAGGTGATGCCGATTGAGGGTTCGACGTCGAAGAATCGGAAGGCGGTGTCGTCGGGGAAGAGGCCGCGGTTGTCGATACGGAGCCAATCGTGCGAGGCATGCAGGTCGGCACTGAGGGTGACCTGTTCCCACTCATGGCGCCAAGAGAGGGTAGCATAGAGGCTGCGGGAGTGGTAGTCGCTCAGGTAGTTGCGCAACGTGTCGGACAGCCCGGCAGCGAGAAGGACGTGGCGGTCGCGATGGGTGTTGCCGTAAGGGCGGCTGCCGAGGCGCATTGACAGTTCGTCGCGGGGTCCGAGGGGTCTGTTATAGCGCAGCGAGAGGTCGACGGTGTTGCGGTTATAGTGATTATCGTTGGTTCGGTCGAATGGTTGCAGGAGGAGGGCGGCGGGGTCGCCCTCGGCAAGGGTGACGAGGCGTTGGCTCTCGTTGTGCCTACCGCTGAACAGATAGTTCCACGTCCCGCCCAGGGTGATGTTGTGTCCCTTGCGGCCGGGCAGGCGGCGCTTGATGTCGAAGTTGGTGAATCCGTTGACACTAAAGTATCGGCTGACGGAGGTGTCGCGGTAGCGGTAGTGGGCGGTGTCGGGCCGATAGTCCCACTGCTCGCAGCGGTTGCCGTAGCGGTCGTTGTACCATCCCTGCAACATATTCCACGACATGAAGTTGAAGTCGGTGACTGAGTCGATCTTGTAGCCGATGTTGATATTATTGTTCCCGTAATAGCTCGACCCGTCGGAAGTGCTGCGGTAAACATGTCGGCTGGTGGTGTCGGCGCCGGAGGTGAGTGTGTGGCTGCCGTGGCTGTCATTGACAAAATGGCTGCGACTGCCGGCCAGGTGGAAGGAGAACTTCAGGCGGTCGGTGTTGCGCACATAGCTGAACCACGGCGAATAGTAGGGGCGCGTGTTGCCGCTGAGGCCGAGGATGAGCAGCTGCGAGGTGCGCAGACGTGCCGAGGTGACGATGTTGAGGATATGGTGTCCTTCGGCCACCATGTATTTGGCCGAAGGGTTCTTGATGACCTCCACACGGGCCAGCGCTTCGGCAGGCATGCTCTCAAAAAAGGCTTTCAGGGTGGGTCCGTTCATGCCGGTGGGACTGCCGTTGAGCCACACGTCGATGTGGTCCGAGCCGCGCATCGAGAGGTTCCCTTCCTCGTCGATCTGCACAGAGGGTGCATTGCGGATGGCGTCCCAGGCGGTGAGGCCACGCACCGTCTCGTCGTTCTCCACGTTGTAGTTCACCACCTCGCCGGTCATGCTGTAGACGGGCTTCGGAGCCGAGACGCTGATGGTCTTCAGCTGCATCATCTTCATTCGGGCATCGATGCTGTCGAGCCGCGCCTGGGCAATGCTGTCGGTGGTTTGGGCATGGAACACCCCTGCGGCCATCATCACGGCCGCGAAAAACAAATGTCGCTTCATAAGTAATTAATGTGTTAGAATTCGGTTGCCATCATGTGCTTGGAAATCTTCCAGGCCTCCTTTTCGTCCCTGATCATGAATGCCAGCACCACCATGCGGTCGGAGGGACAGTAGATGGTGTAATACCCCCTGTCACCGGGCAGTCCGTCGGCATTGAAAATGACCAGATGTTTGCGTTCTTTCACTATCCTGGCGACGGAATCGGCAAGCGATGAAGTGGCCGACTGCTCCTGCGGCTGAATCTGGCTGACAGTTCCTTCGATGCTTTTCCGGCGTGGGCTGTAAGGCAGCCTGCGCAACTCGCTGAGCAGCGAGCGGTAGACGGCCGTGTCGTCGGTCTGCAGCAGGGTGACGCACACGCTGTCGCCACTCGTCAGGGGGTAGCGGTCGACGCAGTAGGCCTGCACACCGGGACGGTCAGCAAAATGCTTGTAGAGAGCCGTCTGGCCACTGGCGGCAATGGCTGTCGCCAGCAAAAGGGCGATAAAAAAGATGCGTTTCATAGGGCGTTTATTTCTTTTATATGGTTGATATTGTTGTCAATCAGGGCCAGCACGTCGTCGAGGTCGCAGTGGCTGTTGCAATAGATGCCCGGTGTCGACACGGCGGCCTGCACCTTGCTGTCGCGCGGCCACAGCACCAAAAGCAGCACGGCTGCGGCAACAGCTATCGACGGCACGGCAATGCGCCAAACAGCACGGCGGACGGTACGACGCTCACTATTGAGCCGCACGGCATTGTTGTTGTGGATTCTCTCTATCAGTTCGTCGCTATTCATATCTCATTCAATTGTTTCAGTTTCTCTTTGATACGCCAGATGCGCGTGGTGACGTTGGTTCGGCTGGAGCCCAGCAGGCGGGCAATCTCGTTGCTGGCGAAGCCGTCGAGGTAGAGGCCGATGAGCCGCTGGTCGCCCATCGGCAATTGGGCTATCAGTGCCTTTAGATGTGCCGACTGCTCCTGCAAGTCGGTGTCGTCGGGCAGGTCGAAATCGACGAGCGGGAGCGTCTCAACCTGTCGTTTCCTACGTCGTCGCCAGCTGATGGCGGTGTTCAGCGCCACACGGTACACCCATGTGATAGCCTTATGTTCAGGACGGTAGCGCTTCCACCCGCACCACAGGTTGAGCAGCACCTCCTGCCGCAGGTCCTCGCGGTCCTCGACTGAAGAACAGAACGAGCAGCAAATGCTGCCGATGGCCGCACCATGCCGCTCAATCAGTTCCACAAAGGGATGCTCATCATTTTCAACATCAGCTTTCATACCCTTATTAAACGTCCATCACCGACAAAATGTCACACCGGTGAGAAAAAAAAAGCATCTTTTCATCCCCACAAACATGCTAATCAAACAATGAATCAACAACTCACGCCCTATATCCGCCACAACGGCACGATGCGCACACAGATTGTATTATACTGCCTTCTGGTCATCAACCTGCTGACCTTCATAGCCTACGGCCACGACAAGTGGAAGGCACAGCATCCCCGCACCGTCTGTCGCATCACCCCCCAAGGCACCGAAGCCTTCCGCGCCTACGTCAAAGCATTGAAGAAATACCTCAACGCCGGCAAATAAAATCAAGGAGGCGACCGCTTGTTGTGGTTACCTCTTTAAAACACGCTTCGCGTGCAAATTCTTCAAATTGCAATCATATCATACAAATTTGTTTTTTAATAATTTGAATTAAATTTGTCAGATTTCTCGCCGAAGGCGATTTGCATTACAGACCACTAAACTCTACAGTACACGCTTCGCGTGGAAATTTCACAAATTGAAAACAAATCATACAAATTTTTTTTTTAATTTGAATTAAATTTTGTCAGATTTCTCGCCGAAGGCGATTTGCATTACAGACCACTAACCTCTGCAGTACACGCTTCGCGTGGAAATTTCTCAAATTACAGACAGATTAAACAAATCGATTTTGAAAGATTTGAACAAAATTTGTCAGATTTCTCGCCGAAGGCGATTTGCATTACAGACCACTAACCTCTGCAGTACACGCTTCGCGTGGAAATTCTTCAAATTGCAATCATATCATACAAATTTGTTTTTTAATAATTTGAATGAATTTGTAAAATTTCTTGACGTTGGCGATATTTTGCTTATTTATTCAAGTTGCTGTCAGATTATGCATCGTTTTTGTGTATTATATTCATGAGAGCCCTCGATAAAAAATATTAACTCATGAAATTGGTACGCAAGCATCCCTGCTTGCGAAACCTATAAAAACACACTTGAACGATGAAACACACACGAATCCTTCATTTCGTTTGCGGAATAGCTATGCTAATTATTCCGCTATGCGCTTCGGCACAATATTTTACGGTGGACGGGATTGCCTACAGCGTCCTATCGCCAACCGACCACACCGTCGAGGTGACGTACAAGAACAGCTACTACCACGGCAACATCAGCATTCCATCGACGGTGGCCTACGGCGGCACCGAGTACGACGTCGTAGCCTTGGGCGAAGAGGCTTTCTACAGAGCCTCGCTGACAGGCATAAGCATACCGAGCTCCGTCACGCAAATAAAGAGCAGCTGCTTCCTCTTCGCCACTCTGCCGTCGACAATCAGCGTTCCAGCATCGGTGACGGAGATTTGGGAGAGAGCTTTTGCGGCCTACAATTTGTCATCGATCGACGTCGACACGGCCAATCCCGTCTACCGTACCATCGACGGAATGCTGTTCAGCAGAGACACAGCAACCCTCATAGAATGTCCTATCGGCAAGGGTGGTGCGATAACGCTGCCGCAGAACACACGCCACATAGCCCCTTGTGCCTTCATCTATTGCCAGTCGGTGACAGGAATCGCTTTGCCCCAAGGGTTACAAAGTATCGGCTACTGGGCGTTTCTCTACAACAGCAGTCTGAACAATGTCGTCATTCCATCGTCGGTGACGCAAATCGACGACAATGTCTTTGGCGGCTGCGAGGCTCTCACGAGTCTGACCTTGGCGGAGGGCAACATGCATTACATGATGGACGGCCTGATGCTCTACACCATAAATGGCGACACCCTACTGTCGTGCCACAAAAGCGCCGATTCAGTCTTTCTGCACAGTGGCCTTCGTGCTGTGGGTGGCTTCGGCATGAACAGCGATGTCCGCTACGTCCACGTACCCGAAGGGGTCACGACGATTCTTGACAACGCTTTCAACAGCAGTTCGGTGGTGGCCGTCGACCTGCCGGAAGAGATGGATTTGATTGAAGGTTATGCTTTTTCGGGATGCATGTCACTGACGCGGGTTACGATGCCTTCAAAACTCGGGAAGATGGGGGAAGGATGCTTCCGGGAGTGCATACGCCTGACCTCGGTCGAGATTCCTGACAGTCTCCGCGAGATTCCGAACTCTGCGTTCTTTATGTGCATCAAGTTGAAGGATGTGGCTATGGGCAATGCGGTCGAGACCATCGGACAGTTTGCTTTCGGCGACTGCGCCATCGTGGAGGTGCAGCTGCCTCCGACGCTGCGCACGATACGGCAAGGTGCCTTCATTGGTGACTATCCTGGAACCGCCAAGCTGCGAAGGGTTTATTTTTCAGGGCGTATAGACACCATCGAGCAAGAGGTGTTCTACAAGCAGCACCTTGACAAACTGCAGTTTGCCGACGCAATGCCTCCCATCTCCGATTACGACTACGGATGTCTTTTTGATGCCACTGTCGACACTATCGCCATTCCCTGCGGCAGCCTCAGCACATGGCTTGCCGACAACTATTGGGGCCAGTTTGCTGACAAATACCTCGAAGACTGCGACGGCATAGAAGAGACCACATCCGACAATGTAAAAATTCTCACTGCCATCGGAGAGCTTAGAATCCTTGGCGCAGAGGGCAAACCAATCCATGTGTTCGACGCCCTTGGACGATTGGTTTTCCGCTCTGCGAGAGCCACCGACAGCGAGACTATCCCCCTCCCCTCCTCAGGTGCCTACATCGTCAGAATAGGCAACCTCCAATCCAGAAAAGTGATAGCTTTGAAATAAGCATTTCTACACCAGAATAAAAACAAGGCGACTTAAATGAAGGTGGCCGCAGAATGCGGCCGTAAAAAAGAAGCGGCCGCAGATGTTCTGCGGCCGCTTCAACATTGTTCGACTCCTTGTTATTCGACGTCGGCGCGGGCCATGGAGTCTTTGTAGTACTTCTGGTTGATGAATACGTCCTCCTTGTAAGGATTGATGTAGCGATTCTTCGAGACGCTGATGATGTAGCAGATGGCGATGATGTGAATTATAGTGTACATACTGTTTTCAGATTTTTTGTATATTTGCAAAAAAGAAAAGCAAAACTTATTTATTTAAATTGTTGTAAAATAATATTATGAAACAATCGTGTTCTACAGTCTTCTTCTTATACTTTGTTTTTCACGCTTGTATGAGTTGGGGCCAGTCGTATAATGACAACCAAAGGAGATTGGGTGAAATTGAATATGTTTATTCTACACCAAAATATAGAATTATCAATGCATTATAAAACAATAACTACCATGAAAAAACATTTAGCTTTCTTTGTCTTGTTACCCTTGCTTTTCGCAGGATGCAAAGTCAAATATTGCTCAGGATTTCCCGATTATTTGACCGATATACTACCATACACATCAGGACAGGCGATAAAATTTGTAAATGAAAATGGTTTTTTTTCTTCTTGGAAGATATCTGAAGTTTATCAACAGCATCCAGAGGAGATTAAATGGTGTGAAAAATGTGAATGTGCAGAGCCTACAGAGTATATCGTTAAAATCAAAGGGAGCACAGATTCGATATACAGCACTGATACTCTTCTAAATATAAAAATTTTATCAAGTATAATGGAAAATCAAGTAGTGGTAACCGGAACGATAAACTATGCCAATTATTACGAAACCCAATTCAGTGCCATTCAACCATATAACAGTAATAATATTGACACTATTATGCTGTTGTGCAGTTCCGATTCAAGCTATTACGATTCTTTGCTCATAGTCAGAGGAATTGGACTTGTTGGCTATACATCAGGAAATGGACACAAATATGTACTCGTCGAATAAGGCAGGATAGTAACAAGGCGACTTACATGAAGGTGGCCGCAGAATGCGGCCGTAAAAAAGAAGCGGCCGCAGATGTTCTGCGGCCGCTTCAACATTGTTCGACTCCTTTTTATTCGACGTCGGCGCGGGCCATGGAGTCTTTGTAATATTTCTGGTTGACGAAGACGTCCTCTTTGTAAGGATTGATGTGGCGTTTCTTCGAGACGCTGATGATGTAGCAGATGGCGATGATGTTGGTAATCAGTGCCAGGGCGCTGATGACGGTCATAGCGGTGGGGTTGGCGTTGGCGGTGCCACCCTCGACGATGCCGTTCAGCGTGCCGTCAGCGTAGGTGGTCGGCAGGGCCACCCAGTCGAACTTGTGGAAGCCGTCGTGGAAAGTCTCCTGGAAGAGGGGAAATACCTGTGCAAACATACACCAGATGGCCAGCGTGTTGGCGCGATTCTGGATCCAGCCGCCGCGGTTCCAGAGCAGGGCAGCCACGGTCGGGGCCAGCAGCAGGGCGATGCCGCAGAACCAGCTGTGGGTGGGCAGGCAGTTGTAGGTGTAGGCGAAGTTCCAGATGTCGTAGATGACGATGTAGACCCACGTCATGTCGGCCCAGATCATATCTTTCTTGTCCTTAGAGGCATAGACGTTCCACCAGGCGGTCATACAGAAGATGTTGATGATGCCGGCCAGGCCGTTCATGACGTTGTGCCAGCCGCCATACAGCCACACGCCTTCGCTCGAGAGCCACCAGCAGTTCCAGCCCTTGATGGCGCTTTCGAAGTCGGAGGCCACGGCGATGAGGATGTTGATGGCCACGATGACAAACGGGAAAGGCTTGAACCAATGCTTGGCGCCGATGCCCCATTTGTATTTGATCATCATGAAGCCGATGCAGCCTGTGAGGGCAGCGTAGAGCTTGGCGTAGTGGAACCAGCCGTTCATGTAGAGGTGGGTCTGGTTGTTGACCGCCCAGTCGGCGCCGGTGCGGGCACCGATGGCGATGGCCACGAAATAGACCGTCAGGGCCAGGGGAATGGCGAGGAAGGTGATGATGCCGCCCATCTTGGTGCGACGGGCAAATTCGTTCCAGAGGATGAGACCAGCCAGCACGACCAGCATCATGCCCCATTGCAGCAGCGCATGTGCGCCATAAACGTGAAAGAACATAGTTTTGAGGTTTTTGTTAATTTATGAATTATCTGTATTATGTTGTCTTTCTTTGATGTCGGCGACTCGGGTACCGTTAGTTTATGCCTGCAAAAGTAATCATTTTTCGCTGATTGGCAAAAAAGTGTATTTTTGCAACCGCGACCGACGCTCAGCCAATGGCATCAGAGTGCTTGGAATGCAAGGCAATAGAGTAGCAAAACAACAACATGGAAAAGATGAAAAGAAACGTAATAGTCGCTTTTTTGGCAGCGATTTTCTTCACAGGATGTGTGAAAGAGCCACAGTACATAGTGTTTCCGCACCAGGGCACGGAGGGCGAACCCTACAGTACGTCGCTTTTCGTGGCCACCGACCGCCACGAGGCGGGCGGAGGCAACAACCTTGCCGCCATGCTACAGCTGATGGCTGCCAACCAGCAAGTGGTGATGCCGCAGATGGTGCTGCTTGGCGGCGACTATGTGGGGCGCGGCCCGGACCACGGCACAACGGGCCAGCCGGCCTTCTCGGTGGAAGATATACGCGGCGAAGTGTTCCGCATCATGGATCCCGCCAAGACGGAGCTGCTGCTCACCTACGGCTCGCACGACCGCGGCTGCACCGAGGGCTACAGCGCTTTCTTCAGCGGCCCGCACCGCTGCGACGGCTACTACGTCTACGGTATCAGCTACGCCCAAATGGTCTTCGCCACCGACTCGTCGGCGCAGGCGGCCATCGACCTCTACCTGGAGCAGGGCAACGACACGACCTCGACGCCTCCCCCACCGCCACCGTCGGACAGCACCACGGCCGACACCGTGCCGCCCAGACCCCACGGCCCGAAGGCCTACAACGGCATCGACGCTGCCGACCCCTTCGGCATATCGGCAGAGACGGCCACTCGCCGCTTCACGGCATGGGTCAACTCGCTCGACGACGATGCCCCGATTGTGGTCATGAGCCACGTGCCCATCCATGCCAACCGTGGCGACAATGAGGGCGGAATGGCTTGGTTCGACGCACTGCATAATGCTGCAAAGAAGCACGATGTGATACTCCTCTTCGGCCACAACCACTCGCTCGAGGAACGAGGCGACAGTACTGACCAGTCGGTATACCTGCTCGTGCGAGGCGACAGCATCAGCGTGCAGGGCGACAGCGCAATAGGCGTACAGCACAGGCGTCTGAACTTCACCTACGCCAATGCCGGCTACCTGAAGCTCGGATTCTCTACCCTTATCACCTTCACCGACAGCCATGGCAGCGGACGCTTCGACAAGGCCATCCTCCGCCGCTACAGCCTTGACGGGACGGGCATCCAGTATTTCGGCTCCACGCGTCACCGCAACCCCTACACCATCGCGCTGCACCGCGGCCGATAGAAGCGCCACCCTCACGATGCACACGCAGATTATCTTATACTACCTTCTGGCCATCAACCTACTGACCTTCATAGCCTACGGCAACCGTTTGTTGTTCGCTGCAAAGGTACACACTTTTCCGTGCAAATATGACCAAATTCAAAAATTTATGTATTTTTGCAAAGTCAAATATTTATGTTTCAATGACAACATCGAACAATGAAAAGAACAGTAATTGCCATTCTTTCAGCCCTTGCTGTTGCAGCATTTTGTTCCTGCTCAGAGCGTAAGCCGCCCATCGAGGACTACCACCAGTTTCTCAAGACCGAAGAGGCGTCCATCAGCCTCGACAGCGAAACGCTCTTCGAGATGATGATGTATGGCACGCCGGCCTATTACGACGACGACCTGATACTGTTCGGCGACAAGCGGCAACAGCGCATCGTCGTCTATCGCCTGTCTACCGACAGCCTGACTACACCCGACTCACTGGCCGACAGTCGTTTCTACGGCACCGTCGTTACCCCCGTCGCCACCGACTCGCTGTGGCAAATATGTAATTTCCAGTACGCTGACGGCACCATGGCGAGAGGCATTGGCAATCTCGCCACGGGCAAGGTATACTTTCCGAAGTCCACGTTGCCAATGTATGGCGACAAATATCTCCTCTCCGTCAGCGGCGACCTGCCGGTGGTTGACGGGCATTTCTTCACACGGCTGTTGTCGACCGACACCGCGCTGCACCTCGCCTCCATCGAGGAGAACGGAGCCTTCAACCATTGGCCCAAACTGGCCGAGTGGCGCATCGACGGCGACTCGCTGCTGCTGGTCAGGCTCCTTGTCCAATTCCCCGACAACTATGCCGCCACCGAATATGAGGACTTCCTCACCAAGCCGTGCTACAACCCCGTCGATTCGGTGTTTCTGCTCCCCGCCATGGACGGACGGCTGTGGCTCTTCGACCGCTACGGCAACAGCCTCGGCGAACGCCGGTTAGGGTCACAGTTGGAGCAGCCGACTCAACCCTTCCCCATCACCAAAGGCAGCTACAACAACGCCCTGAACTGGTATGCCAACAACAACACCTACGGACGCATCATCTTCGACCCCTACAGAAATGTCTATCTGCGCGTTATGACCATTCCGCAGGCGGCAGACCCCGATGCCCTTGAACGTGAACGCGAGAAAACATGGGTACTGGTGGTGGCCGACAGGGATTTCCACATCAAATACGAGGTGCGCTTCGACGACCAGCGCTACGAATGGCGACTGATAATGCCCACGCCCGAAGGCGTATACATAGCCAAAAAGAAAGGAGACAAATATGAAAAACCGAGTCTGTTTGTTTTTGATTAGTACGCTCTGCGTGAGCCTTTTGCTGTCCTGCTCGGGTCGGCATAGCCTGTCGCACGAAGAGCAGGTGTTCATGCACTATATGGAGGTGATGGGACAGACCATCCCCGACGCGCCGCACACCTACATCCTGGTCCCCAACGAGGCCTGCAAAGGCTGCAAGACGCTGAGCCTGCTCTATGCCACCATCGACCATTCGGACACGGTGACCTTCTTCACCACCCCGTTGCAGAAAGAGGAGAAGGCACTGCCCGACCGCACCAGCATCGTCATCGACACATCCGGCACCCTCGGCCGACTGAACTGGAACTACCGCAACATCACCGAGGTACACACCTCCGGCGGCAAAATCGAATGGATACGCAGCTACGAGGCCGACGAGGTGATAGACCGCTTCGAGTGGGTAATCGACGCCGTGGACACGCTCGATGTGAGGAGCCTGATGGTGTGCTGAGCCGCACATGACAGATGGCTCATGTCTGTTTTTCTAATACCAAGGTCAAAAAAAATGTATTTTTGCAGATTGAAAACAATCAATTCGTGAAAGGTTTTAATAATGCAAATAATTGACCATCCAACAGATAGAAAGATATTAAACACCATGATGCAAAATTATTTTGGCGACATGGTGAAAGCCGTCGTTGACATTGAACTCAGGAAGATAGGTGTCGACGCTGAATTACAATCCGACATCGAAGAAGTACTATTGTCACAAGGTTCATCGCAATACGACCTGTGGGGTATCAACCTTTATCCCGAAATGGATGGCGACGATTTTATAGAATTCGACTCAATGATAAATATTCGTCCCAGCATGGGCAATCGTAGTTGCGACGTGCAAAACGCCGACACTCGGCAAAAGATAATAGACACAGTAAACTACCTGTTCACATGACCATGGATTTTCAACATAAAGAGCTGGCAAACGGACGTTGGGCTCAGATGTCGTTAGCCGAGCAGATGCTCAACATAGGCAGTGAGGTTTCGCGTGCCAACCGATGGAAAAAGAAAGGCAACATTGAGCAATGCCACCGTGCCGCCGACCGGGCTTTGGAGCTTGTGTCGCTGACTATAGACGCACAACGAGGCAAACATAATCTGGGCGAATTCACCAGACTTTATGAGGTTTTGGCCGATTGGTACTATGGTGACAATTACTACCAGACCGACCCCGCGAAACTGCAACGCAGTTTTGACATCTTCTACCATTCGAAATGAACTGTCGTCATAGAACATCTCTATCCAGGAAGCAGAAGAAGAGACTGATAGAAGCGCCACCCTTACGATGCACACGCAGATTATTCTATATTACCTCCTGGCCATCAACCTGTTGGCATTCATAGCCTACGGCCACGACAAGTGGAAGTCGCAGCATCAGCACCCTCGCGGCAACAAGCGCCACACGCGTCGGCGCACCCCAGAGGCAACGCTGCTGCTGCTCGCCGTCATTGGCGGCAGTGTCGGTGCTCTTGTAGCCATGTACCTCTTCCGCCACAAGACCCTGCACCGCAAGTTCACCATCGGCGTGCCGGCCATATTGGCGCTACAGGTTATAGCAATCTGCTATTTATTACTAAAATCATGAAAATCAAGACTGCATTTATAACATTATTGTTCTTGACGGCAATGGCGGGCTCGCAGGTAAAGGCCCAGAGTGTGGACTACAACATTCTCTGCGCCCTGCAGCAAAGACGCACCCCTACCCTTGACAGAATGATGGTGTGGACATCGAACAGCTTAGTACTTGCGCCGAGTGTGCCCGCAGGTCTGCTTATCGGAGGGCTGATTGCAGACAACCAGACACTTGTAGGCATCGGGACAGCCACCGGCATATCGTTCCTTACGGCAGCGGCAGTCACCGAGGCCGTCAAATTCGCCGTCCATCGCCCACGGCCATACATCACCTATACCGACGACCTCGTTCCTGTGAAGACAACCGTCGGCTACTCGTTCCCTTCGGGGCATACGTCGCTGACCTTCGCCGTGGCCACATCGCTGAGCCTGAGCAGCAAGAAATGGTATGTCGCCACCCCTTCGATGCTGTGGGCAGCGGGCGTGGCCTTTTCGAGACTGTATCTCGGCGTGCACTATCCTTCTGACGTCCTGACAGGTATGGCTGTCGGAATACTCTCCGGATTTGCCGGATACTGGCTCTCACGCGAAATATGCGACGACGCAGGGATTCCACCGGCAAAAATGCTAACGCCGCCAATTGTTCTGAAATTCTGACAATCTGAGTTACACAGACATAAGGGAACAGAAATTGCGGTCCGTCAAGACAGTAAACTCCCGTTACAAGCGTAACGCAGAGTACTCGACAGGGCGACTGCAAACGAAAAAAGGCGAAGAAACTACCTTAACACGTTGTGGACAATGTTTGAGCTGCCTGAGGTGCTGCTTCCCGAGGTTCTGGCACTGCCAGTGTAGTAAAGGGTGCTCGCACCCGAGAGGTCGACCGATATAAAGCCGTCGCAGTGGATATAGGCGTCGCTCGAGCCCGACAGCGAGCCCTCGCAATTGCCTGTGACGAGGGCATAGCGGCCGTCGACAATCTTCTGTTTGATGGTGCTCGAACCGGAGAGGTCCAGGTCGAGGGTTTCGACAGTGCCTTCAATGGTGGCGTCGGACGAGCCACTCAAGTCAATATCAAGTTCTTTGGCTGCCACCAGTCCGCTGAAATCCGAAGCGCCGGAAAGGTCGAGAGAGATTTCGTCGGCCTCGATGTCGCAAATGAAGTCGGAAGCACCCGACATGTCCACTTCCACCTTCGTGCCTCTGAGGCCGAACTCGCTGTTGAAACTGGAAGCGCCCGAAAGGTCGATATCGGTGAGCGAGGCATTGTAGGGCAGAATTACCGTCAAGTCGCCACCACGGTTGCTTCGCCAGCCTTTGATATAGATATTCAGCGTTTTGTCCTTCTCCTTGACCACGATGTGGGGCATAACATTGTCGCCGGCGGTAATGACGACCTGATCGACAGTATCACTGACGGTGACATCGAATGCGTCTTCAACTCTGAGCTCGGTATAATTGCCCTTAATACTGAATGTCTGCGTGATAGGGTCTCCGGCCCATTTGGAGCATCCACTAAGCAAAAATGTCGCCAAAGCGAATAAGGACAAGGCTAATTTCTTCATTTTTAGAATTGTTTATGGTTATGTTTTTAAGAATTTAAAGTGCAAAAATAATTATTTTTTTGCATATACAAGGATTATCCAGTTATTTTTAGACTGAGAAACGCCATATCCTTTGCACCCCTCTAACGACCATAAAGCTCCAATACGGCACCCATACATCGCTCGGCACGGGTACGACACTTCATTTACACGGCACCCATACATCGCCCGACACGGGTACGACACTTCATTTACACAGCACCGACACAGCACCGACACAACTCCGAGAAGACGTATATACAACTTTTTCCCGAAAAGCAAAAGATTCGCACCCCCAAAAAATACAATTCCAGCCCTCCCCGCCGCAAAAGAAATCATAACAATTTTATAGTATAATAAAAAATAGTTATAACTTTTTTTTATTACAATTAAAAAAAGTTAGTATCTTTGCAGATGAAAAAAAATGCCGGTTTATGATAGAAAGACTACTTAAAAAACAGATTAACAAAAGACTATGGCGAGGAAAGGTAATTATTATCGTCGGTCCGAGACAGGTTGGGAAGACGACATTGCTTCGAATGCTGACGAAAGACAGCGACAGGAGGGTGCTCGTATGGAACTGTGACGAGCCTGATGTGCGTCGCAAATTGACCGAACCGTCATCGACAGCTTTGGGTGCTGAGACATCCGAAGCAGATTTAATTTTAATTGACGAGGCCCAACGTGTACAGAATATCGGCATTACACTGAAACTACTGGTTGACAACTTCCCTGACAAGCAAGTGGTAGTCACTGGTTCATCAGCCATTGAACTGTCGAACTCTATCAACGAACCACTGACCGGCCGCAAATATGAGTATGTGATGTTCCCATTTTCGGCCGAAGAACTAATAAGGGAATTCGGAGCCACGGACGAACGCCGCTTGCTGGAGCGCCGACTGCTCTATGGGTCATATCCCGAGGTGGTGAACCATCCGGGCGAGGAACGTGAAACGTTGACAAATTTGGTAAGCAGCTACCTTTACAAAGATATTTTTTCTTTTCAAGATGTGCGCAAGCCCGAGATAATAGAGCAGCTTTTGCAGGCGCTGGCATTGCAGGTAGGCAGAGAAGTGTCGTTCAATGAATTGGGAAGGAATCTCGGTCTTACGTCGATTACCGTACAACGATATATTGACCTGCTGGAAAAATCGTATGTGCTGTTCCACCTGCGGTCTTTCAGCCGAAACGTGCGTTCCGAACTGAAAAAAAGTCGTAAAATATATTTCTATGACAATGGTGTCAGAAACGCCATACTGGGCGATTACAAACCGTTGGGTCTGCGCAATGACACAGGGGCACTCTGGGAGAACTACCTTATCAGCGAACGTATGAAACGCAACGCCTACAATGCATTCTATGGCAAAAGCCATTTCTGGCGCACAAAGCAACAGCAGGAGGTGGACTACATTGAGGATTACGACGGGGTATTGCACGCCTACGAGTTCAAATGGAGCAGCACCAAACAGCCTCGCTTGACTGAAACTTTCGCCAAGAACTACCCAGACCATACCTTTACGGTTGTAAATCCAGATAATTATCAGGATTTTGTTTGCGGAAAGATCTAAATATACAGACTATGAAAGAACACGTAGACCTGATTTCCAGCGACCTGCCGTTGGCAAAGTTGTTCAACCGGATTCTATTCAAAGTAGAGACGATACGCGTTATGAGTTCGCCACGTATCTTTGACGATTTGCACGGTGAGATGGCAACAGAAAAAATGCAGAATTTTTATGAAACCATTTTATGGGAAAAATGGATTCTATGTGTATGGAAACGCTTGGAAGATTGGGCAGAAGTCATCAATGGGTATTTCGAAGAATACAACGGAAGTTGGGAGTATTACGCACTTTCCAAACGAATGGATTTTATTAAAGAATGGGGCTCGGACGATGATGATGACTATAATCCAGACGGAAGCATCAAAACAGAGGAAATCACACGCGAACAATTGAAATATCACACCGTGTTCAAAGATCTATATTTTAAAGAATGCTTTGACATTGTACAGGATACAAAGCCCAATGATCTATTTTCACTGGTATGCTCACTTGGTGCACTGTCCAATATGTCCGTCATTGATGTTTTGCAGGATATCTCCGGTAAACAGGTCCCAACATTCATCGCCGACGGACAAGGTGGACTGCGTCAAGCATCATTCGCAGACAAGACAGAAAGGAAACTAAATGACACCATCGAGGCAGATAATTTAGGACAAATGATATTTCTCATAGCCAAAAGAATTGAAATGCAGACAGAGAGAATCAAATCTTATGCTGATTCAGAACGCGCATTTGACGACAATAAAGAGATGTTAAATAGATTGCTCCGCGATGTAGATGCTTTGATGCACTTGCGATTGGATGAAATCTGTAATTTGGAAGTTGAATGTTAGAAGAAAAGTTATTGATGAAATAGTTAGCAATAAGCATTTTGATGAAGTTTTTTAAAACCGGCAATAATACCATTTTGTCGGTTTGTTTTTTTTATGTAATTTTGCATCCGATTTTAGAGTGAAATCACGGAGCGTTATGCCTCGTCTTGTGACTGAAAACGTGAGAAATTTTCAACAAGATGCAAGAGAGTTATAACGGCTTCACGTGTATCGCGTGGGCTGTTTTTCTGCATCTTCATCACAGGTTTTTCTCACGACCTTCAGTCAAAGAAGTGGTATACAGTACCACGCTTCTTTATTTAGTTTTATTGCTTTGGTACGAGCAATCTAAAACAGAAGATGCAGCTGGATAAAACAGCAATTAAACTATGAGCAAAGCAGTTAGATTTTTATTATTATTAAGCCTTTTAGTCATCAGACCACAGATGTTGTGTGCGCAGTTTGACTTTGTCTATAAAGGATTATCCTCTGGAATAGAGGCGGACGATGGGAGGAAATACATTGAAATAGAAATTAGAGATAGTACATTAAGCAAGGACTCCTATATTAGTACACTAGTGTCTCTTAAAATTTTTAACATTTAAAATTTAATTCAAGTTGTCCGGTATCGCCCATATCATCCTGCCATCCATTGAAAAGTTCCAGAAGGTCGTCCTTGACCAGCAAGGAACTGCCCAG
>Ga0256405_10002583_pt1 | contig 40870 bp, 35 predicted proteins | sample RumenRJG_02DNA_FD_189096 | JGI IMG/M metagenome (GOLD analysis project Ga0256405, IMG submission 189096) | Bovine rumen microbial communities from Lethbridge, Alberta, Canada - RJG_02 | ecosystem: Host-associated > Mammals > Digestive system > Stomach > Rumen | place: Canada: Alberta... | reverse complement strand
GCCGGCAGTCCCTCCAGAGTCCCCGGCTTTACCCGCTGGCAACTGGACGTAGGGGTTGCGCTCGTTATAGGACTTAACCTGACACCTCACGGCACGAGCTGACGACAACCATGCAGCACCTTGCTGACTGTCCCGAAGGAAAGACCCATTTCTGGATCGGTCAATCAACATTTGAGTCCAGGTAAGGTTCCTCGCGTATCATCGAATTAAACCACATGCTCCTCCGCTTGTGCGGGCCCCCGTCAATTCCTTTGAGTTTCAACCTTGCGATCGTACTCCCCAGGTGGAGGACTTATCGCTTTCGCTTTGTCACCGACATTCTATCGCCGACAACAAGTCCTCATCGTTTACTGCGTGGACTACCAGGGTATCTAATCCTGTTTGATCCCCACGCTTTCGTGCCTGAGCGTCAGTTCCGGCCTCGCCAGCTGCCTTCGCGATCGGTGTTCTGTGGCATATCTAAGCATTTCACCGCTACATGACACATTCCGCCGGCGCCGTCCGTACTCTAGACAGCCAGTATCAACGGCAGTTCCACGGTTGAGCCGTGAGATTTCACCGCTGACTTAACTGTCCGCCTGCGCACCCTTTAAACCCAATAAATCCGGATAACGCTTGCATCCTCCGTATTACCGCGGCTGCTGGCACGGAGTTAGCCGATGCTTATTCGTCCCGTACTCTCATCGGTCTTCGCAAAGACCTTATTACTCCGGAACAAAAGGAGTTTACAACCCATAGGACCTTCTTCCTCCACGCGGCATGGCTGGTTCAGACTTCCGTCCATTGACCAATATTCCTCACTGCTGCCTCCCGTAGGAGTCTGGTCCGTGTCTCAGTACCAGTGTGGGGGATAAGCCTCTCAGCTCCCCTAGACATCGTCGGCTTGGTGGGCCGTTGCCCCGCCAACTACCTAATGTCACGCATGCCCATCCACTACCACCGAAGCTTTAGTTGCCTCCCCATGCGGGAAAACAACACCATGGGATATTAGTGGAAGTTTCCCTCCGTTATCCCCCTGTAGTGGGTAGGTTGCATACGCGTTACGCACCCGTGCGCCGGTCGCCGCCAAGGTATTGCTACCTCGCGCTGCCCCTCGACTTGCATGTGTTAAGCCTGCCGCTAGCGTTCATCCTGAGCCAGGATCAAACTCTTCATTGTAAGAATTGCTTGTTTCGTTTTACCTTCTTGACTCGTCTCGTGTCTCTCGCCTCCCCCAGGAGGCGTCCGACACACGCTATCTCTATCTTCTCATCAGTGTCAAAGTTCTTTCGTTTCAGTGACCTCGTTCGGTCGAAAACGGGTGCAAAGATACAACCATTTTTCAAACCGACCAAATATTTTTTTGCATTTTTTTGAAAATATTTTTGAATCGATAGTTAATCAGCGTTTTGCAAACGGAAAAATTTTTCCTTTTTGTAATTTTTCCATGCTTTTCTGCATGTCAAAAACAGAAATCGGCCCCCAAATTTTGCAAAAATTGACCCCTCTGCAACGGCCGAAATGCCTAAATTTAAACATATCACTGATTTTTAGATATATAAGTAATTCCAACACCTTATCAAGCCCTTACCAACTCCTTACCAACTCCTACCAAAATATAAGAAATGTAGGAGTTGATACGGGGATGGTGCGGGGTTAATAATAGATATATACATAAAATATATAGGAGAATTTTACGTTGGCGGTGGGATATTCGAATTTTATTTGTACCTTTGCAAAAAAAATTATAAGGAACTAAAATATTAAAGTCTTGAAAACAAAGATACTAACTATTGCTGCGGCAGCCGCGATGCTGTCCATTTCCTCGCAAGCGAACGCCCAGACGTCGTGGGGCGAGGTATTCAACAAGTTCAAAATCGAAGCCCGGGCCGATGCGGAATACACCAACCGCACCACCAACATCGACGGCGACGCCTTTGGCGACCCCGGTCACCTCTACGGCATCCATGGCCGCTACTTCAACCTGCACCTCGGCGGCAACCTGGGCGAGAACTTCAGCTACTACTTCCGCCAGCGCATCAAAGCCGAGGCGGGCACAGTGAACTTCTTCGACAACACGGACTTCCTCTACCTCAACTACCGCCCCACCCAGAACTGGCAGCTGCGTTTCGGTAAGGACGCCATGGCCGTGGGCGGATTCGAGTACGACGCTCCCCCCATCGACGTGTTCTACGAGACCAACATGTGGGACAACTTCTACTGCTTCCAGCTGGCAGCCAGCGGCGCCTACATCACCGACGACGGCCGCCAGACGATGATGCTGCAGGTGAGCCAGTCGCCCTACGTCAACTTCTACGGCCTGAACTGGGACGCCGGCCTCTTCGCCTACAACCTCTACTGGGCAGGCTCGATCGGCTCGCATGTGACGACCCTCTGGGGCGTGAGCATGATGGAGCGTGAGCGCGGCAAGTTCATGAACTTCATCTCGTTGGGCACCAAATACACTTCGACCGACGGCACGACGGACATCTACGTGGACCTGATGCACCACGCCCTGGCCACCGACGACTGGGGCAAGAACTTCGGCGTCGTCAGCCGCTGGAACTACCACCTGAACAACGAGTGGACCCTCTTCATCAAGGGCAGCTACGAGCAGAACAAGTCGGAGGTGGACCTCGACGACGCCACCGTGAGCATGGACTTTCTCATGCCCCACCCCGGCCACAGCTACGGCCGCTACGGCGCCGGCTTCGAGTACAACCCCAAGGGTCTGCAGAGCGTGCGCATCCACGGCTATGTGGCCGAGATGACCGACAGCTACACCAACACCGCCAACCAGGACGTCACCGAGCACTCCCTCAACGTCAACCTCGGCGCCACCTGGACCATGGACGTCATGAAGCTTTTTAAGAAATAACACTTTTTTTAAAGGGAAACCCATACTATGGAAGAAACGAAGATCAAAGAACAAATGCCGATGACGGTCACCGAAACGCCCTCCGTTCCCGAGGGGCAGCCGTCCGACAAGGCCGCAAGCCACCACCTGCTCAACTCGCTGCTGACGGTAATCGACCCGTTCCAGGTGTTCCGCCACCACGAGACCCAGGACAAGAAAAACCACAAACCCCGCCGGCTGAAGTTCACCACCAGCCGCAGCCTCGAGGCCCTCATCTTCCTCGTATGCTTCTTTGCCTTCTTCGGCTTCCTGGCCTACCGGATGACGCTGCCGCACATGTTGAACACCTTCATGCAGACGGCGTACCAGCTCCTGCTGGAGACGGTGTTCTACATCATGGCCATCTGTGTGCTGATGGGCGCCATCTCCAAACTGCTGACGGAGTTCGGCGTGGTGCGCCTAATGGAGAACATCCTGCGTCCGCTGATGAAACCCCTCTACAACCTGCCCGGTGTGGCAGCCCTCGGAGCCGTCATGACCTTCCTCAGCGACAACCCCGCCATCATCTCGCTGGCCAAGGACAACAACTTCGCCCGCTACTTCAAGAAATACCAGCTGGTGTCGCTCACCAACTTCGGCACCGCCTTCGGCATGGGCCTGGTGGTCATTGCCTTCATGACCGGCAAGGGCTACGGCAGCGGCGCCCTGGTGGGACTCATGGGAGCCATCATCGGCAGCATCATCAGCACCCGCCTCATGCAGCGCTTCACGCTGAAGAGCTACCCCGAGATGGACAGCCCCGTCACCGAGGCCGAGGGATCGGAACAGAACATCTCCTACAAGAGCGAAGGCTCCATCTTCCAGCGTTTCCTCAACGCCATGCTCGACGGCGGCAAGAGCGGCGTGGGCATCGGCGTGGCCATCATCCCCGGCGTGCTCTGCATCTCCACCATCGTCATGATGCTCACCTTCGGCCCTGCCGGCGAGAACGGCGAATACCTGGGCAAAGCCTACGAGGGCGTGCCCGTCATCACATGGCTGGCCGACAAGGTGAACTTCATCTTCTTCTGGCTCTTCGGCTTCGAGAGCGGCGCCCTGGTGTCGTTCCCCATCACGGCCCTGGGAGCCGTCGGCGCCGCCATCGGCCTGGTGCCGACCTTCATCACCGAGGGCATCATCAACAACAACGCCATCGCCGTCTTCACCGCCATGGGCATGTGCTGGAGCGGCTACCTCTCCACCCACACCGCCATGCTCGACTCCCTGGGCTACCGCAAACTCATCGGAAAAGCCATCGGAGCCCACACCATCGGCGGCCTCTGCGCCGGTGTGGCGGCACATTGGCTGTGGGTTTTGTTGAGTTTAATATTCTGAAAAACAAGCCTGTTGCATAGCACCCTCACCAAAAATGGTGATAAAATTTTGCCATATCGGAAAAAGTTCGTACTTTTGCACTCGCTTTGAAGCAAAAAAATTGATCAATTATTAATCCTAAAAAAAAGAAACAAAATGGCTTACAGAATCACTGACATCTGCGTTGCTTGCGGCACCTGCATCGACGAGTGCCCCGTTGGAGCTATCAGCGAAGGCGACATCTACAAAATCGACGAGAACGCTTGCGTCTCCTGCGGTACCTGCGCTGGCGCTTGCCCCACCGGCGCCATTGTGGAAGGCTAAGCTCAACACAGACAGAAATGAGAAAAAGGAACCACCTTCAACGGGTGGTTCCCTTTTTTTATATCCCTCCCCCGTCGCAGTCCGGGAGGCTCACATCGTGGTCTCGGCAATCTTGTCCACATTCATGCTGCGGGCCGAGGCGTCGAAGATTTCCTTGTAGAGGCCGCCCTGGCGGTAGACCTCCTGCGGTGTGCCGTGCTGCACGGCATGCCCGTGGTCGAGGACATAGAGCTCGTCGCTGTCGATGATCTGGCCAATGTTGTGGCTGATGACGATGACCGTGCGGCCCTGCTTGATGGCATCGATGGAGTTCTTGATCTGTTCGGTAGCAATGGCGTCGAGGCTCGCCGTCGGCTCGTCGAGGAATATGATGGGCGGATTCTTGAGGAACATGCGGGCAATGGCTATGCGCTGCTGCTGGCCGCCGCTGAGGTTGAGGGCGTTGCCCTGGAAACCCTCGGGCAGGGCCATCACCTGGTCGTAGATGTACGCCTTGCGGGCGGCCTCGTAGACCTCCTCCTGCGAGGCGTCGGGACGGCCGTAGCGGATGTTCTCCTCGATGGTGCCGCTGAAGATGTGGTTCTTCTGCAGCACGAGGCCGATGTTCTCGCGCAACGCCTGCGTGTCCCACTCGCCGAGGGGCACGCCGTCGAGGGTGATGGTGCCGCTGTCGGGCGCGTAGAATTTGTCCAGCAGGTTGACGATGGTGCTCTTCCCTGCCCCGCTGAGGCCGACGAGGGCCGTGGTCTTGCCCGGCTCGATGGTCATCGAGAGGTCGCGGATGGCATGTGTGCCACCGGGATAGGTGAACTCCACGTTTTTCAGCTCGAAACGCCCCTGCACACGCTCTCCACTCTCCACTTTCCACTCTCCACTTTTTTCCACCTCGCCGTCGGCCTCCAACAGCCCGAAGAACCCCTCGGCATAGACCAGTGCGTCGTTGAGGTCGTCGTAGATACGGTGCAGCTGGCGGATGGGAGCGCTGACGTTGGCGAAGAGCATCACGTGGTACATGATTTTGCCAATCGACATGCCCGGATAGTCCACCAGCACCAGGTAGGCCGTCAGGATGATAATGAGCACGGTGCCAATCTGTTCCACGAAGGTCTTCAGCCCCTCGTAGAGGAACGAGATGCGGCGCGTCTGCATTTGCTGGTCGGTGCTCTGCTCCTGCAGGGCGGCCTGCTTGGCGGCCTCCACGCGCTCGCGGTTGAACGACTTGATGACCCCCATGCTCTCGATGATGTTCAGTATGCCGTGGCTCAGCTGCTGGTGGGTACCGAAGACGCGGTGGCGCCACCCCTTCATCCTCCGGCCCTGCACGGCGGTAATCCAGAAGTAGACCGGAATGATGACCGTGGCCACCAGGCCCACATACACGTTGGCGGCATACATCAACGCCAGGGCCAGCACCGCGCTGGTGAAGAGCGGCAGAATGTCGATGAAGAAGTTCTTCACCGTGTTGCTCAGACTCATGATGCCGCGGTCGATGCGCGTCTGCAGCTTGCCGGGCTCGTTGCCCTCCTGGCTGAAGAAGGCCATGCGGAAGGTCAGTATGCGGTCCACCACCTGGAGCGAGAGGTCGCGGCTGACGTTGATGCGTATCTTCTCGCCGAAGATGCGCTGGCCGAAGGTGACCAGCGCCGCCAGCACCTCCTTGCCCAGCAGCACGGCACTGATAACGAGGAGTATCCTCGCCGCCGCACCCCACTGGAATCCGCCCTCGAGGTGCAGCAGGGCGTTGATGGCATCCACCGCGCGGTCCAGCACCACAGCGTTGACCTGCGCCATGAGCGATCCCACGAACGTCAGCACCAACGTCATGGCCAACAGCCACTTATAGGGCAGCACGAACGGCAGCAGCTTCCGCAGCAGTCCCCCGATGCCCATCTTGCTTTGTGTATTGTCCTGTCCCATATTTTCCGGCTGCAAAAATACACAAAATGTTTCACATGATAAATTTTTAATTCCAAAACCGCATCTTCACCCCCCTCCCACCCTGCCAACACCCTGCCACCACCCTACCATCTCCCACCATGGTAGGACTTGGGTAGGAGTTGGTAAGGAGTTGATAAGGACTTGGTAAGTGGTTGACAAGTAGTTAGCGTATTGTGAAGTTTTCTTGAATTTTGGTTGTTACTTGATAAATTATCAATGTTTAATACATTTGTTTGTCGGTATGGATTATTTTTTGTACTTTTGCAACCGAAAAAAAACGTACCGATAATTCAAATTGAGCAAGCGTTAAAAAAAGTTAAAAAAAACGGATACCGATGTAGACTTTTTCGAAAAAGGCTGTTATATATAGCATGAACTTTTTTTCGGGAGAAAAGAAAACAGATACAATGATGAAGAAGACCATCCTGATCATCGCCCTTCTGCTGGCCACCGTTGCCCAGGCCCAGCAGCGCGACCGGCTGGCGGAGCTCGAAGTGGCTTGCCGCAACGAGGCCGTCACCTATACTTCCGTTGCGCCCGACGGGACGTTGTGGATGGCCACCCTCTGCGGGGAGATATTCCGCGCCGACAACATACACTCGCCGTGGCGCACTCTGCAAAAAGGAGATCCTTTCAGAAGTTCCATTGATTCCTATGAAGATATCATTGCCTTCGACCGCAACACGGCCGTCATCGTGGGCTACGGCGACTTCATCAAGCGCACCACCGACGGCGGACGCACATGGAAAAACATTCGCTACACCACCCAGCGATATCACGATGAGTGGTTCCATCACGCCTGGCGCGGAGCGGGCGGACAGATGTGGGCGGGTTCGCAGGACGGCTATCTGGCCTTCAGCGCCGACAGCGGACGCACCTTCTCCGCCCTGCGCGACACCGCCTTCGACGTGAAAGCCGGCATCGACGACATCTACATGCTCAGCGCCGACAGCGGATGGATAGCCTGCGGCAAAGGCATATACAGCACCAGCGACAACTGGCGGAGCTGGCACCGCTGGACCACGCCGATGGGAAAGAAGGTGGACCGGGTGCGCCCCTGGCGGGGTGGGCTGGTGGCCATGGGCGGCGGAAGCTACTATGCTCCGCTGGGCGACAGCCTTCGCTGGCAGCGCATGCCAGTGAGAATAAGAGGATTCGAGGTGGATACCGCCACGGGCATGATGTGGGCGATAGACGACAGCCGGCAGGTGATATTGATGGAAAGACTGGACCGTTGGCACCCGATGGGGGTACGCGCGCTGTTCACCATCGGCCTGCATGACGGACACCTATACTGCCGGACCGAGGCTGGCGTGATACGCGTGAGCGCCGACGGGACGGTGAACCGCTGTCCGCTCCTCACCGACGAGCAACCCATAGCCGAACCCGAGCATACCCTCCGGCACGGGGGCCGGCTGTGGGGCTACGACGAGAAGAGCGTCTACATCAAGGACAAGCAGGGCTGGTACCAAGTGGCACGGCCGGTCGACATAGCAGGCCTCACGCCCGACCCCGACCGCAAGGACCGTGTCATCGTCGTAAAGCAGGAGGATGAATTCGGCTGGCGAGAGACGGGAACCTTCAGCATCGACCTGGCCGGACGCATGGAACCCTACACATACCGACAGCCGCTGGCAGCCTTCGCGAAGCCGGGGCTGGCAAGCATGGAGATAACGACCTACACCACTTTCGGCACCCATGTCCGGAGCGAAACAATCCGCTATGCCCGAAACGGCAAATCACTGACGCAAACCACGCACACGAAGACCCACGAAAACTATGACCCACACCTGCACAACGGCCCCACGACAGAGACCGAGACCATGACGGACGCCGTCATGCTCCAACTGCCGACGGAAGTCGTCGAGAAGGCCCTGCAGCGTCTTGGCGAACGCTACAACGACTACCCCACCCCTCAGGACTTCGGCTTGGAAGACACCGCGCTCGACCTGCACAAGGTCTACACAAAAAGAAACACCAGCAGCAGCAACCGATACGGTTACACCATCACCCTCGTCAACCGTGCAGGCGACACCCTCACAGCCAGCGGCAACACCTCGGCCTATTGTGACCTCGGGGGCAGCACACGCTTCCCATGGCTTCTGCCGATGACAGTGCAGTGGCGCGGAGCCATGTTCACCACCCACCAGCCCACGCTGTGGCAGGTCCTGCGCGAGGCCATGCCCGACAGCATGCAGCTGCGCTCATACCTCGACAACAGCACCCTGCACCCCGAAGACACACTGCAGAGCGGCGACTTGCTGTTTATCAGCGACCCTTGGACGACCGAAAGGGGAGGAGCCCTCGCTGCCATCGGATGGAAGTATACTCGCGTAGCTTTGGTAGAACGCGACGGCAAAGCGATATGGATTATCGAATCCACGCCCGACAAAGGGGTGCAGCGCATACCATACGGTGATTTCGAGCGGAGATTATTCCGGATGGGGTTCGACGTCTACCGACTCACCACAGCGTTCGACACCGCAGCGGTCATTGCCAGAGCCAAAAGTCTTGTCGGCAAGCCTTACGACAACGCCTTCTTGCCCGACAACGATGCCTACTACAATTCAGAGCTCCTTCAGGTGGCCTTCAGCAACCTCTTCCCTTCGGCACCCATGCGATGGCGCGACAAAGAGAACCGCGTGCCGCAGTACTGGCAGGAGCATTTCGAGAAACTCGGCATGCCGGTGCCCGAAGGCGTCATGGGCACAACCACCACAAGCCTCTCGCAGTCGAAACTTCTAAGGATAATTAACGATTATTAAATATGAAGAAGACCATCTTGATTATCGCCCTTCTGCTGGCCACCGTCGCCCAGGGGCAGCAGCGCGACCGGCGCGTGGATTTGCATATCAGCTGCGGAACGAAGGCCAGCGTGTCGTCGACCGGACGTCTGTGGATTGCATCGCGCTGCGGTGAGGTGTACACGGCCGACAGCATCGGCGCCACCTGGCGCACCATATCACCACGCCATGACCACACCGGCGAGATTATCATCCCCTTCGGCGACCGTGTGGCGTTGCATGCTGGCTACATCCCGATAGACCGTCCTGAGACGCGAAATTACAATCTACATTACGACTGCCTCTTCCGCACGGAAACGGGTGGCCAGCAATGGGACACCGTCCAGTTCGGCAAAGGAAACCATTGGCTCAAAGGGCACCACTACACTTCCGACGGCCATCTCTGGATAGGGTCGTCGCAAGCCACCCGGCCGGGATGTCTTTTCTTCAGCGCCGACAGCGGACGTACCTTCACCACCTTGCGCAGCGAGTTCGACACGGCGGTGGGTATCCAGGACGTATATATGTCAAACATGAACGATGGTGTGATTGCAGGATTAAATAACCAGATATATGTCAGCACCGACAACTGGCGCACCTATCGCCGCCTGCCCACTCCGCGCGACCAAAAACTGCATCGGGGATGGCGGATCAAAAAGGTGCGTCCCTGGCACGGAATGCTGCTGGTCATGCAGAAAGACAGCTCTTTCTACTCCCCGGCTGACAACATCCAATGGCAATACACGCCGCTGGCCGACTTCGAGGTGGACACCGTCAACGGCAACCTCTGGGCCATCACCGACAGCGGACAGCTGGTGCTGATGCAGGACATGCAACACCGGCAGGTGGTGAAGGATAGCATAGACCTCCGGTTTGACAACATATGCGGCACCCTGGGCGGGAACATCTACCTGTTTACGTCGGCAGGCATGGTGCGCGTGTCGCCCGACGGACAGGCCGACACCAGTGGATTCTACACCGAGGAAAAGACGCTGGAGGAGGTTTTCGCCGAACTGATTGATTGGCATGGCGAATATGCGTCGGAGTATCTGACCACCCTCAGTCATGGCGGCCGCCTATGGCGCACCGACAATACCAGCATCTACCTGCAGGATGTCCTGGGGTGGTACCGCGTGGTCAAGCCCCTTGGCATTCGGGAGATGCACGCTGACCCCGACCGCGAGGACCGCGTCGTCATCCTGCGCAGCGACGGCATGAACTACAGCGTCGACACCGCCGGACACATCGAGCCCTACACCTACCGCCAACCGCTGGCCCGCTTCCTCGAGAGCGGCCTGCAGAGTGTGGAGATACAGACCTACGTGGGCGGCTGCTTCCACTTCGACGAACACCGCATCACCTACACCCGCAACGGCGACCTCCTGCGTGAAACGGAGAACACCGTCGAGAAAAAGCGGCATGCCAAACGCACCTTCAACGTCGAGGTGCTGGAGAGCTCGCTGAGGCGCCTGGGCGAGGTGTACGACCGCTTCCCCTCGGCCACCGACTTCGGCCTGCAGGAAGGCGAGGTGGACCTGCATAAGGCATTTGCGCGCGTCGGCGGCTGCACCAGCTATAGCGGCTACCGTATCACCTTCACCAACCGCCAGGGCGACACCCTGCGGGTCAACGGCAACAGCGATGCCGACTGCGGCGAGTACTTCCCCTGGATGCTGCCCATGAAAGTCGCTGGCGGAGGCGAGAGCTTCGTCACCTACCAGCCCCTGCTGTGGCAGGCCCTACGGCCCATGATGCCGGAGGACATGATGCACCGCCGCTTCCTGAACAACAACAGCCTCTTCGACCTGCGGCCGGGCGACCTGCTCTTCTTCCGCGACACCACGGGCATGGGCAGCGCCGTGCGCGAGAGCACGGGCGAGTACACCCACGTGGCGCTGGTGGAGAGCGTAGACGACACGGTGTGGATCATCGACGCCACGCAGCGCTACGGCGTCAGCCGCCGCCCGCTCACAACAAAGTATGGCAGCAGCGACTTCCCCGATGTCTACCGCTTCAGGGACGGATGCTTCTCCATCGACTCTGTCCTTGCCCGCGCCCGCTCGTTCATCGGCCAACCCTACGACAACGCCTTCCTGCCCGACAACGGCGCCCTCTACTGCTCGGAGCTGGTCTACGAAGTCTTCCTCGACGACTGCAGCGACAAAGGCAAGCACCTCATTGAGGCCAAGCCCATGAACTGGCGCGACAAGAACGGGAACCTGCCCAAATACTGGAAGAAGCACTTCAAAAAACTCGGCATACCGGTGCCCGAAGGCGTCCCCGGCACCAACCCCACCGACCTCAGCCGCTCGCCCATGCTGCACAAAGTCCTTTAGGCATGGCACAATAAACAAACCCTTGCCGCGTTAATAGTGCACGAACAAACAAAACATACCGAACATGAAACCTATCGTAAGCATCATCATGGGCTCCACCTCCGACCTGCCGGTCATGGAGAAAGCCTGCCAGTTCTTTGAGGAAATGGAGATACCCTTCGAGGTCAACGCCCTCTCGGCGCACCGCACCCCGCAGGAGGTCTCCGACTTTGCCCGCCAGGCCCAGGGCCGCGGCATCCGCGTCATCATCGCCGGTGCCGGCATGGCCGCCGCGCTGCCCGGCGTCATCGCTGCCGAAACGCCGCTGCCCGTCATCGGCGTGCCCATCAAAGGCTCCTGCCTCGAGGGCCTCGACGCCACCTTCGCCATCATGCAGATGCCTCCGGGAATCCCCGTGGCCACCGTGGCCATCAACGGCGCACAGAACGCCGCCATCCTGGCCATGCAGATGCTCGCCCTGGCCGACGACACGCTGATGCAGAAGCTCGTCGTCTACAAGGCTGGCCTCAAAAAGAAAATAGTCAAGGCCAACGAGGACCTTGCCAAACTGGAATACAAATTCAAATGCTAAAACCGGTATGAAGAACATCTGGAGAACACTCGTCGCCGTGATGCTGATAGGCTCCATGGCAGCCTGCGGCGACAAAGACAACGACAACAACGACGCCCCCGACACCGTCTCCGGCGCCACCACCCACGAGGAGGACATGGCCAAAGGCCGCATCGGCACCGGCACCTTCATCAACTACGACGGCACCACCGTCAGCAACGCCTACGGCATCGACTTCAACAAGGACGGACAGCTGGAGTTCCGCATCAGCGACGACCGCAAGTATGTCAGCTACGTGTGGAGCGAGAACGGCAACAACATTGCCAACGCCGAGAACCAGTGGGACATCATCGAGCCCATGGCCAAAGGTGCCTCGGTCTATTCCGGCTGCCGCTGGGACGGCCAGGGCGACGCCATGCTGCCCGACAACCTGCCGGAGAAATTCTATGTCGGCTTCCGCATCCGCCTGGGCGACACCATCCACTACGGCTGGGCCAAGGTGGAATACGAGAACGGCACCCTGGAATGGGACAAATGCGCCTACAACACCGTCCCCAGCATCACCGCCTTCTGCGGCGAAGACTGAGCTAAGAACTGACCTCCACGGCGCGGTGCTGGCGGCGGTAGGCTGCCGGAGCGAGGCCAAGGTGGTGGCGGACATAGGTGCCGAAGGCCGACGTGTTGGGGAAGCCCATGTCCGAGGCTATCTCCTTGAGCGGACGGTTGGTGTAGCGCAGCTGGTGGACGATGGCCTGCAGGGTGAAGATGTCGAGCCACTCGGTGGGCGTCATGCCGCTGTTCTCCTTCACCACATGGGCCAGATACTTGGGCGAGACGCACAGCTGCTGCGCCATGTCGCCCACATTGCGCAGGTGCCCGCGTCCCTTTTCGGCCATGTCAATGAAGGCGACGAAGAGCGCGCTCCACGGCCGCGTGGCATCCATGCCGTCGACCACAAGGTTCAGTATCTCATACACATAGCTGTCGGCCAGCATCGACAGCACCTCCTGGCTGTAGGGCCGCTGGCCGGCGGCATGGAGTATCTGCGTCAGCTGCAGATACGACTCGGCAATGCGCTGCCCCTCCGCCGAGAGGCGCGTCACCGGCGCGCTGCGCAGCCACTGCAACAGGTCGGCCGCACGGTGGTGCAGCGTGGTGCGGTAAAGCTCGGCACGCGAGACATAGACCACCGACACGCGGCAACGCGCAAGGTCGGCCTCGGCGAGGAGGCTGGAGGGGGTGATGAACAGCAGGTCGCCCGCGGCGAAGCTTCGCCGGTTGTCGTTCAGCAGCACCGAGGCCTCGCCCTCGTGGCACCACACCACGGCACCCACATCGAGGCGCGCCGGGAGGTCGGGCAGGCGGTCGCCAAGCACCAGGCGCCCATGGCTGACCTCAGTGCCGAAGGTGGTGAAATTGGTTTCGTCGATGATAGTCATGGAGGGTATAACGCTAAGGGGGCGGAAAATATTGTGCGGCTACCTCCGGGGCGGGTCGATGGTGGCATAGTGGCGTGCGTCGGCGAAGACGGTAACCAGGTAGATGAGCGCCAGGACGGCAATCAGCCCCATGGCCACCAGGTCGAGCGTGGAGAAGGGATGGCCGCAAAGCTCCAGCGAGAAACTCAGCAAGCCGGGGAAGAAAACAAGCAGCGCATTGACCACAATGATAATCAACCGGAACTCGGTGGGCCCCAACTTGGCGTACGTCAGCCGGAACTCGCTCTTGAGGTGGGCGTTGATACTGACATTGACGGTCAGGAAAAGATACAAAATGAACACCGCGAGGGCGAGGTTCAAATCCACCAGCGGTGACAGGCCGGCACCGACGAACATGAAAGCCTCGTTAACACAGTCCACCGTATGGTCGAGGTAGTAGCCGTAGAGGGGCCGCTGGCGGTTGCGCACCCGCGCCAGGGTGCCGTCGAGCGAGTCGCCGTACCAGTTGAGCACCAGTCCCGCCGAACTCAGCCACAGCCAGCCGATGCCGTAGTGCGTGAGGGCAAAGCCCAGGCCCGTGAGGAACGCTCCGAGGACGCCCACCACCGTGAGCATGTCGGAGGTGACCCACTGCGGCTGCCGCCCGGCAAGCCACACCAAGGCTTTCTTCTCCATCCCGTTGAGGAAAGAGGTCTGTATGCGCAACGACTGCTTGACTTCGCTCATATCATTTCCGATTAAAATTTAAACATTCCCCCGACAAACGCGGAGTGCCGCCGTTTTATTGCGCGCACCTTACTTTTTGAACATAAATGAAGACGTATGCAAAACCCGCCACGGGACAAAAAGAAGGCATATTGCAATGTGGCACACAATATTTTCGGCAAAACGGCGTTACACACGAAAACCAAAGACTATGATCACCATCGGAATAACAGGCACCCTCGGTGCGGGCAAAGGCACCATAGTGGACTATCTGGTAAAGAACCGCGGCTTCGTGCACTACAGCGTGCGCGCCTTCCTGACGGAGGAAATCAAGCGCCGCGGCCTCGAAGTGAACCGCGACACGATGACCCTCGTGGGCAACGACCTGCGGGCGCAGCACACGCCGTCGTGGATCGTCGAGCAGCTCTACCAGCAGGCCTCGGCCTCGGGGTGCAACTGCATCATCGAGAGCATCCGCACCCCCGGCGAAGTGGAGGCCCTGCGCGGCAAACCCAGCTTCTACCTCTTCGCCGTCGACGCCGACCCGCGCGTGCGCTACGACCGCGCCGTGCTGCGCGGCAGCGAGACCGACCACATAGACTACAACACCTTCATCAGCAACGAGCAGCGCGAGATGGACAATGCCGACCCCAACAAGCAGAACCTCAAATACTGCATCGAGCACGCCGACTTCCGTTTCGACAACGGCGGCACCATCGACCAGCTCAACGCCCAGGTGGAGCAGGTGCTGTCCCAGATCACCTACCGCCGCCCCTCGTGGGACGAATACTTCATGGAGCTGGCCAACACCGCCTCCAAGCGCGCTACCTGCGACCGCGGCCGCAGCGGCTGCGTCATCGTCAAGGACCGCCAGCTGCTGGTCACCGGCTACGTGGGTTCCCCCAGCGGCCTGCCCCATTGCGACGAGGTGGGGCACCTCTTCCGCCAGACCATCGACGCCGACGGCCACATCTCCACCCACTGCGTGCGCACCGTGCATGCCGAACAGAACGCCATCTGCCAGGCCGCCCGCCGCGGCATAGCCCTCGACGGCGCCACCCTCTACTGCCGCATGACCCCCTGCCGCACCTGCGCCATGCTCATCATCAACTGCGGCATCAAGCGCGTCGTCTGCGAACGAAAATACCACGCCGGAGCCGAAAGCGAGGAACTTTTCCGCCAGGCAGGTGTGCAGTTGGAATTCTTCCACGACGAGGTGCAACAGTACGCCAACCAATAATCACTCTCTCCCATGGCCGCCTGTGTTGCAAAAGGAGCGCAATCTTTGACAAAAAGTCGGGAACAACCCTTTTTTCAAAAAAAATGTATACTTTTGCACCCGAAATCATAGAAATATACACAACGCGCCATGAAAACCTCAAGAGACCACATCATGACACAACCCGGCCGAATCGCCGAAGCCGGAATCACAGTGGCCGATGTAACAGGATTGCCTGTATACGGAGAAATGTATATATCTCCCAACTACCGTATTGTCCTATGCCACCAAGGGCATCTCGATATGGAATACGACAGCCAACACGTAACATTCAACTCCCACAACCTGGCGATAATCTATCCTCACCACGCCATCTTCGGCCATAGCGCCAGCCCGGACTATCGAGCCACAGTAGTCATTGTATCGGCCGAAACATTCAAAACCATCTGCAACCACATTGCCCTTAACGAACGTTTTGCCGACAATCAAAGCTCAAAACTGCAACTATCTGAAAGCCAATCCAATGTTATCCTGGCCCAAATGAGAGCCATGCAGGCCATCGACAGGATGGACACGCCCCACCGCATCAAAATGCTGCAAGCGTCGCTATTATCCCTGCTGGAGATGGTCAACGTGTTCCGCGACAACGAAAACGGAGTCAAACTGAACAAAAACAACAAAAGACTGAGCAACCGATTCAACGAAGCCGTCTCCGACAACTTCCCCCCGCACCGCGACGTGGCCTTCTATGCCAACATGTTCTGCCTGAGCCCCAAGTATTTCAGCTTCAGAATACAGGAAGAAACCGGCCACAGTGCCAGCTACTGGCTGCAGCAATATGTCGTGGCCAAAGCCAAGATGCTCATGCGCAACCATGCCGACGCCACCCTCAAACAGATTGCCGACATGCTCGGATTTCCCGAACAATCGTCCTTCAGCCGCTACTTCAAACGCGAGACGGGCATGTCGCCCGATACCTGGCGCCGACAGTAGTCGCACGATGTCACATTTTTCGGTTTTTCATCTCCCCCCTCCCACCCTGTCATCTCCTACCGTGGTAGGAGTTGGTAAGGAGTTGGTAAGGACATGGTAGGGAGATGGTAAGTAGGTAATGCCTACTGAAGGCCAGTTTGTTAACGATTCCAAAAGCGTTTTTGGGGACGCAGAATCGGCTTTGGTTAATTTTGGTTAAATCCAAATGTTAAATTTCTTTAAAACGAATCCTGAAGGAAGCGAATAAAGGAGGTTTTGATAAATAAATTTCGCAGAACAAAAAATTTTGTGTATATTTGCAATCGTATGGCCACATATGCGCTCAGCGTATGAGGCTGATTATAAATAAGATAAGGAAAGAAAATAACTATATAATGAAAAACAAATATACAAAAATCACCCTGCTGGCAGCAGCCATTGGCATGCTGACGCTCGTCTCGTGCTCCCAAAGCCAGGAGCTTGCCTACTTCAAAGACGCCCCGCGCAACGTGGAATCGGACCAGAGCGGTCAGTTCTCCAAAGGCATCCAGACCAACGACTTGCTCTACATCTACGTGGAGAGCCGCGCGCCCGAAGCCACCATCCGTTTCAACCAGGAGACGAACAAGGTGGCCGTCGACGGCGGTGTCGTGATGAACCCCGGCGGCAGCGCTGTAACCGGATACCTGGTCAACAACGAAGGCGACATCATCTTCCCCGTGCTGGGACGCATGCACGTAGAGGGCAAGACCCATGCGCAGCTGGCTGCCGAGATTGAGCAAAGACTTGTCAGCGAGGGCCATATCCTTGACGCCACGGTAACCGTGAAGTTGATGAACTTCAAGGTGAGCGTGCTCGGCGAGGTGACCAGACCCGGCCAGATCGAGGCCTCGGGCGAACGTCTGACCATTTTCGAGGCTCTCAGCATGGTGGGCGACCTGACCATCTACGGCCAGCGTGAAAACGTGACGGTGGTGCGCGAAGAAAACGGCACCCGCACCGTGGGAGAGATCGACCTCACCTCGAAAGAGGTCTTCGACTCGCCCTACTACTACCTGCACCAGAACGACGTGGTCTACGTGGAGCCCAACATGAAGAAGAAGAAGTCCGCCGAACGCGACCCCATGACCCTGAGCTACATTTCCAGCGTGGTGTCTATCGTGTCGGTGCTCACCTCGGCCTTCTACTATTACCTGCTGATCAAGCGAATGAATTAAACACCTGAATAGAAGTCAAAAAAGAATAACTTTACGATTTGAAGATGGACAATAACAATAAACAACTTCAGAACAACGGTAGCGACGGCGAGAACGAAAAAACACTCTCCATCCGCGACCTTATCTTCATGGTGCTGAACAACTGGTGGTGGTTTGTCATCTCGGTTGTTGTCTGCATGATAATTGCCGCCTTCCTCTACAAGGCCCAGGCCAAAACATGGACCGCCTCGGGCACCATTCTGGTGCGCGACGAAGGCAACAACGTGCGCTACCAGTCGAGGAACATGGACCAGATTCTGAGCAACATGGGCATGGACAACACCAACCTTTCGCTCGAGAATGAAATCTACATGCTCAAGTCGTCGTGGCTGATGAACCAGGTGGTGAACCGCCTGGGACTGAACCACACCTGCTCGCGCAACGACCTGTTCAAGAAAATCTCCTACTTCAAGGATGCCCCTCTGACACTGACGGTGCACGACAGCGGTCAAGAGAACCGCGATGTGGAGCTGCATGTCAAAGTGAAGGCATTGGCCAACAACAAATACGAATACCGCGCCACCAAGTTTGGCCAGACGGTGGAAGCCGAAGCCTACTACAGCCAGCCGGTGAAATTCGACGACACCGTCTCGTTCACCATCGAGAAGACTCAGTTCTATAACAAAGATTACGAGGATGTAACTCTGAATATGAGTGTGCTGCCGTCGATGAAACTGGCCCGCAACATGCTGAAATCCATCACCATCAGCCGTGTCGACAAGATGGCCTCCATCATTTCCATCACCTACAACGACAGCAATCGCGAGCGTGCCAACCAGATTGTGGACACCCTGATTGCCGTCTACAACGACGACGCCATCGAGGACAAGAACAAAGTGGCCCAGAAGACCGAGTCGTTCATCTCCGAGCGTATCGCCCTCATATCTGGCGAGTTGGACGTGGTTGACGCCCAGGTGGAGAACATCAAGCGTACGTCGGGACTCGGCGAAATGACGGGTGCCAACACCCAGCTGCTGCAGACGGGCCAGCGCCTCTCCGAACAGGTGGTGGCTTTGGAGACCGAGATGACACTTATCAGCTACATCAAAAACTATGTCTCCGACCCCGTCAACAAGGAAGAACTTATTCCCGTCAACGTGGGTATCAGCGACGTGGGTATCCAGGGTATGATTAATTCGTACAACTCCCTCGTGGTGCGCTACAAGAGACTGAAGACCACCGCCGGTCCCAACAACCCCGAAGTACAAGGGCTGAAACGCCAGATGGACGATGAACTGAGTGCCATCAACGCTTCCATCAGCAACCTTATTAATGCTACGCGCGTGCGCCTGCAAGACGCCCGCGGTCAGGAAGCCAAAGCCCGCGGCCAGATTGCCGCCATGCCCACGCAGACCAAAGCTGTCACCGAGGTCACCCGTCAGCAGAAAATCAAAGAGGAGCTCTACCTCTACCTGCTGAGCAAACGCGAGGAAACCGCCATGAATCTGGCAGTCACCGTGTCCAACGCCAAGGTGGTGGAACCCGCCATCGTTAACCTCACCGGTCCGAGACTGGTCATGTTCGCACTGGTGGCTCTGGTGTTAGGCCTGGCCCTGCCGGCACTGATCATGTTCTGCATCAGCTTCTTCGACACCAAACTCCGTTCGAAGGTCGATGTGGAGCGCAACACCTCACTGCCCATCCTGGGAGAGATACCGCAGAAACCCGCCGCACGTGTCAACGACGAAATCATCGTCACTGCCAACGGCACCGATGTTGTCACCGAGGCTTTCCGACTATTGCACTCGAACATTCCGTTCTTCTTGAAGGAAGGTCAGAAAGTCATCCAGACCGTATCCACGGTGCCCGGCGAGGGCAAATCGTACACCGCACTGAACTTGGCCCTCTCGCTGGCCTACGTCGGCAAGAAGACCATTCTTATCGACTTCGACCTGCGCAAGCGCAGCCTCTCCAAGACCATCGACCGCCACAATCGTGTGGGTCTGATCCACTACCTGCTGGACCAGGAGGACAACTTCGAGAAATACATCATGCACAGCGAGACCTCCGACCACCTCGACTATGTGGTCTGCGAGAAGACGCCGCCCAACGCCACCCAGTTGCTGATGGGCGAGAAACTCGACCGCCTGGTGAACTATCTGCGCAAGCACTACGACTATATCATCTTCGACTCGACACCTGCACAGATTGTTGCCGACGCGTCGGTGATCAACCGCGTGGCCGACCTCACCACCTATATCATGCGTGTGGGCTACCTCAACAAGAACTCGCTGCCCTTCATCCAGGAGATGGCCGACAAGGGCAAGTTCAAGAATATGGCAGTCATCCTGACCGACGTGCCGCTGATCAAGAAGCGCTACGGTGGCTATGGCTACGGTTACGGCTATGGCTATGGTTACGGCTATGGTTACGGCTATGGTTATGGCTACGGTTACGGCTATGGCTACGGCGAAGAGAGCGACGCCACAAAAGAAAAGTAAAACAACAAGATAAAGAATACTGAATGAAAGGTATTGTTTTGGCGGGAGGCTCCGGCACCCGCCTTTATCCTATTACTAAAGGGGTCAGCAAACAGCTCCTCCCCATCTACGACAAGCCGATGGTGTACTACCCCATCTCGGTGCTGATGCTTGCCGGCATTCGCGACATACTCATCATCTCCACTCCGCACGACCTGCCGGGATTCCGCCGCCTGCTGGGCGACGGTAGCGACTTCGGCGTGCACTTCACCTATGCCGAGCAACCCTCGCCAGACGGACTGGCACAGGCTTTCATCATCGGTGAAGAATTCATCGGCAACGACTCGGTATGCCTGGTGTTAGGCGACAACATCTTCCACGGCAACGGCTTGAGCAAGATGCTGCGCAACGCGGTGGAATCGGCTGAGAAAAACAGCAGAGCTACCGTCTTCGGCTATTGGGTAGCCGACCCCGAGTGCTATGGCGTGGCGGAGTTCGACGCCAACGGCAAGGTGCTCTCCATCGAAGAGAAACCCAAAGAGCCCAAGTCGAACTATGCCGTCGTGGGCCTCTACTTCTACCCCAACAAGGTGGTGCAGGTGGCCAAGAGCATCAAGCCCAGTGCCCGCGGCGAGCTGGAAATCACTTCCGTAAACCAGGAATTCCTGAAAGACGGCGAACTCAGCGTGCAGTTAATGGGGCGTGGTTTTGCCTGGCTTGACACCGGCACCCACGACTCTTTGGCCGAAGCATCGACCTTCATCGAGGTCATCGAAAAGCGCCAGGGATTGAAAGTAGCCTGCCTGGAAAGCATCGGATACGAAATGGGATGGCTGTCGGACGACGACATCCGCCGTGTAGCCCAACCCATGTCCAAGAACCAATACGGACAGTACCTATTGAAAATGATTGAACATGAACGTGGTTGATACTGAAATAGAGGGGGTAAAAATCATTGAGCCCCGACTGTTTGGCGACGCGCGTGGATACTTTTTCGAAAGTTTCAATGCCAAGGACTTCGCCGAGCAGACCGGCATCAATGTCACCTTTGTACAAGACAACGAGTCCAAATCGCACTACGGCGTACTCCGCGGTCTGCATTTCCAGAAACCGCCCTTTGCGCAAGCCAAACTGGTTCGCGTGGTGCAGGGGACGGTACTCGACGTCGCTGTCGACATCCGTCGTGGTTCCCCCACCTATGGACGCCATGTGTCCGTAGAGCTGAGCGGAGAGAATCATCGACAGTTATTCCTCCCCAAAGGCATGGCCCACGGATTCTCCGTGCTGAGCGACGAGGTGGTGTTCCAATATAAATGCGACGAATACTACCATCCCGAAGCCGAAGGCGACATCGCCTGGGACGACCCCACGCTGGCCATCAACTGGCGACTCCCCTCCGACAAAGTCCTTCTTTCCGAAAAGGACAGCCATCATCCTAAATTCGACGAATTTACAAGTCCTTTCTAAAATGAATATTCTGGTCACTGGATCCAACGGACAATTAGGCACCCACATGCGCTTGCTGGCACCACAGTCGAAGCACTCTTGGCTGTTTACCGATGTGGCCGAACTCGATATTACATCGAAAGATGCTGTATTGTCTTTCGTGAATGAGCACAGCATCCAATTGATAGTCAATTGTGCAGGCTATACCAACGTGGACCGCGCCGAGAGCGACGAGGCGACAGCCCTGCGTGTCAACGCCGTGGCCGTGGCCAACCTCGCCGAGGCCATGCACCAGGTGGACGGCACCCTGATCCACATCTCCACCGACTACGTCTTCGGTGGCAACCGCAACAACACCCCATGCACCGAGGCAGAACCCGTGAACCCCACCGGAGCCTACGGCCGCACCAAGCTGGCCGGCGAACAAGCAGCCGCAGCCTGCCGCCACATCATCTTCCGCACCTCATGGCTCTACAGCGAGTACGGCAAGAACTTCCTCCTCACCATGCTCAACCTCACCGCCACAAGACCCGAGCTGAAGGTGGTGTTCGACCAGGTGGGCACACCCACCTACGCCGGCGACCTCGCCCGCGCCATCTTCGACATCGTCGAGGAAGGGTCCTACCTCCAGCATCAAGGCATCTTCAACTTCAGCAACGAGGGCGTGTGCAGCTGGTTCGACTTCACCAAGGAAATCGCCCGCCAGAGCGGCCACACCTCCTGCAACATCCTCCCCTGCCACAGCGACGAATTCCCCAGCCCCGTCAAGCGCCCCGCCTACTCAGCGCTGGACAAAACAAAATACAAACAGACGTTCCACCGCTCGGTCCCCTACTGGACCGACAGTCTCACCATATGTATCAATAATATTACAAAAAATAAATGAAAAATTTTGTGCTCATAGGACTTGGAGGCTACATTGCCCCACGCCATCTCAAAGCCATCAAAGAGACCGGCAACAACCTCATTGCCGCCTACGACAAAAACGACTCCGTAGGCATCATCGACAGCTACTTCCCCCACGCCTCCTTCTTCACCGAGCAGGAACTCTTCGACCGCCATAACAACCTGGTCAAGGCCAAGGGAACCAACATCGACTACCTCACCGTCTGCTCGCCCAACTACCTCCACGACGCCCACACCCGCTACGGCCTCCGCCTCGGCGCCGACGTCATCTGCGAGAAACCCGTGGTACTGAGCCCCTGGAACATCGATGCCCTCGAGCAGATCGAGAACGAGACCGGTCACAAGGCCTACACCATCTTCCAGCTGCGCCTGCACCCCTCGGTCATCGCCCTCCGCAAGCAAGTGCTCGAAGGCCCCAAGGACAAGGTCTACGATGTCGACCTCGCCTACATCACCCCCCGCGGCTACTGGTACTACACCTCGTGGAAAGGCCAGGTGCAGAAGAGCGGCGGCGTGGCCACCAACATCGGCGTCCACTTCTACGACATGCTGCAATGGATTTTCGGCCCCGTGCAGAAAAGCATCGTGCACATAGCCAGCCACGACCGCGTGGCAGGCTATCTTGAACTGAAGCAGGCCCGCGTGCGCTACTTCCTCAGCATCAACGGCGACCACCTGCCCAAGGAAGCCGTCGAAGCCGGCAAGACCTCCTACCGCGCCATCACCGTCGACGGCGCCGACTTCGAGTTCAGCAACGGCTTCACCGACCTCCACACTCGCTCCTACGAGGAAATCCTCGCCGGTCGCGGATTCCGCATCTCCGAAGCCAAGGAGTGCATCCAGACCGTCTACGACATACGCCATGCCGAGCCCATCGGCCTCAAGGGCGACTATCACCCCATGGCAAAACTCCCACTCACCCAACACCCCTTCGGATGGTAGAACAAGCACCCTACATACACGAAAGTTCCTACGTCGACGACGGCGTAATCCTCGGCAACGGCACCAAGGTGTGGCACTTCTGCCACATCCAAAAAGGCGCCGTACTGGGCGAACGCTGCTCCCTGGGACAGAACGTCAACATCGGACCCAACGTCCGCATCGGCAACGGCGTCCGCATTCAGAACAACGTCTCGGTCTACGAGGGCGTCGTAATTGAGGACAACGTCTTCCTCGGCCCCAGCTGCGTCTTCACCAACGTGCTCATGCCGCGCCTCGACCGCCCCGCCAACGGCCACTACGAGCGCACCCTCGTTCGCGAGGGCGCCTCCATCGGAGCCAACGCTACCATCGTCTGCGGCCACACCATCGGCCGCCACGCCCTGGTGGGTGCCGGCGCCGTGGTGACCAAGGACGTGCCCGACTACGCCATCGTGGCCGGTGTGCCCGCCAAAATCATCGGAAAAGTAGAAGAATAACCAGCCATGCAGTTCCGCGATCTACATAGACAATATGAGGCCATGAAGGCCGAAATGGACCAGGCCATGCTCAACGTAGCAGCCTCGGGAGCCTACATCATGGGACCCCAGGTGGCCGAACTGGAGCAGCAACTGGCCGCCTACGTGGGCATGAAACATTGCATCTCCTGCGCCAACGGCACCGACGCCCTGCGTCTCTCGCTGATGGCCATGGGCATCGGACAGGGCGATGCCGTCTTCGTGCCCGACTTCACCTTCTTCGCCACCGCCGAGACCGTGGCCATGGTGGGGGCCACGCCGATCTTTGTCGATGTGGACAGGGAAACCTACAATATCGACCCCAGTCTGGTTTACAAGCAATACGAAACCGTCAAGCGCAACACCAGCCTGCGGCCCGCAGCCGTCATCGCCGTGGACCTCTTCGGCATCCCGGCCGACTACGACGCCCTGCGCGAGGTCTGCCGCACCTGCGGTCTTCTCCTCCTCGAGGACGGCGCCCAGGGCTTCGGTGGCAGCATCCGCGGCAAACGTGCCTGCTCCTTCGGCGACATAAGCACCACCTCCTTCTTCCCCGCCAAGCCCTTAGGATGCTACGGCGACGGCGGCGCCATCTTCACCAACGACGACCGCTATGCCGACCTGCTGCGTTCCCTCCGCGTCCACGGCAAAGGCACCGACAAGTACGACAACGTGCGCCTCGGCCTCAACTCCCGCCTCGACACCCTCCAGGCCGCCATCCTGCAGGTCAAACTGCGCCACTTCGACGACGAGCTGAAGGCCGTCAACCGCGTGGCAGCGAAATACAACAGTCTCCTCTCCGGCAAAGTCATCATTCCTGAAATCCCCAGAGGCATCGTCTCCTCCTGGGCACAATACACCATCCAGACCGAAAACCGCGACGACCTGCAGGCACGCCTCAAGGCCGCCGGCATCCCCGCCATGGTCTACTACCCCCACACCATGAGCCGCCAAACGGCTTTCGCCCATCTCAACCAGACCCCCTGCCCCGTGGCCGACGAGCTCTCGCGCTCCGTCCTCTCCCTCCCCATGCACCCCTATATGACCGATGAAGAAATAGAAACCGTTGCTTCGCTGATATGATTAAACTGAGTGACATAAAGATATGTGTGGTGGGCCTCGGCTACGTAGGTCTCCCCCTGGCACGCCTCTTCTCCACCAAATTCCCCACCCTCGGCTTCGACATCAACGCCGCCCGCGTCGACGCCCTCAACCACGGCCACGACGCCACCCTCGAGGTGGAGGACTCCCTGCTGCAGGACGCCATCCACAACCACGGCTTCCGCTGCACATCCTCGCTCGACGATATCCGCTCCTGCAACGTCTACATTGTCGCCGTGCCCACGCCCGTCGACGACAACAACCGCCCCGACCTCCGGCCCCTCGTCGGCGCCTCCGAGGTGGTGGGCAAGGTCATCTCCCGTGGCGACATCGTCATCTACGAGAGCACCGTCTACCCCGGCGTCACCGAGGAGGAATGCCTCCCCGTCATCGAACGCCTCACAGGCTTCCGCCTCAACTCCGACTACTACGCCGGCTACAGCCCCGAGCGCATCAACCCCGGCGACAAGGAACACCGCGTCGAAACCATCCGCAAGGTCACCTCGGGCTCCACCCCCGAGGCCGCCGACCTCATCGACGCCATGTACAACTCCGTCCTCCTCAACGGCACCCACAAAGCACCCTCCATCCGCGTGGCCGAGGCCTCCAAAATCATCGAAAACAGCCAGCGCGACGTCAACATCGCCTTCGTCAACGAGCTGGCCAAAATCTTCAACGCCATGGGCATCGACACCAACGATGTCCTCGACGCCGCAGCCTCCAAGTGGAATTTCATTCGCCTCCGCCCCGGCCTCGTGGGCGGCCATTGCATCTCCGTCGACCCCTACTACCTCATCGAGAAATCCCAACTCTACGGCGTCCTGCCGCGCGTCATGAGCAACGCCCGTCGCCTCAACAACTCCATGGGGGCCTACGTGGCCAACCAGACCATCAAGCAGATGAACCTCAAGGGCGTACCCGTCAAGGAGGCCCGCATCCTCATCCTCGGTTTCACCTTCAAGGAGAACTGCCCCGACATCCGCAACACCAAAGTCATCGACATCTACCATACCCTCCACGAATACACTCCCAACATCACCGTCCTCGACCCGTGGGTCAACCCCGAACGAGCCCGTGCCGAATACGGCATCGAGGTCGTCAATCAATTACCAGAAAACAAAAACCATTCATTCGACGCCGTCATCCTCGCCGTGGCGCACAACGAATTCTCCTCCGTCGATGTCCGCGCGCTGGCCCCCCAGCCCGCCGTGGTCTACGATGTCAAAGGAGTACTGCCACGCAACATCATCGACGCCAGACTTTAAAAACCATTCGCCTATGTTCAAAAAAATATCCTTTTGGCTCGTAAAGAAGTATCGCCACTCCACCATCCCGCAGTCTGCCATCCTCCTGATGGACGTGGCCCTGTTCGTCGCCGCCTTCTTCCTCATGGAGGCCTTCCGTGTCTACGGCCTTGCCGACATCACCACCCGCGGCGTCCTCGTCAAGCTCATCTGGTCCTTGATGCTGACGGTCATCTTCTTCCTCGTCTCCGGCTCCTACCGCGGCATCATACGCCACGCCGGCATCACCGACATCTATAAAATCATCATCTCCACCATCGGTCCCCTGACCCTGTGCTGGATCACCAACTTCGTCAACAACCAGTTCAATCCCCCCATCATCTCCTCCTTCTACCTCCTCTCCTACCGCGAGTCGCTCACCCTCTACCTCATCCTCGGCATGCTGATGATCATCTCGCGCCTCCTCATGCAGCGCGTCTACAACGAGTTCTTCCGCCGCCGCCGTCCCACGGTCAACGTGCTCATCTACGGCGCCGGTGCCGCCGGCATCATCGCCCACAACGCCCTCAAGCAGGAAGCCTCCTACCAGTACCGCGTCGTGGCCTTCATCGACGACGACATGTCCAAGGTCAACCAGGAACTCGACGGCGTGCCCGTCATGCGCGCCCGTACCGTTCTCAACGAGAAATTCATCCAGAGCAAGAAGATCCAGCAGCTCATCATCGCCATCCCCACCATCCGCCCCCTCCACAAGCAGGCCATCACCAACAAGGCCCTCGACCTCGGCATGACCGTCAAGGCCGTACCCCACGCACGCCTCTGGATCAACGGCTCCTTCTCTGCCAACCAAATCGAGGACATCAAGATCGAAGACCTCCTCGAACGCGAAAGCATCCGCCTCGACAACGTCAACATCGTCCGCGAGGTGGTCGACAAGGTCATCCTCGTCACCGGCGCCGCAGGCTCCATCGGCTCCGAAATCTGCCGCCAGCTCATGACCTACCAGCCCAAAAAGGTCATCATGCTCGACCAGGCCGAAAGCCCCATGTACGACCTCCAGTTCGAGCTCAAAAACACCTACCGCGACAACCTCGACCGCATGGAGTTCGTCATCGCCAACGTCAAGGACCGCGAGCGCATGGAACAAGTGTTTGAGACCTTCCACCCCAACCTCGTCTACCACGCCGCCGCCTACAAGCACGTGCCCTTCATGGAGGAAAACCCCTACGAGGCCGTCTACATCAACGTCTTCGGCACCCGCAACCTCGCCGACCTCTCCATCAAGTACGGCGTCCAGAAGTTCGTCATGATCTCCACCGACAAGGCCGTCAACCCCACCAACGTCATGGGCGCCACCAAGCGCATGGCCGAAATCTACATCCAGAGCCGCTCCACCGAGCAGACCCACTTCGTCACCACACGCTTCGGCAACGTCCTGGGTTCCAACGGTTCCGTCATACCCCTCTTCAAGAAACAGCTCGCCGCCGGCGGTCCCCTCACCGTCACCCACAAGGACATCATCCGCTACTTCATGACCATCCCCGAGGCCTGCAACCTCGTCCTCGAGGCCGGCGCCATGGGCGAGGGCGGCGACATCTTTGTCTTCGACATGGGCAAACCTGTCAAAATCTACGACATGGCCCGCAAGATGATACAGCTCTCCGGCATGCCCAACATCCAGATCAAGGAAATCGGCCTCCGCCCAGGTGAAAAGCTTTACGAAGAGCTCCTCGCCACCAAGGAGAACACCATCCCCACCTACCACCCCAAAATCATGCATGCCCAAGTGCGCCGCTACGAGGTGGAGGACGTGGACCGCGAATACAACGAGTTGTGGAACATCCTTGGAACCATGGACGACATGAAGATTGTAGCCAAAATGAAGGACATCGTCCCTGAGTTCCTCTCCAACAACTCCATCTACTGCCAGCTGGACAAAAAACAGGACTAACACATGAGAATCAAGACCCTCCTTCGCCTCTTCGCGACACTCATCCTGATGTTTGTCACACAGAAGGTGGTCTTCATGCTCTTCAACCTCTCCCACGCCGACGGCGCCCCCTTCCTCTCCTGCGTGGCCTCGCTGTGGCACGGTCTCAGACTCGATATCGCCACCGCCTGCTACCTCTTGCTCTTACCCACGCTCATCCTGCTCGTCAGCTACTTTTTCAAACGCTTTCCGCTACGCAAAGTGTTGATGCCCTACTACATCCTGGTAGCCATCATTCTGGCACTTATCTTTGTTGCCGACACTATCCTTTATAGTTTCTGGGGCGCCAAACTCGACGCCAACGACCTCATCTATGCCGCCAAACCACGCGACATGCTCGCCAGCCTGCCCCTCTGGGCCACCCTCCTGGCCTTCCTCGTCGTCGGCCTCATAGCCTTCCACTACTACCGCCGCCTGCGCCACGCCACCCCAAAAGAGCTGGGCCAAGAGCGCCATTTCTGGCACTGCCTGTGGGTACTGCCGACAGTGGCACTGATGTTCCTCGGCATGCGCGGAGGCCTCTCCGAGTCCACGGCCAACCCTTCCTACGCTTACTTCTCACAGCACCCCTTCTGCAATCACGCCGCACTCAACCCCACCTTCAACATCTTCCACTCCCTCTTCAAGGTCCAGGACCTCTCCCGCGAGTTCCAAACCCTCCCCGACAGCGAGGTCGACGCCCTCCTCGGCGACGCCTTCGCCCCGGACACCACCCTCGCCGACACCCTCCTCTCCACCCCGCGCCCCAACGTCCTGCTCATCATCTGGGAAGGCGCCGGACTCGGCATGGTCGATTCCGACACCGTGGCCCCCAACCTGCACCGCTACATGCAGGAGGGTGTCTACTTCTCCAACTGCTACGCCAACAGTTACCGTACCGACCGCGGCATCGTCTCCGTGCTCAGCGGATGGCTCGGTCTGCCCACCACAACGCTGGTCAAGAGGCCCGATCTCTGCCGCAACCTCCCCTCCATAGCCTCCTCGCTCCGTAGCGCCGGATATGCCACCAAAATAGCCTACGGAGGCGACATCGACTTCACCAACATGCGCATGTACCTCTCCGAGACGGGCTTCACCACCGTCCTTGGCGGCGACGCCTTCCCCTCTGCGCTCTACACCAGCGCCTGGGGCGTGCCAGACGAGCACTTGCTGCAGCCCGCACTCATCCCCTCCGAGCGGCCCTTCTTCACCGCCGCGCTGACACTCAGCAGCCACGAGCCCTGGGAGGTGCCCCTCCACCGCCTCGACGACTACAAGCGCAACGCCTTCGCCTACACCGACTCCTGCCTCGGCGCCTTCATCGACGGCCTCAAAGCCACACCCCTCTGGGACAGCCTCCTGGTCGTCATCGTCCCCGACCACGGCATCCCCTTCACCGAAGGGCAGCCCACCTCCGACGTCGCCGTTTCCCGTATACCCATGCTCTGGATGGGCGGCGCCGTTCGCCAGGCCAAAACCGTCGACCGACTCTGCAGCCAGAGCGACCTCGCCGCCACGCTTCTCTGCCAGCTCGGCCTCTCCCCCGAGGCCTTCCCGTTCAGCCGTAACATACTTGGAACAAAATACTTGGAGCGCCGACAGTTCGCCATGCACTCCGACAAAAACTGCCTCAACCTGATCCTTCCCGAAGGCCACTGGCACTACAACTGCATCAGCCGCACCCTCCAGCCCGCCGACAGCGCCAACACCATCCTCGTCGAGGCTCTCCTGCAGCGACTCTACCAGACCACGGCTGCACTATAAACTAATACACAACAGAAATCGTCCGTTTGACAACCTGCTTGCTCCCATGCAGGTCATAAAGGTCAATATAGATTACATAACGACCACTCGTCAACCGTTCCCCACCGTCGCCGGTCCCATCCCATACAATCTCGCCGTGCGTGCCCAAAAGGCCGTCGTTCAGCAGCCTACACACACGGTTTCCACGGGCGTCGTATATGGCAATCTGGCCATATACATCATTGTTTTCCAACTGATAATCAATCACAAGTTCATCCTGATAGCCATCGCCGTCAGGCGAAACCAAAGAAGACGAAAAACCAAAAGCAGTCTCCTCGACAAGCCACTCCTGACTCTGCGAATTCTCGCATGTCGGCGTACCATATCCTGACGTCGACGAGGCCGAAAACCAATTGCCTTCCGCATTGCAATCCACATCGAAACGCCGCCGCTCCAAAGCCACCCCGGCCTTGTTTCTGAGCAGGCGGCCATGCATCGATGGGGCATAGTCAAACTTCTCAACCACAACACCATCCGCCAGGGCCAACACTACACTTCCTCCATCATTGGGGTAAGTCGGCAATGAGCATTCCAACATCTTCGACGCGAATTTCACACGGAAGTTGGCCGCAACCGAAGCGGCATCCTTCGTCAGCACCACATAGTCGTGCGGCGCCACCGTATACTGCGGCAACGCATAGCGAGCGCCCAAAGTATCGCCCACCCACCTGACAATCACAAAATCAGATAGTTCCACTGCCGCACTCCCGGCATTGTATAGCTCCAAATATTCAGCCTCGCCGCTGCGAGGCTGAAAAAGCAGCTCGCTGACACATAAAGTGCCCTGGGCACAAACCGATGCCTGCAGCCCGCACAACACAAATAACAGAATGTATTTCAAACCTTTCATCATCCCCATAACGCAAAACCCAATCAATTATTGTATACCACCCGATACCCACCCCATACGCCCCAAATACGGCCGTTCTTATATTGTTTTTATATTGTTTACATATTGTTCGCATATTGTTCTTATATCTACAGTATAGGAACAATATAAGAACAATATGTAAACAATATAAAAACAATATAAGATATGACGTATTAAGGGCGAATCAGGTAGGGGTCGGGTGCATCAAAATTTGGTCGTTTAGGATTTTTTTGCTATCTTTGCAGCCGATTTATGCCGTTTATCTCTGAAATACTACGCCACCGCAGCCTCTCCATCGTGGGGCTGGAAAAGAATACGGGAAAGACCGTATGTCTGAATTATATACTACATAGAATGAACCAGTTGGGCGTCCACGTGGGGGTCACTTCCATCGGTGTGGACGGCGAGCAGGTGGACAGCGTTTTTGCCACCGCCAAGCCGGAAATCACCCTCTTTTGCGGCACCCATTTCATCACCTCGGAGAAGCACTACCTCATCCGCCAGGCCGTGAGCCGCCTGGTGGCCGTGGACAGCCAGCGCACCTCGCTGGGCCCCCTGGTGACCGCCGAGGTGCTCATCCAGGGCAAGGTGCTGCTCTCCGGCGCCGCCACCACGGCGGTGCTCAAACGGCAGATTCAAAGTCTTGATTCCATGGGTGTTGACATCTCGATTGTTGACGGAGCGTTGTCGCGCCTGAGCCTGGCGTCGCCCACGGTGACCGACTGCATGATCCTCGCCACCGGCGCGGCGGTGTCAGCCAATGTCAAACAGCTCATCGCCAAGACCCGCCACCTCTACCAGCTCATCTGCCTCGACGAGGTGGACGAGACCCTCAGGAACCGTCTCAGCATCATAGAATCAGGCATTTGGGCCATCGACAACGACGGCGAGATACACGACCTGGAGATTGCCTCGGTCTTCCTCATCGACCGTTCGGAGAAAGACATCCTGCGCTTCGGACACACCCTCTTCGCCGCCGGCGCCATCAGCGACCGCCTGCTGAAGATTCTCGCGGCCAAAGGCAAGGATATCACCCTGATAGCAAGGGACTTCACGAAGATATTCGTCACCCCCGAGGTCTACGTCGACTACACCCGCCGGGGCAACCGCCTGATGGTGCTGCAGCGCTCCAAGCTCATCGCCATCACCCTCAACCCCACCTCGCCGCAAGGCTTTCTGCTTGATTCCAAGAGCACTTGCGACGCCCTGAGCGACGCTCTGCAGACCCCCGTGTATGATGTGAAAAAGATAGAACAATGAAGATAAAAGAACTATTGAAAAGCGACGCTGGATTCCAGTACATCATTGATAGCATGGACCTTATGTCGGCCGCAGGCCGAAGGGCCATGCTGGAGGCCGCTTTCCGCACCTCGGCCCCGGAGCTGGAGGCGGAGTGGGACCGCCTGGAGGCCGCCATCCGTGCCACCAACGACATCCCCAACCGTCGCTACTACATCGACTTACGCCACTGCCTGATGTGTCTGCACGACCTCAGCGGCACCTTCGCCTCCCTGGCCAACCACATGCCGCTCAACGAGGTGGAACTCTTTGAAATCAAGAGCCTTTGCTCCCTCTCGCGCTCCGCCGCTACCGCCATCGAGGGGCTGGCCCTCGGCGCCACCCTGCCGTTGCCCGACTGCAGCGAGCCCTTCGCCATCCTCGACCCCGACCATACAGGCATCGCAAACTTCTACATCTATGACAGTTACGACCCCGAACTGCCTGCCCTGCGGCGCGAGTTGAACGCCCTGCAGACCTCCGGGGGCGACCCGATGCGCATCAGCGACCTGCTGGCCCGCCAGAGCGAGATACAGAACCGCGTATGCATGCGCCTCTCGGACGAGCTGCGCCCCTGGACGGAGACGCTCGTAAACACCATGGAACAAATGGCTTACGCCGACTTCCTGCTGGCGCGGGCCGAGTTGGCCATCCGGTGGAACCTGGTGCGTCCCGCCGTCGGCGACCACATAGCCTACCGCCAGCTCTTCAATCCCCGCGTCAAGCAGCGCAACGAGGAGATGCACCTGCGCTACCAGCCCGTGGACATCGAGGTGCGCTCCGGCGTGTGCCTCATCACCGGCGCCAACATGGCCGGCAAAACGGTGCTGCTCAAGAGCATAGGCACCGCGCAGATCATGGCCCAATGCGGCATGTTCGTGCCCGCCGAGGAGGCCACGGTGTGTCTGGTGGAGGGCGTGGTGACCTCCATCGGCGATGACCAGGACGAGATGAACGGCCTCTCCTCCTACGCCTCGGAAATCATCAAAATCAGCAACATACTGCAGTCCTGCCGCAGCGAGCGCCTGCTGGTGCTCATCGACGAGCCTGCGCGCACCACCAATCCCGTCGAAGGCAAGGCCCTGGTGCAGGCCATCATCAAGATACTGGAATCGCTGCCCTCCATCACCCTCATCACCACCCACTACGGCCAGCTCGGCACAGACTGCCGCCGCCTGCGGGTGAAAGGCTTCGTCGAGGGCATGGAGAACATACCGCTGACGCCGCAGAGCATCAACCGCTTCATCGACTACTCGCTCACCGAGGACCAAAGCGACAACGTGCCCCACGAGGCCCTGCGCATAGCCTCCATCCTCGGCTGCGACGAGCAGCTCATCAGCCTGGCACAAGAGAATATTAACCATTAAATACAACATTATGAGCAACATTGTTATTACCATCATCGTCGTGGCAGTCGTCGTACTGTTCATCATCCTGGTTTCCTACATCAAGGCGCCGCCGTCGGTGGCCTACATCGTCTCCGGACTCAACCGCAAGCCGCGTATCTACATCGGCAAGGGCGGACTGCGTGTGCCGTTGCTGGAGCGCCTGGACAAGGTGTTCCTGGGGCAGGTGACGGCCGACATCAAGACCAGCCGCTCGGTGCCCACCAACGACTTCATCAACGTCAACGTCGATGCCGTGGCCAAAATCCAGGTCATCCCCGACATCGAAGGGGTGCGCCTCGCCGCCAAGAACTTCCTGAACATGAACGGCGCCGACATCTCCAAGCAGGTGCAGGACTCGCTGGAGGGCAACATGCGCGAGGTCATCGGAAGCCTCTCGCTGCGCGACATCAACATCAACCGCGACAAGTTCAGCGACGAAATCATGAACAAGGCCCAGAAGGACATGGAGGCCCTCGGCCTGCGCATCATCTCGTGCAACATACAGAACGTCACCGACGAGAAGAACCTCATCGAGGACCTCGGAGCCGACAACACCTGGACCATCCGCAAGCAGGCCAAAATCAACAAGGCCAACGCCGAGCGCGACATCGCCAAGGCCGAGGCTGAGGCCCAGAAGGAGGCCAACGACGCCCAGGTGGACAGCCAGACCCAGATAGCCATCCGCCAGAACGAGCTGGCCGTCAAGCGCAGCGAGCTGACCATCATCGAACAGACCAAGAAAGCCGATGCCGACGCCGCCTACGAGATTCAGCGTCAGGAGCAGCAGAAGACCATCAACACCAAGACCGTCGACGCCCAGATTGAGCAGACCAAGCGCGAGCAGGTGCTCACCGCCGAGCGCGTGAAAATCCGCGAGAACGAGCTGCAGGCCGAGGTGATGAAGAAATCCGACGCCGACAAGTATCGCATTGAGCTGCAGGCCGCTGCCGACCTTGAGCAGCAGAAGCGCGAGGCCGAGGCCCAGGCCTACCGCGCCGAGCAGGAAGCCCGCGCCCAGATAGCCCTGGCCGAGGCCAAAAAGCAGGCCATGGTGCTCGAAGCCGAGGGTATCAAGGCCAACGGCGAAGCCGAAGCCTACAAGATACAGAAAGCCGGCGAGGCCGAGGCTATCGCCATCGAGAAGAAAGGCCTTGCCGAAGCCGAGGCCATGCAGAAGAAAGCCGAAGCCTACGAGCGCTACGGCCAGGCCGCCATCCTCGACATGATGGTGAAGATCATCCCCGAGGTGGCGCAGCACGTCAGCGAGCCCATCTCCGCCATCAAGAACATGAACGTCTACGGCACCAGCGGTGCCGACGCCGCCGGCATCAGCGGCGCCGTGCCCACGGTCATCAAGCAGAGTTTCGACGTCATCGAGAGCGCCACCGGTGTCAACATGACCGACATCGTCCGCGCCAACACCATCGACGCCAAAGTGAACCGCAACATCAACCTCGACAGCGACAGCAAAGTGGACGTCAAAAAGTAAACGCCGTGACCAACTGGACAGAAAACAAGAACAGGCCCGGCAGGCGTTATCGCGCCTGCCGGGCCTGTTAGTAGGGGGACTTGATGGTGCAGTTTGAGGTAGGTGACTGTTTCGGTGTTGTCGAGACGGGGTTTGACACGGACAGTGCAGTCACTCGCCGAAGATGTCCGACTGCTTCAGCAGGCGGACGGTGTGCTGGCGGCCGTCGGCGGTGGTGAGGGTGAGGAGATAGTCCATGGCGAGGTCTTGTTTGGTTATGCTACATAAACAACTTTTGTTTTTCACCACACAATAAATATATAAGTATTACGTTAATGAAGTGTTATGAATAAGGAAGAAAAGGTTAAATATTGGTTGGATTTGGTTGATTATGACCTTGACACTGCCGAGACACTTTACAATGGTGGGCGATGGCTTTATGTTGCTTTCATGTGTCATCAGGTCATTGAAAAAGTCCTCAAGGCCTATTGGACGGCTACACAGGATGCCGAGCCTCCGTACACGCATAACCTTGAACGTTTGGCAATGGGTTGTGGACTTTCCCAAGAGATGAGTGAAGAACAACAACATTTCATCGATTTGATGATTCCGATGAACATTGAAGCCCGCTATCCTTCTTATAAGGAAGCTCTTTCCCGAGGGCTGACCCCAGACTATTGCCGCAGTATTATTGACAGAACAAAAGAAATGCAGTCATGGATAAAGAGCAAGCTTTAAGCCTAGTGCGACAGTATAAGCAGACGATATCTGGCATGTTCGACACGTCGAAAGTGTACATGTTCGGCTCCTATAGCAAGGGTTATGCAAGCCCAGAGAGTGATATTGATGTGGCCGTTGTGATTCCCGAGTTAAAGGATGATTGGTTCACTGTTGTACCGAAACTATGGCGTGCTACCCGAAGCGTTAGTACTTTGATAGAACCTGTTTTGTTAGAAGAGTGCCATCCTTCGCCGTTATATGATGATGTGATGCGGACGGGTATTGCTGTATAATCATAAGCAGATGCCTAAAAATGAAAATTGAGGGCGAGGCCGGAGGTCTCGCCCTTGGTTGTGTTGAGGATAGTGGATTGGGGGGTCTTTGGTGGTGGGCTTTCAGGGTTCGCCGAGGAAGGAGAAGATGATTTGGAGTTGTTTGGGGGAGAGGAGTTTGCGTTGGGGAGAATAGGCGGTTTTGGAGAGTTCGGCCATCAAGGGGGCGTTGGTGTGGATTTCGCGGGCGAGGAGCTTTCCTGCGCTCTCCTTGCTGCGGTCGGGGAAATAGGCTATGGCAAGGTCTTGCTTGAACTTGTACATAATACTGAAATTATTGATTAAACAATTGGCCAATAAGGCCGGAATTATCTTGTCAAGTAATTTCAGACTGAGCATCGACTCGCCCACAATACAGTAAATACAGAGCCACGGCAAGCGAGAGGGATACTTGCCGTGGCAATTTTGCGCAAATGATTCGTTTCTAATGGAGTTTGTGAAAAATGTGGGGATAGTAATCAAGAATTGTTAAAGTGATTTCGCCATTAATGGTATCGTAAGTAAAATCCGTTCCTCCAAATCCATCCTCTTTAAAGATAATACCATCTTTAACACCATCAAACGAATAATTGGTCTCCATTGTTCGGGCTCCTGTAAGTTCGCCTTCGTATATTGCTTTTCTAAAAAGCAATGCCGTAGTATCTGACATAAAGACTAATATTTCATCCCAATATGTGTCAGCAATATTAGTGTTTACCATTCTACCCTCCCACGCTGTATTTACCAACGATATTTTAGCGGGAAAAGGTTGGTCGGGTACCTCGTTTATATTTTCTTTTTGACAAGAAGAAAAAGCCAAAAGGTAAGCAATACAAAACAATATGACGATTCTTTTCATGGCGTGTGTTATTTGTCATAATTATTCAACCAAATTTCATTTAAACATGCTCTAAGACATGCATCAAATGAACTATAGTGCGGTTCCATACTTCCTTGGTCTTTGGAGCACCGTTTCTGGCATTCCCAATCAGTCAAATGATCATAGTATCCATAAGCAGCAGGCAAGAAACCATGTGTTCTCCACAATTGATCTGCTATAATAGATAAGGCGAACTCATCGCAAGGTTTACAAGATGGAAGCGTAAACTGGTGATTAGGATGTGCTGCTGTAAACAATTCAAGTCCACTCATTGATAGGTCAAAGATGTCCTTAAGTTGCGTGTTTGAAACCCCAATAAAACTATAAAAAGCATCAAAATCATTGTCGTCACATATTTTCATTAAAAGGATGGAATCGTTTTTGTACGCGACATTGCAGGCATGGTTAATGTCACATATTGCAGTATCAAGTTTTCTAACAATCTCTGCCAATGCGAAACGTTCTCCCATAGTTGCACTGATGCAAGATGTTATTTTCTTTGTTGTTGAATTCTGATGACAATAAACGAGAGTGTCCAAAAGGCTCTGCATGTCAATCAAATCGTTACTCGTAATGGCATATGCCATCTGTCCTTTTGTAGCATGCTCAATTCTTCCTATCTTGACCAACGCAGAATCATAGCATGTCAGACAGTCGTTTCCATCTGGTTTGAAATTGGGATTATTGTACAAGCACTCCTCAAGTTCTTGAAGTATAATGGCACGGTAAACCATGAGCATTTCGCTGGATAAGCCAGTAACTTTATAGAAATTGGTAGTATCGTTATTGGCGCATATCGAAAGGAATGTCGTCGAGTCGGCCTGATAGGCGCTGTCGCAAGCGGCATAGTAGGCAACCATGACATTGCGGAGTTGGTTAAGTGTAGAGCCTCCTTTTGTTGAAGAGAAAGTGGGGTTAACACTCTGTTTCGTTTCATTGTCTTTGCTGCAGGCGACAATAGTAACTACGCCCGCAATCATGATACCGGCTGCAATAGCCAATATATTCTTTTTCATTTCAATATTCATTTTTCATTATGCTCTTCTGTCGCGAGAGACATTGCGGTTGCAGTGGTGCTGTGTGGATTTGTGCAACATTTTCTACTGCTACACAATAAAGTCAGTCGATGTACGTTACTAAAAATAGCGTGGAGCGACTGCTCTATGCCTTGGGTGCGGGACGGCAGGGAAGAGTGAGTTGCGAGCTTCAAAAAAACAATCACACTCTCCCTGCATCGGCACCCTCTCTTTTTTGCCCCGACACAACAGCGCACCAATCTTGTGCGGGGCTTCGTCAGATGAAATACATACGGCTTAATGGGTTTGTGCAAACGGCACTATTGGGAGTTTGCAGTTACTTCATCTAACGGGTCGCGATACAGGTGTATTCGCCAGTGTCGGTGTTGTGTATCGTTGTGACCTTGTAGCCTTCATGGATTTTTTGGAGAGTCCATGTGATTGCATTTGCCTCGCTTGTGGTTGTGTGGACCTGGGTCTCTTTTGTGGTCACAGAATGAGAATATGCCTCCTCGTCGTAAATGCTCACTTCGTGCCCCTCACGAGTAAGTGCCATAAGGTACTGCATAAGGGCTTGTTCCTCGGCCTCGTTGTGAATTGTAGCTGAGTGCAGTACGCCGTCAACGGCGTACTGCACCGTGTACACGGTGCCCACCTCGGAAACAGCGGTTTCAGGAGCGAAGTCCATAACGTTTTCTTTTTGACAGCTGACAGCCATCGTTGCCAACACTACGAAGAGTGCTACAGAAATCATGTTCTTTTTCATTGTCAAGAAGTTTTAATTGTTATTAAATTTCGTTTAACTTATGTATAAATATATCATCAATCGGTGTTTCTTTCCTTAAATGGAAAATACTTACTATTTGTTTTTGGCGGGAAACCACAATAGCATCATTCCTGTATGCTATAGTATCCATTGGTGATTTGTAATTATCTTTCGGTGCGAGCCAACTATCAACAGAGTTGTAATTATTAATGAGGTGTTTGTACTCTTCGGGTATAATCGGTACATTGAAATCGGTCTGTAAAACGGTCCATGCGGAATCGGTTTTGGCTTCAAGGAGTGTCACATTGACCTTGACGGTGTCGTTGATGCGATAGTCCTTGATGAAGGCGGCACGGATGTTGGGTTGGTTGGCATAGGTCTGATAGGCAACGCTGCACTGGTCGAAGGGAACGGTGCGAGGCCAGAGCTTGACGGTGAGCGTGCCAAGGACAATCAGCAGGCAGACGGTGAGCGTCACAGGCCATGAGGTGAGTTTGTCTATAAGCCTTTGGGTGTTCATATACGGTCGATGATTTGTGCGACATTCTCGACGGTGGCGATGCGGTCGGGATTGTCCTGATTGATGGTGTTCCCGTCGATGCCGGTGGTTGAGCAGGAGACGACGGTGAGGGCAAACAGGGCGGCGATGCTGGCAGCAGCGGCCTGACGTGCGCGGAAGCGGACGTGGTTGGAGAAGAGGTCGGAGGCGTCGGACTCGGGTGTCGGGGTGGGCATGGAGGATTTGCGCTTGCCGGCAGGGAAGGTGCCATAGTGGGGGCGCATGTGGGAGCGACGGATGAAGCGCGACATGCGGAGGACACCGACACGGGCGGGGTCGAAGACAAGGAGGCTGACGGTCCAATAGAGGCATTCGGCGAGGAGGAGCAGATAGATGAACTCGACGACAAGGCTGGTGACGAGGGCGGCGGCATTAAAAGCGAGGGAAGGGATGAGGATGCCCCAATAGACGGCGGAGGCGAGGGCGACCACGGAGAGGACGGCATAGACGGCCAGCATACGAAGTCGGTAGGGGGCGGAGGGGTGGGTCTTCATGGCGCGCCGGCGTCTTGTTTGTTGCCGGCGGGACGCCAGCGCTCCATGGGCAAGGGCGCGGTCGAGGTGGGCAGACTGCTCGTCCCAGAGGGACTGGAGGTCGGAGAAAACGGGGTCTTCCTCGATTGCATCAGCGCTTAATTGCTTGATTGTGTGCATATCTTCATTCATCTTCTTGTTTATGTAATTGGATTAACTTTTGCCGGATTCGGTAGAGGTGCTGTTTTACGGCGGCCTCGGAGGTGCCTGCTATTTGGGCGATCTGAGCGTAGGAGAGGTGGTCGAGGTAGAGGAAGAGGAGTTTCTTTTCGTCGTCGGGCAGCTGGTCGATAAGGTTGTAGAGGTATTCGCGTCGCGGGTCGGTTTCTTCGGCGAGGGTGTCGGTGAGGTTCTCGTCAAGGGGTATGAATTCGTAACGTTCTTTCTGTTTGCGTTTGCGCAGTTCCATGCCTGCGGTGTTGAGGGCTATGCGGTAGACCCAGGAGGTGGGGTCGCTCTCGCCGCGGAATTTCGGCCATCCACGCCAGAGGTTGCAGACGATTTCCTGGTAGAGGTCGTCGACGTTGTCGGGCTGGCGGTCGGTGAAGGCAAGGCATACTTTGTACAGGATGCGACGCGAACGGCGCAGCATCTGCTCGAATTCTGTATGTCTTGTCTCCTTACGGGTCACTACATTGTCTTTCTCGTTTGTCTTTCTCGTTTGTTTTTCTATATACGTTAGATGCAAAAATACGAAAAAAGTAACACCTGAGATGAATTTTTTATATTTTTCCCCACGGAGGGGGTTACAGAACATCGAAGCGACACAGGACAATCCCTAGACCTACCCTATACCCAGGCAGAATTTGAGTAAAGAATGATAAAAAGGGGAGTAAAAGGAGAGTAAAACCTATAGACTCACATCCGATGTTTTCCCATCGTGAAAATCAATACGCTACCCGCAGTTTTTCAGACCGGCTTTATTCAGATTGTACACATGAGCGAGTTCTATGCTAGAAAACACAATCCACTCTTAGAAAATAGACTCTTCCGTTTCGGTGGTGAGTAGTTCAAGTGCTTTCATTCCCATGACCGAATTGCCTT